>Ga0306924_10008085_pt1 | contig 10584 bp, 9 predicted proteins | sample sta12Can44000111_FD_203756 | JGI IMG/M metagenome (GOLD analysis project Ga0306924, IMG submission 203756) | Lab enrichment of tropical soil microbial communities from Luquillo Experimental Forest, Puerto Rico - statanox.12C.anox.44.000.111 (v2)... | ecosystem: Environmental > Terrestrial > Soil...
CGGTGTTATGATCGCGAGCGCGACGGTGATTCGCCGCCGGTTGAAGGAGATATTGAAAGAATGGCATTTCCTAAATGTGCTCGATGCGTAGTTGCCGGCAGTCTTGCTTGCACGTGCGCGTTCGCCACGGTTCACCCTCAAGGCCTCTGCGGGCAATTCGATCGAGACGGCGTGTACTGCGCCAAAATCGCGGCCGACCTGCCACACGGACCGCACCGCGATGGTTCGATCACGTGGATAAAGGTGCCCGGTTTTACCGTCCCCACCTCGACCACGAGTTTGGAGGGCGGTCACGTCGTCTCTGCGTCACGGTTGCGCTTCGCTGGTTAAATGGTGAACCCCGCGCCGATCCGACCGGGACCGGCGCGGGGTTATTGACGGCTTGCCGGACTTTCCACTGTCAAGGGTGTCCCCGAGCGAGGTGGTGGAGCCCGACCTTGTCTGCGCGCCCGTTGCCGCCGCGGCTGCGCGAGAAACCCCTCGCTCGGGTTTATTGCTGCGCCTCCCACACCGGCCCCACGACCTGGACGCAGTAGTCGAGGTCGATGAGCGCGCCGAGGACGAGCCGAAGATTCTCCTCCTTGACGAACACCGACCCCGCGTACTCGCCGGCGGCGGTCTTGTGGAGGACGTCGAGTCTGTAGTCTTTCATTCCTGTTCGCTCCTCTGGGTTTGCATCCCGACGCAATCGCCTTAACAGGCGGCGCGAGACGCACAAGGATTTTCTTGTCCAACAAAAACGCTCGATCGCGCGCTCCCCGATCGCCGCCATCGCTGAGGTTGTCCACAGCCCGCGCGGACCGCGCCCGATCGTTAAACGGCCGTTGGTCGCCCGCCGCCGCCGTCGCGAGATGTCGTTGTGCCGCAACGACTAGTCGCGCGTGGCCGCTTAAGTTTGGGTTAAGCATGAGCCACAGCGCGCGTTCGGGTGTTGCGTGTTGCGCTTGCGCCACACATTCCGTTTTCCCTCTCCCCGCCATAGCGCGTCGTTAAGGGCGTTCACGCCCGTCTTCGACGGGCTATGCACGCGCGTGAACGCGCTTATGGCGGGGCGAGGGTCGTGCACTACGGCTGAAACTCAATAAAATTGGCAGAGCCGTCGCGGGCGATGCGCGCGGGGAGGTCGACCTCCCACGACAAGTAGTCGCGCATGGCCGCGACGCGGTCGCTCGGCCGCTCGTAGGGCTTGAGCCACGCGTCCACCGCCTCGTCCGCCATTCTGGCGTCATCCGCCGTGAGCGCATGGCCGGCGGCGAGCCACGCGGCGTTGCCGCCGTCGAGCGCGCGCGCGGAACGATCGACGAGCGCACGCGCTTCCGGCGCCGCGCGGCCGGCGAGCACGCCATCCTCGCAGGTGAGCACCAGCGTCCCCTGCAGCGGAATCTTGGCGAGCGCGCGTTCGAGCCGCGAGCGGATCGCAAACCAGGCGCCGGGAATGTGCGCGCGGAGGTAGTCGCGGCTCGGCGAGAGATCGACGACCGTGGCTTCGTTGCGCGCCAGCAGCGCGGCGAGGCCGGCGCAATCGATGCGCAGCTCCGCCGGCGGCGGGTCGCCCAAGATCTGCGCCGGCGGCGGGGCGGTCTCGCGGCCCGCTTCCACCAGCACGTAGACGTCGCGCCAGCCCATCTGGCGCAGCCAGGACGCGGTCATCACCGCGCGCACCTCGGCGGGATCGATCAGCACGACGCGCGCGCCGAGCGTGCCGGCAAATTGGTCCGTGGCCTGCACGAGCTGCCCGCCGGGAGCGGAGACAGCGCCCGCCACATGGCCGGCATCGTATTCGCGCGGATCGCGCACGTCGAAGAGATAGAGCGTGCGCGCATCGTCGCCGCGCCAGCGCTCCAGCGTGGCAAGATCGATGCGCGCGATGGCGAAGCGGCGCGCCACGCCATCGGCGGCAGCTTTGGCCCAGGCAAGACCGTCGCGCGAGACCTCGCCCGCGCGGGCGGCCTTGCCGCTGTCGCAGTCAAAGCCGGCGAGCGTCCAGCCCATGGTGCCGTTGCGCAGCGCCACCACCTTGTTGGGAACGCCGGCGTTGATCAGCGACTGCGCGCCGATGATGCTGCGCGTGCGCCCGGCGCAATTGACCACCACCGTGGTCTGCGGCGACGGCGCGAGATCGTGGATGCGCAGCACGAGCTCCGCGCCCGGCACGTTGACGGCGGTGGGGATCGAGACGCGCTGGTACTCGTCGAACGGCCGGCTGTCGAGCACCACGATATCGCTGCGTTCGCGCAGGAGCCGCGCGAGCTCGGCGGCGTCGATGCTCGGCGTGGCGCTCGCGTGCTCGACGAACTCGCCGAACGCCTTGCTCGGCACGTTGACGCCGGAGAACAGTTCGAACCCGGCCTTAGCCCAGGCCGCAACGCCGCCGTCGAGCGCATGGAGATTGGTGTAGCCGGCGCGCGCGAGGATGTCAGCGGCGCGCTCGCAAAGGCCGTCGGCGTCGTCGCACAGCACGATGCGCGTGCCCCGCCGCGGCACCAGGCGGGCGAATTTGAGCTCGAGCCGGCTCAACGGCACCGACCGCGCGAACAGGAGATGGCTTTGCGAGAAGATCAGCTCCTCGCGCAGATCGACGATCGCCAGCTCCTGCCCGTCGGCGAGCATCGCCTTCAGCGCGCCGGCATCGACCAACATCGGCGGCATTCGCCTAGGCCGTTCGCAGACTCACGTCGCCTGTTGCGGCGTCATCTGCTCGACCTTGCCCGAGGCGAGATCGAAGCGCACGCGCTTGATCTTGTCGAGGTTGGTGCCGGTCACGCGGACGAAACGGGAGTGGTCGGGATAGTCGATGGAATGGATGGTGCCGTCCTGGTAGATGCCGGCGTGTCCCGGCAGCAGGCGATACTTCTTGACCGGCTTGAGCTTGGCCTGTGCGGCATTGGAGCCGTCGTCCTCGCGCTCCCACTCGATCATGTCGGTGTAGTGCGTGGCTTGGCCGTAGATCGCCCAGGACGCGCCGTGGTCGTGCGGCGGCGACACCCGAGCCTTGTCGTTGATATGGGCGAGGATCTGGAATCCGAGATCCGGGTCCTCGTAGAGCACCTTCAGGCCGCGCGGCACCTGCTCGCCGCAATAGGCCTCGACGAAGGCCTTATTCGCGAGCAGCTGCTCGAGCTTCAAGCGAACCTGTTCCCGGCCCTTGGGGCCGCCGTCGCGGGTGAGAATGGCGCGGCAATCCGACACGAATTGATCGAGGTCGTAGGGCATTGCTGCCTCCTGCGGACGAGAGGATGCCTAGCTTCGCTCATCGCGCCGGCAAGCGCCAGATGCAGAATGACGTGTCCCGGGCCCCGACTTGCGTGGACCGTCAAGGTCCGTGGCGGTCCCGGATCAGCGGTGCACCGCTCCACTTCGTTTCGCGCTGCACCGCATCCGGGACACGTGGGTCTTGCTAGCCCCTCGGCCTAACCCTCTCCCCAACTGGGGAGAGAGGAGCAGCCGAACTCGCGGCCCCCAGGTCGGCGATGGCTTTATCCAAAGCTTGCCCGTCTTCGTCGGCGAGCGCGGCCTTGATCAGAGCCTCGAGCGTTGCGCCGGAATTGCTGCGCCCGAGCAAGCGCGGGACCACGACCACGAGCTTGTCGAACTTGGCCTGCCCGCGTTCATGAGTCTCGCCGTAGCCTTTGACCAAGCTTCGCATGCGCGCGATCTGCACGGCGAGCGGATAATCCGCGCGCGCGGTCGCCGCCACCAGGTTGAGCCAATTCGCCAACACGGCTTGTTCGGTGGCGAAGCGCAGCGAGCGGCGGCGCAGCGGCTTGAGCTTCGCCAGCGCATAAAGCAGCAGGAAGCCGCCGATCGAGGTCGTCTTGACGACCCTTCCCTTGCGCGTGGCACGATCGACCAAGCCGCGTGCCCAACGCGTGCGCAGGAGCCAGCGTCCGAAGGGAGCCGGCAGCGTATCCGCGATCTCCTGCGTGCGGGGATGAAAGAATTCGGCGATTTGGAGAATTTGCCCGTCCTTGATTTGCGCTTCCTCGCGCACGCGCGCGAAGCGGCTCGATCGAATCTTCAGATCCGCGACGCGGATCGTGTCCTCATAGGACATTCCGAGCGCAAGCTGCCGCGCGGTTTCCGCGAGCAGCCGCCCGGCGTCGTCGCCGTGTTGGCGCTCGATGTCTTGGAAGCGGGCGAGGCGCGCCAGGAAATGCCGCGCGTAGCCGGTGTCCTGATAGTCATCGAGCCGTATGATGGCGGCAATCACGACCGCGCGCGCCTCCCCGGAAAAGTCGCGCGCGGCAGCGTCCACGAGGTCGCGCACCGCGCGCGACGCATCGCGCGCGCCGTCCTCAAGCGATGCGGCCGCGGGAATGGGCGCTTGTCCCTCGTGCGCGGCCTCGAAGCCCGCCGCGAACGCGGCGAGGCTGCTGTTGACGCCGACCTGGCCGCGGCGGATCGCCGCCTCGAACGCCGTGCGCGGGAAGGGGAGCGCGCCGGATCCCGCGAGCGCGCCGAACAGCACCGCGCTCAACACGCTTCCGGTCGCATCCGCAAGCGCCGCCATGTCGAACGCCACCAGCGCGCGCGCGGCGTCGCGGCAGGCCGCGAGCAGCGCCGCCGGATCCTCGCGGCCGTCGGCGAGCGCGATCTTCTCGGTCATGGCGAAGACGCGGTGGGTCGAGGCGATGAGCAACGTTTTTTCCGGCGAGACGAAGCCGCGCTCGACCGCGCGCGCGGCCTCCATCAGCTCGGAGGCGAGCACCACGTCGACGTCCCCCGGCACCGGCATCAGCGCGAGCACCGGTTCGCGCCCGTCCGCCCGCGCCTTGGGAAACAGCTCGACGTAATAGACGGTCGCGCCGGTGCGCTGCGCGACGCCCGGCACCGAGGTCGCCTGCGCGAGGTAGCCGCCGTGCTGGGCGAGATCGACGATCCAGTCCGCCAGCACGCCGCCGCCCTCGCCGCCGAGCGCGACCACGGCGATGGTGATCGGCCGCACCTCGGCGACTTGCGTCTGCCCGCGGGCGTCCATCGGCGTCGTCAAGCCGCGGCGAGGCGCCCGTCGATGCGCCGTTGCAGCCAACCGATCACGGTGCCGCGGACCTTGTCCTTCAGCCGGTCCCAGGACGTTGGATTGGCGATGATCGTGGCGCGGTAGAACGATGGGCAAAGCACCGCTGCGTGCGCGACCTCGCCGCACAGCCCGCAGCCGACGCAGGAATTGATCACCTTGGTCACCGGCTCGCGCCGCAGCGGGTCGGGGTTGGGCGCCAGCGTGAGCGACGGGCATCCCGACAACCGAATGCAGGAGTGGTCGCCGGTGCAGGTGTCGGGATCGACGCCGAAGCGTTCGCGCACCACGCGCTCGCCGCGTTCCAGCCGTTTGCGCATGAGCGGCCGCACGCGCCGCTCCTTGTTGAGCATGCACTCGGATTGGGCGATGATGACCTTGGGGCCTTTGACCGCCGTGGTGAGCGCCTCCTTGAGCGCATCGCGCATCTTGCCGACGTCATAGGTGCGCGTGATGGTGCGCACCCAATCGACGCCGACGCCGCGCACGGCCTTCTCGATCGGATTTTTGGTCGCGCGCATGCTGTTGTCGGCGGCGGAGGACGGCACGTCCTGTCCGCCCGTCGCCGCCGCGTAGCCGTTGTCGACCACGATCAGGACGTTGTCGCTCTTGTTGAAGACGGCGTTGCCGACGCTCGAGGCGAGTCCGTTGTGCCAGAAGCCGCCGTCGCCGACGAGCGCGATGGCGCGCTTGCCCGCCGCCACGTTGAACGCGGCCGCGCCCGCGCCGCCCAACCCATACCCCATCGTGGAATTGCCGAGGTTGAACGGCGGCAGGATCGAGAACAGATGGCAGCCGATGTCGCAGCTCACATGATGCGGCCCGAGCTCGCGCTCGACCAGCTTCATGGCGGCGAAGATCGGCCGTTCGGGGCAACCGGTGCAAAACGAGGGCGGGCGGCCGTGCACCTTTCCCTTGACCGCCTGCTGGGCCTTCGCGAGGCGCTCGCCCTGCAACGACGAAGCGATGGACGTGCGGCCACCGGCGAGCAAATCGCCGCGATAGGCCGCGATGAATTTCCGCACGCCCTCCTTCATGACGGCGCCGGTATATTCGCCCGCCATCGGCAACATGCTCTTCCCCTCGACCCGGGTCGCGACGTCGGCGCGGCGCAGGATCGTGTTCACCGCCTGCTCGATGAATTCCGGCTGGCCCTCCTCGATGATCAGAACCGCTTTCTTCCCCGCGCAGAAGCGCACGAGCTCGGCGTCGATCAGCGGATAGGTGACGTTGAGCACGTAGAGCGGTACGCGGCTTTCGCCGAACACGTCGGCGAGCCCGAGGATTTCGAGCGCGCGCAGCGCGGTATTGTACATGCCGCCCTGCATGACGATACCGATGTCGTCGGCCTCGCCATCGAACACCTCGTTGAGCTTGCGCTCTTCGATGAAGCGCACGGCGGCGGGCCAGCGCTTCTCGACCTTTTCCCGCTCGTGCAGGTAGCTCGCCGGCGGCAGCACGACGCGGTTGGGGTCGCGCACGGGACGTTCGAGCGCGTCCTTGAGCGTGAAGGCTCCCCGCGCATTGTCGCGCGCGGTGAAGCTGCCGTAGACGTGGCAGGCGCGGATGCGCAGCTCCAGCATCACCGGGGTGTTGGACGCCTCCGACAATTCGAAGCCGGTCTCGACCGCCCGCACGATCGACGGCAGGTTCGGGCGCGGGTCGAGCAGCCAGATCTGCGACTTCATCGCGAAGGCGTGGCTGCGCTCCTGCATGATCGAGGAGCCTTCGCCGTAGTCCTCGCCGACGATGATGAGCGCGCCGCCGGTGACCCCGCTCGAGGCGAGGTTGGCGAGCGCGTCGGAGGCGACGTTGGTGCCCACCGTCGATTTGAAGGTCGCGGCGCCGCGCAGCGGATAATTGATCGAGGCCGCGAGCGCGGCGGCGGCGGCGGCCTCGTTCGCGCTCGCCTCGAAGCGGATGCCGAGATCGCGCAGCACATCGTCGGCATCGGCGAGCACGTCGACCAGGTGCGAGATCGGCGCACCCTGGTAGCCGGAGACGTAGGAGACGCCCGACTGCAACAGCGCCTTGGTGACGCCGAGAATGCCTTCGCCGCGGAACTCCTCCCCGGCGCCGAGCCGAAGCTTTGCGACCTCGCTTTTGAACGAGCGTTCTGCCATCCGCGTCCCTTTGCGTCCTCCGCCGCGAGCCCTTCTACGTGGCCCGCAATTGACTCAACCCCACGCCACCGCGATTATATTTGAAAGAACATATTATATAGGCTCTCTGCTCGGAGAGGGGAACACCATGCGCTCCACCTTCATCGCCGGCGCGGTCGTGATTGCGGCGGCATCGGCGGCATCGGCCCAGGAAGTCACCCTGCGCGCGGTTTCCGCCTTCGCCGAAAAGACCACCTATTCGCGCGGCTTCGAGCTCTTCATCGAGCGGGTGAATGAGGCAGGCAAGGGCGTCCTTCAGATCAATTATATCGGCGGCCCGAAAGCCATGCCCCCATTCGAGGTCGGTAACGCGCTCAAATCCGGCGTTGTCGATGTCGCGAATTCGACCGGGGCTTTCTACACCAATGTGATGCCCGAGGCCGACTCCTGGAAGCTGACGGAGCGGCCGATGTCCGAGCTGCGCAAGAACGGCGGCTACGACTACATGTCGCAGCTCTATGCCGAAAAGATGAATGCGATTTTCCTGGCGCGGCATGTGGATGGCAATCCATTTCACCTCTATCTCAACAAGCCGATCGCGAAGGCCGATCTCAGCGGCCTCAAGATTCGCATCACCCCGGTCTACCGCGATTTTTTCCAGGCGCTCGGAGCGACGGTCGTTCAGACCGCGCCTGGCGAGGTTTATACGGCGCTCGAGCGGGGAGTCGTTGACGGCTACGGCTGGCCGATCACGGGCATCTTCGATCTCGGCTGGCACGAGAAGACGAAATATCGCATCGATCCCGGCTTCTATACTGCCGAAGTGTCGATCCTGGTGAACAAATCCACCTGGGACAGGCTCACCGATGCTCAGCGCAATGTTCTGCGCAAGGCGGGGGAGCAGGCGGAAGCGGATGCGGTGGCGATTTTCGCGCAAGAGAACGCCAAGGACATTAAACGTCAGGCCGACGCCGGCATTCAGACGATCAGGCTCGAGGGCGCCGAGGGCAAGTTCTATCGCGACAAGGCCTACGAAGCCGGCTGGGCGGGGGTCATCCGGCAAAGCCCGCAACATGGCGCAAAATTGAAGGAGTTCTTCGCCAAAACGAATTAGCGCAGCGTGGGGGGCCGTCCCGGCATGGCGAGACTGTCGCACTGGTACAGTCGCCTGCTCGACGCGCTGATGCTGCTGGCGTGCCTCCTGCTCCTGACGATGACGTTGCTGATCGGCGGCGATGTGCTGCTGCGCAACATCGGTCTGGGCGGGATCGCACCCAGCAATGAGATATCCGAGGACATCATCTATCTCCTGACGCTCCTGGCCGCTCCCGGCCTGTTGCGGCAAGGACAGCACATCCGCATCGATATCGTGCTGCGCGCGCTGCCCGCCCAGGTCGGCTGGCTGCTCGAATGGGTCAGCGACATTCTCGGCATGATTTGCTGCCTCTACTTCGTCTGGTACGGGACGCGCGTTGCGGTGGCGAGCTTCGAGAGCGGCGCGCTTTCGATCAAGACGCTGATCATCCCGGAATGGTGGCTGCTCGCGCCGATGCCGATGGCCTTTGTGCTGCTCAGCGTCGAGTTTCTCTTTCGCATGCATCGTCTCGCGCTGGCCGAACGGCGGCCCCGGGACGATGCGGTGTCCGCGTCGTAGGAACGCCGATATGTCCTGGCAGCTCGCCTCACTGCTGCTTCTCGGCGGCTCCACGGTGCTTCTGTTCATCGGCCTGCCGGTCGCCTTCGCTTTCATGGCAATCAATATTGTGGGGGCGATACTGTTTCTCGGCGGCGACGCGGGCTTAAGCCAAATGCTCAGAAACAGCGCCGCGGCGGTGATCAATTTCTCGCTGACGCCAATTCCGCTCTTCGTGCTGATGGGCGAGGTTCTCTTCCATACCGGGCTCGCCCTGAAGGTGATCGACGGAATCGAGCGCCTGGTTCGTCAGGTCCCGGGACGGCTGGCGGTCGTCGCCGTGGTCGCGGGCACGGTGTTCTCGGCCATCTCGGGCTCGACCATCGCGACCACCGCCATGCTGGGGTCGTTGATGCTGCCGGTGATGCTGTCGCGAGGGTACAACCCGGTGCTGGCGACGGGGCCGATCATGGCGATCGGCGCGGTGGATATGCTGATCCCGCCGTCCGCGCTCACCGTGCTGCTCGGCAGCCTGTCCGGGATTTCGATTTCGAAGCTGCTGATCGGCGGCGTCGTTCCGGGCCTGATGCTCAGCGTCGCGTTCGTCGGCTACATCATCGTGCGCGCCACGGCGAATCCGGCGCTGGCGCCGGCGACCGTGGTCGAGGAGAGATCGGGTTGGGCGAGATACGAGCTGCTGGTGCTCTATGTGCTGCCGCTCGTCTCGATCTTCGTGGTGGTTATCGGGGCAATGTCGGGCGGCATTGCGACGCCGACGGAGTCCGCCGCGCTGGGGGCGCTTGCCACCATGGCGCTTGCCGCCGCCTATCGCTCGTTGAGTTTCGATGCGCTGCTCAAAGCATTGCGGGGCACCGTCGGGATTTCGGCAATGATCCTCTTCATCATCCTCGGCGCCACGACCTTCTCGCAAATTTTGAGCTTTTCGGGATCGACCGAAGGCATCGTCTCAAACATTCTCGGTGGCGGGCTCACCCCGTTTGCGATCCTCGCCGGAATGATGCTGCTATTGATTTTTCTCGGGATCTTTGTCGACCAGGTCAGCATGATGCTCATCACCTTGCCGGTGTTCATGCCGATCGTTCAGCGCCTCGATATCGACCTGATCTGGTTTGGCGTTCTCTACCTGATCTGCATGCAGCTCGGCCTGCTGCTGCCGCCGCACGGACTTCTGCTGATGACGATGAAGGGCGTAGCCCCGAAGGAAGTCACGATGGCACACATTTTTCGCGCGGTCGTGCCCTATGTCGCGATGAGCCTCGTGCTGCTGGTCATCATCATCATGGTTCCGGCGATCGCGACGTGGCTGCCGAACGTGCTGGGCTGACGTCGGATCGGCGAAGGCAAGCGGCGCTACGGCAGCACTGCCGTCGCCTCGATCTCGAGGCGCGCCTCGGGCTCGACCAGGCGACTGACCTCGACCACCGCCATGGCCGGGAAATGGCGGCCCATGACCTCGCGATAGGCGGTGCCGAGCGCGGGCAGGTCGGCGAGATATTCGTCCATGTCGCGCACGTACCAGGTCAGCCGGACGATGTGCTGCGGCGAGGCGCCGGCTTGCGCCAGCACCGCGGCGATGTTCTCGAGCGCCTGCTTCATCTGCGCCACGAATCCCGTGGCGAAGCGGCCGTCTTTGTCCTGGCCGATCATGCCGCCGACGAACACCATTTCGCCGCGCGCGCGAATGCCGTTGGCGAAACCTTTCGGCTGCGGCCAGCCGGGGGGCTGCAGCACGGTGTGGGGCGCGGGGCTTTCGGACACTGTTGGTCTCCTATGGCTCGTCATTGCCGGGCTTGACCCGGCAATCCATCCCT
>Ga0306924_10008086_pt1 | contig 10583 bp, 9 predicted proteins | sample sta12Can44000111_FD_203756 | JGI IMG/M metagenome (GOLD analysis project Ga0306924, IMG submission 203756) | Lab enrichment of tropical soil microbial communities from Luquillo Experimental Forest, Puerto Rico - statanox.12C.anox.44.000.111 (v2)... | ecosystem: Environmental > Terrestrial > Soil...
TGGCGGAGGCGAGCAGGTTGCCGGCTGCGACAGCGCCGTCACCCACGACCAGGTAGTGGAGGCCCAGCGTGTGCCGGCCGGAGTGACCGGCCGCCCGCCCGGCGGTGTCGACCACCGTGAGCTGCCGGTAGTCGGCAGTAGGGTCGGCGGCGACGACCGCGGCCATCGCCTCGGCGGCGCTGTCGCCGGCAGCGAGCCGATCGAGCAGCCGGCCGCCGAGGCGGGGGTCGGTGATGTTCTGCGACGCGGCCGCGCCGATGCCGGGGCGCAGATGGGTGCAGCGGGCGGCCACCGCGGGACTGGAGGAGCTGATCGCGATGCCGAACGCGCCGGTGCCGGGGCAGCGGGCGGTGAGCGAGAACGTCATGATGCCGTCGAGCGGACGGCGGTGGCGTCGATCTCGACCAGCCACTCCGGGCGGGCCAGCGCCGAGACGACCAGCCCGGTGGAGACCGGGTATACGCCCTTGAGCCAGCGGCCCATCACCCGGTACACCGGCTCGCGGTAGCGGGGATCGACGAGGTAGACGGTGACCTTGACGATGTCCTGCAGGGTGGAGCCGGCCTCGCGGAGCAGCAGGTCGATGTTGGTCATGGCCTGCTCGGCCTGCGCGGTGACGTCGCCGATGCCCACGTTTTCCGAGGTGTCCAGGTTCTGCCCGATCTGCCCGCGCAGGTAGATGGTGTCGCCGGCGATGACGGCCTGGCACAGGTCGTTGTCCAGGTCCTGCTCGGGATAGGTGTCGCGGGTGTTGAACGGGCGGATGCGGGTGTGCGTGCTCACGCTGTCCCTCCGGTGGTCGTGGTCCAGTCTCCTGGTCCAGCGTGCGACCTGCCGAGCCATCTGTACAGTTGATGTTTTCACTGTTAAAGTTCGGTTCAATCTCTGCAAGCCCGTGGGGGTCGCGGTGGCCGAGTACACGCTGCGCCAGCTGGAGTACTTCGTCGCGGTCGCCGAGTGCGGCAGCGTCACCGGGGCGGCGGCGCGGGTACACCTGTCCCAGTCGGCGATGTCGACCGCGCTGGCCGACCTGGAACGCGCCCTGGACGTGCAGCTGCTGCTGCGTCATCATGCGCGCGGGGTCACGCTCACCGCGGCCGGCGAGCACCTGCTGGCCGCCGCCCGGCGGCTGCTGGCCCAGGCCGAAGACCTGAAGGCCGAAGCCCATGAGTTCGGGCAGGAGCTCGCTGGCGCGATCGCGATCGGGTGCTTCGAGGTACTCGCCCCGTACGTGCTGCCCGAGCTGCTCGCGACCTGCGCCGAGCGTCACCCGGGCCTGCGCCTGGACCCCTATGAGGTCGACCTCGACGCGCTCGCCCAGGGGGTGATCAGCGGCCGGTTCGAACTAGGCCTGGGCTACGAACTGGCCCCGGATCCGCGACTGGTCACCAGCCGGGTCTTCACCCTGCCGCCGTACGTGCTGCTGCCGGCCCGGCACAAGCTGGCGGGGCGCTCGAAGGTCACGCTCGCCCAGCTCGCCGGCGAGCCGCTGGCGCTGCTGGACCTGCCGCAAAGCCGCGACTACTTCCTCGCGATGTTCGCCGCCGCCGGCGTCGAGCCGGACATCCGCTACCGGAGCACCAGCGTGGAGACGCTGCGGGCGCTCGTGGGCCGCGGGCTGGCCTACACGCTGCTGAACCTGCAGCCCGCCGTGGCCACCTCCCTGGACGGCTACCCGGTCGTATCCCTGGTCTTGAAGGGAGGCGGCACGCCGCTGGTAGTAGTACTGGTCACCGCGGCCGGCAGCCGTCCCACCCGCCGCGCCGCGGCGGTCGCCGCCCTGAGCGCCGAGGTGCTGCGCGGCCGCGGCGCCCACGCCAACCGGAACCCAGCATCGGCTTAACCGATGATTTACTTCAAATAGATCGGTTGGACAAAGAGCCTGCGACGTCCTCAAGCTGGTGTCAATCAGCAGACCCGCTCCGGACGGCAGGCCAGAAGTCGAGAGTGGTGGGTCATAAGGGCCAGCAGGAAGGAGCCCGCCATGCCCGGCGAGGTCGACTATCCCACCGAGACCACAAGAACCAGCCAGCCAGCCGGCGGCAGTAGGCAGAGAGGCGTGGCCGGGCGGCTGCAGCGCAACCTGGGCCGGCTGGACATCATCTTCTTGACGATCGCCGCGACGATCTCGATCGATACGATCGGGCAGATCGCCTCCTCCGGCGGGGCGCAGGCGTTCACCTGGACCGCGGTGATCGTGCTGGCCTTCCTGGTGCCGTACGGGCTGGTAATGGCCGAGCTGGGCAGCTCGTTCCCGCAGGAGGGCGGCCCGTACGTATGGGTGCGGCTGGCGTTCGGCCGGTTCTGGGCGTCGCTTTCGACGATGTTCTACTGGATTACCAACCCGGTGTGGCTGGGCGGATCGCTGACGTTCCTGGCTGCCACCACCTGGAGCACCTACCTGGTGCACACCCACGAGGGCAGCGCCGCCGATTACCTGTTCAAGCTGGGGTTCATCTGGCTGGCGATCCTGTCCGCGGTCGTGAGCCTGCGCTACGGCAAATGGCTGCTCAACGCGGGCGCTATCCTCAAGGTGGGGCTGGTGGCGGTGTTCGTGGTCACCGTCGGGGTATACGCGGCCAAACACGGGATCCACGGTTACGGGGCCGGTAGCTTCTCCCCGAGCACCGCCGGGTTCCTCGCTGTCACCCCGATTATCTTGTTCGCGGTGGTCGGGTTCGAGGCACAGAACGGCGCCGCCGAGGAGATGCGCAACCCGCGCCGCGACGTCCCGGTTTCGGTCGCGGTATCCGGTACTATTTCCGCGCTGTGCTACCTGGTGCCGATTCTCGGCATCACCGCGGTGGTGCCCGCGTCGCAGATTTCTGGCGCGACCGGGTTCCTGGACGCGGTGGGCACCGTGTTCGGCGTCTACGGTCCGGCCGCGCACGTGCTGCTGCAGGTCACCGCCGCGCTGTTCACCTTCGTCCTGCTCAACCAGGGCAGCGCCTGGATGATCGCCTCGGACCGGATCCAGGCCATCGCCGGCGCGGACGGCACCTTCCCGCGGTTCTTCGGCGTGTTCCATCCCACCCTGGGCACCCCGGTCCGGGTGAACCTGCTGTCGGGGGTGGTGGCGACCATGTTCTGCATCGCGGCTACCCTCTTGGTGCACGGCAGTTCCGCCGCGGTGTTCACCGTGGTGCTGTCGATCGCGGTGAGCACCCTGCTGCTCAGCTACCTGGTGATCTTCCCGACCGTGGTGCGGCTGCGGCGCCGCTACCCGGCGCTGGACCGGCCATACCGAATCCCCGGCGGCCGGGCCGGGCTGTGGGCCAGCGCAGTCCTGATCTACGCCTGGGTGGCGCTGGGCTCGTGGATCTCGGTGTTCCCCGGCACGATTGAATCGCTGCTGGGCATCCAGTACGACTTCGCCGCTACCTGGGGGGTGAGCCGGCTGACCTTCGAGGCCTTCACCGTCGGCACCCTGCTGGCCATCGTGGCGTTCTGCACCGCCGGCTACTGGTGGGCCCGGCGCCGCGACGACGCTGGATCGGATTTCACCGCCTCCATCGAGGCCGACCTGATCACCCAGCAGACCGCACCGCAGCCGCTGGCATCCTGACCGGTCACACCCACACCGACGCCAGGGATCGTGATGCATTCTCCACCGGCCACCGGCCTAGCACTGCGGCTGAAACTGGTCGCTACCACGAGGAAGGGCTGAACCCGCGATGCCATCGACCCCCGACAGCCGCGCCGGCTGGGCCTCCTATGCCCGGGCACTGACCATCCGCGACCACGCGTTCATCGATGGGGCGTTCCAGCCCGCGGCCGACGCCGACACCTTCCCCAGCATCAACCCGGCCGACGGCACCGTCATCGCCGATGTTGCCGCCTGCGGGCCCGACGACGTCGACCTCGCCGTCGCGCCGGCACGTCGCAGCTTCGAGGCGGGATCGTGGAGCCGCGCGACGCCCGCTCGCCGGCTCACGGCAGAGGAGACGACCGAGCTTTTCTCCTCGCGCACCACCCAGAAGCCGATCGAGATCACCCAGCCGGAAGGCCCGAGCTTCACGCTCATCGACGACGCCTGCGGCGTCCTCATGCTGGTGTCAGTCAAGCAGACCCGCTCCGGACGGCACGGCCTAGGGGCCGGCACCGTGGCGCGAGCCCCTGCGAGTCAACGGGCAGCCGCAGGCCTACTGTCAGCAACCGAGGACAGGTAACCGCCCATGGCCTCCCGACCACGCTCCGGCCCAGCCGCAGACCCGCGTTCGCCGCACCTACATCGCCGGAAGCTCGGTCTTCAGCGCCTGATACCCATTCGTCTTCCCGAAGGAACGACAGCATGTCCAAGCACCCCCTCGACCGTCTCACCGGCGGCGAGATCGAGTTGAACCGCATGATCCTGGATCGAGCCGGCCTCGTCCGGCCGACTACCCGTTTCCCGCTCGTCGTGCTCCACGAGCCGCCGAAACGCGAGGTGCTCGCATGGGAGCCCGCGCACCTCACCGACCGGCGGGTGCGCAGCGTCTTGCTGGACCGCGCCACCGGTCAGGTGACCGAGGTAATTACGTCCCTGACCACGGCGACGGTTCTCTCCTCACGCATCGTGGACGTACGAAGCGAGGGCCAGCCACCGATTATGGCTGAAGAGTTCGACCTGGTGGAGAAGGTGCTGTGGTCCGACGCGAACTGGCGGGAGGCCATGGCCAAGCGCGGGCTCACCGACCCCGCCCGCATCAGGGTGTCGGCGCTCAGCGCGGGCGTTTTCGGACTCCCCGGCGAAGAGGGCCGCCGCCTGGTCCGCTGCCTGTCGTTCCTGCAACTCAACGACGACGACAACGTCTGGGCCCATCCCATCGACGGGATCGTCGCCTACGTCGACCTCATCAGCTGCGAGGTGACCGAACTGATCGACGACGGCGTGTTCGACATCCCGTTGACACCCGCCGACTACCACCTCGACGACCCGGCCAGCCCGGCCCGCACCTCGCAGCGTCCCATTGAGATTATCCAGCCCGACGGTCCCAGCTTCACCGTCGACGGCAACCAGGTGAACTGGGAGAAGTGGCAGTTCAGAATCGGCTTCGACCAGATTGAGGGCCTCACGCTCCACCAGATCGGCTTCGAGGACGGTGGACGCCTGCGGCCGATCATCTACCGGGCATCAGTCGCGGAGATGGTGGTTCCCTACGGGGATCCCTCACCCGTGCGCTTCTGGCAGAACTACTTCGACGCCGGCGAATACTCGCTGGGCAAGGAAGCCAACGCCCTCACCCTCGGCTGTGACTGCCTCGGTGAGATCCACTACTTCGACGCCACAATCGCCGACGACGATGGCCGGCCACGGACCATCACCAACGCAATCTGCATGCACGAAGAAGACCACGGGCTCTTGTGGAAGCACACCGACATGTACAACGGGAGCTCATCCACGCGCCGCCAGAGGCGCCTGGTGATCTCGTTCTTCATCACCGTCGGCAATTATGACTACGGCTTCTACTGGTACCTCTACCTCGACGGGACCATCGAGCTCGAGTGCAAGGCGACCGGAGTCGTCTTCGCCTCGGCCTATCCGACCCCGGGCGACCCGTCCTACCCGTGGGCGAGCGAGATCGCTCCCGGCGTCGGTGCCCCCTTCCATCAGCACCTCTTCTCCGCCCGGCTCGACATGATGGTCGACGGCACCACGAACGCTGTGGATGAGGTTGACGCCGTCCGCGTTCCGATCTCCGAGTCAAACCCGTACGGCAACGCCTTCACCCGACGAGCGACCCGGCTGCACACCGAACGCGACGGCGCCCGCCTAGCAGACGGAAGCGCTGGGCGCACCTGGCACATATGCAACCCGTCGGTGCGCAACGCGATGGGGCAGCCCGTAGGCTACGCCCTGCACGCCGAGGGCGGCCCGGTGCTGCTTGCCGACCCAGACTCCTCCATCGCGCGCCGGGCCGCCTTCACCACCCGCCATCTGTGGGTCACCGCGCAAACTGAGGACCAGCGCTATCCTTCAGGCGCGTTCGTCAACCAGAACCCTGGAGGCCTCACTGGCATCGACACCTGGATCCAGGCCGATCGCAACATCGACGGGACCGACATCGTCCTCTGGCACACGTTCGGGCTCACCCACTTCCCTCGGCCAGAGGACTGGCCCATCATGCCGGTCGACTACACCGGTTTCGTGCTCAAGCCAGCTGGCTTCTTCGACCGCAACCCGGCACTCGACGTACCGCGGCAGCCCGCCGGTCATTGCCGCGTCGCAGGTGATGTCAGCGAGCCGCGAACCGGCCACCCATGTCAATGATCTGCATGGGGCGCTACTGCATCGCCCTGTACCGCTACGTCGCCGAGGACCGTACGTTCGGGCCGTTCACGACGGCCGATCTCGATACCGCCGCACGGTAGCAGCTGGCTCAGCCCGGTGTGCCGGGGAGACGGAAGAGCCGACGGATGCGAGCTGAGTAACAGTCGATGATCCGAAGCATGGGCAGGGAGAGGTTCCCGTAGCGGTCGTAGACAGCCGCGTTCAGCTCCATCGCGATGATGATGGCCCGGCCGAGGATGAAAACCAGCCGAGCGTTACCACCGTCGCGCCGCCCCGACCCGGAGCGCCTTCAGAGCCTCAGCGACCCCACGCCCGGGGTCGCGCTGGCAAGCAGTGGCGTCATCCTGCATCCGTCGGGCCCCGAAAGTGGACCCGGAGGCCAGTCACAAGGGCCGGATAATGAAGCATCTCCGCAGCTCACAGCGCCTTACCGGCAGTTTCGCAGAGTGGGGCGGGTGGGGCTCGAACCACGACCGGCGGATTATGAGAAGTATGGCTTCGTGCATCGCACGCGCTAGCTGCAGGGATACCACGGAGCCATGCCGCCGGTGGCCCTGAGCGCACTGGTTGCACAGATGGCTCGGTCCACGAACCGGTCCACGGCTGCGGCGCCCGATCCCTCAATCCTGCTACTGTGCGTAACATCATTAGCAGCGCCGGTCCCATGTAAGGAGCCTGGAGCCCAGCCCGGAACATAACTACAAGGTGGGGTCTCGGCGCGCCCACACCGTCCGGAAGGCCGGGTTGACGGCGCGGCGAGCTAGCATCGTGGCATGAACGCGCAGCCTTCACAGCACGACAGTCACGACGTCATCCGTCTCGGTGGCGAAACGGCTGTCGTGGTTCCGGTGCACGAGTACCGCACGCTGAAGGCCCTGCGGGACCGCGCATCCGCCGAGCAGGTCGAGGAAGCCGAGATCGACGCCGCCATCGCCGAGCACGAGGCATGGAAGGCGGCCGGGCGGCCGGGCCTGAAGTCTCACGGCGAGTTCATGGCTGACGTGTTCGGCGGCTCCCGGTGAGGATCATCTGGTCAGAGATCGCGCAGGCGACCTTTGTCCGCTTCATGGCCGACCAGGCCGGAATGATGGCCGTCAACCGCGCCGTGGAAGCCTTAGCTGACGATCCGGCGCCTCTAGGCGCGTTCGTCCGCGGCGCCTACCGCAGGCTGCGCGTCGGTCCTTACCGAGTGCTGTATGAGGTCGAAGAGAACCTGATCACCATCGTGCGGATAGACCGGGTATAAGCTGCCGACTACCGATTCGAGCAGCTGGCAAAGGGCCTCAGGTGGTGCACTAGTGCGTCCAGCGGCATGACAACCAGTTCGTCATGATCGGCTGTCGCTGGTGCCAGGCCCGGTGTGGCCCTTGGCCCCCGCAGTGTCGGCCTAGGTCCGCGGCACGGCCCGTGACGTCTGAGACCGACTCGATTTCCCGCGTTCTCGCTGTACATCGACCGCAGGGACAAGGCGAATGGCACAACGCCCGCCACCCATCACCACCTCACAATCCCGCGGAGAGTTCGCTGGTCCTGGGAAAGCGCAGCGACATGCAGTCGCTAACCGGCTTCGCTCATGCCTGATTTGTCAGAGGGTCGCGTTACCGTCATTCTCTGTGCTCGCCTGCGGGGCGGCATGTGAGGAGCGGACGATGAAGGAACTGGTCTTGCCGGTGCCGAAGATGGTGTCGGCAACTTATGGAGTCCCGGTATCCACGCCAATGGGCACGGCCGAAGCAAGGCAGAAGGCCAGCACGGCGGTCGAAACTAGGCTGACCGGGCCGCTGCGGACGCTAACAGCGGAGTGGCTCGCCAAAGGGGTGGTGAAGGTCGAGGTCGAGGCAGCCGGTCCGCCGCCATCCGGATTGCTGGACAGGGAGCTGTTCGGCACTCCCGAACAGCGGGTCTTCCTCGCCCGTGCACGCGCGTTCGTCCGGTTCAGTGCCACGCAGCGACCATCGCTAATCGGCATGCAGGAATGGAAGACGCGCGGCCCGGCCGCGGCGCTCGCGGCCGAGCTCGGCGCGCCCGTGCTGGACCTGCAGGCGCTCCAGGTTCTGACCGCCGAGGACGCGTTGGCCGCCTTGCCCGACACGACGCTGACCATTCCGGCCAGCATCAGTGATGACATAACAATCGGCCTCACGTTCAAATCCTGGGTGCGCGTACACGACGTCGGCTATCAGGGCATGATCGCGGTCATGACCGATGGCATGCGCCGATTCGGGCTGCCCGAGCTCAGGCTGGGCCCCGCATTGCCGAAGCTGCGGGAGGAGCTGACCACGCTACTGAACGGGATAGCCTTCCGGATCTGGTCCGACCTGATCGCCCGCGCGCAAGATACCCCGAAGGCTGCCGGCTTGCTCCATCTTCCGCGCTTCCTGCGGGTACCGGCCGAGATGGACATTCACCGTCGGGACCTGGACCGGGCAAACGGCGTCCCGAACCGGGGCGGCATGTTCGCCCTCATCGGGCTGCAGTTCGATCCCGGGCAAAGTGAAGACTCCGGGGGCTGGTTGACCGTATGCCCGCCCGCTTGCTGTGACACGAGCTGGGAGGACTTCATCGCCGATACATGCCACGGGATGTTCGGCTTCGAGAAGCCGCGCTGGCACTACATCCCGGAGTTCGGCGCTCTCTTGGATGCTTTGGTCAAAGCGGCGCAGACCCTGCCGGAAGCCCGGTCCCGGTTCCTGAGCGGCGACCTGCCGCCCGGCGGTCGGCTCATGGTCCGGTACGACGCAGCAGACGCCGACGAACTCCGGTGGGCCAGGGTCGAATCCTGGGAGGACGCTGGACACGCGGTCATCCGCGACATCGGGCGGGAACTCGCACCCGGAGTGCGGCCTGGCCCTCTGGTGGCGATCCAGACCAGGCTCATCGCTGACTGGGGCATCTGGGTGGACGGCAGCGGCGTGGTCGAGGGCGCCGGCACCGAAGGCGCCGGCCACCATCTCGCGTAGCACCGGCAGGACAGACACCAGGATCTCGTCCACCGGCCCCCGCTGCAGGCACTGACCGGCCACGTCAGCACCGAGGATTTCGAGGTTCCTTCCCGCCCGCAGCGTCAAGTGCCGTGGCGGACGTTTCCATGATGTCACCGGTAAGGAACGTGACCGCCGGGTCCGGCGGGCCCGGCGGCTCATGGGTCAGGACGAACAAGGGTCCGGAGAAGGGTACTCTTCGTCGCTCGAATCCTCGGCCTCCAACCTTCTGCCAAACCTCATAGGTTCGTTGGCCGATGAGCATGGCGCGGGCAGTGGTCAAGCGCCGGCGATGGCGCCCGTGCCGTGGACGACCTTTCCGCCAACGATCGTCACTGCTGGAACCAGGTCACGCAGCTCGGCTGGGGCAGCGCTTGTGATGTCAGTACTCCAGACTGTCAGGTCGGCCAGGCGACCGGGTGTGAGTGTGCCACGTTGATGCTGCTCGCCGAGCAGTTCCGTTGCGGACGTCGTGTGCAGCCGGATCGCTTCGCCGATCGTGATGGCGTGCTCTGGGCCCTGCACCCCCGCGACGGTCTGGCGGGTTGCCAGGCCCCAGACGGATCTCATGGCTCCGAAGATCCCGACTGGGAAGTCTGAGCCAGCTGCCACCAGGGCTCCGTCGTCGATCCAGCCTCGTGCCGGGAACAGGTTCGCGACACGGTCCGGACCCCAGTAGCCGAGTTCCACGTGGGCGGTGTCGTGCAGCAGGGGTTGCTGGATCGTGACCGGAAGCCCGAGCGCTACGGCTCGTGCTCGCTGCTCAGCGGAGGCCAGGCCGCCGTGTTCGATGACGAGGGAGTTGGGCGGTAGCCATGGGTTGCGGTCCAGGACCTGCTCGTACACGTCGATAAGCAGCCGCACAGCCCGGTCCCCGTAGGCGTGTGTTCCCACCCGCCAGCCGCGCCGGACCACTCGGTCAACGGCGGCGACCAGAGCGTCCGGTGGCCACAGGAGGAGGCCACAGAAGTCATCGTGCCCCAGGTATGGCTCCTCGGTGGCACCCGCCTCCAAACCGCCGTCGAGCACGAACTTCAGTCCCCATACCTGCAGCCACGGGTCGCCCCGGGGCCGCCACCCGTCGACGGCGTCAAGGAGCTGGTCGAGCTCGGAAATCTCCCGTGCGCCTTGAGCCATGACAAGAGCGCGGACCCGGGTTCCGAGGCGTCTGGCGTCCCGGGTCCCGCCGAGGATCTCCAGATCGCTGAGGGGGACTGCGCAGTCCCGGACCGTGCCGATGCCTGTTGCCGCGTAAGCGTGTGATGCGGTGTCGAGGCCGGCAACCCGCTCGTCAACGTCAGGACTGGGCAGAAGGTGAGTGACCATGTGAA
>Ga0306924_10008087_pt1 | contig 10583 bp, 7 predicted proteins | sample sta12Can44000111_FD_203756 | JGI IMG/M metagenome (GOLD analysis project Ga0306924, IMG submission 203756) | Lab enrichment of tropical soil microbial communities from Luquillo Experimental Forest, Puerto Rico - statanox.12C.anox.44.000.111 (v2)... | ecosystem: Environmental > Terrestrial > Soil...
CCGATGATCCAGGAGCGCCGCCCGCCGGCAGCGCTCGCTGGCAGCGCGCCGCGATCGATGCGCAGCTGTCCCAACAGCGCCTTTTTATCGGTCTCCGAGGTCATCCCGCCTGTCCATCCGGCGACGGCGCGCAACGATAGCATCTGCTGCCGCGTATTGCTGCAAGCTCCGGGATAAATGGCGTTCGGCTCGGCGCACGGCGGGGTATGGCCACCGCAAGTGTTGTCCGCCCGTGTCAGCTTCGCGAATTCTTAGCCCGAGGTGATCTTCACCATCAGGCGGCGCGCTTGCGCAAACTGCGGAGCGATGAGCAATGCACGCTCGAGCGCATCGCGGGCCCCGACCGAATCGCCATGGTCGAGCAGGTCGCGCCCCAACAGCAGCCACGCTTCCGCGGCTCCCCATCCCGGCAGATGGTCCGTGCCGCCGCGCTCGGCCTCGAATGCCGACACCGTCTGGCGCGCCTTGCCGAGTGCGCGCTCCTTGTTGCCACCCTGTGACGGAGACAGGGCGTAGTCGCTCGTCGCGTCGACGAGCAGCACCCTGGGGTTGCGCGCTGCGAGCTGTCGTGCCCGCTCGAGGTCCTTGCGCGCGCGGTAGCCGGCAAGCGGCGCGTAGCCGCCGTTGATCTCCTGCGGTGCGGTCAGGCAGGCAGCGCGCAGCGCCAGCGCTTCGGCGAAATCCGCATCGAGAGCCAGCGCGGTGTCGACGTCGCTCACGCAGTGCTCGGCATAGCGCGCCGCGTTACCGCGCTCGGCAGAGGTCGTCGCCACGGCGGCGAGCTGCGCGCGGCGCCAATCGAGGAGTCCGGCGTAATAGCCGCGCAGCTTGTCGCGTGCATCGCCCGCCGCGATCAGCTCTTCGAGCTTGCGCAGCGCCGCGCTGTCTTCGGTGTAGTAGCCGAACTGGATGCGGCTCTCGATGTCACGCCACGCCACATCGTCGGCGCGGGCCGTGGTGATGGCGAGCGCGAGTGCAGCGGCCACGGCGGGCAGCGAGCGCTGGCGCAGGCCGACGCGCCGGGATGCACTGTGTTCGCTGCCCGTGGTGCGCCGCACGTTGCCCCATTCAGTAAGATAGGTCCGGTCATGCCGGACCATAGCACAGCACCGAAGACACTGGCCGCCGCGCCGCCAGCGCTGATCGACATCGGCATCAACCTCGCACACGACAGCTACGATCACGATCGTGATGCCGCGATCGCACGCGCCCACGCGGCCGGCGTCGTGCAGATGGTGGTCACCGGCGCGACGCTCGCGGGCAGCGTGCGCGCGCTGGCGCTCGCACGCGAGCATCCCGGGAGACTCTTCGCCACCGCCGGAGTTCACCCGCACCACGCCGCCGAGCTCGATGCCGCGAGTCTCGAGGCGCTCGCGGAGCTCGCACGGATTCCCGAAGTGGTCGCGGTCGGCGAGTGCGGGCTCGACTATTTCCGCAACTTCTCGCCGCGCGCCGCGCAGCAGCAGGCGTTTCACCGCCAGCTCGAGCTCGCCGCGCAGGTCGGCAAGCCTGTGTTCCTGCACCAGCGCGACGCGCACGATGATTTCATCGCCATACTGCGCGAGCACGCGACCAACTGGCACGGCGTCGCGCACTGCTTCACCGGCACGGAGAAGGAGCTGCAGTGCTACCTGCAACTCGGCCTCGCGATCGGTATCACCGGCTGGATCTCCGATGAGCGCCGCGGCGCACACCTCGCTGCCCTCATGCCACAGGTGCCGGCCGAACGGCTGCTGCTCGAGACCGATGGTCCCTACCTGCTGCCGCGCGACCTGACACCCAAACCGGCCTCACGCCGCAACGAACCAGCGTATCTTCCGCATGTCGCGGCCGCCGTGGCGCGCGCCCGCGGGGAGACCGTCGCATCCCTCGCCCGCTCGAGCACCGCGGCGGCGCGCGCGCTGTTTGCGCTGCCTTCGCCATCCGGCGCGAGCGATGCTTAGAATCAACATGCAAATGTTGATTTATCTCATTGTTATTTAGATAAAATGAGGCCCGCACCATGGATCTTGAACGGCTCCAATCCCGCATCGCCCGGACCTGGGATGACTCCATCCTCGAGCGCCTCGTCGCGTACGTGCGCATCCCGAACAAGTCTCCGATGTTCGATCCCAATTGGGAGCGCAATGGCTATATGGAGGCGGCGGTGCAGCTCATGGCGGAGTGGTGCCGTGCGCAGAAGGTCCCGGGCGCGCGTGTCGAGGTTCGGCGCCTGCCAGGGCGCACCCCTCTGCTGCTGGTCGATGTGCCCGGTGAGCTTCCCGGTTGCGCCCTCCTCTACGGCCACCTCGACAAGCAACCGGAGTTCACCGGCTGGCTCGAAGGCCTTGGTCCCTGGGAGCCCGTGATCCGCGACGGCCGGCTCTACGGCCGCGGGGCAGCCGATGATGGTTACGCCGTCTTCAGCTCTCTCACCTCGATCGCCGCGCTCAAGGAGCAGCAGGTGCGCCTGCCGCGCTGTGTACTGCTGATCGAGGCGTGCGAGGAGAGCGGCAGCGTCGATCTGCCGGCGCATCTCGCCGCACTCGGTGACACCCTCGGTGAACCATCGCTCGTCGTGTGCCTCGACGCCGAGTGTGGCAACTACGAGCAGGTGTGGTGCACCACTTCGCTGCGCGGCAACCTCGTCGGCACGCTGCGGGTGCGGGTGCTCACCGAGGGTGTGCATTCGGGCATGGCCACCGGTATCGCACCGACACCCTTCCGGATTCTCGAGCAGCTGCTGGCACGGATCGAGAGCCCGGTGACGGGCGATCTGCTGCTCGATGAGCTGCAGGTCAGCATTCCGCCCGACCGGCGTGCTCAGGCGAGCGCCGCTGCTCAGGTGCTCGGCAGCGCGGTCGCCGACAAGCTCCCGTGGGTGCGCGGGGCGCAGCCGGTTTCCAACGATCCCACCGAGCTCATCATCAACAGCACCTGGCGTGCCACGCTCGCGGTGACCGGTGCCGACGGGCTGCCCGCGGTCGTCTCGGCGGGCAACGTGCTGTTGCCGGAGCTCGCGGTCAAGCTGTCGCTGCGCCTTCCGCCCACGTGCGACGCTGCGCGGGCGCAGCGTGCGGTGCGCGAGGCGCTCGAGCGCGAGCCTCCTTACGGCGCGCAGGTGAGCTTCGAGCAGCCCTCCGCCAATGGCGGCTGGAATGCGCCGGCTTTCGCCCCCTGGCTCGAAGAGTCGATCGCGCGTGCCTCGTGCGCGGTGTACGGCAAGACCGCGGTGAACATCGGCTGCGGTGGCACGATCCCCTTCATGGGCATGTTGGGTGAGCGCTTTCCGCGCACACAGTTCTTCATCACCGGAGTGTTAGGCCCGCACGCCAACGCGCACGGCCCGAACGAGTTCCTGCACATCGACTACACGAAGAAGCTCACCGCCTGCGTGTCGCTGGTCCTCGCCGACCACGCCAAAACGCTTTGAGCGGATAGCCGGCGCGCATCTGGAGTTATTTCATGCCGGCCATGTTGCTCGGCCTCACCGCACCCCGCAGGCTCTGCCAGCCGTCGCGGAAGCGCGCCATGGTGTCCGCGGGCGACTCGAAGTCGGCCGCCGGATACTCCGCGCGCAACGCATCGAGCATCAGTGTCCACTTGGGCAGTCCTTTCGGGAACTGACCGCGGCGCGTGAAGACGATGCGACCCTCGACCGGCACGTCGCCCGCCACCGCCTTGACCGCCGCGATGCGGTCGTAGAGCGCGCTTTGCGGATTGGGGAAGGTGAAACGCCGCGCGCCATCCATCACCGTCCACTCCGCCATCTGATCGCCACCGAAGATATTGCCTTTCACATCGCGCAGGTCGATCACCACCACCCCGTTCAAGGTGAGCAGCAGGAAGTCGACGTGAAAGGATCCACCCATACCGTCGGGCACCAGCGAATCCTTTACATGATCGGCGCAGCCCGCGGTGACCGCGGCGTGCAGCGCTTTGCGCGCGCGGTACAGGCGATACCAGCGCCAGGCCCAGAAGAGCAGGAAGCCGAACGCGGCCGCCGCGAGGATCGACAGCCACACCGCCGGCGGAAGTCTCTGCAGCTCCTCCACCTTCACCCCTCCCTCTGCAGCACGTTGCGCAGCGCTGCGAGTGTTGCGTCGATCTCGATGTACTGTGCCGGGCGCGCAAACAGGCGCGCCAGTGTCTCGGGTACCGGGACCTCGCGACCGATGAGCGGCTCGACGATCTCACGGAACTTCGCGGCGTGCGCGGTCGACATGAGCACCCAGCGGCGCTCGCGTCGCCGTGCGGGCGAAAGCCGCTCCCAGGCTTCCGCGGCGGTGGCGGTGTGCGGGCACCACATCTGGCCGTAGTCGCGGAAGCCCGCGCGGATGCGGGCGCGGATCTCCTCGTCGCTCACCGAGCAGGCGCTCAGCGCCGCGCGCAGATCCTCGAGCCGTGGGTAGAGCGCGCGCAGACGTTCCATGTTGCTCGGGTCACCGACATCCATCGCCGAGGCGAGCGTCGCGATGCTCGGGCGTGGTTGCCATGCGCCGCTCGCGAGGAAGTCCGGCACGGTGCGGTTGGCGTTGTGCGCGAGCAGCACCTCCCCGATCGGCAGGCCTGCGCGGCGCGCCCACAGACAGGCGAGCGCGTTGCCGAGGTTGCCGCTCGGCACGATGAAGGAAGCCGGCTCACCGTAGCGGCGCCACACCGCGAGACTGGTCGCAGCGTAGTACGCGCTCTGTGGCAGCAGACGTCCGAGGTTGATGCTGTTGGCGGAAGAGAGCACACGCTGCTGAATGAGCTGCGGATCGAGGAAGGCCGCCTTCACGAGGCGCTGACAGTCATCGAATGTGCCACGCACCGCAAGCGAGCGGACGTTGCCTCCCCAGCAGGTGAGCTGCTGCTCCTGTGTGGGCGAGACCAGCCCCTTCGGGAACAGCACCGCCACCTCGATGCCGGGCCGGCCGTGGAAGGCCGCCGCGACCGCGCCGCCGGTGTCACCGGAGGTTGCGACCAGAATGGTCACGGTGCGGTCGGCGCCCTCCCGCAGTCGCGCAAAGCAGGCGGCGAGGAAGCGGGCACCGAAGTCCTTGAAGGCCGCTGTCGGTCCGTGAAAGAGCTCGAGCACCGCGAGTCGCCCGTCCGCATCGAGTGGTACGAGCGGCGCGGGAAAATCGAGTGCCTCGCGCGCGATGTCGCCCAACGCGCCGGCGAGCGGATCCCCGGCCACGAACGGCCCGAGTAAGCGCGTAGCGATCGCGGGCAGCTCCGCGTCGCTCGCGAAGTCTGCTGCGCCGAGCGAGGGCCAGTCGACCGGCACGTAGAGTCCACCATCGGGGGCGAGCCCCTGCAGCAACGCCTGGCTGAACGTGCAGAGCGGCGGCGTGCCGCGCGAGCTGCGGAAGAGGAATGGCTCGCTCATGGCGGATCGATGAGCCGTGCGCCCACCGAGCGCACCTCGACCACCCAGTGGTCGGTCGCGAGCGCGTGCCGTGCGAACTCGCGCCGCATGGCCGCGAGTACCGCCTGGGCCGTCGATTCGAGTGTCCAGGCGAACATCGAAGGTCCGGCGCCTGAGATCGAGCAGCCGAGCGCGCCGGCTTCCATGGCACCGCGGCGTACTTCCTGGAAGCCCGGAATGAGCGCCGCCCGCTGCGGCTCGATCACCACGTCCTCGAAAGAGGCACGGATCATGTCGAGATCGTCCGTGTAGCAGCCGGAAATGAAGCCGGCGAGGTGCGCCGTCTGCCACACGAAATCCGACAGGTCGACGCTCTCCTTGAGGATCGATCGTGCCTTGGCCGTCGCGAGGAACATGTGCGGATGAACGATCACGGCGCGGATGGGCGCGGGCACGGGAATCTGCTTGACTCGCGGATGATCGATGCCGACGGTAAGAACGAGACCCCCGAACAGTGATGGCGCGATGTTGTCCGCGTGCCGCGCGCCACTCGCCACGGCTTCGCCTGCCATGGCGAACTGCAGCAGCTCGAGGCGGCTCACCGGCCGAGGCAGCAGCGCGTTTGCGGCCACCACCGCGCCGACGGCCGAGGCGGCCGAGCCGCCGAGTCCAGAGCCGACCGGGATTCCCTTGTCGATCTCGAGGGAGAAGCCGAAGGCCGGGCGCACCGCCTCCTCCAGCGCCAGCAGCGCGCGCCCGGCGGTATTGTCGCGCGCATCACGTGGCAGGTCCCCGGCGATCCCACGTACCGCGGTGACCTCAACCCCCGGCGACGCGCGCCGACTCACCGTGACGCGATCGCCGAGCGTGTCGATCGCAAAGCCGAGGATGTCGAAGCCGATCGCCACGTTGCCGACCGACGCCGGCGCAAAGGCGCTCGCCCGCTCGAGTGCTGGCCCGCTCACAGGCGTGCCCCCAGGTAGGCAGCGAGGCGCAGCAGGTCCGCGAACACGCCACCGGCGGTGACCTCGGGTCCCGCTCCCGGCCCCTGCACGATGAGCGGATTGTCGCGATAGCGCCGTGTGGCGAAGCGTACGACGTTGTCGGTGAGCGCAATGTTGGCAAAGGGGTGCTTTGCCTCGAGCTCCTGGAGACCCACGGTAGCGTCGCCAGCGGCCGTCAGCTTGCCGGTGTAGCGCAGCACGTTGCCGCGTGCGCGCGCCGCCGACAGGCGCCGTGCCATGGCGACGTCGTGGCGAGGCAGGTGCGCCATGAACTCCTCGATATTGTCGGCGGCGAGCTCCGCCGGAACCAGGCTCTCGATCTTCACGTCCTTCAGCTCGAGCGGCAGGCCCATTTCACGCCCGAGGATGATGAGCTTGCGTGCCACATCCTGCCCGGAGAGATCATCGCGCGGATCGGGCTCGGTGAACCCACGCTGCCGCGCGTCATGCACGATCGCGGCGAATCCGCGCCCGCCGTCGTAGAGATTGAAGAGGTAGGCGAGTGTGCCGGAGAAGATTCCCTCGATGCTGCTGATCTCGTCCCCGGTCTGGACGAGGTCGCGCAGTGTCTGAACGATCGGCAGCCCGGCGCCCACCGTTGCTTCGTAGAGGTAGTGCGAGGCGCCGCTGCGCCGCGCGCCCTGCAGGCGTTGATAGTAGGCGTAGTCGCCACTGTTGGCCTTCTTGTTGGGGGTGACGATATGGATGCCGGCCGCGAGCCAGTCGGCGTAATGGGCGGCGACGCCTTCGCTCGCAGTGCAGTCCACCAGCACGGTGTGCGGCAGGTAGTCGAGCCGCACGTGCTCGACGAAGCGCTCGATATCCGCGGCGCGGGTGCTCTGCTGGTACTGCGTGCGCCAGTCGTGCATCGGGATGTTGGCATCGGCGAGCAGCATGCGACTTGCGCCCATGATGCCGCGCACCCGCAGATCGAGCCGGAACTGCCGCCGCAGATGCTCGTTCTGCGCCGCGAGCTGATCGAGCAGTACACGGCCGACGGTTCCAGGACCGATCACCCCGATCGAGAGCGTGTGCGGCGAGAGATACAGCCCGGCATGCACGGCGCGCAGCGCCCGCATGGCGCTGCGTCCCTCGACCACCGCCGAGATGTTGCGCTCCGATGCCCCCTGGGCGATGGCGCGCACGTTGACCCCGGAGTCGCCGAGTGCGGTGAACACCTTGGCGGCGATGCCGGGTGTGCCGGCCATGCCATCTCCCACCACGGCCAGTATCGCGTGGTCGGCATCGACGTCGACGCTCTGGATCTGCCCTTCCTCGAGCTCGCGCTCGAAGGCGCGCGTCACCACCGCCGCGGCGCGCTCCGCCTGTTCCTGCGGGATCGCGCAGCAGATAGAGTGCTCGGAGCTGCCCTGCGAGATGAGGATCACGGAGATGCCCTCTTCGCGCAGCGCACCGAAGAGGCGATGCGCGGTCCCCGGCACGCCGATCATGCCCGTGCCCTCGAGGTTGACGAGCGCGACGCGCTCGATGCTCGTGATGCCCTTCACGGGCAGTGTCGAGGCCGGCTGGGCGCAGATGAGCGATCCGGCCTTCTGCGGCGCAAACGTGTTACGGATCCAGATGGGAATACGGTCCTTGACCGCCGGTGCAATGGTCTGCGGATGAATGACCTTGGCACCGAAGTAGGCGAGCTCCATCGCCTCGTTGTAGGAGAGCGAATCGATCACCGTCGCATCGGGCACGCGGCGCGGATCGGCCGACAGCACGCCATCGACGTCCGTCCAGATGAGAATCTCAGTCGCCTTGAGCAACGCGCCGAAGATCGAGGCGGAGAAATCGCTGCCGTTGCGACCGAGCGTGGTGGCAACGCCGCGCCGGTCGACCGCGATGAAGCCGGTAATGACGAGCGTGCCGTGAAAGGCCGCCGGCACCTGGGCATCGAGGTTGGCGCGCGACTCGGGCCATTGCACGCCGGGTCCGAGCGGTCCCCATTCGACCACCACGACGCGCCGTGCATCGAGCCACGCCACGGGTCCCGGGCGCCGCGCGCGCTCGGCGAAGAAGCGCTGGAAGAGCCGCGTCGACCATACTTCGCCGTAGCCGGAGACCAGATCGCTCACATCACGCGAGGAGCCGCGCGGGTGCTCGAGTGAGCGCGGCAGCTGCAGCGAGCGCAGCACTTCCTGCAGGTCGCGACAGTCGCTCTCGAAGGCGGCGCGATAGCGTTGCGCTCCCTCGGGGCTGAGCAGCTCGTCGGCAATCCCCACGTGCCGCTCGCGCAGCTGCGCAATCTCCGCGCTCACGCGTTCGTCGTGGCGCTCGGCGAGCGCCACGAGGCGCAGCAGCGCATCGGTAACGCCGCGGCAGGCTGAGAGCACCACGGCGAGGCGTCCCGCGGGCGCAGCTTCGAGAATGGCCGCCACTTTGCGGAAGCAGTCGGCGTCGGCGACGCTCGACCCCCCGAACTTGTGCACGACCCAGGGATCGGGCTGGACCATCTAAATCAAAGTATTAAGGGAGCCGGACAGGCCGTGCGACTCTACTGACGCTCCTGCGTGTGCGCAACGACAGCGTGCACACTTGCACCGTATGCACTGTTGGGGTGCGGCGCCGGCACAACACGGCAGCTTCCCGGCCTCGGCGGGCTGGCATAATCGCTGGAGCATGGAAGCCTCTCTCGGTCCTCTGCTGCCTCTTTATCAGCGCGAGCGCGCCGCCGGACGCGCGCTGGCGCTCGGCGTGCTCGCGCACACCGCCGGCTCGACCTATCGCAAGCCCGGCGCCCTCATCCTCATCGCCGCGGACGGCGAATACGCCGGCCTGATCTCCGGAGGCTGCCTCGAGGGCGACCTGCGCGAGCATGCACGCGCGGTCATCGCCAGCGGCACGGCGGTGAGCGTGCGCTATGACACCCGCACGCCGGATGACCTGCTGTGGGGACTGGGCCTGGGGTGCGAGGGCGCGATGCAGATACTGCTGCTGCGCGCAGGTCCTGCGAACGGCTGGCAGCCCCTCGCGCACCTCGCCGCCGCGCTCGCCACCCACGAGCGCACGGCCGTCGGTGTGATCGTGGAGTCAGCGGACGGAGAAGTGCGTCCGGGAACCGTCGTGTTGCCGGTCGACGCCGGCGCGGGCGCACCACTGCCCGCACCGCTCGCAGCGCCCGCGGTACAGCAGCTTCTGCGCCGCGCGGCGCAGCGCGGCGAAACCGCGTGGCTCGAGCAATCGTCGTGGAAGCTCTTCGTGCTGCCGCTGTCGCTGCCGCCCCGGATTCTGCTGCTCGGCGCGGGTCCGGACGCACTACCGGTCGTGGATTTTGCGGTGCGGCTCGGCTGGAAAGTGACCCTGGTCGATCACCGCGCCGCCTACGCAGTCCCGGGTCACTTTCCGGGCGCCGAAAGCGTGTTGCTCGCACGGCCCGAGACGCTCGCCGGCGCACTCGATCTCAACGGTTTCGCGGCAGCCATCGTGATGAGCCATCACCTGCCCTCGGACCTCGCCTATCTGCGCGTGCTCGCGGCAAGCGCCATCCCCTACCTGGGGCTGCTCGGACCTGCGATGCGCCGGGCGCGGCTGCTCGCGGATCTGGGCGCCGATGCCCGTGGGCTGCACGGGCGACTGCACGCGCCCGTTGGCCTTCCGCTCGGCGGACGCAGCCCCGAGTCGATTGCGCTCGCGATCGTCGCGCAACTGCACGCCTTCGTGCACGGGGCGGGCTTCCCGGCCGCGATGGGCCATTGGGAGGCGGATGCGCGTACGACTTAGTAGGTCTATTCAGCATGTTACAGGCTCTATCTCGAGTCATTTGGTGATGAGCCATGAACGAGGTTGAAGAGATCCGCCGGCAGCTCGCGCTCGAGCGCTCGCACGCCGGCGCGGTCGCCAATGCCTGTGCCGCCCTCATGCAGGGCGATGCCGCAGCGGTTGCAACCGGTGACTCGCTCGCGCCGTTCCGCCAGGTGTGCGTCGAGTACCTCGCTTGCGTACTCGCCTGGTTCGAGGAGCGCGACCAGCGCCTCTCCGATCTCCTCGAAGTGCGCTCCGGCGCCACGCCCTCCGCGCGGCGCACGCTCGAGGACGCTCTCGCCCGCCCAGGCCGCAGCCGTGAGGCACTCGCGAAGCTCGAAGCCGCCTGCGCGGGGAGCGCATCCGATCGGTCCGGAGGGCAACAGGGCTGGCGGGAGTTCGCCGAATACTTCAACGCCGTCTGGAGCACGCGGCGGGACGCGCTCGATGCCCTGCTCGGCGCCGATTCACGCGTCAGCGATTGGCGCACTGTTGGAGGG
>Ga0306924_10008090_pt1 | contig 10581 bp, 11 predicted proteins | sample sta12Can44000111_FD_203756 | JGI IMG/M metagenome (GOLD analysis project Ga0306924, IMG submission 203756) | Lab enrichment of tropical soil microbial communities from Luquillo Experimental Forest, Puerto Rico - statanox.12C.anox.44.000.111 (v2)... | ecosystem: Environmental > Terrestrial >...
ATTTCACTCCGACCTATTCCTCCTGGCTCAACCAGATCGAGCTCTGGTTGTCCAAGATCGAGCGCGACGTCATTGCGCGCGGTGTGTTCACCTCGGTGCCTGACTTGCGGAGAAAGCTCATGAAGTACATCCGGCACTACAACAACGCGCCCAAAACTGTGAAGTGGCGCTACTTTGACCCTTCCCGTCGCATTACTCCCAGTTCAGCTGTTACAGTCCACTAGTCCTGTTCACCGAGCGTTTGAACATACGTTTTGCCGTACGGATAGAAGAGTTCCTTGCGACCTTGCTGCCACGCCGCCCTGAGTTCCGGCGACGTGATGTCCCAGTCTGGCCGGCATTTCTTGAGTACGGCACGCAGGTCTTGGCGGAGATCTTCTAGAGTGGGCCGACCGAAAAACCAATAACCGTTGTACACCTTATAAATGACAAAAGGCCGGGCTCCAACACAATCACGTGGGGGATCATAGGATTGTGGACGGGATCGGTGTATTCCGCGATGTCGAGATCTTTTTGCACGATGCGCCCCGCATCGGAAAGGAAGGGCCAGTGGGCGCCGACGCCAGTGCGATATTCATTGGTCTCGCTGATATTGTCGGTGCTAATGGGGACAAGCCGGCAATAAGCAACCTCGAGCTCACGATGGAGTTGAACGAGCAGTTCCGCCTGCCGCCGGTCCTTGGGGCAGAAACCTCCCCGGCTGAGGACGAGAACCATCGGGTGCTGTCCTTGCAGTTCGGAGAGCTTCCGGCGCTTCGCGGTATGATCGGAAAGCTCATAGTCGGGAAAGGTAGTCCCCGGAATAATGTCAGATCGCATAGGAACCCCTAATACGACTTCGGCTCAAGAGACAGGGGGCAGGCCGAGCAAAACCAGTGCAGCAGTCATATTCACTATCATAAGAAACTTGGACACTCCCAAAGTATAGGCGGCGCTAATAGGTGGCAGTCAAGTCCCGAGAAACGACAAAATCGGAAAGTTCCTCCAGCTACGCGACATGTGGTGTAAACTCACGAAATTCCTGCAACAAAAGCAGAGACCGAAAATGGCCTCTCCTACTCCAAGCAAAGACGTAACTACCTTTCTTGCTCCCTCGCTCTCGAAGTGCGCAGCTTGGCTTTGGCGGCTCGCTCGTTTGTTTTCAAGATGATTCCTGACATTTCGGAGCAAGTCGACGCCAAAGCGCGAATCATCGGATATGGCTACGGTCCGAAATATGCCGACATGGTCTGCATGCTGATGCCAACCAAAGCGGGGGTGAATTTGGGCATTGCCTACGCAATGGAGCTGCCTGACCCTACGAAGCTTTTGGAGGGCACCGGTAAATTGCACCGTCACGTCAAGCTCAAGAGTAAAGCGGATTTGGAGACGGCTGCGTTGAAGTCTCTTTTGAAAGCTGCGGTTGCACGGCGAGAAAAGACGGCACGGAGAACAAATAAATAAGAATCAGGAAGTGTATAAAAGGCAGGTCAAATCGGACTTGAAAACATCCGTTAGGTCACAAGCCACTAGGGAAGACCTTGCGCGCCTTTCAACACATCGATGGAGGTTGCACGTACGCGAAGATCTTCGGTCAGGTTCCGCCAGCGCACCACACCCGAAGCGTCCACCAGAAATTCTGCCGGCCGAGCGATGTCCTTCCCATCTACCCCGGCGCCCCGGTGCAGCAGATCATAGCGGCGAATCACTTCCGCGTTCGGGTCCGACAAAAATGTGTAGGTGTAGCCGGCGTTCTTACACAACGCCGCGGATTCGGTTGATGAGTCTACACTGATCGCTACCGGCCGCACGCCCCGTTGCTCCAGATCACCTAAACTTTCCTCGATACCCCGTAACTCGGAGTTGCAGAACGGTCACCAATAGCCCCTGTAGAAAACCAGAAGTATCCCTCGTGGCTTCCCCCCTGCCATTCCTGGCATTGGTTCGGAGAGTAGCCCTGACAGCGCCATCATCCTTCCGCTCGTGTCAGCAAGCGTGAATTCCGGTGCCTTGTCACCAACCTTTGGCGCGCCCGCTGCTACCGGCAATTGGCGCGAAGAATACAATGTTGCGTACGCGAAAAGGCCGGCAGCCGCCAAACTCAGTGCGGCAAGTATCGGTCCAGTGATCCTTCCACGGAACACTTCCGGGCTCACGAAGGCCCTGCGCACTCCCGCCCACAATAGCCACCCGGCCAAGGCGAACATCAGCCAGCTCGCCCAGGGCACGTCTCTCGTAATTGGGAACCTAGCAAAAAACAAGAGATAGCCGGGAACCGCTGCCAACGCTAGGAAGAACCCCGACCAGATTCGCCAGTTCCACTTTCGCTTTCGCTCCGCGGGCGCTGTTTCTTGCACGCTCATACAATGCGTACTCTATGCGACTTGCCTGCTTCTGCCAACCCTACGCAGCCCAAGCCACTGCATCACTGCGAACAGCAATACCACCTCCGCCACCAATGCGACAGCCCACTTACCACCATGGCTGAATTTCACGACGAACAACAAGGCGTAGCTGCCCACAACCCACCCTACGTCGAGAATTACGGCAATCCAACCGTCCATAACCTTAATCTTCTCGCGCCGCGCGTTCCAAAGCAGCCATCCCGCGTAACCCAGTAGTCCGAACCCCAGCGGTGTAAGGCTGGCGCTGCTTGGCAGCCCCAGGAACTGGATTAGGGTCTGATTGATAATGAGGAAGAGCGCGCCGAAGATCGCGGAAAATAGCGCGTTCCCCTGCAATGCTCGCCTAAGGAGTTTCTGCTTGTCTGACACTTGTTCGTTCACGGTTCGCTTCCTTTCAGTTCGAGTTTTTGTTCACTGCTCCGCGATATGGAGCTGATTCTGTCGGTGATCGCGCGGCGCGCCCGCGGGAACGCTGATCGGTCCTCATGGAGTTTGTAGGCCCAGTTCGCTTCCTGCACAAACGCATGCAATTCAAACGCGAGTTGTGCCGGGACTATACCTCGCGCGATTTGCTTTTTTGCTTTCGCATACGCGATTTCGTTTCGCAGAGCATCCACCCAGGCCTTCGTTAGTGCAGCCACGCAGTCGCGCACACGCCCCGGACGGCTATCGAACTCGAGGGAAGCTGCCGCAAAAAAGCAGCCGCCTCGAAAAATGCTTTGCTCTACATACTTCAGCCAATGGGCTAGCATCGCTTGCAGTCGCCTCACCCCGCGTGGCTCGGCCAACGCTGGCTTGACCACCTGCTCCAGAAAGACCTCCTTCGCCCGGTTCACTGTCGCGATCTGCAGTTCTTCTTTCGACCCGAAGTGCGCAAAAATCCCCGTTTTGCTCATCCTCAGTTCTGCTGCCAACCGGCCGATCGTCAGCCCTTCCACCCCTTCGGCCGAGGCCAAGTCCGCAGCCAGCGCAAGAATCTGCTGCCGCGTTGTGGCCGCCTTAGCCGCCCGGTAAAGAATGCTGCCTTTTCTCATAGAACGATCGTACTATATAGAACGATCGTTCTATTGTCAATCATAACATTTCAAGGCTTGACTATCGGTACTCGGTCGGGCTGATCGGTAAGTGAATCAAAGTGATTTCCGATTAGCCGACTCTCCAGGAGTTAGGAAACTGCGGCCTGTTGCGTCCCGAATCTTTCTCTCCTCGACATGTTCAGAAAAAACGGGATACGCTATCTCCAAATTTCTAAACGTAACACCGCCGATGACCATATTTGTTTTGGAGTCTCTCAACTTGACCACGTACACGGTCGCAGGTGGCATGTCCTGCAGAGCCGCCTCGAACTTGAACGCTTTCTCGGGCGCGTCAAAGCGAATTCCGAAATCAGAACTGATGCGATGCATGCCGGAAGGGACATCTGGACATGCCGAGCTGGCAATTACCGGCGGCAGATTCGTGATGTGATGGGGGCGCAAAAAGCGCAGGTAAATCGCTGAAGCGGAAATGAAAAGGGCCACCACCACCACAAAAACGGGCCATTTCGCCTGCAACGTTGTTTGCTTAGCAGGCTGGGTCGATTTTGGTCCGAGAGTTCCGTTGGCCTTGTCTTCCATACCTCTGACCTTACATTGTTGGGCACCCAACACTGGTCGTCATGTGCCCAAACTAGAATCAATCCCTGGGGTTATCGGAGATTACCGATTACCGGACTTCCGGAATTAAGGTTGCGGTTGCCGTTATGAACCAACCGTCTCAATTTCGTGCGATGGCGTCCCAAAAGCGGACGGCGTAGCCCGCGGGCGTTGGTTCACTCCAGCTTAAGTCCCAGACTACAAGAAGGTTCCCTATTTTTTAAGCTGGCCTTGAGAGTGCAGCTATCGAACATGCGAAAGTGTGCAGAGGAGACCCTTATGATCACCCTCCTCCAGGACCTGCGTTACGGTTTGCGAATATTGATGAAGAACCCTGGGTTCACGGCGCTAGCCGTAGTCGCGTTGGCCTTGGCCATTGGTGCAAACACGGCGGTATTCAGCGTGGCTATCGCGTTCCTGCGCAAGCCGGTCGCCTTGCCCGATCTCGATCGACTAGTAATGCTGCTCAGTCTTCCGCCTGGAGAGACGCTGAACTTTAGCTCCGTGTCGCCGGCCGATTATCTCGACTGGAAAACCCAGAGCCATTCCTACGAGGAAATCGCCGTATGGAAGTACAGTGATGTGAATCTGACGGGAACCGGCGAGCCCGAAAAACTTGTTGGCGGATTCGTCTCCGCGAATTTTTTCGAAACTATCGAGGTTCAGCCCGCAATTGGCCGAGCGTTTCGTCCTGAAGAAGAGCAACCCGGCCACGACCAAGAGGTTATTCTGAGCCACGGGCTGTGGCAGCAGCGATTCGGCAGCGATCCCGCCATTATCGGGAAAGCCATGCTGCTGGACGGCAAGAAATACGACATCGTAGGCATTGCCGGCCGGGATTTCACGTTTCCGGTTGGAGTAGAGGTTTGGCTTCCTCTCACATTCAAGCCTGAGGATCAAACACTCCGCTCTGCCCGCACTCTCTTTCCTATTTTGCGGGTCAAGCCAGGTATTTCGGTAAGGGCTGTTCGGGCTGAAATGGCCACGATCGAAGGCCGCATCGCGAGGGAATTCCCCGAAACCGATGCAGGCTGGACGGCAAAAGTTTTGCCGGTGGGCGTGTTTATCTCCGGCGAGCAAACCAATCAGTACTGCCTCTTGCTGATCGGCGCTGTGATTTTCGTTATGCTCATCGCCTGCGCCAACGTGGCCAATCTGCTGCTGGCGCGAGCTGCGACTCGCAACAAAGAGATTGCCGTCCGGCAGGCGCTTGGAGCGGGGCGCGGTCGCATTGTATACCAACTGCTGACGGAGAGCGTTCTACTGGCGATGGTGAGCGCGGCCTTCGGGCTCATTTTTGGAAAAATCGGCATCGGCTTGCTGCGGTACTATATGCCGTCCAGTGTCGAAAAGTATCTGCCGATGTGGAAGCACGTGCAGTTGGAGCCGGACGTGTTCTGGTACACCGTTGCGGTGGCGCTACTCGCCGGCATCCTTGCCGGCATTGCTCCCGCCTTCCAGACCTCGCGATCACATATTCACGACGCTTTAAAGGAGGGCGGCCGCGGGAACTCGGAGGGCCGCGACCAGCAGCGCCTACGCACGATCTTCGTCACATCGGAGGTGGCTCTTTCCCTGATTCTGCTGGTGGGCGCCGGTCTCATGAGCAAGGGAGTACATTCGCTTCTGGTGGTGAATCAAAATCTCGAACCGCAAAGCATTTTGACCATGCACGTCAGCTTGCCGGAATCCAAATACAGAACTCCGCGACTCCAGGCGGCGTTTTTTGACCAGGCACTTCAGAGACTGAAGACCATTCCTGGTGTGCAGGCCGCCATGGTTGCGACGGAAGTGCCATACGGCAGCGAGGAAGTCGACAATACCGTGTCAATTCAGAATCGTCCGGCGCATGCCGGCGAATTCCGCAATGCCAACATCGAGAATGTGAATACTGATTATTTCAACGCGCTGCATATCCCGCTGCGAGCCGGCCGGCTATTGGAGGAAAGCGATGGGCCTGAAGAAGTCCCGGTGGTGGTGGTCAGCCAAAGCTTCACGCGACGCTTCTTCCCAGGAGAGGATGCCATCGGCAAATTTATCAAAGTTGGAGGGGACAATGCGAAGTCACCTTGGGCCAAGATCGTGGGCGTAGTTGGTGACATAAAGTACGGGGTGTTCGAGACGCAGATTGCTCCGCCCATCTACTTTCCATACCGACAAGCGCCCCAGGCCTACACCTATATGGCCATCAAGACCGAACGTGACCCAACCGTCTTCGTGAGGGCGGTGCACAGCGAAATTGCAACTATCGATTCGGAGCTGCCGGTGTCTGAGTTTTTCACGCTCGAGAAGGTATTTTCGGACCAAGTTCTGGGGCTTTCCTATGTTGCCGTCATGCTGACAGTCATGGGAGTCATTGCGTTGGTGCTGGCCGCTGTGGGCGTCTATGGAGTCATGGCTTACTCCGTGACCGCACGCACGCAGGAAATCGGTGTACGCATGGCTATGGGCGCGCAAACTCGCGATGTACTCCGCTTGATCATGAGCCGCGGAATTCTGATCACTTCCGTCGGGCTGCTCGTCGGTTTACCGCTAGCTTGGGGCTTGGCGCAGTTGATGGCTAGTCTTATTTACGGCGTGAGCGCCGGCGACTTCACCACTTTCGCACTCATTACTCTCCTCATGGCGGGAATCACTTTGGTCGCTTGCTACGTGCCCACACGAAAGGCCATGAGCGTCGATCCTATAATCGCGCTTCGCTACGAATAATTCTCAGCTGACACGTCCTCTGCGAAACTTTAAGGTTTGAGGCCTGGCCCCATCAATCCCGTATATCGGTTGTACTCCATGTCCCTAATCCTGACCTCGACCCTATGCGGTATCACTTCATGGACCGGCCCAGTCCAAAGAGCGGCATCCTCGTCGCCCTTCCTATTGAGTGACGGGCAAACAGGAAGTAACCGGATTAGGTAAGAGTTGCCGACCACACATCTGCTGTGCGAAGCTCGGTCGCGCAAGGCACCCAGAACAACAGGGGCCGCCGGATCGCAGAACGATAGAGCTCGGCGAGGTCTGGGAGAACCCCGTCACCGGGGAGCGCGCTACGATCCTGGAGCGCCCCTGGGACAATCCTGCGGGCCGCGCGACCGCCGAGCTGACCGCGCTCGTCGGGGCGCGTGTCGTGGGGGAACACCGACATCCCGCCCTAGTTGAACGCTTCACTGTGCTCGAGGGTGAGCTGACCGTCAAGTGCGAGGAGCAAACGAGCATTCTGCATCAGGGCGAGGCTGCCGTCATCGAGCCCGGCGTAGCCGCGCGAGGCCGAAGAAGGTTTCGATCATATGCACGAACCGCTCGCCCGGCGTGATTTCCAGCCGTACCCTCGCGTTGCGGTTGGTCGCATTCCACCAGTCGTGCAGGACACACAGACAGCAAAGGCTTGCGCGGGAGTTCAGTGACGTGATGGTATTCCGTTCGCCGCCGCTGGCAGTGCAGCACGTGATCTTTAGCGCGCTCGCGCCAATCGCGCGCTTGCGCGGCTATCGCGCGACGTACCCGCAACTCTCGCGCATTGTGCTGGCGCCTCGGACGTAGCACCGAGCCAAGGGAGAAGACAAACCGATGGTGAGATACCTTCATTCAAAGGGGGTCTTATGCAGCAGGGCACGATGAGAGTCAATCCTTCGGAACAGACAATCAAGATTGGTCCGCTCGCGATCCGATTCCTTCTCACCGGCAATGATTCCAGCGGAAGCGTCTCGGTCTTCGAGGTTCTCGTGCCGGTCGGGCAGAAGCTGGCGGCGCCGGCCCATAAAAACGATGCCTTCGAGGAGATCCTCTACGGTATCGCGGGCGTCCTTACCTGGACGGTTGACGGCACGCCCATCGAGGTTGGTCCCGGGCAGGCGCTGTGCATCCCCCGAGGCGCGGTGCACCGCTTTGACAATCTCGGCCACGAGGATGTGAAGCAACTCGCAGTCATATCCCCGGCGATCATCGGGCCCGCATACTTTCGCGAGGCCGCCGAAGTAATCAACTCCGCCAACGGTAGTTCCCTCGCACAAGTAAGCTACTTCATCAATGATTCGGGTCACCTGCTCGTTTACATCAGATCGGCCCCAGCGCCGTGATCAGAATCTGGAACGGCATGGCGTACTGGCCCTGGTGCGCGCCATCGCCACCAGATTTGGTTTTGATGTGTAATGTGCCCCGCTGGTAAAGGCTGGAAGCAGTGTCCAACTGCTCGCCATCCACCAGCCACTTGGCAGCATTCGACGGCGACCATGGTTGCGACGGGTTGGGCGCCGGCATAAAGTGCACTCGCAGCCATGAGGTCTCGACCGGGAGATTCATGTCCGCGATTGTCGGGGCATCCAGGTCGGGCGCGCAAGGCAAATCTAAGGGGCAGGCGCCATCGTTGGGGTGATAGCGCAAGCCGTAGTTATGGCCGTCCGGCGCGTTTAGATCGTTGACAACCATACGGGTATAGAAGTCCGTGGCAGGAGACGTCGCGATAATCGCCCCAGAGTTGAGGACGTTTCGAACGTTGAAGAATGGCTGGCTTTGAAACGCCGTACCTCCCGCGAAGGAAGGAGGACCAGCCACGATGATGGAACCGGGAATGGGCGCAGGAAACTGTATCGAGACAGACCTGCTGGAGTGGGCCAGTACCATTGTGGCATCGTTGGTGCCGGAACATTTGTGGATGACGGTGTTGCCGAGGCCCTGATAAGATGTTCCCGAGATGTCGTTCGAGATCGCCGCCGGGGCGACCGTGGTGGCGAGGAAGGTGAAGCTGATCGGAATATCCGCACACCTGCTCTTATCCGCCGCCGAATTGAGGGCTTGGGAATACGCCGGTGCCGCAACCATGTCGTCGACGTACGAAGTTACCGAGATGTTGCTGAATTGGTGATGCGAGGCGTTCGCTGCCAAGACTACCGTGGCGACAAGCACAAATAGCAGAGCCAGACGAGGAAAGCGCATTTGATTCTCCTTTGAGTCAAGATGCTCCACAGCGACTCGACGGCATATTTGATGGAGAACTGGCGAGCAGTCAATGGAGCGTCTCTCAAAAGACCATTAAAAAGAACCCCACGGTGCATCTAACTGTGACTGGAGGAGTTAGCCGAGGGCAAGACGGCTTCCGCAATCAAATCTTTTCATATTCAACCAAGAGGAGTAGACTACCCAGCATAAGGAACCAGCCCGTTCAACAGGTCAGCCAACCGACTCCCAGAATACGGTTCGCTGAATTCGAAGCGAATCTTGCCACCGGAGAACTGCGCAAACATGGCGTGCGGTTGAAGTTGCATGAGCAACCGTTTCGGGTCCTAGCGATGCTGCTCGACCGGCCAGGCGAACTCGTCACGCGGGAAGAATTACAAAAAGCGTTGTGGCCCTCCGGCACTTTTGTTGACTTTGAGAATGGCTTGAACAGCGCCGTGAACCGGCTGCGCGATGCTCTTTGTGATTGTGCGGAACAACCAAAGTTCATCGAGAGGGTACCGCGCCGTGGATACAGCTTTATTGCCCCGGTTGAACGATTAAATGGAAACACCTTGCCAGCCGTGGAGGTGACGCTGGAGCAAACAGCCCATCAGTCGAAGCTTTGGGTCTTGCTTGCAAGCGCAGCCGTGGTTGCCGCGCTCTTCATGGCAGTCTTTGGCGGATGGCGTCTTTCTCATCCCCCAAAGAAATCGTTGAATTTCAGTGCGCGGGATTCGGTACTCATTTCTAGCTTCGATAATCGTACGGGCAACCCTGTTCTTGACGGAAGCGTGGAATACGCGCTGGAACGTGAATTGAGCAACTCGCAGTTCGTAATTGTAGTGCCCCGTGAGCGCACCAATGATGCTCTTCGACTGATGAAGAAGCCGCTCGACACGAAAATTGATACTGCATCCGGCCGGGAAATTTGCCTGCGCGATGGACGCATACGCGCGCTGCTGACTGGACGCGTTGAAAAACTGGGAACAACGTACGTGCTGAGTGCTCAGTTGGTGGATCCGGTAAGCGGTGTCGTAGTAGCAAGCATGAGTGAAGAGGACCGGGCTGATAGCCAGATGGCGGCGGCCATTCGGCGACTCTCCGATGACGTTAGGGAAACCCTCGGCGAGAGAATGACGCTCATTCAGCAGAGCGAAGCAACCTTAGAAAAGGTCACCACTCCTTCCCTCCACGCGCTACAACTGTACTCGCAAGCGAACGAGCTGATGCGCACCGACAACAATCAGGGGGCAGCGGCGGAGTTGCTTAAGCAGGCCATAGCCGAGGACCAGGGATTCGCTTCCGCACGTTTGCTGCTGGCGTACACCTATAAGAACAGTGGAAAGACGGAGGAGGCACGATCCGAATTTCAACGGGCGTTTGAATTGGCCAATACTACAAGCGACCGAGAACGGTTCTTCATTCTCGGAAGTTATTACGAAGTGGTTGAGAAGGATACGCCCAAAGCTATCGAAAATTATGAAGCCTTGCTTCGCCTTCATCCCGACCACTACTGGGCTATGAACAACCTCCTCAATTTGTATCTTGCCTCTCACCGCAGCGAGGACACCGCAAGGCTGTGTATTCACTTCGCCGACTTCCGTCCGGGCGACTTGTGGATCAACGAGATGGCT
>Ga0306924_10008093_pt1 | contig 10580 bp, 7 predicted proteins | sample sta12Can44000111_FD_203756 | JGI IMG/M metagenome (GOLD analysis project Ga0306924, IMG submission 203756) | Lab enrichment of tropical soil microbial communities from Luquillo Experimental Forest, Puerto Rico - statanox.12C.anox.44.000.111 (v2)... | ecosystem: Environmental > Terrestrial > Soil...
GCGATCCAAAATAGCGCCGCCCGTCGTGACCTTGATCCCATATCTCCAGAATGCCGAATCTTGACCTCACCGACGATGAGCATGCCGCGCTGGTGCGGCTGGTGAGGCACGCGCTCGATACCGACCGCTTTCCGATGTCGCCGCGACCGTATCCACTCCGGGCGACCCTCGCGAAGCTGGAGCCGCAGCCACCCCGCGAGCCCCGGTCACCACCCAAGGCCTACGCACCGCCGAAGGCCAGCGCAGCCCGGAGACGGCCGCCAATGGAGACCTAAGCCATGACAGTCGACGAACTGATGCAACAGATTGAGGAAACCGAGCGCCTTATCGCCGTGTATCGCAATGCCGATGAAGTCATCGTCGGCACGCAGGATCAAATCTATAGTAGGCGTGGGCTTATAAACCGAACCACTTTCACGGCTGCCGAGATCGGCGGTCAGATCGTCAGTATCCTCGAGCGCCGGCTTGTGACGATACGGGCAGAGCTCGAAAAACTCGGCGCCGAATACCGCGGGCCAAGCCGATGATCGCCGATGCTGGCCGGCTGGGCGCGGCCCGCCGAATTTCGTTTCTCCATTCGCGCCCCACCGCTTGGCTTCACCTGAGCCGATCCGCGCGGAATGCAACATCGTACCACATCCTCCAACTCCGTCACCGCCGCGCTCGGACGCCCACAACTGGATCGACGCAGCCACATCGGCAAAACTGCTTTCGGTAAAGAACGCGGCGAGCGGGTCGGCGATCACCCCGGCTCGAATCCGCGAATCATGCGCAATATCCCGCCTCGGAAAACCTGGATCGCGTACCTGTTTTTGCCACTCGGATGACGGTTTCCAAAGATAATCTGAACGATCCGCCCAATCGGGATTGGCGCCAAGCAAAGCGAGCCCCGTGTGGCCGCCGCGCGAGAATCCGAAGACGCCGATGCGCTCTCGATCGATGGTGGCTGCAAGCGGTGATGCCGTCAGCATGAAGTCGATCAGGCGCTTGATTTCGGTCGGCCGCTGCAGCATCACCGACAGCTCGGCGGAGCGGCTCTGATCGAAGTAATTGTCGCCGACATGGTTGATGGCGGCCACAATGAAACCGCCATCGGCAAGCGTCTCGGCGAGGTCGTGGTGCATGACGAGGTGGCTGCGCCGACCGTGCGACACGACGACGAGCGGCAGCATGTAGCCGGTAATCGGTGCGTCCTTCGCTCCGGTCAACGTAATCCCGAACAGCTTCGTGACGTTGCCGAGATCGACAGCGGCGGGCGCTTCCGCGCAGGGATACCACACCGCCCCTCTCACCGCTGGGTCATCGGCCGCAGCGGGCACGGTGATGGAACGGAAGCCAGGCATCCTCGCGTCCGCGCTTGCTCACGATCAGCGACAGACCAAGTATGTCAGGAAAAAGGCGAGAACGTCCTGATTAAACTGTTTCGGCACGCGGGCGCGGGTCGCCGCCGCCGATTTCCCACTTTCTCGCCGGCGAGGAGCTTGTCTCGTTCTATGCGTCGACGCCGGGCACGCACCGCGGCTTTTGCAAAGTGTGCGGCGCGCTGGTCCTAGCGAAATTCGAGCGACATTCGCGCACCGCACAGACGACCCCGCGCCCTGGCGCTCTACGGCATCCGCGCTGGCCACGCTCAACGACGACCCCGGCCCACAGCGCCAGCAACCGCTTGCCGCTAAGCCGGGCAGCGTGCAGCTCCTCGTTCGATGCAACGGCAATCTCGCCGTCATTGACTGTCGCCGGCGCCTTGCGGCACAGCGTGATTCCGTCGTTGCCGATAATGTAGATGCGCATGAGTGGGTGCTCCTGATTGACCCGGCGGCGGTTTCGCCGTGACCCCACTCACGCTCTCTTCGCCGACCAAAGCCACTCCTTTCCGGATAATCTTGTGGCGTTGTTCGGCCGGATGCGAGCATGGAATTACTCGGCCGAGACCGCACGATCTGCGGTAAAAGTGTCAACTGAGCAAGTCCAACGCGTTGTCATCCGGCCGGCGGGTGACGCGGGGTGGGGGTCCGCTTATCGAGGTTGACCTGCCGCGCCGCTGACCGGCCGGCACAGCCGGAAATGACGCAAAGGAGACGTTACGAAGACGCGCGAGGTCAGAGTTAGCGGCCGTGCTCGGCGCAGTGACCGCGGATGCTGTCACATTAGAAGGACCAATTGGGTCTTTACGACCTTCGCGGGATGAATGAGATTACGGTATTCGCGGGCTGAATCGAGTGTCGCCCTTCGTTTCCTTGGAGATGAGCCCGAGGTGGTGAGCCACCGCGAATATGAGAATAGGTCCCAAGAGCGATCTGTCAGATCCTTAGCGTTGGGCGATCTATTTGGCCAAGCGACGCCGCTTACGGCGGCGGCGATAGTGCCAGGAGATCTCGCTTCGCGAACCTGTAATCCGTACAGCAGCAATGCTTCGCAGCAGCTTCCTGAAATGATGGTTGCGCCTTTCCACTCGCCAGCTTGCAGGTCGGTGGCGATGGCGGCGATGTCGAGACCGATCATCTCTTGGAGGACCTGATCGCCAATAAATGAGAGATCATGAGAGACGGAAGGTGCTTCGTCCTTGAGCGTCGCGATCAGCCGCCAAGCCTTCCCGAGCGCTGGCCCAACGGGTATCAAGCAGTCGGGGCTATTGCCGAACCGGAACTGGTCTGTCCCGTATCGCACGGCTCCGATCGCGGCAACAAGCTCCGCGAAGTCATCCGCCGATAAGCGGATTAGCTCTGAAGGCAGCTGATCGTAGAGTTCAAGAAAACCAGCCACTGCCCCGATATGGCTTTGAATTATCGAATGATGAAAATCGTCGGGTTTGGTGAACCTCTTCACCAAATAGCCTACGATCTGAGTTGGAACCGCTCTTTGCGTGATTTAACACCGTGTCGGTACTCGTCAAAATTACTGGATCAATAGAGATTCATATTGAAAGATCGTGGATCGGTCGCGATATGTCAGCACGAAACTCAATGTTCTAGTGAGCTATCGCGAAAACGCCCTGAAGAGGTTTCGAAGGACCTCCTCGGGAAATTTGTGTTTAGAAGCTTCGTTGATCGCGATCAAAAACTGATGCTCGATACCGCCGCGGCAGGTCGCATGCAATTGGATATTGCCCAAGGTCAAGGAAGGAACAAATACTCTGCTTGGGCCTTCGCACACCAGCACTAGAGCGGAGACTTTCAGATAATCTGGCAATAGCTTCGAGACGATCGTTATTAGTTCGTCCGGACGATCGGGCGCGATAAACAGTTCCTGGGCCCAGATCACGAGCAGATTGGCTTCATCAGGGGAGAGCTGGCTCTCCTTTTCTGAAATCTTTGCTCGCAGACGCCCCCATTGATGGATCGGAGACCGCAGAGCAGCCAAGCTTCCGAAGTCCATGCCGCGGGCGTTGGCCCACTGAGCGACAAGGCTTGAATCTGCTTCGGGAGCTAGAGCCATCGTCAGCGCATTTTCGAGATTGATCTCGCGATATGTCCGCTCTCGCCGGACTTCCATGATCTCCCATGCAACCCGGTTCACGAGACCGTCTGTTTCCTCCCCGAGTGCATCCGGAAAAATGCAACCGGCATAGGCTACCCGATCGTCTCCCTGAAAGAGGAAGAGCCGGAATATGCAGTCGAGCAGTTCAGACTGGCTCGCGTGGGCGTCGGCGCTGAAAAGCACCGATACCTCGCAAATGTAGGCCGTTTCCGTCGTAGGGTGCGTAAATACGAGGTCAGGAACTTTGCGGGTCGCCTCGATCACCAGCGGTACGTCAAAAGCAACCGGAAAGCCGGTCGTTTGCAGACGCTCGGCGACTTGGAGGACAGACCACGCCTCCATGAACCGCTCGGGATCGGTCAGCCGTTGCCGCAGTTTGTCGTACCCTTTTGCTGGCTCGATCCGATGCAATGAGTCTGAAAGCCAGCAAGTCCACTCGTAGGTCCATGGAGCTACGTTGACGAGATGATCGAACAGCGGCGGCGGAAGTGCCGAAACATCATCGCCGAAAAAATCCTGCAGATGGCGCAGGGCCCGTTCGCTTTTCGCCAGGTCCGCCGAGACGGCTGGAGAGTCGGCGCGTCGCCGCTCGACGATGTAAGGCCAAGTGACACCAGCGGCGATCAGGATGGCATCACGGCGGGTTTTTTCGGGATCTGGCTCCGATCGCTTTGGTTTCAAGGCGTCGACCAAGCTTCAGGCCGCTGAACCGCAGGGAAGACGGGCAGCCTCAGGCTGAGACCAGCAAAAGGTCTGAAGCGTGCAAGCGCGGCAGCATAGAAATTCCTCGAATGCATCAATTTGACAGCGCCTATGGCGGCGGTCGTGCACCTGCCGGTGGGCGCAATGATGCTCCTCGGTGGAGCGGAAAAAGGAGCGCGGTTTGACGCTCCGGTCGGCGATCGGATTAGCGCCTTGATTTTGACCTGCGCTGTGGCAGGCGCTCCAATCGTGGAAACGGCAATTATCAATAACTGGTCGCAAATGCAGGAAGTGCGGATGGGCTCCCGTGACGAGCAGGAATTGGTTGGGATGACGTGGCGACGATTTCAGGAGTTCGATCTTGCTACGTGGCGGCGGCGGGCGGATACCTGCCGTTGGTAGCTCGTCGACCGATGCACCGAATCCCGGAAATAGCTCGATACTAGAGGGCATGGCAGTAAGGTCGAGTTCCTGGTTTACAGCTTCGAGGAGCTTCTCCGCATTTCCGGCGACCGCCGCCGTATGTTCGCCAAGATCGTCCATGTTGTAGGGGACGGAAAATCTCGGACCGTCATCGACAACCGTAACAAGCAGGCCATCGTTGCGTTGAATAACGAGCGCGGCGTAGACGGTGAGCTGGGATGAACGTCGAAATATGCCCCGTCGACGCGGTGTACGATCCAAAGGGCGCAGAACACATGAGCGACGTCCGAGGGCGCGAGATAGGCCGTCAACTGCGTGGGTCGCAGCCGCTCAGGCGGATCTCGGATGAGGGTTTCGCGCGCGAGCAGATCATGAATCTGGTCGGATCGTTCGAGCAGCTCGTCGCCACTGAAGCAGAGAACGCCCGAGTCCGTCGCCGCGCCGTCCTCCAGAAAGGCGGCTGCTGGGTTACAGAAGATCACCAGCCATTGGCCCGAAGTGATGACCACCCGCTGCGCGCAATAGCCGCTGTTCTCGTGGACGGTCTTCACATAGTCGCGAAGCTTCGCGATCCATCTCGTCCATTCGAGGGTAACGGGCGAAGAGCTCGCCGCCTCTCCTTTATTGACATGATCGACCGCGCGCGCGATCAGCGACGGACCGCCATCCATCGCATTTCTGGCGCCCGAACGGTCGATCGTCGCGGGTGAAGGAGTAACGAAGGACTTCTCCTTTGCCTTGGCCTCGACGATGAGCAAGGGAGCTCGGGAATCAGGATTTACGCCCAGATAGTCGAGAAAGAGCGTGGTTTCGCCTTTGGCCTGCGCCTCTTCAAGGATGTCGCGCCCCTGCCGGTCCAGATTCCAGCCAAGGGCGATGAGGATAATATCGATGAGATGTCGGCGGGTGACATGCTCGAGGGGCTCGGAGAACTCAGCCCCCGCATAAGCTGGTACAGCTGCTTCTAGGCTTGCGCGAAATGCGCTGGCCACCTCCTGAAGCTTCTCCTTGAAACGCGCCTTGTCCCGCAAATTGCTCATCGCAGCAACTCCGGGAGCCGGTACAGGAGCCTGCGGGCCGCGGGCCAGCCGACCTCGCTAAAAGCGTCGAGACATGCGATCAGCTCGCGGCGCCGCGCGTCATCGGCGAATATGTCGCGATTGTCGGCAAGGAAACGACCGATGATCTGAACGAAGCGATCGGCGCCAAGCGATTCGAACTGATAGCCTTGCTGCTTTCCCGCCCCGAGAAGCGCGTGGGCGACAAGATCGAACACCTGAGCGGGATCGGCGGGTGCGAGAAAATCGAGCAGCTCAATCAGGTGATGAATGGTGCCAGGGTGCCCGACATCGCCGATGCGGCGAAGCATCGGGGCCACATCGTCCAGAAACGCCTTTCTGGCATCGATCGCTTGCAATCCTTGTTCATCGTCGCGCTGACCGCTCCGGAAGGCGCCGGAGCTGAAATAAAGCTGATCGCAGATTTGGCTCAGGGTCCGGAAGCACGACGACGCGAGTTCGGTCTGCTCCGGGGAGGGAGAGCCGGCGGCGACAGCCGAGAAGTAGCTGTTCAGCCCGCTGGCGGTTGCGTTGACCGTCCAGGCTGCGAAGTCCTGACATCGATGGCGGATAGCCGCCTCAACTGCATCGTTGTTGCCGTATCCGAGCACCAGCCCGCCGCGAACGGATGAGATCGCGTGCGATAGCTCGGGCTGACGGGCAGGAATATCCGCCAGCCATTCTTGGAGCAGCTCCCGCGACTTTGCCCGGCCATGCGAACCCCACAAGAGAACAACAAGCGAGCCGACCTCTTCGAGGAGCTCGCGCGTAGGCTTCTCCTCCCGGTTTCCGGCTCGCCCGAGGAGAATGATCGCGAGGGCTTCGACCTGCGCCGGATCAACGTGGAGAAGCCGCGCCAGACACGCGTTAGCGAAGAAGCGCAGGACACCGCGGTTAGGTTCAGACTCCGCGACCTTTCGGGCGAACCGCCACATCAGCGCCCGATCTGTTTCCCAGAAGGCAGTGAGATGCTCCGCCACGACAAACCGGGCCGCCGCGCGCTCATCGGTGAGCAAGGCTTCGATGCGCGGTTGAAGCGACGCCGCCGTTTGCGCGTCGACCCGGCACAACATTATTGCCGCTTCTGCGCCATCGATCCGTGCAGCGGGAAATCCCCATGCCGGGTTGCTTTCAAGCCTGGCCTCTTGCTCGGAGTCGGGCTCCGGCGACGGATGGTTCGTCAACTCAAGGGTCAGCGCGGCGAGATCGCGCAAAGCGCTAGGTTGTTCGCGAAGTCGGGCGGGCTCAAGCAGCGCCAGACATTTTGCGCCAGCCGCGGCCATGCCCGCCGCATAATCCGCTATGGCGGGCGCTGCGCCGGTCCGGTCATTGGCCGTGTCGAGTAGCGCCCCTAGCTGCTCTACGGCTTTAGCGATGTCTGTGATCGGAACGGCGGTCCCCAGAATGCCAAAGGCCGCCTTGATTTCCTCGGCAGCGGCCAACAGGCGCCCATTTGCAGGCGCCTCGACATCGACGCCATCTCGCTTGAGCCACCACCATTGTTCGGGAGCGTGGGATGATACTTCGAATGAATAGGGGCGCGGATTGGCGATGCCCTGCTCGGCAGCGGGCGTCTCGCGGTCAAGGAAAGACTGCGCCTCGGCAGTAACTAGGCGCTCGCGCCCGATCGTGCCAAAGAGCCTGAGGAGAAACGCTCGCTGGTATGCTTCGGGATCGTCCGCAATCGAGAAATCGAAACTGAAGGCGGCTTTTTCGAAAGCTTCCCGGTCAGGAACGCCTTGTAAGCTGCATCTGGCCGCGATGAGGTCGATCGCGTCCTTTCGGGTATCGGACAACATCAGGAATGGCTGCTGAATGGCATAAGGCCAAAGCAGGCCGCCCAGTTCGGCGGGCCGTTCCGCGGCGACCATGAACAGGCGAGACCATATGACAGCGAAACGGTTCTTGCGGATTACCAAGGCCGCCAGGTTACGAGCTTCCGCCTCCGGTAGGCGGCGCAAACGTTCGATGAGCGCTCTTAGAAGTCCGGCGGTATCGCCGCCGTGGTCATCGTTCGGATTCCAAGCCCAGTACCGGCTGCCGTCCTCGACAAGCTCGATCGCGTGTCCATCTACCGTCACCGTCCGCACCCCGGCGGGCGTATCGGTCTGATGTTTGAGGGCGATATGGCCCTCGATAGCTTTAACCAGCGCCGTAATGGCGTGGGACGGATAGGCGCTCAGGAAGTGCGGAAACGCCTCCTTCAGGGAGAAATTCGCCATTCCATAATTCTGCTGCCGGGTAGTCGTGAGGGGCAGGATGCGGCTGTGACCGATCGAGGCTGTGCTGGTATCGGTAATCTCCGAGCCGAAGGTCACCCCATAGATTTGCACTGCAAAGTCCGGGTCGGCCTCCCAGATCTCCTTTATTTTGCGGGCGAGCCACGGAAGGTCTTGGTCGCCGTGGTCTCGGACCCGCTCCGGCGTAAGAAGCTCCCGGAGGAGCGTTTGCGAGGCGGCGGGCTCTGACGCGTAGGTGTCGGCTACAAATCCGATAGCGCCGACGGTCAACTGCGAGGCGCTATCCGGATGATCCAATGCGTACCGGAGGAGCCCACGCGCGGCCGTTCCTAACTGGCTGCGGCATTCGGGGCTGTGCTCGCGTTCGGTCAGCAGAAACAACAAGGTACGGAGCGGCCATGCCACATCGACCACAACGCGGTTCGCCTCGGCAGCGAAATAGCACCAGGGCTCTGAGACGACGGTAGCCTTGTCTTCCAACCGTATCGCGAGGGCACCAACGATATGACTGAAAGCTGATACGGCGCCTCCTCTCTGGTCCTGAGGCTTCTGCAACGCCGCCGATAATCCCCCCATGTTATCGGCGGTAACAGGGAACTCGCAAGCCGCGCGGGCGGCGACGCTTCGCGCGATTGGATCGGAATGGGCGGTGCCAGCGATAGCGATAATCGCCGACCAAAAGGAAGAGCGGCCATTGCCGCTCGTGTTCCATAGGCTCTGTAACGCGAACGCCAGAGCGGGAGCGAGCATCAGGCCGAGATCTGAATTGCTCGCCAGTAGCGCCGCCGTCTTCGAGATATCGTCGGGATCGAGGTAGACGCGGCTGGCCGCGTAGTCAAACAGGATATGATGCCGGAAGGCGACGTGATGGTCGCCCGGAAGCGGAACCAGCACGTTCTCGTGCAAGAGAGCGTCGAAGGCAGCGGCGTCGCTGCCAGCCGCATTGAGCTTATTAGCTCTGAGCGCGCGCCCCTCGACCATCTCGGCGACAGCGCGCCGCAGACACAACTCTGCGGCCGTTCCATGCCGCTCCACCCGGCGTTGCCAGTAGAGCTGTAGAAGCTCTACCTGGGAGCTGACCTCCCCAAAATCCTCCGGGGGAAGGCCGCCGCTTATAAGGTCGGCGACGAGCCGGGTGTTGAACGGCACCAACGCCAGGTCATAAAGGGACTGGCCGCCTTTTTGAATTGCGGTGGCGACTTGCGGAGCGAGCTTGAGAAACTCGTCTAGCTCTTCCTTGGTCCATGGCGGAACCTGGATGTGCCGGACATCGCGGAAGCCTGCGTCAGCGAATTGGCTGTCCGGCGGCGTTCCGCGGAAGAGCTGACGAAATTGCTCGCCGAGCCGAAGGTCGAATGTCCGGATGGATGCGACGACGCGCCAGCGCCCGCCTAACTCCAGAACGTCTGCGATGAGATTGCGGAATACCGCATCGCTGACGCCGCCCCGAGTCGCGTCCAAGGCATCGATGAACAGAAACGCTGGTTGGAGACCGGGCCAATTTCGGAGAACCTCGCGGAGCGGATGGGAGATACTAAGCTCGCGCCGCAACGCCTCGGGCGTGTCGACCAAAAGCCGATCGACGGCCAGAGTCACCACGTCGAGATTTTGTCCGTGAAGAACCTTGGCGGCGGTGTTCAGGACCGCGCTTTTCCCGGAGCCGGGTTCTCCGATGATCAGGAGCGAGTCTCTGATGGCCGCCAAACAGACGGCCACGGTGCATTGACGGGAAATACCGATATCCCGGTCGCCGACCTTGGTCTCCTCATAGTGACTGAGCTGGGCTTGTGTATCATTCGAATAGGCTCGGAGAACCTCCACATCTTGCTGAAAGCTGGGTGGGGCCTTGAGCACGACGCCTGCTTGCGCGAGGTCCCCCCGAAAACCGGGAGCATCGCTTCCAAGACGCGTTTCCATTAGCGCTTGGCAGCGGCGCGTGAGCACCGCGAATGCCGCCTCGGCTGAATTTTCGTCGTTGAGAAGCGGCCGGAGCATTTCGGCGGCGAGCTGCCGATCGGCACCGTCGAACTCGAACTTTAAGACTCGGACGAGGCTCAACAGCGACTGCATCGCTGCGGCATCGGGCGGCGCGCCGACAAGCGCCTGCCAGGCCTCGCCGAGGCGCGCCCTAAATGTATCGAGCGCCGATCGCTGGCGCATTGGCAGGGGGGCTGTGGAATTCGCCTGTATCGCCGTAAGCGCCGATACGAGATGTTCAGTGAAGGTCGCCGGCGTTTTCCGCCCGACCGCGATCAAGATGCGGTCGCGGTTGGGATCAAGCGGACGATCCCAGCCTCGCTCTCCAGCCCCTTGAGCGCAGGCATGCCATTGCCGGACCATCTGGTCCGCAACGCTTCCTAGTTCGCTGTCAGAGATTGTGGAGAGCGTCAGCGACGATTTGGCTTGGGTGAATATCCAGCCAGCCGCGTCAGTCTCGATCAGAATGTCATCTACAGGAGCTTCGGTTTCGAATCGCAGTGATCGAATGCTGACATCGCCTAACCCGAGCCGTTCGTTCAATCGGCGCTCGGCCAAAAGACGGACCGCAAACCCCGCCCCAACTTCCGCTTGGAACGTCACTCCGCCAGCCGTGGCGTTTCCGCCTGCGGTTGCAAGCAGATCATCCGGCGTTGGATCGGAAGGTGCGCTCATGGGTTAATCGCTTAGAATAAAGAATTCA
>Ga0306924_10008094_pt1 | contig 10578 bp, 7 predicted proteins | sample sta12Can44000111_FD_203756 | JGI IMG/M metagenome (GOLD analysis project Ga0306924, IMG submission 203756) | Lab enrichment of tropical soil microbial communities from Luquillo Experimental Forest, Puerto Rico - statanox.12C.anox.44.000.111 (v2)... | ecosystem: Environmental > Terrestrial > Soil...
AGTTCCTGTTGTTCGAAGAGGTGACAGAGCAAAGCTTCGACAAGGTGATAGCCGTCAATTTAAAAGGGGCTTACTTCACGATTCAAAAAGCCTTGCCGCTACTCAGGGAAGGTTCGTCTGTAATCATCAATGCGTCCGTTGGCGCGCGCAAGGGGTGGCCGACAACCTCGACCGTCTCGACCTGCAAGGCTGCGGTCGTCCATCTCGCTCGAATCCTCAGCGCCGAACTCGTGGACCGCGGGATTCGCGTGAATAGCTTAAGCCCAGGCCCGACGGACACGGCAATGTTCGGTCGCTTTCCAGGCGAAGAGCAGGGCGAGGCGATTAAGGACGTCCTCCGAACCAACAATCCAAGCAAGCGGGTCGCCGATCCGTTGGAAATCGCGAAGCTGGCGGTTTACCTCGCGTCGGACGATTCTGCGTACGTCGTCGGGGCAGACTTCCTGATCGACGGCGGGATCTCGGCCATTTCGGCCGTGGGCGCTTGAGCCTCGTGCAGAGAGTCGAGGCCAAAGCTATCCGGACATCATCCCTTTGGTCTCATGGCGAAAGGGAGATTGGCGTGGGAACAGCCCGAGCTCTTCACCGAAGAAGTCCGAGCGCGTGATCTTCAGTCCAACCGGCCTCAGTGAAACTGGCAGCGGTTTCAGAGGATCTGACAGGGTGGCAGCGTGAACGAAGCTACGAATTGGCGCGCAGCCAGAGAGCAAGGCCAGCCGACTGACCGACGGTTGCCAGCCAGACTGTGGGTTGTACTGGGGACAACAATCGCAGCCGTCGGCTTTGCTTGGCTGGCTTATTCGTATCGTGAAAGCGATGCTGCCATCCAGGGCGCCCCAAAACCACTTCCGCAAGTAGTGGTGAGCAAGCCGCTCGTGCGCGAGCTTGATTCGAGACTAGGTTTCCTTGGTCAATTTTCCGCGGTCGACCAGGTTGAGCTCCGCGCTCAGGTGGGCGGCACGCTCACGGGAATAAACTTCAAGGATGGGGACATCGTCCATCAAGGCGACCTCCTCTTCACCATCGACCCGCGTCCCTACGAAATCAGGCTGGCCCAAGCCACTGCGCAGCTCGAGAGCGCGTCAGCACGGCTCGAGCTCGCCAAGCCCGAGCTTTGGCGCGCTCAGGAACTGAAGCGCACCGATTTCGGCACGATGGAAGCCGTCGACCAGCGCACGGCCGACCTGCAGACCGCGCAGGCTTCCATCGATGATGCCAAGGCACAGATCCGCGACGCTCAGTTCGACCTTGACCATTGCCGGATCACGGCCCCCTTTACCGGGCGTATCGGCACCCATCTCGTCTCAGTCGGAAACTTGATTGCTGGCAGCCGTTACGCGACCAGTCCGACGACACTGCTCGCCACGCTCGTCTCGCTCGATCCGATCTACTTCGACTTTGATATGAGCGAGTCCGATTTCCTGACGTTTTCTCGGGACCGTGCGCGGCAGAAAGGGATTGTCGCCGATGAGGTCGAGCTCGCGCTCAGCGACGAGACCAAATTCACAAGGCGAGGCACGCTCGACTTCGTGGACAATGTGCTCGACCGCTCGAGCGGCACAATACATGCGCGAGCGACGGTTCCGAATCCCGAATTCTTCCTGACACCTGGCGAATTCGCCCGCGTGCGGCTTGTTGTTGGTGCCGCAACTCCAACCCTGCTGGTGCCGGATGCCGCGGTCCTTCCCGATCAGTCCCAGCACCTTGTCATGACCGTTGCGGCGGATGGCACCGTCGCGCCCAAGCAAGTCGAGATCGGCGACATCCGCGGCGGCTTACGCGTGATCCGGTCCGGCCTGACGCCAAATGACGAAGTGATCATCGACGGCATCCCCTACGCCAAACCGGGGTCGAAAGTCGCACCACAGGAGCGCGCGATCCGTTACGCCGCTGCGCAAGGCAACGACTAGAACCGAGCCGCTCAACATGCGCCTATCACATTTCTTCATTGATCGCCCGCGCTTCGCGACTGTGCTCAGCATCTTCGTGACCTTGTTTGGTCTCGGAGCGCTCGCAATTCTCCCGGTCGCACAGTATCCGGAAATCGTCCCGCCCACTGTGAAGGTGACGGCGTCCTATCCCGGTGCATCTGCCGAGACCGTCGCCCGCACCGTCGCGACGCCGCTCGAACAGGAGATCAACGGCGTCGAAAACATGCTCTACATGAGCAGTCAGTCGACCGGGGATGGCAACCTCACGATTACCGTCACGTTCGAGATCGGCACTGACCTGAACATTGCGCAGATGCTGACCCAGAACCGCGTGCAGGATGCATTGTCGCGCCTGCCAGAGGACGTCCAGCGCCTCAGCGTGCAGGTCCGTAAGGCGATACCCAGCATACTTATGGCCGTTCACCTCTACTCGCCGGACGAATCGCGCGACACTCTGTACCTGTCGAACTACGCCACTTTGCACGTGAAGGACGTGCTCGCGCGCCTGCAAGGTGTCGGCGATGTCCAGTTCCAGGGTGCCCGTCAATACGCCATGCGCATTTGGCTCGATCCCGACAGAGTCGCGGCACACAACCTCAGTGCAAATGAGGTGCTCTCGGCGTTGCGCGCACAAAATTTGCAAGTCTCGGCCGGTATCCTCAATCAGCCGCCAGCCCGGAGTGACGAAGCCTACCAGATCAATGTCGAAGCGCTCGGCCGGCTGTCCACGCCCGAGCAGTTCGCCGACATCGTCCTCAAATCTGATAACCGGGGGCGCGTGACCCGGGTCCGCGATGTCGGTCGGGTCGAGGTCGGCGCCGCGGACTACGGCAACACGGCCTACATGGACCGCAGCAATGCGGCAGCCCTGCTCGTCTATGCCGAGCCCGGGGCAAACTCGCTCACGGTCGAGCATGAAGTTCTGTCGAAGATGGAGGAGCTGAAGAAAGATTTTCCGCCAGGTGTCGACGCGACAATCGTCTACGACCCGAATATCTTCATTGCCAAGTCGATCAAGGAGGTTGTCGTCACGATTTTTGTCGCGATCCTCCTCGTCGTCGGCGTGGTATTCCTGTTTCTGCAGAGCTGGCGCGCGACGATCATCCCCTGCATTGCAATTCCGGTTTCGCTGGTCGGCGCCTTTACGATCCTGGCTATATTTGGGATATCGCTGAACAACCTGTCCCTGTTCGGGCTCGTTCTGGCGGTCGGTATCGTCGTCGACGACGCGATCGTTGTGGTCGAAAACGTCGAGCGCAATATGCGCTCCGGAATGCCCCCATTTGAAGCGGCCCATCGAACGATGGACGAAGTCGGCGGCGCGCTGATAGCGATCGCACTGACGCTCTGCGCTGTATTCGTGCCATCTGCCTTCCTCGCTGGCATCTCCGGTCTGTTCTTCCGTCAGTTCGCGGTTACGATTGCGGCCTCGACAGTCATCTCTTGCTTTGTCTCGCTGACGCTCAGCCCGGCGCTCTGCGCCGTGCTGTTCAAGGCGCATTATGAGCATGATCTGTCACGCGCCGGCTTGGCGCGACGTCTGCTGCAGGGGGCTTTGGATCGCTTCAATCGGGGCTTCGACCGGCTGTCTTTCGGCTACAGTAACTTGACGCGTCGATTGGTGCGCGCAACCACGATCGTGCTGGTGGCCTATGCGGGGCTGATCGGCGTTTCCGGCGTCGAGTTCTCAAAGACGCCGACCGGCTTCATCCCCGAGCAGGACCAGGGCTACTTGATCAACGTCGTTCAGCTGCCGCCCGGCGCCGCCTTGTACCGGACTGAAAAGGTCGTCCGGCGCGGTATCGACATCATTCTGGGGGCGAAGGGCCTCGAGCATGTGGCGCCCTTCGCCGGCCTCGATGCCACGACCTTCACAGTGGCGTCGAATGCGGCAACGATCTTCTCCGGCTTGCCGTCGCTTTACAATCACGAGCTTCCTGGTGTGACTGCGAACACGGTCTTGGCCGACCTCCGCCAGCGCCTATCAGTGATCAGGGACGCCTATGTCCTGACCATCCCACCGCCGCCAGTGCAGGGCCTCGGGACTGCGGGCGGGTTCAAGATGATGCTGGAGGACCGTGCAAGCCTCGGCTCGCAGGCGCTCGTGCGCGCCGCCAATGCCCTGGTCGACGCGGCCAACAAGGATCCGTACTTTGCCGGCGTGTTCACACTGTTCAACGCGGGGTCCCCTTCGGTCTATGCGGATATCGATCGCGTGAAAGCGGAAAAAGTCGGCCTCACGCCGACTGACGTATTTTCTACGCTGCAGGTATATCTAGGTTCACAATACGTGAACGACTTCAACTATCTCGGCAGAACTTACGAGGTCTTCGTCCAAGCCGACGGGCAATTCAGGCGTACCCCTCAGGACGTTACCCGCCTGAAGGTACGCAACGCGTCCGGCGAGATGGTGCCAATCGGGACGGTGGCAATGATAAAGAATACTACGGTTCCCTATCGCGTGCCGCGCTACAATCTTTTCCCCGCTGCCGAGGTGCAGGGGGTCGCGGCGCCCGGTGTTGCCACCGGCACGGCATTGCATCGCATGGAAGAGCTTGCTGATCAGGTTCTTCCCAGGGGTATTGGTTTTGAATGGACCGACCTTGCTTTCCAACAGCAGCAGCGAGGCACCCCCACCATTCTCGTCTTCGGTGCAGCCGCTCTCTTCGTGTTTCTGGTTCTGGTCGCGCAGTACGAGAGCTGGAAGCTCCCGCTGGCGATCGTGCTGATCGTGCCGATGTGCCTTCTCGCCTCCGTCACCGGTTTGCTCACACGCGGCTTACCGATCGACATCCTGGCGCAGATCGGCTTCGTCGTTCTTGTCGGTCTGGCCGCGAAAAACGCGATCCTGATTGTCGAGTTTGCGCGCCAGAAAGAGGAAGACAGCGTAACCCCCGGTGAGGCCGCGGTGCACGCCGCACGCACGCGGCTTCGCCCAATTCTGATGACCTCGTTCTCGTTCATCTTGGGTGTGGCACCCCTCGCCGTTGCCACTGGTGCCGGTGCCGAAATGCGCCAATCGCTCGGTACAGCAGTGCTGTTTGGGATGCTGGGTGTCACCGGCTTCGGTCTCCTTTTCACGCCCGCCTTCTACACTTTCGTTCGAAGCCTCGGCCGTCGAGGCGGTGAGCGCAACAGTGAGTTCGGCCAATACACCGCGCGGGAGCATTCGATGACACCCCCGCCGGATCGTGACGGTATAACCGGACGGTGCGCTATGCCCGTTGGAGGGATCGGACCACGATGCGCGTGACACGAGAGAAGGCAGCTGAGAACCGAGCGCGGATTGTGGCAACTGCCTCGCGCTTGTTCCGGGAAAAGGGGTTCGACGGCGTCGGGCTCGACGCCATCATGAAGGAGGCCGGCCTGACCCATGGCGGCTTCTATGGGCATTTCACATCCAAGGAAGAGCTCGCGGCCGAGGCGGTGGCGCATGCCCTGGAGCACGGCGCCGAGCTGCAGAGCCGATATACGAGCGTCGCTGATCTTGTTTCCGGTTATCTGTCCGAAAGCCATCTCGCGGACCGCGCGAATGGCTGTGCGCTGGCCGCATTGGGCGGAGACATGGCGCGGCGAAGCGAAGGAGTTCGCTCCGGCGCCACGTCCTACGTGCGCACTGAGCTGGAGCGGCTCGCGGGCCTCTTCAGGGGCACCGCCGCCGCCCGGCGTCGGCGGGCCATCACCACCCTTGCTGGAATTGTCGGCGCTCTGACGCTCGCCCGCGCGGTCGAGGATCCCGTCCTCTCCGACGAAATTCTCTCGACGGCGCGGCACGTCTTCAGAAGCTCCCGCCCGGCGGCATGACCTTTTTTGAAGGCGCTTTTGCTGACCAAATGGCGGGGCACTGAGCGTAACTTTCCACTCGACCGGGGGAGCCACGACCGGGGAGAGGCAATGACGGCTGTCGGGGCATGAGCTGTCATCGACGCTCGATCTGAGCACTGCCCGCGGCGTCTAGCACGCCCACTCGTAGATGGGTCTAGGCCATCGGTTCGCGATCTCGGGCTTAGTACAATGGCCGGAGGAGGCCGAGTCTCCTCGCCATCACCGATAGCGGCTCGGGCCGCGCGGGCTCCGGGCCACGCGCCTGGGCTTCTTTATACATTTGCCACATCCAGTCCTGCGGCTCTTGGCCGCCACGTTTAAACCAGTCGAGCATCTGCGCGGTCGAGTCGACCTGATCGTCGTGCTTGCCCTTGGGAAACACGGTCAGCTCGTGCAGGTACTCGGCGAGCCATGCCGCCTCCTTGGGCAGATGCACAAAGCCGTTCTCGATCATCGCGGTCTGCGCGTGCATGCGCATGACCTTGTCGGATTGCGGCTGGTAGCGGGTGACCGCGTGCAGGCCCTCATGGATCAGCTCCTGGATCAACTGGGTGCCCGAGGCCTTGTCCTCGATCAATACGACATTGGCAGCGAAGGCCTGGCACTGCTCGCATACCGCGCGATTCAGCTCGGGGTACTCCATGCGCTTGCGCAATACATGCAGCAGGTAAAGGTCTTTGCCCTTGACCCCCCAGCTGGTGCAGACGCTGAAATCGCTGAGCTCGGAGGCCTTGTTGGCGGTGTCCCAGCTCTGCACAATATGGTCGAACTCGTCGGGCCGCTCGTTCGCCGCGTAGCTCTTGAACCACGCCGCCTTGATCATGCCGCCGCCCAATGGGGTCGGCGCCTGCTGGTACTGGCCCGAGAAATTGTACTCGCCCAAGGTGCGGCGGAGCTGCGCGAGCATCTCTTGTGGCTCGCGCTCGGGATGCAAGACCTCACCCGCCTTGCGGCCGAAGGATTGCCGGCCGAATACGGTCTCGACCCGGTGCACCTCGTCGTCGTCGGTGACCGCCGGCAGGCGCACGACCTCCCAATCCTCTTGCGCCAGCACGTGGCCCGCGAGGTCGTCCTCGTGCAGCCGGTGCATGATCAGCACGATCGCACCCGAGAGCTTGTCGTTGAGCCGGCTGTAGAGGGTATGGTCGTACCATTCATTGGCCGCCTGCCGTTGCGCCTGCGACAACGCCTCCTCGGGCTTCAGCGGGTCGTCGATGATGATGATGTCGGCACCCCGCCCGGTCAGCACCCCGCCCACCGAGGTGGCGATGCGACAGCCCTGCGCCGTCGTCTCGAATTCGCGCTGAGGACAGACGGCGCGAGGTAGATCGTTAGTCGGCCCTTAGCGGTGTGTCCTGAGCGGCTCACTCGTGATGGGTGAAACTACCTCACTTCTTGCCGCTTGTCGAATGGCCCCTGTGCGCCGAAAGCCGCCTTTCGCCGCGTGGCGAGCAATCGGCAAGGCAGGACCGATTTCGGTCGCTCGCCGTTCGCGGGGGGGTGCCGCGGCGAGGGCATTTTGCGCGAGCGCACCAAGCGCGACGGGTTTCACCGGGGGCGCGGCTCGAACCCCTATCTCCGGACACTCTATGGCGAGCCATACCCCGGCGCATGAATGCAGGCCGCCCAGTGGCCGGTTTGTACCTCCCGCAGCTCGGGTACCACTTCCCGACATTGTGGGGTAGCCATCCAGCAGCGGGGATGGAACACGCATCCTTCCGGCGGGTTCAGAGGGCTGGGCACCTCTCCGATGAGGGGTATGCGCTCTCTCTGGGTGTCTACGACAGGGTCGGGTATCGGTACCGCGGAAAGCAGTGCCCTGGTATAGGGGTGGAGAGGGGTCGCATAGATCGCGTTCCGCACAGCGATCTCCACGATGTGGCCCAGGTACATCACCGCCACCCTGTCGCTGATGTGCCTTACCACCGACAGATCGTGGGCTATGAACAGGTAGGTCAGGTCGAACTTCTCCTGCAGCTCCTCCAGCAGGTTGACGATCTGGGCCTGGATGGACACGTCCAACGCCGACACCGGCTCGTCACACACGACAAACTGGGGGTTGACGGCCAAGGCGCGGGCCACCCCGATGCGCTGCCGTTGCCCGCCGCTGAATTCATGGGGAAACCTGTCGGCCATAGAGGTGCGCAACCCCACTAGCGACAGCAACTCGGCTACCCTCTCCCGGTACGCTCGCTGGTCTGTAGCAAGGCCCTGCACGAGGAGCGGCTCCCCGACGATGTTCCCCGCGGTCATGCGCGGGTTCAAGGAGCTGTAAGGGTCCTGAAATATCACCTGCATCTGGCGGCGCATGTCTCTCAGTTCGCGCCCATCCATGCTGCACAGGTCCTTGCCATCGAACAGGATGGCGCCGGCGGTGGGCCGGTACAGCTGCAATATGCACCGCCCGGTCGTGGTCTTGCCGCACCCGCTCTCCCCTACCAGCCCGAGCGTCTCTCCTCGCCGCACCACAAAGCTGACGTCATCGACTGCCTTGATGTACCCCACGGTGCGCTGGACGAGGACGCCGGAGGTCACAGGAAAATGCATCTTGAGGTGCTTGACCTCTATGAGCACCTCGTCTCCCGGCTCGTGCTGGGTCCGCTCTCCCGCCGTCATGCTACTGCGTGCTCCTTTACCCTAGACAGCAGGGTCTCCGCTGCGAAACAGGCCGATAAATGACCTGTACTTACCGACCGCAAGGGCGGCATCTCCGCTGCGCATCTCTCTATGGCAAACCGGCATCGCTCCCTGAAGGCACACCCTGCCGGCAGGTTCATCAAATCCGGCGGCTGTCCCTCTACGGGATCTAGCTTCTCGGTCCGGGGCAGGTCGAGCCTGGGGACAGAGTTCAGCAGCCCCAGGGTATAGGGGTGACTGGGGTGCCGATAGATGTCTCTGGCCGTCCCCCGCTCAATGATTTTGCCGGCATACATAATATTGACCCTATCGGCGTAGCGGGCCACTACACCGAGGTTGTGCGTAATGATAAGCAGGGAGACCCCGTACTCCCTGCTGAGACTCTTCATCAAATCCAGTATCTGGGCCTGGATGGTTACGTCGAGGGCCGTGGTAGGCTCATCGGCTATGATCAGCTTGGGGTTGCAGCTCAGCGCCATGGCGATCATCACCCGCTGCAGCATGCCTCCGCTGAACTGATGGGGGAACTGCTTGAGCCTGCGCTCCGGGTCCGGTATTCCCACTTGCTCGAGACGACGCACAGCCTCCCTGCGGGCCGCCGTCTTTCTCATGGAAAGGTGGAGTTCAAGGGACTCGGTAAGCTGGCGCTCGATCGAGAGAACCGGGTTGAGAGAGGTCATCGGCTCCTGATAGACCATGGCAATCTGCTTGCCCCGGACGCGCCTGATCTCGGAGTCGGGTAGCTTGAGCAGGTCTTGACCATCAAAGATGACTTCCCCACTCACCGTTTTGCCGGGCGGGTCTGGAACGAGGCGCATGATGGACAGAGCGCTCACACTCTTGCCGCAGCCGCTCTCTCCCACGAGGCCTAGGGTTTCTCCCTCTTCGAGAGCGTAGGAGACTCCATCCACCGCCTTCACCACGCCTTCCTGGGTGAAGAAATGAGTCTTTAAATCCCTAACCTCCAGCAGCGTAGCCATGCGGGCGCCTTCTACGATGAAACGGCGAGGTCATGGTGTAATTCGCCGCTCTCACGAGCGTGCGGTTCGGCACTCCTCGGGCGCCGGAGGGGCCCGGCTGCGTAGTGACAGCCTCGGTCAAGGGACAGGGCTTTACCAGGTTCCCCTGAGCCGGGGGTCCAGCACGTCGCGCAGAGCATCCCCCAGCAGGTTCCAGGCAAACACCACTATGGCTATGGCCAGGCCGGGAAACACGCCCAGCCACGGGGCCAGGTGCACGTAGGTCTGGGCAGCCCCATTCAACATGCCGCCCCAGGACGAAACGTCCGGAGGGACACCGATCCCAAGGAAACTGAGGGTGGCCTCCGCAACGATCGCCGTACCCAGAAACACTGTGACAAGCACAATGTACAGGGCCAGGCAATTGGGGATCATACAGCGAAAAATGATGCGCCCGTGACTGGCCCCTATCGCCCTGGCGGCCAGTATATAATCCATCTCCTTGATGGCTAGGGCCTGCGAGCGGAGGACCCGGGCAGCACTGGGTATGTAGGCAACGCTGAGAGCGATGACGACGTTGTTCAGAGACGCTCCCAGGGCAGCCATGATGGCAATCGCCAGAATCAGGGGCGGGAAGGCCATCATGGTATCGATTATTCGCTGGGCGATGAGGTCGGTCTTGCCGCCGAAATGGACGCTCGCAACGCCCACCACCATGCCTATGCTGGCCCCGATAAACGCGCTGAGCAGCCCGGCGTACAAAGAAACCCTTGCGCCATAGACCAGCCTGCTGAACACATCACGGCCCAACTGGTCGCCGCCCAGCAACAACTGCGACCCGGGAGGCGCATAGACGAGAGCGGCGTTCGTCTCGGCGGGGTCGTGCGTGGCAATAAACGGGGCAAAGATAGCGACGACTATGAGGATCAGGGCGATTACGGCCCCAAAAGCGCCCAGAGGCTTTCGCCGGGCAAAGCGGCTGATGTGCTGCCAGATGGCGCTCCTTGGCGTCCAACCCTGGATCGGCACCCCCAGGGACGCTGCTATGCCAGTGCTATCCTGCGCCATTCTCTGTCCTCTGTGCGATGGACTGGCCGGTTAACTGTAACGGATTCTGGGGTTCAACCAGCCGTAGATCACATCCAGAAGCAGGTTCAAAATCAGTACCGAGGCGGTTATCACGACGACAATGGCCTGAACTTCCGTGTAGTCCCTGTGGAATACGC
>Ga0306924_10008095_pt1 | contig 10578 bp, 12 predicted proteins | sample sta12Can44000111_FD_203756 | JGI IMG/M metagenome (GOLD analysis project Ga0306924, IMG submission 203756) | Lab enrichment of tropical soil microbial communities from Luquillo Experimental Forest, Puerto Rico - statanox.12C.anox.44.000.111 (v2)... | ecosystem: Environmental > Terrestrial >...
GCGCGATGCCGGGTGAGCCGGACGCTGCAAATTGTTGGAATCAGCACTGCGACGGCCCGAACCGCCGTCGGCGAGCTCGTCGTCAGAGCCCAGCTTGTATGTGCATGAGTGCCCCCCCTCCTCGGTTACCGATCGACCACCCCCACAGTGCCGGTTCCCTCGCCGGCGGTGGCTGTCGACTTATTTGTCGCTTTGGGGGGTCGATTGGTTCAAAGGCGACAGGGAGGAGGCTGGCGCGGCACCGCATTAACCAAGGTTAATGAGCTCTCGAGTCCCGCCCATCTGGGGCCGAAAACTTGCGTCGTCACGGGGTTGCCCGCCCAAGGTGATCGGCGGGGGTCAGCTCGTTCCCGCCGTAAGCCGAGACCGGCCCGGATCCGGCACGATCGAGGCCCCAATGACGTGCAGCCGATCCGCCCAGGTGGCGACGATATCCGCCTAAATTGATTTTCAAAAAACCACGCGTGGCGCGCCGCGGCCGGCATAGTCGGGAAGCACCGCAATTCCGTCGATATGAGCTTCGCCGAGGAGCTGCATGCCGAGGCTTTTGTGAAATGCGATGGACCCCAGATTCGACGGCGTGGTGATCGCCTTGACGTGCCTGCAGCCGTGCCGGCGAGCGAACTCCACGAAGTGGCCGAAAAGCTCACCCGCGAGACCTTGCCTACGGGCGGACGACCGCACAGCGACCGTATGCACATATCCGACCGGTTCGGTCTGCGAGAGAAAGCCAAACAAATACGCGAGGACCTGAGCCCCGTTGCGAATGACGAACGCCGAGTTTCCAAACTCGTGAACGAGGAATGGATGGTGCAGGTGACGGGTGTCCCGCGCACCCCAGAATTCATGCAGCTCATCGAGAATCTGGTTGTAGTCCTGCTGGGTGCACAGCGAAATTTCTGCGGGACTGCTCATCGACGCTCCGCGGGACGATGGCGCGCTCGGAGGGATTCGAACCCCCGACCCCCAGATTCGAAGACTGATGTCATCCCCTTAGAGCCCAAGGGCTTACACAGCCCATAACCTCTTATTTCATCGCATTTCATGGGCATTTGTCGCCCCCTGTCGAAGACATTGCCAGACAGCCCCAGACAGGGTATGGGTGTTACCCGCAAGTTACCCCCAGGAGAGCGCCAGTCCTCCGTTACCCCGCAAGTTACCCCCACGAGAGCACCAGTCAAAATGCGCCTAACCGTCAAGACCGTCGAGGCCGTGCGCCCCGGCGCTGATCGGCGTGAGGTCCCCGACGGCCTTATGCCGGGCTTGTATCTCATCGTGCAGCCGAGCGGCGCGCGATCATGGGCGGTGCGCTACCGCCACCAGGGCATTCCCCGCAAGCACACTCTCGGCAGGTACCCGGCGGTCGACCTGAAGGCAGCCCGGACACTGGCGGGCAAGGCGCTGCGCGCCGTCGCCGAAGGACGTGACCCCGGTCGCGAGAAGATCGCGGCCCGCGCAGCCAAGGCCGACAGCGTCGACCGCATCGTCGAAGAATTTCTCGAGCGGCACGTCAGACGCTCGAACCGCCCGCGTACAGCCCAGGAAACCGAGCGTCTACTGCGTCAGCACGCCCTGCCCCGCTGGCGTGGGCGAGTGGTGCGCGAGATTACCCGCCGCGACGTGCTCGATGTGCTCGACCGCGTCGTCGATGGCGGCGCACCGATTGCCGCCAACCGCGTGCTTGCGGCCGTACGCAAATTTTTCAACTGGTGTGTTGCCCGCGACATCATCGCCGCCTCGCCCTGCGCTGGCGTCAAGCCGCCGTCGGCAGAGCATGCGCGTGATCGCGTGCTGTCCGACGACGAGCTGAAGCGCGTGCTGCAAGCCGCCGACAAGATTGGAGGGACGTTTGGGCCGCTAGTGAAACTGTTGGCGCTTACAGGGCAGCGACGTGACGAAGTCGCGCGAATGCGGTGGGACGAAATTGATATTGACAACCGCCTTTGGACGCTAGCGCCCGCGCGGGTGAAAAACAATCAGTTTCACGAAATCCCATTGAGCCCTGCCGCCCTCGCCATCCTCAAGAGTGTGCCGCGCGTTGCGGGCTCGCCTTTCGTCCTAACAAATGGCGGCGCTTCGCCCGCGAGCGGGTACTCAAAAGGCAAGCGCCGCCTCGATGCGCTGCTGCCTGCAGATATGCCGCCGTGGCGACTGCACGATCTAAGAAGAACATGCGCAAGCGGTCTGGCGCGATTGGGCATCAATCTGCCGGTCATCGAAAAAGTATTGAATCACGCCAGCGGCAGTTTCGCCGGCATCGTCGGCGTTTATCAAAAACACAGCTTCGCGGATGAAAAGCGCGCCGCGCTCGAGGCGTGGGGCCGACACATTGATGCGCTCGTCAGCGGCAAGCCCGCGAAGGTTGTTCGCTTGCGGGGGCAACGATGAAGCGCGCGAGGAGGCGGTCTCCGCAACAGGAAATCCAACGATGGCGGGAGCGACGGCAAAAGGAGTGGGACGAACGCCACCCGCGGTTTTCGTCAAAGGGGCGGCTCCTCTCCGCGGAGGACAAATACAACCGCGGCGACAAGACCGAGATTATGAAGGAGCTGGCTTGGCACTTGACAACTCATGAGAATGAACCGCTCCCCGAATGGCTAAGGTTGGCGCTCCTCAAAGCAATAATTCGGGCGACTGTATGTGACATCGATTCATGGGATGAAGTTTTCGGACCGCCAGTGGAGACGGAAACGGGCCGGCCGGCGCGAGGAAAAGTCCGCCTCGCTGTGCGGCGGAAGCTGGAATTGGTAACTGATATCTACAACCGCGTGGAACAATTGCATGCCGAAGGCAGGCACGTAGACAGGACGCTGTTCGAGGACGTTGCTGCTGAATTCGGCATTGGCAGAGCCTGGACAGAGAAGTCCTATTACGACAACCGTGCTTGGCTGAAACCCTGGGTAATCGCCTGGAGCAAAGTCCGTTAGAAAGTAGCTCCCCTATTCCCTGAAAATATGCCCGCGCTTTCGGGGAATACTCTCCCAAGCCGCGTTTGCTATGTCCCACAATGGACATAGGAGATGCGACATGACGCGCGAAAGCACGGATAAGCATTATCACAGCAAGCCCGCGCTAGCGGACAGATACGGGGTCTCGCCCCGCACCATCGACCGCTGGCGCTCGGAGGGAGTATTTCCCGCGCCAGATCTCACGCTGCCAAACGGCGCACCGCGCTGGTCCGACGAAATCATCGTCAGCCACGAGCGCGGCGCCGTGAGCAGCAAGGCAAGCGCAGTGAGCAGCAAGGCAAGCGACGCCGTAGTGCCGCCGCGCGACGCCGCCTGAAGTAAATCGGCCCGACTGGCGAGGTCGGGCCGAGAAAGTTTTCCAACGATGATGCACATCAAGGGGTTGATGCACGATGCTTACATACAGCAGTTCCGCGCCTTGGCGCAAGCCTGACCTCTCGCCCTCCTCAACTGGCTGCTGCGCCGCTGACCGGCGGGAGTTTTGGCGCCTGAACGGAACAAGCTGGCCCAGTTTCATCGACCTGCATTTCGAGATCTGTGACCGCCTGCGAGCGTCGTCGTCGTGGGTGACTTCATGATGACGACCGATTGGAAGAAGGCTGCGGAGGACGCTTGGGATAGCCCGAGCTGGCGCGAAGCCGCCGAGCAGTATCGCCGCGACCGCGCTGGGCGAGTCCTAATCGTTGAGATTCCGCCCGAACATCTCGCCCGATTGCGCCGCTTGATGATGCGCGATGAGATTTCACTCGACCGCGCATGGGGTGAAATCAACCTCGCTGCTCGCGAGCGATTCAATGAAGCGCCTAAAGCCACTTATGACGCAGTTGTTTATGAATTGCGCACTCATGGGGTTTCGCAGCTAAGCAAGCCAAATTGCCAGCGGCGACTTGGCGATCTTTCAACCGCGCAGCTCAAAAACCTAATAGCAAGCCTGCAACAAAGGCGCGGCCAATACCCGAATGTTTCCGATGAGCTTTTAACGACACTTGCAACAATCTACGATGCGAGGATTACGTCCGATGAGCAATGAAGCAGAAGCCGCCGTTGAAAAAATAATTGCGCTTGCGCGTAACAAGCGAAAACACAAATCAGAGAGCGCAGAGCAGACCGCCGACTGGCCGGAACCGAAACCTCTTCCGAGCGGATTAGCGCCCGTCGAATCTTTCAGCTCCGATTTCCTGCCCGATGCGTTAGCACCGTGGGTTGATGACATCGCGAACCGACTGCAATGTCCGCCTGATTATGTCGCGGTGGCCGCGCTTACGTCACTCGGCGCGGTTATTGGTCGCCGGATTGGTATCAAACCGCAAGCCAAGACCGACTGGGTTGAAATTCCGAATCTGTGGGGATGTTTCATCGGACGGCCGGGAATGTTGAAAAGTCCCGCGATGATGGAGGCGCTCAAGCCGATCCACCATCTTGAAGCCGAGGCGGCGAAAGACAACGAGATCGCGGAGCAAGCCTATCAAGCGGGCCTAAGTGCTTACAAACTGCGGGCGCAAGTCGCGGCCACATTGGTAAAGAAGAAACTGCTGAAGGCGGGTGATGAAGCCCCGAACCCAGACATCAGATTCGATCCTGGCGTCGAGCCCGAGCAGCCACTGCCGGTTCGGTACCGAACGAACGATTCCTCCTATGAGGCTGTCGGCGAGCTGCTGATTGCGAACCCGTCTGGCATTCTCATCGAGCGTGACGAATTGGTGTCCTTGCTCCAGCACCTGGATCGCGAGGACCAAGCTGTGGCGCGAGGGTTCTACTTGTCGGGGTGGAGCGGCACGCAGCCCTATACGTTCGACAGGATCGTGCGCGGGCATCGTCATATCGACGCGGTGTGTTTGTCGGTGCTCGGTAATACTCAGCCAGTCCGCATTGCCGAATACATCCGCCGCGCCAATTACGGCGGTGCCGGCGGCGATGGGCTCATGCAACGCTTTCATCTTTTAGCCTGGCCCGATGCGCCTGCCGATTGGAAAGATGTGGACGAGTATCCCGACCGTGGGGCACGCGAGAAAGCCTGGGGCACCTACGAGCGCCTGAGTAAGATCGACGCGCTCAAGCTCGGTGCCGAGAAGGGGCCTTATGAAAAGGTGGGGGCCCTACGTTTCGACCAGGAAGCCCAAGGGGAATTCCTTGATTGGCGGACTGACCTGGAAAGGCAAGTGCGGTCAGACGAGCTATCACCCGCCTTCGAGGGGCATCTCGCAAAATATCGGAAGCTCGTCCCAACGCTGGCGTTGATGAATCATCTCGCCGATGTTGGAGAAGGACTAGTATCGCGCCACGCTCTGCTTAAGGCCCTGGCGCTCGCCCACTATCTCAAGAGCCACGCTCGACGCGTCTATGGCTCGGCCGACGAGGCTGAATTGGCGGCTGCCAAAGCTATCCTCAAGCACATCAAGGCCGGAGACTTGCAGGACGGATTCACCGCGCGCGATGTCCACCGGCACGGCTGGGCGAATCTCACCGAACGTGAACAGGTCGGTGCCGGTCTCGGCCTGCTCACCGACCTCGACTATCTCGCCGCCTCGGTGCCCGCCGCCGGCGCGCATGGCGGCCGGCCGAAGGTGACCTACCGCATCAACCCCAGGATTATTTAGAGGGAGCGCATCATGCCACGAAGGAATCCGCCGCCGCGAAGAAAGCTGCCGCCATGGAGCCGACATCATGAAACATGGTGCGCGATCTTTCGGGGCAAGTCCTGTGACTGCGATGACGACTTGCCGCCGGGCCGAAGACGGCTCCCGCTGCCGGGCGGGGACGCCCCGACCCCTGACCGGGAACGGGAGCTTGAGGACGCATGAACATGAGCAACCCCTACCTCGAACGGCTGCGGGGGCGAGCCGAAGAAAAAACAGAAACACAGCACCCCTCGCAACCGTCAAAACCGCCAAAACCTAGTTTTGACAGTTTTGGCGGTGACCAGAGTATGTGTTTTTTTGAAAATGAGGCCGCCGAAGAAGAAAGTGAAAATTTAAAAAACGCATCCCCTCGCGACCGTCAAAACCGTCAAAACCTCGATTTGCCCGCTGAGCCGAACGCGGCCTACCGCGCGACGTCAGTCGGCCGGATGGTGTCGGCTGCAAGGTCGAGATTGTCGAGCTGCCGCAGGCGCCGCGCTACCGGAAGGCCTTCGGCGTTCTCCAACTCCGGCCTCCGGCCCTGGTCCCGGTCGAGCGCTGGAAGGCCTGCGTCCGGGACGGAAGCCGCCTCCTCGCCAAGTGGGGCAATCAAGCCGAGGCGCTGGGCTGGACGTCGGCGGACCTATTCGGCCTCCACGCCCCGCCAGAGCAGCCGCATCCGAGCTATAGCCGCCTGAGCCGCTATGACGCGACCGGCTTGTGCTGGTTATCGCAGGGCAAAGAGGTAATCGCGCTCACGGCGGATACCGCGACGATCCGCAATCCGGCCACGGGCAGTCTCACAACCTATCGGCGCTTCAACAAGCCAGCGCTCGGGCCGCTCGGCGATTCTTTGGAGGATTTTAAATGACCGCGCTCGAATTTCATCCGCTCGCAAACATTTTCCCACTAGTCGAGGGCGCGGAGTTTGATGAACTCGTGGGCGGCGCAAGGAATAAGCCCCAACCATCGGGGCAATTTGAATTTTCACAAAATGGGAGGCACCAATGAATATCTTGGACTTTGGGCATGGGATTGTCGTCCGATTCAAATCTATCAGGCCCAAGCAAAGCGCAACGTTTCACGTCACCCGCAAAGATATGCGCAAGGCAACCGGGGTGACGCCTGAGACATGGGACTGCATAGATTGCGGGGTTAACACGGCGCCGCGGATTCCTGGGCGGGCGGAAACGCTCCGCAATATTGGGCGCTTCGGCAAAAGCAGAGTCGACTTACGACCTCCGAACCGAGGTCTACACGGTGCACAACGCTGTATGGAAGCAAGCGCGCATGAAGCCTGCCGGCGGCTGTCTATGTATTGGTTGCTTAGAGAAGCGTCTTGGCCGTCGGCTAAGGGAGCGGGATTTTGTATTCGATCATGGGTTCAATGGGCTACCGGCCACCAAGCGATTATTGCACCGTCGCGGTGACCTGAGGCACTGGCGTTACTTATTCGAGTCGAGAAAGAAGGGTCGCCGGCCATGACCCGCGAGAGTGACCTGCGCCGCCAGAGAGAGGCCAAGTTCGCGGCCAAGCCCAAGCCTGGCCCCGAGTACTTGGGCCGCCCGACTACCGACTGCCGCACCTCGTTCCCCGTCGATGACATTCGCATTGGCGAGCGCCACCGCAAAGATATGGGCGACCTAGCGGGGCTGGCCGCCAATGATGGACGAGATCACCTTGCTGCAGCCGATTGGCGTCCGGCCGGACGGCATGCTTATTTGGGGCGAGCGCCGCTTGCGCGCCGCTGGCCAGCGCAGATCGCCACCGGCTGGGATCCTGAAAGTGTTTTCACCGCCGTCGATGGGTGACGGCACCAACGGAGAGGCTGCAATGAGGCGGGCGCCGCTGTCAATCGACGCCGGGCGTCTCCGGCATTGCGACGAGTTGCTCGACCGGTGCCCCCGCCAGCCGCACATTCACCAGAGCCTGCGCGGTGCCGCGCGCAAGATCAGCGTTCTCCGCGATGCGCCGGAGGTAGGGATGGATGGCGTGGCCCAGCACGGTAAGGGCGACCGCCGGTTTGCGTTCCAACAGCGGGCCGCCCAACTCCTGCTCAAGCCGGATAATGGCGTTGGTCAGCGAGGGCTGGGAGATGCCGCACTGTCTGGCCGCCCGGGTGAAACTGCGCTCCTCGCAAAGCGCCAGAAAATACCGAATCTGGTGCATTTCCATGCCTACCCCCTCCGCACGTTGTGCTCGCGCAGGAGGCTTGCCATCGAATGTCGGCCCTGGAGTGTGAGGTAGTTCACATATCGACGATTTCCTCGCTTATTTTTACCGGCCCACGCTGGGGGCTGGGTGGCTGCACAAGATCAAGCAACGACGGTCTTCTGAGTTGCCGCCGGCAAGAAGAGCAAGCGGGTGCGGCTCTAGTCATCTCATTTCTGCCTTTTCAGCGGCCGTGCAAGAATGAGAAACTCAACACCCCTGTGGTTCATGGAACGAGACATTACCACGTTTGAAAATGCTTGAAGGCATCGTGTCCAAGCGGCTTGGCTCGCCATACCGCTCCGGCCGCTCGCGGCACTGGGTCAAGAGCAAGAATCCGGCGGCACCAGCGGTGAAGCGGGAAGCCGAAGAGGAATGGGGTAAGCATTGAAACCAAATGTTCGACGGTGGGAAGCGAACAAAATTTTGGAAGCTGCGCTCAATAAATATTTTGCAATATTTGAATCCACAAAAACGTTGGCTTCGGAACTCATACGCAGCCGCAGACATCCCTTAGAAGTCTTGATAATACTCTGTGCCAGGCTTGATGCCCTGGCCTCAGACGCCGTTTCTGAAGGAACACCAAACAAAACGGCATTCACACAATTTCTCAGGGCGTATAGCGGCAACAACGAATTGTTTGAGTCGGTGAGTGTTGGTGAGCTGTATTATGAACTGAGGTATCATCGCTGGCTCTTGGAGGGAATGATCCCACAGGCCGGGCGTTTACGTAGATTTTCCGGCATTAACGATTGCGTCATTCAATTTCTCGAAGAGGCTGGTCTGCCTCTCACATTAACGGACTCTGCGAGGTTGCTGGATTGCCTTTCGCAAATTCTACAGCACGAATTTCGCGTTAAACCCGGCCAACCTTTATCAAAACGACGTTTGGTACAGGAATCAGAACTTGTACAGAGAATCGTACGAGCTACCCAAAAAACGCGGCTCCGTGCTCATGCGGCTAATTTGCCTAGGGCGCTTAAGAGCCTAGTTGAAAGCAAGAAGGTTTGTACAATTCTCTATGATCGCTTTCGATGCGAGGCCATTCATGGCGCGGCTATCATCCTTAACGCAGAACGATTTTTCCACGAAAGACAACTTTACTGGGAGCCGCGGTATTCTGAGTATCACGGAGCTTACGAGTTTCTTGAATTCCCTGCGCAGTTCCTGCTTGGCTGCGTAGAAACTTGTGTCAACACGTATCGCCATCACCTCAAAGCAAAAGGAACGGTTCCTCCCGATGTATTTTTTCACGTATTTGGGGATGATATGATGTCGAATCTAAAGCTGCTCGATTACGAGCTTCTCCCTGAAGAGAGCCCTGTTCGCCTGAATATTAAACAGAAAAGATAAATAACTAAGCACACCACCTCCATGTCCTATCACTGGGAAAGCGGGACCCACAGTCTCGGATTCTGGTCCTATATTGAAGGAAGGCGAGATGCTCAGGCGATTTTCTGCCGCCGTCGCCACCAGCCGAGAAGGCCACCGCTCGCCAAGATCAGGCCAGGAAGACCAGCACCGGCGATCGGTCCCGGCAACGCGATTGCGGTGCCTAAAGCAAAAGCGTGCTGGCCGTAGAAAGCCAGCACGCTCTAAGCTCGTCGGCGATTAAGGGAGGCGCCCCTCAGGCGACGAGCTGACGACGGCGACGGCGCGCCAAGGCGAGAAGGCCACCGCAAGCCGCAACCAAGCCCGGCAATCCAGCGCCTACGATCGGGCCGGGCACCGAGAACAGCGCTCCACTTTGCGCCGTCGTCACATCGAGCGTGTGATTTGGTCCGGTAAATAGATCGGCCACGAGCAGGCCACCGCTGAAATAACCCGCCGGACTAAGAGGCGGTTTCGAAATTAGTTGTCAGGCGTGCAGTTCATCGAGCAAGACTTTGGCCTCCTTCAAGTCGCGGGTCGCGAAGCCTTCGGTGAACCAGCCGTAGAGCGGAGCAAGAAGATCGCGGGCCTCATCCCGCCTGCCCTGATCGTGCCACAGCCGCGCCATGCTCATCGCGGCGCGCAATTCCCAGGACTTCGCCTGCTGCTCCCTCGCAATCGCGAGCGCGCGCTCGAAATACTCTTCCGCTCTCGCCGCGTCCGGCTCCAGCGAGAGTAGTGCGATTTTCCCCGCAATGCGATTGACCTCGGCCTCGCACCATCTCTCCTTGGCTGTTTCCACTGCGGCCATCGCTTCGCCGATGCAGCGCCTGGCGTCATCGAACTGACCGATTTCTGCGTTAGCTCTTGTTAAATGTGACAACCACAACGGCATCCACATCGTTGTTCCCGTTGATCGCATTGCGGTGAGGCCGCAGGTGATCGTTTGAACCGCGTCCGAGGCTTTGCCGGTCAGGGCCAATAAGCAACCTCGTTGCATCATCCCCCATGCCCCCCAGAACAACGACCCTGTTTGATCTTTCAAGCCGCTAAATTCATCGACAAGGGCGTTTGCTGCCCCATAATTTCCGCAGAGGATATGGGTCCATGCGCTGAAATTCAGCACGTACATCAACGTCGCGGAGTGACCTATCTCCCGCGCAACCTTGAGCGCGTGCTCGCTGTCTGCGAGCGCGGCCTCGGGATAGCCGAGCGACCAAAAACCTAACGACTTCCACGACAAGGTTGCCGCGCCGATGTCTTGGCCAAAACGCGTCGCCAGAGGACGTGCTCGGCAGGATCGTAGAACGTAATCGCGCGATCCAGATGCGCTCGCCCCTCTACGACGTCCCCTGTATGTAGCAACGACAAGCCCATGAGGCGATGCCCCAGCATGAGGGGCCCCGTCG
>Ga0306924_10008098_pt1 | contig 10576 bp, 8 predicted proteins | sample sta12Can44000111_FD_203756 | JGI IMG/M metagenome (GOLD analysis project Ga0306924, IMG submission 203756) | Lab enrichment of tropical soil microbial communities from Luquillo Experimental Forest, Puerto Rico - statanox.12C.anox.44.000.111 (v2)... | ecosystem: Environmental > Terrestrial > Soil...
GAATGGCGATACTTACCTCGTTGAGACATCAACCTACCTCGTCAGTGCCGTCGGCGACCCGCTGACATCCCGCCCGACGGTGCGCTTCTCAGCACTGCACAATCTGCCGCTCGTGCTGTTTTGCCGCCCGAACAGTTGGCGCAATCAACTCGAACAGATCAGCGCTGAACGTAAGGTCTCGCTCAATGTTGTCTTGGAGGCTGATTCGCTCAGCTTGCAAGCGCACATCGTCTCTGAAGGTGGTGTCTACGCCTTGTTAGGACCCTATGCGATTGCCGCTGCAGCGAAGGATTGCCGCCTGCAATCGTCGAAGTTGGTGGACCCAGTCGTAACGCGCCACATCGCCCTCGCGATGTCGCGCCATGGAAGCCTGACACTCGCATGCCGAACTGTGATGCAGGTCGTCGTCCGAGAGATCGCGACATCTGGCGCGGCAGCACTACGCCGTACGCAGTCAAGCAAATCTCGCAGCTAAGGCATCGCCCACCTGCCCAAACGATAGCACACACGGGCAGGAGCCCGCTGCACTGCGGGATTTCCAGTCCCTCTTTGTCCGGTTCGGGTCCAGATTCGGTCCTGCCAGCCAAGGCGTCCCCGCTTTTGTGCAGCGGCTGCGCGACCTCGGCTGGATCGAAGGTCGCAATGTCGCGATCGAGGTCCGCTGGGCGGAGGGACGCACCAAGCGATATGGCGGAAATCGCCGCCGATTTCGTGAGGCTCTAGGTGTGGAGCAAGGTGAAGGGAGCACCCCGGCCCCAAAAGTCGGCTTAGAGTGAGCGAACAACTGCGATCCGAGTGTTCGCTTTTATCGTTGCCTGCGACACCCGTTAGCCATTCGCGAGATCTCGGAGGTCGCGGAATTTCTATTGCAGATTTTCCTTCAAGAGCCACGCGAGACGCACTGCCGCTTTTGCCAGCTGCTCCTCTACCACTTTGATGCCCTGTTGGTCGTAGCTTGGGTCGATTTTGTAGACCTTCGACTTACCACACCGTTCGTCGGGCTTACCGTCGCGGTCCTTAAAAACAAAGTCCGTTTGTACGGGCGCTTTATCGATGACCCCCGCGTAGACCGATGACTTGGCGAGCCCGTGAGACTCTTGCGCCCAATCTGCAGGCGTTCCCTTGGCCCATTCTTTTTGCGAACTGGCCGTAATGAGTGGCATCAATTCGGTCACAGCCCGATTTTCGTCTTGGCCTACGGCGGCTACGACAAGATTCGTGTCCCAGTACGAGTGAAGCCTGATGGGATCCCTATCATTTCCACGCAAAACGCCGACGCAGTTGCCACCGAAATCTTCATGCCCGATTTGAGGGTCAGTCCGTGTCGCGGCATGTAAAGGCTGGTGAATATCACCGACAAAATGAAGCAGAAACTTGAGCGCGAGCAGTCGCTCGTTGTCCGAGGTCTGGGGGTTCTTCAACTCACTCGTGAATTGGTCGATCTTGTCAATAACGCAATCCGGTGACGGCGCCTGGCTCGCGACTTGACCCGCCGACAATTTCGGATGTCCGGCACATGGCTTATCGAGATTGGGCTGGTCGAAGTCTATATCCACAAAATGCCAGCTTTCAGTGACCTTTTTCCCCGGATTGCTTTTTTCGCGAAGCAGATCGGCCCAGGTCGCTTCGTTTCCAATGTCCGTTGCCACAGGCACATTGGCCCCGTGCCATGCATCGGGCTTGTCCTTCGCCAGGATGGCATTGACCTTTGCAAGTGTCGCTGGGGCCTCGGTTGAGAGAATTTTTGCCGCCGTCAGCGCAACTGTTTTGTGGCCCTCATTTCCCCAAGCTAAGCACAGACTGGGCCAAAGAACGGCGAGGACGCCTAAAGCACTACCCCGCGCAAGTGCTGCGAGCATGATGTCCTCCTCAATTCATGTGCCGTTCGATCATTATTAGGGCACAACCCACGATTACGCAATTTATTTGTTGCGTCTACAGCGGGAAGCGGAGGTCGAGCCCGCCGAATTGCTGAAACTGCCGCCGAAGACCCGGGGCCTCCCTCTCATGGGTGGTCGGCTCGATGCGAGATTGATGCAGGAAGGTGTTGCGAGCGTCATCGGGCGAGCTCCTGTTGTCGAACAGGCTTGTTGTCGGTGGGTTCCGGTTGCCGCGCTCGGTAAAAATTTCCGCAAGATAGCTTTAAGTACCACTTCCAGGGCACTCATATGGCGCAAAAATCTTGCGCCCTGGTGTGCGTTTAAAAAACCGTCCGGCGTTCCCCTGGGCGGGTCAAGGGCTTGTAACGTGGCATCGCCGCTAATTGTTCTCGGGCGCTTTCAGCGGCAACGACACGGCGATACATGGCTCGGACGAGCGCATGGGCGGCGCGGGCACGCCGCAGGCAGAGCAGAAGAAGCAGCCTCTCCTTCTCGGGCGAGATTTTGTGTTTGCCTTTGGCCCAGCGGATCACGCCTTGTCGGCTCATTATCATGTCCGCGGCAAGCGGCCCCTGCCAGAATCTCCCGTACACAGTACGTGCGAGCCTTACGAATTGTTCGGGCGTCATTCCCGGATAGCTGGCCGCGCGCCTCAGGACGGCGCACTCACCGATGGCAGCACGCTTAGCCGCGAGCCTCTCATTAGTTGGCCGCCCGCGCGGGTTCCCACAGACGCCGGGCATCCACTGCCCTTTCATGTTGCGGGTGGTGAGCGGTCGTTGCCAAAGCAGGACAGGCATCAGAGGTAGGCGGGATACGTCAGTCGGCATGGTCGTTTGTCCTTCCGTTAAGCGAGTGGCCTATCAAGACAGTCAGCCCGGCGGCTGAATGACGGGTCATGACGGGTCTGCACATTATGGACGTATCCTGCTCACACGCGATGGACGTATCCTGCTGGCGCACGCGCGCGCGATTACGTCGATAACCGGAGAACCCGTCATGACCCGTCATGACCGTTCAGGTCGATGCCCTCAAAGCCGCGTCCGTGGGCCTTCCGGACCTTCTTGAACCCCCGGTCTTTGAGCGCTTCCACAAAAACCTTTTCGCTTCCGGGCTTCAAGTTCTGCCCCTCGCACCACGCCTTCCAGGACGTAAACAGGACCGAGCTCAGGGTGAAGGCCTGCGGTCCAGGCTCGAGGTTGACGCGGTCCTCGATCCATTCGCCAATGATGTCCTGGTCCTCGAAATACTCGTCGGTCACGTGGCGGACGATGGGCGGCGGCGCCAGCCCGATCTTTTGCCATTTGAGGCAGCCGTCGATGCACCACCGCAGAATGGCCGGCCATTCGGGCTTGAGCTTCTCTGGCAGCTTGGGGTCGCGGTCTTCCGGCGGTATCTCGGCCATGAACGGGACGATCAGCATGCGGCGGCGGATTGCCTCATCGACGGTGCTCAGCCGCGGCTTATGGTTGCCGACGATGAATAGCTTCAAGCATGGGGTAAAGTCGAAGAAGTCGCCGCGCATGAAGCGGGCGGTGATCTTGTCGCCGCCGGTGAGCGCCTTGATCTTGGTTTCGTCCCAGGTCCGACCCTTCTGGGTTTCCTGTGCGACGACTAGGCGGGCGCCGCAGAGCTTGGCGAGATCAGTCGGGTGCCGCTCGTTGCGGCTGACCAGGAACGTGTTCATGTCGGCGACGGTGGCATAGTCGCCAAAGACACCGGCGACGGTGTTGATGAATGTGCCTTTGCCGTTCGCGCCCGTGCCGTAGGCGAAAACGAAAACGTGCTCGTGCGTGATGCCGGTGCAACAATAGCCGATGTAGCGCTGCAGGAATTTTTGCAACTCGCTATTCCCGGCGGTGATGCGCTCAAGGAAGGCGCTCCACAATGGATGCGGCGTACCCGCTGGCGCCGCCGCGCACGCAGTCTTCTTGGTGATGTAATCGAGCGCGTCGGGCGGTCGCCCGATGCCGGTGCGCAGGTCATAGGTTGCGTTCATGGTCCTCTCCTGTGTTGAAGGACCAGGGGTCGCGGTCCCACTGATCCGCGGTCGCGGCGATCCGGCGGTCGGAGCGCGCGAGCGTGACGACGGAGGCGACGGTCTTGGCCTTGGCGGCGCCGGCCGACCGGCACAGCTTGCGTGATTCATCAAAAGCTCCGAGCGTGTGCTCGACCTGCCAATGTGAGCCACCCCACCGCATCCAGTGTTTTGATGCTGCGATGTAACGGAAATGCTTGGCGTGCTGCTCGGCAAACGCGAGCGCGACCGTATCCTCCAAGCCGGCGTCCTTATTGACGGTGTGCAGATCACCTCGCCGTCCGAGCCACTTGGCGAGCGTGTCGGCGGCATCCTTTCCCCACGCCTCGCCGAAGCGCGTCAGCCCCGCGACGTCATGGCCGTTTGCCTTCACGTTTACGGCGCTAGTTGCTGCGATAGCGCGGTCGCGCACGTCGTCGTCACCAACCGTACGCGCAAGCACCTCGACGACATGGCGGATGTCGTCGGCACTCCATCCGGACCGGGCGAGCATACCGCCGAGCACGAGCGCGCCTTCGTGGCGTGATCCCTCGCCGGGATAATGCGGCTCGAGCACGCACGCGACCGCGAGCTTGCGGACCGCGCGCATGAGTTCATCGCCAGAGACCTGCGCCGGTTCGCCATCGCGCACCCATTCCACCATCTCGCCGGTTTCGTGCATCGAGGGCGGAACGACGGTTAACGCACCCTTGCCGCCGACGCGCAGCTCGACGATCATCTGTCCCGCGCGACCGTTCACGAATTGGGCGTACTGGATCGCGGCGCGTGGCTCGGTCTTATAGAGATCGCTGACATAGAGTTGATGCGAGCACGGCTTCGATCGGCGACCGAAGACCGCGTCGGTCGCCGGTAGGAATTCGTGCGTGAAGCGGATCGCCGCCATGCTGTCGAGGTCGACGTCGACGAGGCCGCCGGACACTTCGCCGAGTTGGACCGCGACGTTCTGTGCGTTACCGGTGAATTGCGCCGGATCGAATGCACGTGTCTGCCACCCCTTGCCGATCGGCTTCTTGGTCTTGCGGCTGACCGGGACCGGCTTCCAGCGGCGCGCATGTTAGGCAATGGCGGCATCCGCGATGGTGGTGGTCCGCGCGGTCATGCCGTCCACGCCGGTTGCGCGGTGGTGGGCAGCGCTTCCGCGAGCACGATCGCATCGTGAAGTGAGTGACGTGGACCGGGCGCCAGAATGCTATGTCTCGACACCACGCGGCGCGCCTCCGCGCGCCACCACGTGCGGTCATGATGTGTCTCTTCGGTTGCAGCGCCATGGCCCGCTGCGTTAGGTGGGTTCTCGATCGCGCCGCCAACTCGATCACTTACCTGAGGGCCGCGCCCGGCCGCCGCCGGCGCGGTCCTCACCGCATTTGTCGCGAGCATGGATCACCCCGTCGAGGCTCTCGGGCTGGGGGCCTCACGCGTACGCGCCCGGCGGTCGGTTACTTTAGCGTTGCGCTTTGCGGCTGTTTCCTTTTCGGCCTTGGTTAGAGTGGCGCCGTGTATAGCAAGCCGCTCGATTTCGGTCGCGGGAAACAGCACGCGGCTTCCAATGCGGATGGGTTTGAGCTTTCCCGTCCGTTGCAACAACCAAAGTGTCGTTTCTCCTATTTTCAACAATGCCAGGGCTTGAGCGCGCGTAAACAGGCGCGGGGCGGTAGCTTCACATTCGAGGGGCCGCATCTCAGGCCTCTCTGCCAACTCGGTGCCGATCGATTAGAGCCCGCAAATCGTCGTCAGCAATCAGCGTTCTGTGGCCAATTTTGACAACCGCAAGTTCACGGCGCTTAATCAGCTCATAGAGTAGCGATCTTGAAATTCCAGTCAGGCGCACCGCACTTGGAAGCCGATGCGCAAGCGGCCTTGTTTCCGATTTCGGGGGCATGGTCTTTCATCTCCACCATGGCTGCACGTGTGGCTATGACGGAGGATGATCGAAGACCACGACAAACAAAAAATTCTAATTAGTAGGTACCATGCTTTTTCCCCCACGTTCGGCGCGCGTCAACTGCCCTTTTCCTTGCTAACGCAACGGTTACAGCCAATGACCTGCCATTTTGGACGGCGCTGGTTGACGTTCGCTCAAATCCTTGCAGGCGCATAAGATCATCAAACTCCTTGGTTCTCGTAGTCTCAATGATGCTCGCCAATCCAGCCGCATTGGGTTTCGGCTGTTTGCCGGATCTCAGCTCAGCGAGCAGCAAGGCATACAACACGGCCTTAAAGGCGGGGCCTCGCGCGCTGCCCCCATCGGTAGGTCGCGAGAATGGAAGTTTTTTACCTAAAATCTCTTCGAACCGAAAAATGAGATAAACAGCTAGACGCGTGTCTATCTCAGCGGGCCGCTGTTTTGGAAACAATCGATCCGCATCGAGAAAAGCAGCCAGCTTCTGTGTCGACCGCCGCTCCTTCCTGTCGAGCTTTCCCCATTCTGCGTTTTCAATCTCGTCCCATCTCCCCTGTGAGGCTCGCAGCAAACTGGCCTGAGCATTCAAATCGAGCAATTCGTTGGCTTCGAAATCCGGTAGCAACAGGACCGGTGGGATGTTGGTGAGAGCCTCCCGCAGCACATCCGCCGGAATGTCGTATTGCTCTTTGCATTCGACTAGAGCACAACAAAGTTCTTTCTCGATTGTCTTCGAATGGTCTTCGTCGGGCATGCGCCACCGCAGGCGCCCGCACCGTGGACGACGCGGCGCCGGGTGCGGTTGCCCGGCGTTCAGCCCGTCGGCCTAGCCGCGTCGCGGGAGCAGATTATCAGGCGGCGACAGGGGCACGAAAGACAACTAACGTCGCCTCGCGCTTCGCCGCGAGCGAAAGGACATGTTCCGCCCACAACGCGAGGGCGGTGCGTTTTTCGGCCACATAGTTGTGTCGATTGTAGACGGCCTGTAGGCCGGGCATCGCATGGTTGAGAACGCGCTCGGCGACCTCAAAGCCAACGCCAAGTTCGGCCAAGCCCGTACGGAGCGTGCGGCGCAAATCATGCAGGCGCACATCGATTAGTCTCGCGTCGCCGCGCACCCGCTCGACCAGTTGATGTACAGCCATGGGCCGTTTGCCGTCTAGCGTGAACACCATCGGTCCAATTCGTGGGAGCGCTTGCAGCGTTTCGACCACCGGTGCCGTTAATGGTAGGTCAAACGCGCGCCCGCTCTTGTTGCGCTCGGGTGGAACGCGCCACAATTCCGCATCGAGATCGAGCTCGGACCACGCCATGCAACGCACCTCATTGCGCCGCGCGCCCGTGAGCACGATCACTCGGAAGTAGGCGCGCGGCAATTGGGGTAGCTTGTCGATGGCCCGCCAAAGCGCAGTCAATTCGTCCGTGGTCAATGTGCGGTCGCGGGGAATTTCGAGCTTTCGTTTCGACACGCCGACGACCGGATTGCCGGTGATCAGCTCGCGTTCGACGGCGTAGGCAAAGATGGCCCGTAGGGTTTCGCGGCACCGGTTGACTTGATGCCGCAACCCGTCCTCGCGTTCCAAGTCATCGAGGAATTCGACCACATCCGCCCGCGTCACCTCGCCGATGGGCTTATTGCCGAGCTTCGGGATGATGTGACAGCGGGTGCGACTTTCGATGCTGCGCCATGACCGCAGGCGCTTGACGCTGTCGAGATACGCGCTGGCGATTTCGGACAAGGGCCGCGCCTTGGTTTCCGCCATGCGTCGCGCCTCTGCCTCGTGTTCCTCGAGCGCGATCAAGTCGACGCCCCGCTTGGCGGCGGTGATAATCTCCCCTGCCCTCTGCCGGGCTTGTGCGAGCGACAACGCGGGATAGGTGCCGAGCCCGACTGCTTTCTGTGCCTGCCTGCGCGGCCGATAGCGCAAGAGCCAATCGCGGCGTCCCTCGGGGTTAAAGGTCGTGCCAGAACCCACCCGGAAAGCAAGGCCGGGCACGGTAGCGTCGGTGTAGATCGCCCGGCCCGTCGGCGGGGCCTTGCGGCTGGTCAAAAATCGATCGGTTAGCTTGACGGTCATCGTGCGTCCCTTCCTGCTAGGCGCGCCCAGGTACTCGCTAGGTACTCACTGGGTACTCAAAATTGCTCCGCAACGGCGCGAGACTGGTTGAGTGCCCGCAAGCTCCGGCGAGCCTCTAACCCTTGCAAACCACGGGGTTTGATGCACGAACTAAGAAATTGGGCGAGGCTGCACGAAACCCGGCGAAGGATGGATACGCTGGCTGTCGACCAACATCAATTCTGTGCGCTACCCTCGCTGTCAACGTAACGGGGAAAGACCGGACTTGGGGCCGGCAGCGGCATCCCGTCGGCGATCCGGCGCGCTCCGCCAAGCTCGCGAAAAAGCCGCTCCTCGGCGGGCACGGCGAGCAGATCAAGCAGTTTGGCGGCCGACCTCGGCATGAACGGCTGCGCCAGGATCGCCACTTGCCGGATCACCTCGGCGGTGACGTAGAGCACGGTCCCTTGCCGCGCCGGATCGGTCTTGGCGAGCGCCCAGGGGGCCTCGCCGGCGAAATACCGGTTGGCCTCGGCGACCACCGCCCAGACGGCGATGAGCACCTGGTGCAGCTGCTGCGTCTTCATCGCCTCGCGCGCCTTGGCGATCATGCCATCGGCCATGGCCAGGATCGCCGCATCGGCGTCGGAGAATGCGCCCGGCTTCGGCAGCACGCCGCCGCGCTGGCGCGCGATCATGGTGAGCGAGCGCTGCGCCAGGTTGCCGAGATCATTGGCGAGATCGGCATTGATGCGGTTGACGATCGCCTCCAAGCTGTAATTGCCGTCCTGCCCGAACGGAACTTCACGCAGGAAGAAATAGCGCACCTGGTCGACGCCATAGGCGTCCACCAGCGCGAACGGGTCGACCACGTTGCCGACCGACTTCGACATCTTCTCGCCGCGATTGAATAAAAATCCGTGCGAGAAGATGCGGCGCGGCACGTCGATCCGCGCCGACATCAGGAACGCGGGCCAGTAGACCGCGTGGAAACGCACGATGTCCTTGCCGATCACATGCAAGTCGGCGGGCCAGTAGCGGCGAAATTTCGCGCTATCCGCGTCCGGGTAACCGACGGCGGTGATGTAATTGGTGAGCGCGTCGACCCACACATACATGACGTGCTTCGGATTGCCCGGCACCTTGACGCCCCAGTCGAAGGTGGTGCGCGAGATCGAGAGGTCCTGCAGGCCGCCTTTGACAAAAGCCAAAACCTCGTTGAGCCGCTCCCTTGGCAAGACGAAGTCGGGATGCTGAGCGTAGAGGTCGAGCAGCTTTTGCTGGTAGGCGGAGAGCTTGAAAAAATAGCTCTCCTCCTCGACCCATTCGACCGGCGTACCCTGCGGGCCGACACGTTCGCCCGCGTCGTTGAGCCTGGTCTCGTCCTCGTCGTAATACGCTTCATCGCGCACCGAGTACCAGCCGGAATACTTGCCGAGGTAAATGTCGCCCGCCGCTTCCATCTGCTGCCAGATGGCGATTGACGCACGATGGTGGCGCTCTTCGGTGGTGCGAATGAATTGGTCGTTCGAGCAGTCGAGCCGCTTCACCATCTCCTGGAAGCGCGGCACGTTGCGTTGGACCAGTTGCGGTGGGGTGAGCTTCTCCTTCACCGCGGTCTGCAGCATTTTGATGCCGTGCTCGTCGGTACCGGTGACGAAGAGCACGTCGTAGCCGTCGAGCCGCATGAAGCGGGCGATTGCGTCGGTCGCGATCGCCTCGTAGGCGTGGCCGATATGGGGCGGGCCATTGGGATAGGCGATGGCCGTGGTGAGGTAGTAGCGGGGCTTGTCAGCCATCGATCGATTCCGTCGAGCGCGTCTTCGGAATTGACCGAAAAGGCCGGGACAACGGGGTTCTCTGCCGACAAAGTCGGCGGAGGTCCCGACCCGGCCGTGACGCCTTATTGTTTAGGTATCAACCGCGCGATGCCTCGGCAAGCCAGCCGAAGACGTTGAAAACCAGCGGTTTGCGCTCGAGATTGTACTCTTCAGCATCGCGCGCGGCGGCATTCACCTTCTCCCAAGCCTCGGCCAATCGGGCAAGACGCGCAGGGGCCTGCTCGCCGGCGCTCAGGCGGGCGGAGAGCCACGCGTTGACCGTGTCGACAAAGGTGGCCAGCGGTGCCGCATCCACGCCGTAGAGCTGGTCCCCAAGCGCATGCAGCGCGCGCGCATCGACCGCGGGAAGGGTTTCCAGCAAGGTGATGGTGCGGTTGCGCAGATCGAATGCGTCGCCATCGAGCAAGGCCAGTGCGCGCCCAACGCTTCCGTCCGCGGCTGCGCTGGCGGCCGCGATGTTGGCAGCATCGGGGCGACCTCCGGTCGCCGCGGCCACGGCGCGCGCCACATCGGCGGCTTCAAGGGGCCGCAATGCCAGCGCTCGGCACCGCGAGCGCATGGTCGGCAGAACACGCGCGGCCGAATGGCTCACCAACAGCAGCACGGCGCGGCGGGGCGGCTCCTCCAGGATTTTGAGCAGCGCGTTCTTGCCCTCATCGTTGAGCTCGTCGACAGCATCGACGATGGCGATGCGCCATCCCCCCTCCCCGGCCGTTGAACCGAAGAACGTGACCGTTCGCCGCACATCATCGACCTGAATGTCTTGGCGCAGCTTTCCGGTTTTTTCGTTGATTGTGCGCTCCAGCACGAGGAGGTCGCCCTGGGCCTGCGCCGCGACGCGCCGGGCAACCGGATGATCG
>Ga0306924_10008100_pt1 | contig 10576 bp, 13 predicted proteins | sample sta12Can44000111_FD_203756 | JGI IMG/M metagenome (GOLD analysis project Ga0306924, IMG submission 203756) | Lab enrichment of tropical soil microbial communities from Luquillo Experimental Forest, Puerto Rico - statanox.12C.anox.44.000.111 (v2)... | ecosystem: Environmental > Terrestrial >...
ACCCAATCTCTCGGTGTTATGTCGGCTTCCACCAACTCCAGACATGAGGTCGCAAATGCTTGGGTCGGCTCAGTGCCAAAAGGAGACCTGAGCAACCGCAGCAAAATCGCCTCTCCAATCGATCATTCTGCGGAGCCAAGAACTTGCGATCCAGGGGCCTATCGAACTGGTTGTTCTGTAGGGGGTCGACCGGAAACCACTCCTTCCTTCGGGGCGTCTACGATCCTCGGTAGACGGATTGTGAAGGTCGAGCCGCGGCCCACCTCGCTCTCGACCGTGATGTCGCCGCCCCCATCTGAAAGAACGCTTGATCGCGAGGCGGCGTCCGGTGCCGCCGTATTTGTTGGCAGCGGCTGGTGGGGGCTTGGCGCCAACCCCAGTGCGACGCCGAACTGTTAGACGCATCTCGCCAGATGTTTTGATCTAGTGAACCGGATCCAATATCCGAAACGGCAGGTATGGGTTCAATGTGGGCACCAACTCGTGCGTTGTCTCTGCAACGTTCACCTCCGTCGCAATCGGGGCTTTTGGAAGCCCCGACTGTATGGGCAGATGTGGATTGGCAGAGAAAGACAATCCTTCATCCCGTTGAATTGCGATCGCCAGATAGGACTTAAGCCAAAGGCTTATAGCTAGTCCAACAATCACCACAACTAATGCTGCAAGGCTTATTGGCCTTCTAAGCCAATATCTTAAGATCAGAGCACGATGACGAATTGCGTTTTGTTGAATCCGACGGAATTCTGCGTCAGAGAATCGTCTCTCCGCGTCTTTTTGGGTGAGCGCTGGATCAGAATTCGCCTCGCAACCTGGTGCGTCATAAGTGCGAAGCCTGATTGGCGGCCCCTTGGCAGATAGGCCCGTTATAATCAAGCGTATCAATTTGAGGGCCTGCAATTCAGCGGGATGGATTTTCCCATCCGCTGCCGCGACCCGCTCAGCAGTACGAAGCACCACGGATGCCAGTGACAAGCCGACTAAAGGCCGGAGATTCTCCAGAATCACTTCCGCGCTGTCTCGGCCCTTGAGTTGCCGCACACGCCGATCGAATGTTTCGGCGATATCTATCCGAGATATTGTGGGTACGAGCTGCTGCCGATCAATAAAATTCAGCAATTCCTCTCGTTCTACTTCTGCTACGCCTCCATCGGCCAGCGCCACAACTGCGCCTGCGGTAACCAAGCCCTGCATCACATCTCTGTCGCGACTACCGAGTCGATCGGTCATGTGTTCGGCCATGCTGATGGTCGAATAGGTGTTTCGCTTCACCATGACTGCTGCTCCTCACTGCGGTGCAATGGGTGCCAGTGAGCAGACCGGTTTTGTCGGGGAAGTTGAGATAAGGCCCCGATGTCGACCAGTCCAGCGCGCACTGGCGCGGAACTAAGGTGATCCGACATCGCGAGGTTAGCCGAGCGCGTCGACAGTCCTCGCCAGAGGGGCCCGGATTCGATTGTTTAACGTGTATACAAATGAGTCAATTCGCCAAAATCAAGATCACCAGCTCTTTTTGCCCGGCTTCACAGTGCGACTCAGCGTCGCGTCAGCGAATGCAATCTCCGTAGTCCGTCAATAGGCTGAGGCGAAGACGCCAGACATTCCAACCTTCTCCGTGATCGCAACCAACGCCGGATCACAGCATATCGAATTGGCAGCGATCGGTCAGCCGGAAGGTCTGCTGGGGTCCGTAACGCACCAGTAAGCGGAAGTAATTGGTGCTCTCAGGGATTTTCGGGTGGTGCCATGACCGGACTCATGCAGCGCAGCAAAATAGGGTGTTCGCGGTAGGAGCGGCAATCCGATTGGCTCTGGGCGATTCGTTTGTTTCAAATCTTGCGGCTATCGTAGGCCCAGTGCAGCAGGGCCTGGCGCTGGCGCGGGCGACACATCGGATCGCCCGGCTCACAATGCCGCTTGATCTGTGCGATGTGCCGGCGGATTGCCTTCCACCGCTTGATCTGGCGCGCGTCCTCTACCTCCATGCGACGACCCATGTAGTAGCGGCAGTACCATTGGAACCAACCTCGCGGATCGTCGGGATGAATCCAGCCTTTGCTACGCCAGACTGATAGCGGCTGGCTGGCCTCCACGCCGAAGTAGTTTAAGGAACAATCGCGACCTGATGCCGAAAGTCGGGCGCGGGCAAACCAACTTGAGGGAAATTCCTCGCGACAATCCGTCATGTACTTGCCACAGAATACCCCAAGTGCGAGCATTTCCTTGGGCGTGAGCTCAGGAAGAAACTCGGGGTTGAAATTGCGTCCTACGGGCGCGGTAAGGGCATAATGATAGCCGCGCTGCATCTTGTCGTTTACACTTATGATCTGTAATCGTCTAACCATCCAATCAAAGTAATCGGTCTTGTTTCCCCACGGAAGCCGATTGGGACGTGCTCCCTTCATTTTGTGTACGCTTCGCAACCACTGTCGCCAGCGGCCACGCAACACTCGCTACCAAGCGGACGCTACTCCTTACTTGGGCCGGACTTGCACCGGCTGGATCGCACCAGCTTGCGGCTGGCCCACCTACTCGATCACCTCGTCGGCCGTTTGCAGGAGCGGTTCCGGGATGGTGAGACCGAGCGCCTTGGCTGTCTTAAGATTGACTACAAGCTCGAACTTGCTTGCAAGCTGCACCGGAAGATCACTGGGCTTCGCCCCATTCAAAATGCGATCCACGTAGGATGCTGCTTGCCGGTAGTGGTCGGGCAAATTGGCTCCGTACGAAATAAAACCACCGCTCGTGGCAAAGAATCGATACGGGCAGACCGTCGGAAGGCGAAGCCGTGCTGCCAGGGCTGCGATGAGATCGCGGTGAAGAATGGTAACCGCATTCGGTACCAGCAGCACCGCACCATTCGGCTGCTGCGCGAACGCATTCATGGCGCGTTCGATCTCCGCAGCGTTGCGTACTTCGGTGCGGGTCGCTTGTATCCCGAATGACGGCGCAGCACCCTCGACGGCCCGCAGGAATGGAGCTTGTCCAAAATTATTTGGATCGAAAAGGACAGCCACTCGACTCGTGCGGGGGGCAGCGTCTTTAAGAAGACCCAGCCATTTGCCACCGATCGAATACTCGAAATTGACAAAGCCTGTAATGTTGCCGCCGGGCCGTGCCAAGCTTGCGACATAGCCGAGTTCGACCGGATCGCCAACCTGCACGAATACGATTGGCAGGGAGTGGGTCTCCCGATTGAATGCCTCCATCGCAGGGCCGGGACCAAAAAGGACATCGGGCGTTATTCTCACCAGTTCGGCCGCGTCCGTTCGCAACCGGCTTATATCGGCACCAGCCCAGCGATATTCGATGCGAATACTACGGCCCCGTCCCCATCCTAAGCTTTGCAGCCTTTCTTCGAACGCTGCGATCCAGCTTCTCGCCTCGGGGTCGCTGTCGCTGAATGGCAGCAACACCCCAATCCGCCGAGGCTGCTGCGCGTGCGCCGCGAGCGGCCACGTTGCTGCCGCCGCACCGCCAAGCGTGACAATGAATTCCCGTCGTCGGATGCGGATTGCCATGTGACCCTCCCACGGGGGTCATGCAACAGAGAGGACGATATCACACCTGGGCGTGCTGCGCTGCGGGATTTCAAACCGGCCTATGTCGGCTGTGGGTCCAACCCCGGAAATCGCCATCCGGGCTCTTATGTCGGCTTTCACCGGCTGCGGACATTGCGCCTCGCGCACCGAGTCTTCGATGCGCGTCTCACGCCTAGGCGCTTGGGCCGTTGAACGGGCGCTCAGCCGTCCCAGTCGCGATTTTCATTGCTGGTTTCCGGGCGGGACGAGAGGCGAGGAGGCCGAACTACCTCATCCGCCACGGGGGTCATTCATCTTTTCTGCTGTAACTCTTCGGGCGCATAGAACCTTCGCCCGGTAACAACGCCTTCCTCGTTGAATTCCTTGCCGTCAAATGCTGGGACAAGGTCCTCCTTAGGCAGCAGGCGATTGGCGCGGAACCAACACTTTTGGCCGTTGATCATGCGCCAGTGCCATGTGATATCGCCCTGGTCGGCGATGGTGCGATCCGGGCGCGACCAGCACAGTTCGGCATGTGCCGGTGTGGACAGCATAGAGAGTAAGAGCAGGATCATTCGATCAACGTCCACTTTGAGGGACAGCCAAAGGACGCAGCCCCAATGCGACCAAGGTTACGGGTGAATTCGCTCTGAGATGTCCCACGATTGTTGGTGCGAGGGTAAGCATTCGTCGGCGCGTTGCCGAACCCTTCCGGGCAGCTCACGGCTGAGGCAGTTGGTTTAACGAGCGGCACAGCGGCGCCGCGTTGAATTGGGGGTGTCGGCGTTGTCTTGCTTCCGCTCAGTTTGACCCACACACGGATTTCCACCAAGACCGCTTGATGCGACGTGTCGGGGGTGCTGTTATCAGATCAGGTAGGCTCGAAAAGACGCGAGCGATTCGCCGCGCCTCTTCCAGGGTTAATCCCCCGGAATGGTTTTTCGTGCCCTGATCGCCCGTCACCACGTAAGCCAGGACACGGCGGTTCGCATCGAAGACGCGATAACCCTGAGGTATCTGGTCAACACTCCATGGGCCTGGAAATGTCCGTTCGTCCCTACTCGCTTCGCAGGCGAAAGCGGGACTGTGCTGGTCTGTACTCATGCCACAAACCTTTCCTGCCTTATCCTTAACTATGCGTCCGCAGGGTTGATTTTGAGTAAAGGGACCGTCACGCTCGCTCCGTAGGTCACCAGGCCGCCGACCTCGGAGTATGGCTTGACGGGATATATCGCCGGGATGCGGTGGAACGCTGCCAGTTGCGCTAGTTGCAGACGCCGGGTGGTAAAGAAAGGCCTAGACCCGAGGAGCAGCGCATCACAACGGTCGCGCACTACAGTTCCGAAGACAGCAGTGATCTCCGCGCCTGTGTTGGCGTCTGCACACATCCCCCAGTTTTGGCAACTCGGCGCCCTATGCGGGCTGCTGCGGCTTGTAACCCTGGTATGAGGCAAACAAACCCACAGCGACGGCAAGAAGTAGGAGCATCGGCCTGGGGTGGGCTGCAGCAAACCGGGCAGAGGAATTAACGGCGCTGCCAAGCACACGCAACACTTGCGGGAACCCGTCTCCAGCGCCGTGATCTTTGCTGTGCAGAATCGCCAAAAAGCGGGCGCATGCAGCAGCATTCCGCTGCCAGGCGGCGCGATACGCGCCTTTCAATAGATCCACACCCGCCTGCATGGTCCCGGCTTCCCGGGAGCACAACAGGAGCCCGAAACCGAGTTTGACCTGGTGAATGAGCTCGAGGGTTTCCTGCTCGATAAACATGGGGTCATCTCTTCCATAACGGGCGCTTCTGCCGGGCACCCTTCGGTTTCGATGGTTTGCATTTAGAAGCTTCCTGGATTTGCGGCCGTGACCGGCATCACAGAAATGCCGAATCCACGGCGATACTGCGCTTTTTTCCCGTGTGGCCTCGCCGCCAATGTGACCGCGGTCACAAATCGGTGACGCAGGGGGGGCATCCGGCCTATGGCTCGATAGCCCTCTGCTCAATGCGCCGCGATCGTTCCCGGCGTAGCCTCCTCGGGAAACCCGAGCTTCGCCCAGCCGAAAATCGCGGGAGTTCAGCCGCTTCGCGCTGGATACCCGAATGGCAAGATGCTGACCGTTTGTGCGATCGGAATCGGGGATTATCCCCCTCATGCAGGACGCGCCGTTGAACCGAATTTCCAGCCCGCGCGACTAATTCAAGGTGTTCCGGCCCTCGACTGGGCGCGATCCGATGTCATTACCGGCAATTCCTGCATCAGCCCCTGGAGAGACTGGTTTTCGGGCCCGACCCAATCGGGAGCCAGCCAGTTCGTTGCAACTCAATATCGACACCGATACCGTCCGGCGCCTTCGTATCCGCACAGCACAGTTTCCCAGCTCATTTGCAACGGACGAGTCCGCGTTGCGATCCGAGGTATCAAAAAGCGCTTATTATTCAGTGCTTGCTCGTGCCGTTTCCAAGCTACCGAATAACACTCTCGAAGCCCGCCTGGCATTATACGACCGTGCGGAGATCGTGCTCACGGCCGAACTGCTGCACGACCCAAATATATCGGACGAGCGGGTGATGGCTGAAAGACTCGCGTTCGAAAGAGCGATCCGCAAGATCGAGGGTCAGGGGTGGAAGAAAGAAAATCCCAAAGCCTTCCAAGGAAAGCGCTCACGGGCTCTTCGCATCGTTTCTATTCTTTGTTGGGGCTTCCTGCACAAAGCGGGGAAGTAGGGACCTACCAAACGTGGCGACCGCGCCAGTGCCGGCGTAGGTCTGCGACCCGCGGGGGACGGTCGCGGCCGCGCCGCGGCTGACATGCCTTCAGGCCCGGGCTTGGCAAATCTGGGTACCGCAAGGTCGACGGCAATGTTAGGCTCGCAGCACGAATTAAAAACCTGCGAGGCCAGACGTGCTACCTGAGGACACCAGCTTCATCACCGACGAGGTGGGCTTGCGGGCTCTGCATCATCCGCCGATGAGCCGAGCGACAGATAAGGTATTGCGGGGGCTCGATCAGCATTGCCGCCGGATCATCTCGCTCTCGCCGTTTTGCGTCATCGCGACGCAGGGGCCAAACGGCGCCGACATTTCACCGCGCGGAGACCCTGCAGGCTTCGTGCGCGTGCTCGACGAGCTTACGCTTCTGGTGCCCGACCGCGTCGGAAACAATCGGCTCGACAGCATGACCAACCTGCTGGTCAACCCACGCATCGGACTGCTGTTCCTGGTGCCCGGTATGGACGAGACACTCCGAATCAACGGTACCGCTCGCATCACTGACGATGCGCGGCTACTGGCGCCCAGCGCGGTCAGAGACCGCCCGCCAAGGGTCGGCCTGGTGGTCAGGATCCAGGAAGCACTGCTGCACTGCCCGAAGGCGCTGATCCGATCCGCGCTTTGGGATGCGAGCAGGCACATCGACCGTGCAATCCTGCCCAGCTACGCGCAGATGCTGCTTGAACACGTCAAGGGACTCACCGGTGAGGAGAACGAACGGCAGACGCGGGTCATGGCGGAGCGGGGGCTCTACTAAGAGAACCCCGAGAACTGCGAGGCGTTACGACGCCGATGGCGGATTCGCCGGCTTCCGTTGGTCCGGCTATCCCTCGCGAGCTCTCGGCAAAGTCGTTCCGGACTCACCATCGAATTGATGCCGCTCATCGCGGGAGGGGGAACGAGATTCAGAATACGTTTTTAATGCTCTGGCTTCGTCGCCAATATGAGCAGCGGCGCGAGTCCCGGGGCGTCCACTGTGCGAACACGCCCAAATCCCGCGTCCTCTAACCAGCCGCGAATTTCGTCGAACGAGAAGGTGTCGCCCGCGTCCGAATTCACCAACATGTTGATGGCGAAGATTAAGGCCGGAACGGCCGCCTTGCGCTCGGTATCGACCAGAATTTCTGCGATTGCGATGGTACCGCCCGGCCTAAGCGCTTCGAAGGTCTTTCTGAGCAACCTGCGGCTACGCTGCTCACCCTCGCTGTGCAGAATGTGTCCCAGCGTCGCGAACATGTGTCCCTGACCGAAATCCGCAGTCTGCAAGTCGCCCGCCACGAACGTATAACGGTCGCCGACGCCGCAGCGGGCGGTCACTTTCTTTGTAATCGGAATGATTCCGGGCCAATCGACCGCGGTAACCCATATCCGGGGCGACTGTTGCGCGAGGGCGATGCTCCAAACCCCCGAACCCGCTGCCAGGTCCAACACCGAAACAGGAACGGACGCCAGCGAAACATCCAGCGCCTTGGCCAGAGCCTGGGCGGCAGGGTAGTGGATCGGAAAAATATCTTCCACGAACCGCAAAAAGAAGCTTGTGCCTTCCTGTTCTCGATTAATGTGGTGCCTTGGCCGCCCGGTCCTGACCACTTCGTGAAGCAGACCCCACGAAGAAAGCATCGGCTCTTTGGTCAGCAGAAAAAATGCACCATGATAGGTCGGCTTGCCGGTGACCAGAAACGTCGCGCTCTCTTCCGTCAGCCCATAGCGGCCATCTTCGTCCTTGGAAAGCACGTCAAGGCCGACCAGAGCGTTCAGCACCATTCGAAGTCCGCGCGGCGAAGTTCCGGTTTCGGTGCACAGAGAGTCGAGCGTCCTAGCACCGTTGTCGAGGATGTCAAAAATTCCATAGCGAAGCGCCGCTTCAATCATCAGCGGCGGTGCGAATCCGAAGGTGAATCGCATCAGTCGCTCTGGCGAGATTTGTGGCTTGGCCGGCGGCAGCATCTTTGGACGCTCCGTAAGATTCTTCCTCCACTGTCGTGTGCTTCGAGCGAATTGCCACCCGATTTCTGGACAGAACCAACAGCCGTCGCATCGACCTCGAGACCTGACGCCGTAGCCTGGAGTGCATCAGCGCCAATCGCGCGAAGCATCACCCAGTCTGGAGCAGTCACGCATCCTCAGCACTCCGTTCCTTGCTCTCAAATCGAAAAAGCTGAGTATGAGGATGTGCCGGCATCGAGCAAACTCATCCGCTGGTGAAGACAGTCCGGCTGTGCAATCGTGGGCGCCCAACTCATCCCTTTTCGCGGTGTTCAGCGGCTACCGAAGGAGCTTCCCCGCCCTTTCACCTGACGTTTCCGTGAGATTTCGCGCCACAAAATCCTTATAACCTGCGGTGCGCTCACGGAGGCCAGGATGACTGAGTTACTGATCGCGATGGGCCTAATCGCCGGAGCCGGCGCCGCTCACGAGATTGGTTTTTGGCTAGGTTCGCTGACTCGCTCGGCTGACGAACTCTTGGACCGACAGGTAACCCTGGTTCGGACATCCACAGCCGCTCTGGTTGCCTTTCTGGTTGGCTTTGCATTTTCGGGGGCGGCATCGCGATTTGTCGATCGGGTCGATATCGTCGTGAAGGAGGCCAACGCACTCGGTACTGCCTATTTGAGAGCCGATATGATCCCCGACCCTCAACGCGGCGAACTGAAGGCTGCGCTGAAAGAGTATACCGCCGACCGGGCCGCATTGCTCAGTCGCGAAGGACGCGACCAGATTGAACAGTTGCTTGCCAAGGTAAGTGGGTTGCAGCAACGAATGTGGAGGTCAGCGACAACGGCCACGCAGAACAACGCACCATTGATGGCGGTAGTCCTGCCGCCAATCAATGAGGTCATCGATCTGCATTCCGTGCACCTCGCCATGGCAAGAAGACATCTGCCCACTCCGATCATGACGTTGCTTTTGGGAACGGCGGCAATCGGTCTTGGTATGGTGGGCTTCGGTAATGGGCGTGTCGGGCGGCGGTTTTCTGTGCTCGACGCCGTGTACGGCGCCGTTCTTGCGATCGCTCTGTGGATGACTATCGACCTCGACTATCCGGGCATCGGCTTGATCAGGGTGAGCAATCTCCCCCTCGTGGAAAGCTTGGCTGTGATGAGATGATTCCGTCGGCACTAGCGAGATCCTGCGAGAGGATGCGAAGGCGCTGAAGCAAGACGCCGAACGCTCGACCGCGTGCGCGGCGCGGCCCGACATCTACTTGCTTTGATCAACGAAATTCTTGACCTTCTAAAATCGAGGCAGCAGGCAGGAAACTTGCCCTCTCCTCGTTCGCGCTTGCGCTGCGCGTCGCCGATGTTGTGAAGGTGGCAAACTTGCCCGGGCTGGCGCCTGCTTCGGGGGAGAAGGCTGCGCTGCGGCATCGGGGGGCGCACGGTCAGAAGGTTAGCGCAGGATCGATTGCCCCTCGATTGGGGCATATACGTTGGCCTGATTCTGCTGCTCAGGCTTGGGCGGCGGGATTGACATCGCCAATACCAGCGAAAGCACGACCGTAAAAAAGAACCAGACATGATCGGGACGCAGCAATCGACAACCCTGCCTTACTAGCGGCTCGCCCCAACTTTGACTACGTCAACTCCTGCCCGACTTGGCTTGTTCCTTGTTCCGCCCGCCGCGGATAAGGTTTAGGATATCCGTGCCCCCCGCTTCGGGGGGCGGGCAGATTAGGAGCAGTCCAGAAGCTGGGAGGTCAGCATGGAACAGATTTTGATCAACCTCATTGCAGGGGCTCTCGGCGGTGTTGGTGCAGGCAAGGCATCGCCAACGTTTGACCTCGGCATGATTGGCAACATTGTTTCCGGCTTGGTCGGAGGCGGTGTGCTCGGCCAGATCGTTACATTATTGATGCCGGCAATCGTGGCCGCCGCGCAGTCCGGTAATCTGAGCATCGGCGGCATCATCTCACAGGCGATTGCCGGAGGCGCTGGCGGGGCGATACTCACAGCGATTATTGGCGCGATCAAGAACAAAGCGGCCGCCTGACGGACAGCATACTCAATTTGATATTGATTTGCTTTTATCGGGGTCCAAACCCCCGATCGTGCTCGCACGCGCTGATGGCATGATCAACTGCGTACCGCGCGGCCCAGATCAGACCTCTGAAGTGCCGAAACGTTTTAACCGGCCCGACTCCGTTCCCGCGCGGCCGGCCTCATGCGCTGTAAGGTCACCCGCTTGCAGTTCCATTGCGCTTGCAGGTTGCTGACTTGAAGCTGAGCCATTGGGCGTTGTACCGGCCTGCAGGAGCGGCTTAACGATCAATGCCAGCAGTGGCGGCAATTGACAG
>Ga0306924_10008106_pt1 | contig 10574 bp, 8 predicted proteins | sample sta12Can44000111_FD_203756 | JGI IMG/M metagenome (GOLD analysis project Ga0306924, IMG submission 203756) | Lab enrichment of tropical soil microbial communities from Luquillo Experimental Forest, Puerto Rico - statanox.12C.anox.44.000.111 (v2)... | ecosystem: Environmental > Terrestrial > Soil...
GCACCTGGTTAGTGGTCGACCGCGTGGTGCCGGCCAGGCCGGCGAGGGTCTCCTGGGTGAGCGGGATGATGGTGCCCGGCGAGCCGTCGCCGTACAGGTGGCTCAGCGTGACGATGTGCCGCAGCACGCGCTTCTCCACCGGCATGTAGAGCGCTTCGATGAGGCGCTCATTGAGCTGACCGATGTACGCGGCCAGCAGGTCTATGAGAAAGCGTTCGACGCTGGGAAGCTCCTGCCGCAGTCTCGTGAACTGATCCTTGGTGAGCACGAATGTCTCGACCGGATCCAGCGCGGCGACAGTGGCCGCGCGCAGGCGATTGTCCGACAGCAGGGCCAGTTCGCCGAACGTGGCGCCCGGGCCGAGGACGGCCAAGATAGCCGTGTCTCCCATGGGCGTGGTGACGCGGACACTGACGTGGCCGGCCATGAGGAGGTGCAGTGCGTTTGCCGGGTCACCCTCGTGGAAGACAACCTCGTTCCGGCGGAACCTGCGCCGCTGGCCTGCGCGGATCAGCCTGCTTCGAGTATCCCCATCGAGGGAGTCCAGCACCGGAAAGCGCACCCGTATAGTGTCCCGCCCAACTGGTTCACCGCGCCACCCAGGGCCGGCCGATGTCACATTCATTCCGGCCGAGATGACACCTGCATGGCACAGCTTCCCTCGCTTTCCGTGCTGGAAAGTGAAACCATGGAATCTCGTCCAGTTCTTCGTGCAGGGGGGCAGGGGGATGGCGCGTGACGAGGACCTTACTGGCGCCACCACGGCATCGGATTCAGGGACGTGGTTTGCCGACTACTCCGCCCGGTTCGCGAAGACTGCGGAGGATACCGCGCGAGTCGGCGCCGCAGCGGCCGACCGCTGGGCTCGCCGATCGCTGGCAGATGGCGAGTGGACAGTCGACACAGTGACGGCGGACATCATCGCCGACTGGGAAGAAATGACGCCGCTGATGGGACGTTGGTTGGACCTGTGGTTGGAAGCGCTCCAGCAGCCGATCTGGGGGGCGAGACGGCGTGAAGGCTGACCGGTTCGACGGCAGCCAGGACGGATGGCCTGACCTGGTTCGCCTGGCGACCGGACGCATGGAGGAGTACGCCCAACTCTGGGAGGGCGCGGCCGCCAAGTTCAGCGACTCCTCGTACCGCTCCGAGGACCTGATCGACGACTGGTTCAAGCTCTGGGGCAAGGCCATCCGGGATATGACCGCGGGGGCGGCGGTCCTGTGGACCGCCGGTATGCGAGATGCGCCGGGACAAGGCGCGATGCGGGACGACAGACCTGGGGGATAGCGGGCGGTGACCGACTTCACTCCCGAAGAGTTGCTCGCGATGACCGAGCGAGCCCTCGAGAGGCTCGACTGGGGTCAGGTGCACGCGCTGGCCTCCGACGTGCTCGCGCTCCAGCCCGACAACACCGAGGCCGCCATGCTCCGCGCCTTGGCAGATCGCCATGGTGGCCGGAGTTGGCTTCCCGGCCGCCGCCAGGCGACGGCGTTGGTCGTCGATCTCGTCGAGTCCACGCCGCTCGCCGAGCGCTATGACGTCGAGGTCTATGGCAGCGTGCTGCGCGCGTTCGAGCTGGCATGCCGGCCGGTTGTCGAGAGCCACGAGGGCCATTTCGTCGACGTGCAAGGCGACGCGATCGTTGCCTGTTTCGGCTACCCCTCCGGACATGAGGACGACGCGAGCCGGGCGGTGTCCGCGGGGCTGGACATTCTGGCCGCTCTGCGCCCGGTCGCTGCCCGGCTGCAGGCCGAGCAGGGCGTCGCGTTGCACGCCAGGATTGGAATCGACACCGGCATCGTGGTTATCGACGGCGCCGGCGTGCTCGGCCCAGCCCTGAACCGGGCGGCGCGCTTGCAGGCCCTGGCGGCCCCCGACACGGTCCTCATCAGCGCCACGACCAACGAATTGGTGGCCGAGCGGTTCGACACCCAGCCACTCGGGCCGACGGCGCTGAAGGGCGTCGACGCGCCCATCGAGGTCCACCGGGTGATCGGGCGGCGCGATCCCGTCCGGCCAGCGAGGGCCCTGCGCTCGACATCGCTGCCGTTCGTTGGCCGCGACGCCGAGCTCCAGCGGGTGCTCGACTTGTGGGAAGGGGCGCCCCCCGTGCAACGGGACGGTGCGGGCGTCGGCGAGCCTGGCCAGGCGTTGCTCGTCCTCATCACGGGAGAGCCAGGCATCGGAAAGTCCAGGCTGGCCTCGGCCGTCGTGCAGCGCGCTGTCGAGGCCGGTGCCGGGGTCTTCGAGGTGTACTGCTCGTCGTACAGCGTGACCAGCACGCTGTACCCGGTCCGCACGGCGATCGAGCGGTACGCGAACATGAGTTCAGATGGGACCGGGGCCGAGCGGCTGGCCAGCCTGGAGGCGGCACTGGCAGACCTCGGAGTCGACCTGGCCGAGATCATCCCCGCCTTGGGCGTGCTGCTGGACCTGGAGCTGGCCGGCCGCTTTCCGGTCGTCGAGCTGGCGCCGATCCAGTTGCGGGAGTTGCTGCTTGAGCGGCTCGTCGACCTGGTCCGTGCCGCAGCGTCGGACCGGCCTTTCGTGGTGGTATTCGAGGATCTCCACTGGGCGGACCCGACCACGCTGGAGCTGCTGGAGCGCATGGCCGCGGCCACTGTCCGAACCCGCCTGCTGATCCTGGGCACAGCACGGTCGGATCTCCAGTGGGCGCGGGACCGAGACGGGGCGTTGCACATCCACCTCGGCCAGCTACCGGATGCCGCGGCCCAGGAGTTGGCGTTGGCTGCCGCGGCCGACCGGATCTCCGTCGACGATGCGCAGGAAATCGCGGCGCGGGGTGACGGTGTGCCGTTGTTCGTTGAGGAGCTCGCGCACGCGTTTGGCGGCGGCAGCTCGGCCGTTTCCAGCGACACCGTCCCCCGGACGCTCACCCAGCTGCTGCAGGCGCGCCTGGATTCGGTCGGACCTTCGAAACTCGTCGCCCAGGTTGCCGCGACAATCGGCCGTGAGTTCGACCTGTCGGTGCTCGAGGAGATCATGGTCAAGCTTCGCGACCTTCGCGCGGCGGACGCGGAGGTGGCGCCGGCCGGCGACCACCTGGATCGCCTGCTGGACGCCCAGCTCATCGAGCCGACAGAACACGAGGGCCTGCTGCGCTTCCGCCATGTGCTGGTACGCGACGCCGCCTACCAGACGCAGCTCATGAGTGACCGCAAGGCCCGGCATCTGGCCACCGCCCGTGTGCTGGCGGAGGCAAAGGCCGCGGATCCCGCGCTCAAGGCCTTCCATTTCGACCACGCCGGCCGACCGGAAGAAGCGCTCGCCTTCTATCTGCAAGCCATTGGCCGCGCTAAAGTGGCCGGCTCGTTCGCCGAGGTCCTCGCGCACACCGGCCGGTGCGAGTCGCTGCTGCCCGCGGTAGCCGACGAGACTGTACGCGCTCAGTTCGAGCTGGCCGTGCTATTGAACAGGGCGCAGGCGGTGAGCTCCACGGCCGGCTACGCGGCTCCGGCGGCGGTTGAGGGCTTCGGCCGGGCACGAGACCTCTGCGACCAGCTGCGCGATGTTCCCGGGGTCGGCACAGAGCTGCTCAAGGCGCTGTTCGGGCTGTGGACATACTATTGTGCGCGCGGCGACTTCGACGTCGCCGGGAGCGTCTCCGCAGCGATAGACCGGCAGCTGGACAACACTGCCATGCATGCCGGGCGAGCGAGTCTCGACGCGTGCCGCGGCGTGGAGGCGTTCTACCGCGGGAAGCTGCGGCCAGCGGGCGACCTCCTGACGCGGGCTGTCGAGGCTATCCCGCAGGACGATGTCGACCCGGCCGAATGGCCGTTGCCCAACGATCCGCTGGCGGCGGCCTGCGCCTTCCTTGGCCCGCTGCGTTTTCTTACCGGGGACCTGGCGGCGGCGCTCGAGGCAATTCGCACCGGGATGGTCCGCAGCGAGTCGCTCGAGTTCCCCAGAGGTCCCTTCAGCGTGGCGTTCGTGCGGACCTACGAGGCACAGCTTCACCGGGCCAGGGGCGACGTGCAGGCTGCCACCGCAGCGGCCGAGGAGGTGGGCCGGATCGGCGCACGGCACGGCTTCTTCGACTGGCAGATGGTCGGGCGGATGCACCTGGCCGCCGCCCGGGCGATGGCGGACAGCTCGTCGAGCGCACTGGACGAGATGGACGATGCGATCACCACGTGGTGCGCCGTGGGTGGCGAGGCGCTGATCCCCTGGTTGCGCGTTGAGCAGGCGGCCGGCTACCTGGCCCGCGACGACCCGGATAAGGCGACACGCTGCCTCGACCAGGCGTTCCAGGGCATGGCGGGTGGCCAGCACCTGGCCTTGCCCGAGGCGTTGCGGCTGCGGGCTGAACTGCGGCTACGGTCGGACCCAGAGGCCGGGCCGAGCGCCGAGGCCGACCTCCGCGAGGCCATCGCCATCGCACGAGCGCAGGGTACGGCCTATTCCGTGCTCCGGGCCGCGCTGAGCCGGCGTCGGCTACTGGGCGGTGGGGCGGACGACCTGACGGACGGCGCGCTCGCCGAGGCGGTGGACGCGTACGGGGACACAACCGACTTCCCAGAGCTTGCGGAGGCACGGGAACTGATCGCCACGGGGAGCCGTCGTGTCAGGCTGGGCTAAGGATCACCACTGGTATGCGGCGGGGAGTACGCGCCTGGTACGCATCGAAGTGCTCGTAGATGGCGGTAAGCGTCGGCCACAGCCGATGCCGCTCTTCCTCGTCGGCGTCCCTGGCCCACACCTGCATTGCAGCGGGCCCAAGTTGCACAACGGCGCGCGGGTCGGCGCGGAGATTGAGATACCACGCTGGATGCGCCGACATTCCGCCGCGCGATGCCACGACGACGAGGTCGGCACCGTCGCACAGGCAGAGCAGCGGAACGGTACGCCGGCGCTTGGTACGCCGTCCCGTTGTGGTCAGCAGGCAGATCGGCGCTCCGCTCGGGACGTGCCCTGCCACCCGGCCTCCGGACAAGCGGTAGGCGACGTTGTTGATACCTGTCATCCATTGGACAGTGACCCGCCCCAGGCGCTCCTGGTAAGGAGTCATGGGACGGCTGCGCGGATTGCTCACGCCAAACATTTTATGGTGCCAACACGGGGAGGCGGAGCAGCATGACCGATGCGACCAGCGGACATGCCCAGCCGGACGAGGAGAAGCGGCGTGTCATTGAGGATGCGATGCTGGCATTCCGTCCCGAAGTGGCGCGCGAGTACCCGCGGGAGCCGCCGCCGGGGGCCCCGCAGGCCCTCGCCAGCCTGGCGGCCGCCGCCAACATCCGGCGGCTGACAAAGCACCGCCGCCTCATCGACGGGCTACGGCGCACCACAGCGGACGTCCGCGCCAGCGTCGATGACCAAGCCCGGCTGGTCCTCCAGTCCACGCTGGACCAAGACCTGCCCGACGACAGACGCCAGAGCCTGGCCGACCAGGCCAAGCGTCGGCTGGATGAGGTGGTGGCCGCACCGGGAGCACCACGGCTCCAACCGCAGCACTGGCACCTGTGGGTGCAGAGCACAGACGACATCTTCCGCTTCACGACGCATGAGCGGACTTTCGAGGCATGTAACGATGAGCAGCTGGTGCCGAAGGCGACGCCCGACGGGGAGCTCGTCCTGAGTCGGCTCATCATCGCCCAGTTCTGGAGCGACCTGACACCGGCCGCCTTCCGCCCGTATGTCGAGCCACAGAACTGGCCGCGCTGCAGCCCATTCTGGAGAGCGGTACGGGGGCTGAGGCCCGTTGTGCCGACGGCAGACGGTTATGACTGGGACTTCGCCGAGACGGTCGACATCATCACCGAGACGTTGACCGTGCCCCTTCACATCGGCTTCCGGGTACTTCCCGACCAGTCCCGGGTGTGGACCCGCTTCAACCTCTGTCGCGACTTCTACGACCAAACCACCGAGGTCGACGTAGATACCGGGACCATCTCGGCGGAGGCGGTACCGGGTGGGCCCGCGCCAACACGGGTGCTCGCGACCAAGTACCTGCACTGGCGCGATCCCAGCCATCCCGACCTGACGGCTCTGGCCTGCGACTTCGGGTGGTGCGAGCTGATGGAGGAGATGGCCTACGGGTGTGCGCAGGGGTTCACAGCGGGAGGCACTGCTGCGGACGGTGCGAAGACGCCGATAGGCGCCGCCATCAAGCAACTCGTCGGGGCGGTCACGACCGAATGCCAGCAGGACATTAGCGACAACGCGCCCTATCTCGAGAAACTGATAGGACGTTTCACCGGCTCATCCTGGGATGCCGGCTGGATCAACGACCTGCTGGACATGGGACTGGTGACTGTGCGTCATTACGGCAATATTGTCAGCGACGTCCGGAGCTTCGCGGACTCGCTGCGGGACGCCGGCGACTGAAGGGACGGTCATGGCTGAGAACGACCTGGTCCGGCTCAGGCCACGTGACGTGGCAAAGGTGTGGGGCTCGGCGCTCGGGCAGCTCATCGACCTGTGGCGAGCGGCCATGATGGCGCTGATGGAGCTGGGCAGTGGCGAGCAGCCCATTCCGAGTGGCCAATTCAACCGGTTCAAGGTCCCGTCGGCCAATGGCCGGATGCCACGCCTGATCGCCCGAGATGTGGTCGGCGAGGCCTTCCACCAGCGACTCGACGGCCGAGCAGTCGTCTTCACACAGGTAGGCAGCGGCTCCGGTTCCGTCACCGTGGAATGCTCTATCGACGAGGCGTTCCAGCCGATCCAGGGCGATACCTACTGTGGCCAGGTTGTGAGCGAGGACGGCACGGTAGTCGCCACGGTCAGGCTGGACGCGGGCAGCTGACCACCCGTGCGCGTCGCAATCCTGGGCGGAGGCATGGCTGGTCTCGCGGCCGCCTGGGCGCTGACCGATCCGGCCTCGGACTCCGTGGTGGAGTCCGTCACCGTCTATCAGCGAGGATGGCGCCTGGGCGGCAAGGGGGCGAGCAGCCGGGGCAGGCATGGCCGTATCGAGGAACACGGGCTGCACGTGTGGCTGGGCTACTACGTCAACGCGTTCCGCCTGCTGCGCCAGGTGTACGACGAGCTTGACCGGCCGAGCACCGCTCCGGACTGCCCGATCTCGTCGCTTCGGGACGCCTTCCTGCCCGCCGGAAGGGTAGGCGTCGCCGAGAACGGCGACGGTCGCTGGTCACCTTGGGTGGCTGCGTTCACCGGCGATGCCCACGAGCCAGCCAACGAGGGCCCCCCGCTTACCGTCGCCCGGTTCGTCATCAGATCGGTGCAGCTGCTGGTCGATCTGTCCTCGTCGCTGGGCCGGAACGGGCAACCGCCGGTGCCGGAGGGTGTCTTCCTCAGCGCCTCGGCCCGGCGGCCGGGGAACGGCGGTCCAGCCCGCTATCCGTTTGGTTCCCTCGCCGAGTTCGGCGAGGTGGCGCGGCAGGCCGAGTCCGCAGCCCTGGTCGCCGCGGTGACGACGGTGGACCTGCTCGGGGCAACCGCCCGTCCCATCGAACCGCTGTCGTCCGTCCTCGTCGAGCATCTGGACCGGCTGCACCGGGAGTGGGCCGACCGCATCCGCCGTGACCAGGTCGCCCGGCGGTTGTGGCAGGTGGCCGGGCTGGTGCTGGCCTGCGCCCGGGGCGCGGCCAGCGATGGCCTGCTCACCGACCCGAACGGCTTCGCGGCCATCGACCACCTGGATTTCCGCGAGTGGCTGGCCAGCCACGGCGCCTCGCCGGAGACGCTCGGCTCACCGCTCGTGCGCGGGATGTACGACCTGGTGTTCGCGTACGAGGGCGGCGACCCGGAACGTCCCCGGTTCGCCGCCGGGCTCGGCCTCTTCCTGGCCTCGAAGCTGTTCTTCGAGTACCGCGGATCCATCTTCTGGAAGATGCGGGCCGGCATGGGCGACGTGGTGTTCGCTCCGCTGTATGAGGCACTTCGCAGGCGCGGCGTCCGGTTCGAGTTCTTCAGCCGGGTCGACCAGCTCCATCTGTCGGCAGACCGGAGGTCGATCGCGGCGGTGACGGTAGCCCGCCAGGCGCGGCTCGCGGCCGGCGTCGCGGCCTACGACCCGCTGGTCACCGTGCGCGGCCTGCCGTGCTTTCCTGCCCGGCCCCGGCGGGAGCAGCTTTCCGGAGAGCCTGGCGCCGGCCTCGAGTCGCACTGGGCGGATCGCCACGGCGAGGAGCCCAGGAGGCTGGCTGCCGGCACGGACTTCGACGCCGTCATCCTGGCCACCTCGCTCGGCATGGTGCCGCACATCTGCCCCGAGCTCCTCGCGGACTCATCCCGCTGGCAACAGATGGTCAGCAATGTCCCCACAGTGGCCACCCAGGCGGCGCAGCTATGGCTCCGTCACACCGACGCCGACCTCGGCGCGCCGCCCGGCTCCCCGACGATCAGTGGCTTCGTGTCGCCGTTTCAGACCTACGCCTCCATGGGACACCTGCTGGAACACGAGGAATGGCCCGAAGACGGCCGGCCGCGGGCCATCGCGTACCTGTGCGGCACGCTGGCCGATGATGCCGCCCGGCCGCCCGGTGAGGCGGCGGCAGTGGTCCGCCGCCACGTGGCCGAGTTCCTGGAGCGGTGCGGCGGGGACGTCTGGCCAGGGGGGGCCGGCGCGGCCGAGGGCTTTCGCTGGGACGTGCTCGCAGGCGGCGGGCGGGCCCGGGGGCGGGCACGCCTAGGGGCGCAGTACTGGACCGCCAATGTCGATCCGTCGGACCGCTACGTCCAGTCGCCGCCGGGCAGCGCGGTTCACCGCCTCCGGGCCGACGAGGCGGGTTACCAGAACCTGTTCCTCGCCGGCGACTGGACCAACTGCGGTCTCAACGCCGGGTGCATCGAGGCCGCCGTGCTGAGTGGGCTGCAGGCGGCCAACGCGGTGCGAGGGCGGCCGCTGCTGGCCGGCGTCGTCGGCTCATGGTACGGGCTGGGGCAGGCCGGCACCGCTCCCACGGCCGGGGCGGCGGGCGGGCGATGAACGGGCGGGAGGCCGATGGCCACGCCGGGCCCCGGCGGCCGGGCGAGTTCGGCCCATTCCAGGCGCTGACCGCGCTCACCGACGTCCAGCGCCGCGGGCTCGACGCCGCGACCCAGGTCGCCAGGGAGTTCGCCGACCGCCTCGACATGCAGCCGCCGCCGGGCACGCAGCCGGCGGCGGGCACGCAGCCGCCGCCGGACCAGCCCAACGGCAGCGGGCCGGAGAACGAACCGGGCCTGGCTCAGCTCCGTGTCACCGTGGCGCGGGCGCTCGACCTGTACGCCGATCTCGTCCGGAGCTCGTTCGAGGGCTACGCCGATCTCATGGACCAGATGCTGCGGTCCCGCGGTGTGGAGTTCGATTCCGACGGCGGCGGGCTCTTGACCCTCCAGGGCGGCGCGGGCGCCCGGGCGGCCGGGATGGTGTGGATGCACAACACGACGGCGCGGCGGGTTTCGGCCGTGCCACGCCTCACCGACCTCGCCTCCCACGACGGGCGGGTGGTGCCGGCCTCGGCCGGCAGCTTCCAGCCGGCGGAACTGACGATCGAGCCGGGCGCCAGCTCGCCGGCGACGGTGGAGGTGGTTCTCGGCGATGTTGCGCCCGGCGTGTACCGCGGGTACGTCCTGGCCCGCGGGCTGCCGGACGCCGCCCTGCCCGTCCGCCTGCTCGTGCGCGCTGAGGCAGGCCGATCGTGACTGCAGCCATGGAACTGTCCGATGTTGAGGCGACGCTCGGCCATTACTCGAGTCTCACCAGGGACGCCATGCAGCAGTACCTGCGCGACCGGGCACCCGGCCGGTACCTCTACGACCTCGTGCGGGACTATCCCTCTCGTATCGGCAAGGGAATCCGTCCGTCTCTGCTGCTGGCAACCTGCCAGGCGTTCGGAGGGTCGATCGACCAGGCGCTGGGTCCCGCGGTCGCCATCGAGCTTGCCCACAACGCGTTCCTCATCCATGACGACATCGAGGACGACAGCCGTCAGCGGCGCGGGAGGCCGACGCTGCATCGCGTGCACGGCACACCGGTGGCCATCAACGTGGGGGATGCGCTGGCCGTGCTGGCCATGCAGCCGCTGCGGGACGGCACTCCGCTCGGCACGAGGCTGTCTCAGCGGGTGTCCGACGAGTTCGTTCACATGCTGACCCGCACCATCGAGGGCCAGGCCATCGAGCTCGGCTGGCGGGCGGACAACGTCGTGGACCTCGAGCCCACCGACTATCTCGAGCTGATCGGGCAGAAGACGTGCTGGTACACGACGGTGTGGCCGCTTCGGGTCGGAGCGCTGATCGGATCGGCCGGCACGGCGCCGCTGGACGCCATAACACGTTTTGGCTTCTACCTCGGCGCTGCGTTCCAGATCCGCGATGACCTGCTGAACCTCGGCGGTATGGAGGCCGAGTACGGCAAGGAACTGCTCGGAGACGTCCGGGAGGGGAAGCGGACTCTGATGCTCATCCATCTTCTCGGCAACGCGTCTATCGACCAGAGAAAGTCGCTGATCGCGTTCCTGGATCGCGCCGGAAAGCACTCGGATCTTCCGGACGACAGTGCGCTGGATATCGACGCCGAAGCGATCCTCGAGTTGATGGTGCACTACGGCAGCCTGGAGTTCGCGTTCCAATTCGGACAGGGCGTGGCCACTGCC
>Ga0306924_10008108_pt1 | contig 10574 bp, 7 predicted proteins | sample sta12Can44000111_FD_203756 | JGI IMG/M metagenome (GOLD analysis project Ga0306924, IMG submission 203756) | Lab enrichment of tropical soil microbial communities from Luquillo Experimental Forest, Puerto Rico - statanox.12C.anox.44.000.111 (v2)... | ecosystem: Environmental > Terrestrial > Soil...
TACAGCTGTGCTGCCAGTGACCATAACTTCGCCCATCATTGTTACGGCCGCACCGCAGACCTTCACGGTGCCGGTCAGCTCTACCACCAACATGTTTGTTAACATGCTCCTCGATGTCGATAGCGGACAGAATTTTGAAGTGGTCACACTGACAAACGTCGCCCCCGGTTTCATCACCGCTGCATTCAGCAGGTCACATAACCCCACGCCTTTTGCGCCCATCCCGGTACAGGTTTCCGGCGCGTTCGGCACGGGAATCGTGCCACCCACGACTGCTAGCCTTTCCTGCGCCTCCGCAGGATACACAGCCTATACGCCTCCGGCCGGCACAACGGGAAGCGGTTCGGATTGCAATACCTTGAAGCTGTACGGGGACATCAATGGCGACGGAAACCTTCTCTACGTGGAGTACCAATGTGTCGTAGATCCGACCGGGGCCACCCCTGGGTATCTGTACCGCAACGAGGTCGCGAATGCGATCGTGCCTGGAACCACAAAGCCTGCGGTGACTTCCTCGATGTATTTGCTCAACAACGTGATGCCCAATCCCAATAATGGCGGGTGCTTCAGCTACCAGATAGAGAATGCCAGCGTGAATGGGACGCCCGTACCTTTTGTCACGGATGTGGCCCTGACGATCACCGTCCAGACCCAGATGCTTGATCCCCAGACGAATCAATACCAGCAGGAGACCAAAGCGCTGTTGAATATTACTCCGCGAAACGTTTTTTACGTTTGGGAAGCCACCAGCTTGGGCGAGGTGCCCCGCAATCAACCCATTCCCACGAATATCGCTAACATCATGTAGTCGGAGAAAACGGGAGAAAAAGAAATGGCCAAGAAACGCTCGAATCAGCGAGGATCGGCGCTGGTCTTCGCCCTTTTGTTGGTTCTGATACTGTCCGTGATGGGAGCTTCCCTCATGTTCCTGTCGCAGTCGGAAACCTGGTCGAGCATGAATTACCGCATGATGAGCCAATCACGGTACGGTGCCGAATCGGGTCTAAGCGTTGCTGCCGACTTTATTGTGAACTCCTACACGGCCCCGACGGCGGGCGGTACAGACGCGCTCAGCAATTACAATACGACTGTCTCGCCCGTGACCTACAACGGCCTGCCGGTAACCCTTTCCTCCGCTGGCCAATCGAACTACCCAGTGGGCTCGGTCGTGACCGCCTTCCAAAATGCGCTGACCACACCGGGCAGTGTTGCGGCGGGTAATACCACGGTGAACTACGACGCCACCGCCACGTTGCTCTCGATGGGCACGGTCATGTCCTACGGCAACCCCATCACGGTGCAGATGTGGCAGATCACAGCGGACGGCAAAATCACGAGCGTTCGAAATTCCGACGAACAACTAACCGCTATTTTGGAACGGCAGGTCGCACCTTCCACCGTGTATGCGGCTTTTGCCACCTCGAACGGATGCGGCGCGCTGGGCTTCTCCGGCGGCGGTGTGACCAACAGCTACAATTCCAGCCTGTTGCCGGTCACAGCGGGCGTCGCAACTGCACCGTCCACATTTAATACCTACGGCGGGAACGTCGGCTCCAACGGAAACCTGGCCGAAAATGGCGCGCCGACCACCATTTACGGAACCATGTCCACTCCGGACACGGGCGTGGGAAACTGCTCAGGCGGCAACGTCACCGCTTGGACAGACAACGGAAACGCCACGGTAACCGGTGGGCTCGTGAAACTGCCCCAGATCGTGACTTTTCCTTCACCCGTCATCCCCCCGTCTGGCACGACCAACGAGAGTATCGGCAGCGCGGTTACCCTGTCTCCCGGCAATTACGGGGACATCAGCCTCAATGGCCATGGGGTCCTGACGTTGACGCCCGGAATCTACAACATCAACAGTCTCAGCGAACAAGGCGCCAATACCTTAATTGTGATTGCTCCCGACCCCATCACCAACCTTTACGGGCCGGTCACCATCAACGTCACCGGCAACAATCAAACGACCCCAGTCGATCTCACCGGTGGTGGCCTACAAAATCCAACCTTGAACCCGGCTGACATGCAAATCAATTACGCCGGGACGAACACACTTAAGATCGCCGGTAATTCAACCTCAGCCATGGTAGTTTACGCTCCCAATGCCAATGTGATCCTCACGGGTGGTTCGGATTTCTATGGAGCGATTCTCGGCAACACCGTTAAAGATGCCGGTGGCACCGCGATCCACTATGACCTCAACCTGTCGAACAACAGCTTTATCGTGAGCAACTACATGTTGGACGCCTTCAATTGGGCGAAGTTCTGACCCGACCGGGCGGGAGCCCTAACCAGCTATAGCTAAATCTGCAAGATGCTCTGGGCACAAGAGATGCCCATCGTCGGCACACAGACAAAACCCCATGTCAGGCATGGGGTTTTCCTGAATTTGAGCCGAGATTACGCTTCTTCTTCCACCAGCGCTTCGCCGTGTGTGGCCTTGTGGGCCGCAATCACCTTCTCGGCCAGCTCGTTCGGCACGTAGTCGTAGTGGGAGAACTCCATCGAGTAGCTGGCGCGGCCCTGCGTCATTGAGGTCAGGTCCGTGGCGTAGGAAAGCATTTCCGCCAGCGGTACCATCGCTTTCACGATCACGTTGTGGCTGCGCGCCTCGCTGCCCTCGATGCGTCCGCGCCGAGAGCTCAGGTCGCCCATCAGATCGCCTGAATACTGGTCCGGCGCGTACACCTCGACGTGCATGATCGGCTCGAGCAGGGACGGCCGCGCCGTCTTCATGGCTTCCTTGAATGCCAGCGAACCCGCGATCTTAAACGCAATGTCGGAAGAATCGACGTCGTGATATTTTCCGTCGTACAGAATGGCGCGAAAGTCGGTCAACGGGAAACCCGCCAGAAAACCCCGCGCGGCGGCATCGCGAATTCCCTTCTCGACGGACGGTATCCAGTTTTTCGGAATGGACCCGCCAAAAATGTCGTCGATGAATTCGATGCCCTTGCCGCGTTCGATCGGCTCGAATTTCACGCGGCAGACACCGAACTGGCCGTGCCCGCCCGACTGCTTCTTGTGCTTGCCCTCGGCGTCGGCCTTCCCGCGTATGGTTTCGCGGTATGGCACCTTGGGCGGCTTCAAGGTCAGATTCACGTTGTAGCGTTTCTGCAGCTTCGCGACGACCACTTCCACGTGCTGCTGTCCGTTACCCGCCAGCAGAAATTCCTTGGTCTGGGGATCACGCGAGAAACGCAGCGCCGCGTCCTCTTCGATCAGCTTGTGGATGGCGACGCCGATCTTGTCCTCGTCCGCGCGGCTCTTCGGCTCCACCGCAAAGGTAATGGAGGGCTCCGGCAGCTGCACCGGCTGGTAGTAGATTGGCGCGTTCTTGTCACCGAGTGTATCGCCGGTGACGGTTTCCTTCAGTTTTGCGATTGCGCCGATGTCGCCAGCATGTAATTCCTGAACCTCGGTCAATTGTTTGCCCTGCGCGATCATCGTGTGTTGGAAGCGCTCGGCGAGGTTGCGGTTGAAATTCTGCAGCGTCGCGTCATTTTTCAAAATGCCGCTTTTTACCTTGAAATAGTTGATCCGCCCCGCAAAGGGATCGGCAAGCGTCTTGAACACGAAGACCGAAACAGGCTGCTCATCGTCGTATTTTCGCTCGATGCGGTCGCCTTTTCCGCCGGGTTCCTTGAACCCGACCTGGGCGTGCTCGTCCGGATGCGGAAAAACATCGGCGAGAAACGTCAGCAGGCTGGCGGCGCCCACATTGCGCGTGGAGGAAACCATGAGCACCGGAACAATCTTCTCCGCCACGATGGCCTTCCGCACCGCTGGAATCAAATCATCAATCGGAATGGTGCCTTCGCGGAAGAACTCCTCCATCATCGCGTCGTCGCCTTCCGCGATCATTTCCACCAGGTTTTCGTGCGCCGCTTCCGCCTCGTCCTTCAGCGCGTCCGGAATGTTCTCGATCGTGGCCCTCCCGTCGCCATCCGGCGTATACAGATGCGCTTTCATGGACACCAGGTCAATTACGCCGCGGAACCCCTTTTCCGTTCCGATCGGCAACTGCAGCGCCACCACCGTGCGCCCAAACAACTCGCCAAGCGATTCCATGCTCCGCTCGAAGCTCGAAAGCTCGCGGTCCATCCAGGTCAGGACGAAGGCGCGCGGAATATCGTACTCGGTGCAATAGTCCCACACCTTTTCCGTGGTCACTTGAGCGCCGACGTGGGCGTCGACGGTAATGAGAGCGGCATCGGCGGCGATGAGGGAAGCCTTGGTTTCCGTGATGAAGGTCGAATAGCCCGGCAGATCGAGAAAATTGATTTTGACGGTATTTCCGGAGCACAGCGTGCACGGCCATTCCGCGTTCGCGAGGCCGGTTTGAATCGAGATTTTTCGCGCGATTTCTTCTTCGTCCCAGTCCGTGGTCGTGGTTCCTTCCGCAACTTTGCCGAAGCGTTGGGTGGCCCCGGCGGTAAACAGTAACGACGACACCAGTTGCGTCTTTCCGGTGCCGCCGTGACCTACAATGCCGACGTTTCTGATGTCCTTGGTTTGATAGACTTTCATTGCAGACCTCCGCTTTGGTGTGACCCGAACCGTCACCAGGCAATGGTCCGCCCGTAAGAAAACAGGCGCGGGCCTGCGCCTGAGAATGTTCTGGTTTTGAAGGAGAGCGCGGCCTTACCCTGGGTCCCGGTAAGCGGGGCGAAGGAGAATCGAACAATCCCTGGTCCGCTCTTCTTAACGTGCCGATGCTAGCACACGGCACTCACCGCGGCAATGGAAGGCTCTTCGCGGTCTTCGCGGGCATCGAGCAAAGTTTTTCAGGGTGAATGAGCTTTGGGTTGGTGGCCTGCGCAGGAGAGAACCGGTAGTCGCGGGTACCTCGGAAAGTTCGGGTCAGTCTGCGAAAGCTGACATAGCAGGAAGTGCGAGCCTTTCGCCGAACGAATCACGCCCGCATGGACGCAATCGTTGCAAAGTCCCTCCGGGCGAGGTTCCGGCCGTGATTTTTCTGGTCCGCTCAATCCCAACTGGCCTTTTACTTTGATTTCGGCGCGTCGGCAGGGGCCGGGGCAGGAGCCGGCGTGGGCGGCTTCGGCTTTCCAAAGCGGGATTCGTCGATCGGAACGTTCACTTCAATTTTGTCGGCCATGATTCTTTGCGTCTGATCCGTCCCGGGGGAATTCGTCTCGATCAAGAAAGGGTATTTCACGCCGTCAACGTCACGAAAATCGTGGAAGATAGATTCCCAGGGAACATCGTGATCGGCGAGCTTGCGGGCGCCTTCCCACTTCAGAATCAAATAGGTGTCCGCGTCAAAATAAAAATAGCTGACGTCCTTATTCTTGTTGGTCAGCTTCACCTTATACGCCGGCTTGCCCTGTACATCTGCCTTGTCCACAAACTCGATTTGATTGCCCTTGGCTTTGTAATCGACGAAGGGCCCATCAAAATCGGCTTCATCAAAAATGCTCTTCAGGTCGCTCTCGGTCATTGGCTGGACCTCGGGTTTAGCCGCAAAGGGGTTATAGATCCAACCGGTGGACTTTCCGTCGTATGTTCGGATCAGCGTTTGCCCGTTCAAGGTCATTTCGATGCGCATCTTCAGCGGGCGAAGCCGTTCCACGGTAAAAGGCCCGTCGGCGTCGGGCCCGAAAGAGATCGTGCCTCTAATACGTTCCGTTTTCACCGCCTTGATTTTGTCCAAACCGCCGCGCGCGGTCACGTATTTGGAGACAATTTCTTCCACGGTCTGGGCGGATGCCGTGGCGACAGTCAAAGTAAGAGCGGCGAAAAGCAGTAGTTTACGCTTCATCGGTGTCCATCAGCCGCACGGCAAATCCGGGGCATATCAAGGAATGGTAGAAGGAGTTTGATGCCCGGGTCAACAAGACATCGTGCGTGAAGGCGGCAGGCGGCTCGAATCCGCATTGACTTTCCACGGAAGTTCAGTGCAAATGAGTGGTTCAGATCCGGGCGGCAAATCCCCGCGCGGGAGATTCTCTACGACATGAACATCCTCGATCTGCTGGTCGGCAAGCCTCTGCGAACTGCCGAAGAACGCGCCGAACAAATCGGCCCGACCGCTGGTATTCCGATCTTTGGATTGGACGCGCTCAGCTCCGCCGCCTACGGTCCGGAAGCGGCGCTTAGTTTGATGATTCCTTTGGGATTGCTGGGAGTTCAGTACATCATTCCGGTCAGCGCGGCGATCATCGCTCTGCTCGTCATTGTGTACTTCTCATATCGCCAGACCATTGACGCTTATCCGATGGGCGGCGGATCCTACACCGTGGCGCGCTACAATCTCGGCGCTTTTTGGGGATTGCTGGCCGCCGCTGCCTTGCTCGCCGATTATATTCTCACCGCAGCCGTGGGCATCTCGGCCGGCGTCGGGGCGCTCATCTCCGCCGTTCCGAGCCTCTTGCCTCGCACTTTGTTTCTCTGCCTCCTGATCCTCGCGGTGATCACGGTCGTAAATTTGCGCGGCGTGAAAGACGCGGGAAACGCCTTTCTTCTACCGACGTATGTTTTCGTGGGCTCCCTGTTGATTGTGATCGTCGGCGGCATCCTGCGGACCTTGCTCAGTGGCGGCCATCCCACGCCGGTGACCCCACTGCCTCCGCCTCCCCGGCCGCTCGAGGGCGTGACCTTTTGGCTGCTGTTGCGCGTGTTCTCGAGCGGTTGCACCGCGCTGACCGGGGTGGAAGCCGTGAGCAACGGAGTGAAAGCGTTTCGCGAGCCTCGAATCAAGAACGCCCAAATGACGCTTACGGTGATCATCGCGATTCTAGCCGTGCTGCTTGCGGGCATTTCTTATCTCGTGAAGGTTTACGGAATTGTGGCCACGGACCCGGGACTGCCGGGCTATCAGAGTATCCTCTCCCTTTTGATTACCGCCGTCTTTGGCAAGGGCGTCTTCTATTACGTGACCATCGGCGCGATCCTGCTTGTGCTATCGCTTTCGGCGAATACGGCCTTCGCGGACTTTCCTCGTCTCTGCCGCGCCATTGCGACGAACAACTATCTGCCGCACGGATTTGCCCAGCGAGGCCGGCGTCTGGTTTACACGCAGGGTATTGTGGTGCTGGCGCTTCTTTGCGCCATCCTGCTCATCATTTTTGGTGGGGTTACCGATCGCCTGATTCCTCTCTATGCCGTGGGCGCATTCCTGGCATTCACCTTGTCGCAAGCCGGGATGGTGCGTCACTGGTGGAAAAAGCGGGGGCCTCACTGGGCGAAATCGGCTTTCGTAAACGGCCTGGGCGCGTTCGTCACCGGCGTAACCGTCATCGTCGTGCTGGTCGCGAAATTCACTCAAGGGGCCTGGCTGACGTTACTGTTCATTCCGGCAGTGCTCATCCTGTTCCGGACCGTGCGCCTGCATTACCACAACATCGCACTGGCCAGCAGCTGTGCGGAGCCGATGGACGCTCGATGCGCGGACGGTAAGCCACCCATCGTCGTCGTTCCTCTCGAGCGCTGGAGCACGCTTGGGCGGCAGAGTCTGGAATTCGCTTGCCGCATCTCGCCGGAAGTCATCGGCGCGCATGTCGAGCCGGGCGAAGATCACGCGGCGCTACTCACGGAAGACTGGGAGCGCTATGTCGCGGCTCCTTTCCGCGAATGTGGGCGGCCGGTGCCAACGCTGAAACTTCTTTCTTCTCCGTACCGGTTTGTTGTCATCCCTATCGTGCAGTTTGTCCTGGAGCTTTCCAAACAGAATGCCACCCGTCAGATCGTGGTGGTGATTCCCGAGCTGGTGGAGGAGCGCTGGTACGAATATTTCATGCACAACCAGCGGGCCCGCCTGCTCGAATGGATGCTGCTTGCCCGTGGAAACGAACGCATTTTTACGGTTGCGTCGCCCTACTATTTATCTCGCGCGAAGAGCCGAAGCTGATCTGCCGCGGCCCGTTGGAATACCGGCTGACGGATCGGGGTAGGAAGTTTTCAGGACGGCCCGATTTTCCAATCATCGGGCGGGAACACGAGCGCCCAGAGTCTTGGCATGGGACTGTCAAACTCGAACGCGACCGCAAAGCCGCCTTCGCGTGACTTCTTTGCGCTAAGGATGGTCGCAGATTGCTGGACGCCGGAGCTTGGGTTCATCAGCAGCATGCGCTGCCGCGGTTCAGGCCTGGTTTCCATTTCGAGCAGGCCGCCGTGCGCGTTGACTACTTGTGTGAAGGCGTCTTGACGCGAGAGTCTGCCGTCCGCCATGTGCAGCTGGACGTGTACGGGCATCTGCAGCATCACGCGCTGGCTCCGCCGCCGAGTGTGTATGTCGATTCCGTGCAAAAAATCGTTCCCTGCCCTCTCCTTTGGGATCCATTCGTCGTGCCGTGGGCTTCCCGCGGTCTGTTCCCATTTTCGGGACATCATCCTCGCAATCGCCACGGTCATCCAATGAATGTCAACGTGCTTCGAATTCCGAACGCCAAACCGCACCCGAGCACAATTTACGCGGGAGGTCAGGGTTTGCCCGACCGCTGGTGGTCTTTCTTCGAAGTGCTGCTTGAAGTGTTTCGGAGGAGGCCGCGATCGAGTACGAGCCCGCAGGCCCTCGCGATCTCGAGCCGATGCTAATGAGTGTAAGCTTATGATATCATGCGTGTTACTCGCTCGGGCGTAAAGCCCGGTCCTTTAGGGCAGGGATTCAAGCCCGTTCAGAGTGGTGTTTTCTGTTGTCGGATATAGTCCTTCAGAATGTTGATAAGCGCACCCCGTAACTAGCAGCGAAGTAAGACGGCGGCCAGAGCACGCCTTTCCAATAGCGAGCCGCCCAAGTCAGGTCTCTCCGGTCGGAGCATTCTGCTCGATACGCCTTTGAGCGAGATCGGTGAACAACCCTCGAAGTTTCTTGATAGCATCTCCATCGAATACTTGATGCCGATACGTTGTGATGAAGACCCCCCAGCCTTTAGGCTGGCCTTTAGGCAGGGGAGGATGTCAAAATGGGTTCAAGCTCCGGGAGGTACTTCTTGCAACCCTGTCAGAAATTGAAAGATGTTCGTGTACGTCTCGGAATAACCACTCGCGATGTCTCCGAGCTCAGTCAGAAGATCGCTGATCGGGAGGCAAACCCCGAATTCCACATCTCCAATGCTTGGCTGACCCAAATCGAGAACTCCGATTCTGTGCCGTCGATTTTCAAACTGTACAGTCTAAGCGCTATTTATCGCGTGAAGTTCACTGACCTGCTATCGCTGTTCGGCGTCGAGCTCGATCATCTCCACGAGCACCAATTGTCGTCGCCGCTCATGAATACGCACTTGACCACGCTCGAAGTTGCCGACGAGGAAAAGACCGTGTCGTTTCCCGTGCGTTTTGACCGCGGATTTGATATCGATAACACGAACCTGTTGTCACGCATGGTGGAGGTTTGGGGCGAAATTCCGATTGCGCTCATCCGGCACCTGGACATACGGCACAGCCAGTACGGGTACATCGGGTTGAAAGACTACACACTGTACCCGTTGATTCGTCCGGGCTCGTTTGTGCAAGTCGATCAGAATGTGCGAAAGATTCAGCCGCGCAAATGGCGCACGGAATACGACCGGCCGATCTATTTTGTCGAACTGCGCGACGGCTACGCGTGTTCCTGGTGCGAACTGCAGGAGGGACGGCTTTTTTTGATTCCCCACCCGCTCTCGCCGTGCAGCGTCCGGAATCTGGCTTACGACAGCGACGCGGAAATCGTGGGCCAAGTGACGGCAGTCGCGATGCGCATCACAGATGGTTCGCCGGCTGGGAGCGACGTTTCTGGAGAACTTCCAAGCCGAGTTTGAGGTTCGAGAGGAGCAACTGCGCCGCCATAGCGTCGGCTTCCAGGGGAATGGCTACACGGTAAGGCTGGAGGGTTCGCCACGTCCGCAGGAGTTCCTCCGGAGACTCGCCTGAACTGCGGATATAAATCTCCAGTTCCAAGACCAGTTGCTCGAGCGAAGAGCGCGTAAGCTTCCAGAAGATTTCCTGATGCGCGGTTTCGAGGGCCTGCTTCACTGCTTCATAACCGAAGCTGGCCTCGAGGCCCGCGTGATGGTAGCGGCCCGAATTGTAGTCGCGCGTCGATGCCAGATAGATCATGCGGTTCAGGTCGCCCGAAACCTTTCCGAGTGTTCGCTGCCAGAGATCGTCATAGGCTCTGAGCGCGTCCGGATTCCCCAACCGCGCCGTGTGTACTTGGTTCATAGCGGTATCAACGCATTAGAGACTACTAGGGGCGGGAACGAGGGAGTTCTTCGGCAGGCGCAGGCACACGCGGGATAGCCGCTTCCTGCCCTGGACCGAGCCTGCCGGCCATTTTCTCAAAGTGCAGGGCTAACTTGCGGGGTGCTGTAGGCTCGGCAACGCGCACCACCAGCGACATGCACCCGCACAGGACAATCAAGTACTGAAACAGCGCGAGGAGCTTTAGCTCGGCCAGCACATTCAGGTCCTGGCTATACCTCGAATTCTCGAGATGTTTCGCGCGAACGGCGCGGATGCGGGCCGCTCTGTCGTTCAGCCACTGAACGGCCAACGCCCGGCGCTCCTCGGTGAACAACTCGGTTAGAAGTGGAGACCGTTCGTTCAGGATAAAACGCCAGTCCGCCTCGGAG
>Ga0306924_10008112_pt1 | contig 10573 bp, 8 predicted proteins | sample sta12Can44000111_FD_203756 | JGI IMG/M metagenome (GOLD analysis project Ga0306924, IMG submission 203756) | Lab enrichment of tropical soil microbial communities from Luquillo Experimental Forest, Puerto Rico - statanox.12C.anox.44.000.111 (v2)... | ecosystem: Environmental > Terrestrial > Soil...
CTCGCCCATCGCGTCGATCCGGCGGCCGTCGAACCAGACTTCCCCGGAGTCCGGGGCCAGAATCCCGGCCAGGCAGTGCAGCAGCGTCGACTTGCCGGACCCGCTGGGCCCCATCACGGCCAGGATTTCTCCGGCGGTCACCATCACGCTGGCCCCCCGAAGGGCCGGCGTCTGGCCGAATGACCGGACGACGCGGTGCGCCTCGATCAGGCAATCCGTCCCGTCGGGTGCCGGGGAATGAGGGGCGGTGCCGACGGCACCGGTTTGCTCGGTCATCGTGATCCTCCGGTCACTTCCGGCACCGGCTGGCTTACCGCCCGCGCCAGCGCGTCGAGCCGGGCGGCGGTCATGTCGATCCACCGCAGGTCAGCTTCGAGATGGAAGAGGCCATGGTCGGCGAGCAGCGCGTCGACCAGGGCGCCTTTCTGCTTGAGCTCGGTTAGCTCCCGCATCCGCTGCAGATGGGCGGCGCGCTGGGTGTCGAGGTACTGGTCGGCCCGGCGGCCGAGCATCAGCGCCAGGACGACCTTGGCGAACAGCACCGTCTGCAGGTGCGGCTCGGGCATGACCGGTTCGGCCAGCCACGTCTCGAACTCGGTCGCGCCCGCCTCGGTGATGACGTAGCGCTTGCGATCGGGTCCCGCGCCGGGCTCGGCCTCGCCGGCCGCCACCTTGCCGTCCCGCGCCAGCCGGCCCAGGGTCGCGTACACCTGCCCGAACGGCAGCGGCTTGCCGCGGCCGAAGTAGGCGTCGTAGTCACGTTTCAGCTCGTAGCCATGGCTCGGCTCACGTTCAAGCAGGCCCAACAGGGTCAGCGGTACGCTCATGCCGCGAGAATACACTCAGTGTATACTCGCGGTCAATACACTTGGTGTGTATGCCTGCGGGCGCCCGGGAGCACCGGAAAGGCCCAACCGGCGAGGCGGCCCTGCTCGGCCGGGGCACCGAGGCGGTGACCATCCCGCTCGCCGACCTCGCCCACGGCCGGGCCAGCACCCTGCAGACGGTGAGCATGACATCCTCCTGTCCCCGGCCGCTGAGGCCGCCCGCCCTTCCGGCTGACCGTCTCCGCGGTGCAGTCGCCTACGATGCCCGGATGACGGCGAGCTCGTTCCGGCCGGTCGTCCTCAGGAACGGCACCGAGATCGACGATCCCCTGACGGTCGTCCTCGGCTTCTTCAGGGCCAACTGGCGTCCCGACGTCAGCGACCCGTCGCGGCCGGCGTCGTTCGGCGAGCAAGACCTCAGGCTCGCGAACCGGGGCGGCGCCCGCATATCAGCGGCCGAGATCGCGGCGATCCTCGAGCGGCGCCGCGCGATCGAGGGAGCTCTGCGGGCGATCGCTCCCGATGCCTCGCTGGCCGGAGCGGTGAACCCGGTGCCGTGGCTGCCGCTGAGGCAGCTCTTCGACGCGTTCGCCGGCGTCCGTGGGGTCGGCCTGTCGAAGACGACCAAGGCGCTGCACCCCAAGCGCCCGGCGCTGATCCCCATGCTCGACAGCATCGTGCAGAGCTACCTGAAGGATGACGACCCCGGAGCCCAGGTCCCGTTCGGAGCGCGCGCGCTCGGGCTCGTCCGCGGCTACCAGCACGACCTGGACCGCAACCGGGCGGCGCTGCTGACCGTCCGGCACGAGCTCGCCAGGCGCGGATACGGGCTCACCGAGGTGCGCATCCTCGACCTGCTGATCTTGTCCGCCGAGGCTGCGGCCTGAGGGGGATCATCCGCCCGGCGCTCTCGTCCAAGCTCATACCTGCTTGACATCCAGGCAAGACGGTATCAACATCGGTCAACAACGGGCATGAACGGCCATGACCCGGGCTGGGTGATCGGAGCGGCGAATGCTGCCGACGCAGCGCCGGCAGGCGATCCTGGCGCAGGTCCGCGAGCGGGCAGCCGTCTCGGCCGAGGACCTCTCCCGGCAGTTCGGGGTGTCGGTCGAAACCATCCGGCGTGACTTGCGCAGCCTGCAGGAACGCGGTCTGCTCGAGCGGGTCTACGGCGGGGCGACCCGCCCTTCCGGCCGGTCCAGCGAGGGCAGTTTCGCGGCCCGGAGCGTGCGCAACATCGACCGCAAACGGGCGATCGCCACGCTGGCCGCCTCGCTGGTGCAGCCCGGGGAGACGGTCGTCGTCGACGTCGGCACGACCGCGCTGGAGGTGGCCAGGGCCCTGCCGGCCAGCTTCCGCGGCCGGGTACTCACCAACTCGGTGCCCGCCGCCATGGAGCTGTCCACCCGCAGCGATGTGGAACTGCTGCTGTGCGGCGGGCAGGTCCGCGCCGGGGACGGCGCCTGCGCGGGGGCCCACGCGGAGGCCTTTTTCGGCGAGTTCTACGCCGACCGGGCGTTCCTCGGTTCGGGCGGCGTGCACCCGGACGCCGGGCTCACGGACTACTACCCGGCCGAGGTCGTGCTCCGGCGCACGATCATCGACCACACCGCGGCGACCTATGTGCTCGCGGACTCCAGCAAGCTCGGCGAGATCGCCGTGCACCGGGTCTGCACCCTCGACCGCCTCACCGCGGTACTCACCGATGACGCGGAGAACTCCGCTGCCTTCGCGGCGCTGGCCGCGGCCGGCTTCACCCTGCTCCGGGCCCAGGTCACGGAGCCATCGCAGTTGACTGCGGCCGCCGGGCGGCCGCGGCTGACCGCCGCACCTTAGCGGCCCGAGCGCGGCCCGCCCGCCGGCGGGCCGCTGAGGAAGTGATGCAGGTGACCACCATCACCGAGCACGACGACGACGCTATACTCCCCCGGTTCGGCTACCGGCAGCAGTTCGTCCGCTCGCTGCGGCACTTCGAGTCGTTCGCCGTGGCCTTCTCGTTCATCTCGATCACCACCGGGATCTTCACCACGTTCGCGTTCGCGCTGGCCACCGGCGGGCCGCGGGCGATCTGGACCTGGCCGATCGTGATCGTCGGCCAGACGCTGGTGGCCCTGGTCTACGGGGCGCTCGCCGCGCGCGTGCCGCTGTCCGGCTACTCCTACCAGTGGGCGTCGCGGCTGGCGAACGTGCACGTTGGCTGGTGGCTGGGCTGGATGTCGTTCGCGTTCCTGTCGATCGTCACCGTGTCGGTGGACTACGGGCTGGTCCAGGTCGCGTTCCAGCCGCTGATCGGCCAGACGTACACGCCGACCAGCGCGGCGCTGGAAACGCTCGTGGTGCTGGCGCTCCAGGCCGCGCTGATCATCTGGTCGACGCGGATCACCACCCGGGTCAACAACACCGCGGTCGCCACCGAACTGATCGGGATCATCGGCCTGACCCTGCTGCTGATCGTGGTGGCCGCGATCCGCGGCCTCGGGCACTGGTCCAACCTGACCTCGACCGGGACCGTCCCGGCCATCGGCTACTACGCCTGGCTCGGCCCGTTCATGCTGGCCACGCTGCTCGGGGCGTACACCATCGTGGGCTTCGAGTCCGCCAGCAACCTCGCCGAGGAGACGCAGCAGCCGCACCGGGTCATCCCCAAGGCGATGGTCCGCGCCGTGCTGGCCTCCGGAGTGGTCGGCATGGCGTTCCTCATCGCTCTCGCCTACTCGATCAGCGACATCCCCGCGGCGACCAAGAGCACCGCACCGGTCGCGTTCATAGTCAACGATGTGCTCGGCGGCGTCGTGCAGAAGATCTTCCTCATCTTCGTCGTGGTGTCGATCTTCGCCTGCGGCCTGATCATCATGGTGACGAACAGCCGGCTGATCTGGTCGATGTCCCGTGACCGGCGGCTGCCCGGCTACCAGCTGTGGCGCCAGGTGCCGCGGGCGACCGGCGGCCCGTCCTGGGCGACCGCGCTGGCCGCCGTCATCGGCGCGGTGATTACGCTGGTCCTGCGCACGCACACCTCCGCGCTGGTCACCCTGTTCACGGCGTCGACGATCATGCCGGCGATCCTGTACGCGAGCACGGTGCTGCTGTACATCTTCGTCGGCCGCCAGCGGCGCGGCGAGGCTGGGTACTTCTCGCTCGGGCGCTGGGAGATCCCGGTCATCGCCGGGGCGGTGATCTGGCTCGCGTACGAGCTGATCATCCTCATCGGGCCCAGCGAGTTCCGCGACGCCCAGTACTACGTGCTCGGCGCCCTGGGCGTGGGCCTGGTGTTCTACATCGGGCAGTGGCTCCTCGAGCCGTCCGCGATGCGGACCGAGCAGGGCGCGCACGGGGCGGAGGCACTGGAGGTCGCCGGGCAGCCCGCGGCGGCCGGGCCGGGGGGCCCGCCACCGGCGCCCCGCCCCTCCGATGGAGACGGCGCCGCTCCCTGAGCCGTTGAACATCCTCGCGATCGACCAGGGCACGTCGGCCACCAAGGCGCTGCTGGTCGGTCCCGGGCAGCGGGTGCTCGGGACCGGCGAGGTGCCGGTCCAGGTGCACGCCGCCGGCCCGGACGGGGTGGAGGCCGACCCGGAGGACCTCTACCAGTCGGTGATCGGGGCCGGGTCGCAGGCGCTGGCCGCGGCCCGGGCCCCGGCCGGCGCGATCGCGCTGGCCAACCAGGGCGAGACCGTGCTCGCCTGGGACCGGCAGACCGGAGCGCCGCTCACCCCCGCCATCGTCTGGCAGGACCGGCGCTCGGCCGCGGTGTGCGAGCGGCTCGAAGACCGGGCGCCGCGGCTGGCCCAGATCACCGGGCTGCCGCTCGACCCGTACTTCGCGGCGCCGAAGATGACCTGGCTGCGGGAGAACCTCACCACCGGCGGCGTGGTCACCACGACCGACACCTGGCTGCTGGCCCGCCTGGGCGGCGGCTACGTCACGGACGCGGCCACCGCGTCCCGGACGATGCTGCTCGACCTGGACGCGGCTGACTGGTCGCCGGAAGCGTGCGCGAGCTTCGGCCTGGACCCCGGCGCATTGCCCGAGGTCGCCGACTGCGCGGCGGTCACCGGCGAGACGTCGGCCTTCGGCCCGGCGGTGCCGGTGGCCGGGCTCGCCGTCGACCAGCAGGCCGCGCTGCTCGCCGAACGCTGTTTCGCCGCGGGCCAGGCCAAGTGCACCTACGGCACCGGCGCGTTCCTGCTGGCCACCACCGGCGCCACGGCCGTCCACTCGGCCAGCGGCCTGTCCGCGTCGATAGCCTGGCGGCTGGCCGGGACCCCGACCTACTGCCTCGACGGGCAGGTCTACACGGCCGGCGCCGCGGTCCGCTGGCTCGGCGAGATCGGCCTGCTCCGGGACGCGGCCGAGATTGACCAGGCCGGCGGGTCCGTCCCGGACAGCGGCGGCGTGCTGTTCCTGCCGTCGCTGGCCGGGCTGGGCGCACCGCACTGGCGCCCGGCGGCCCGCGGCGCCTTCCTCGGGCTCGGCCTGTCCACGACCAGGGCGCACCTCATCCGGGCCGTGGCCGACGGGCTGGCGGCCTCGGTCGCGCTGCTGGCCGATTCGGCCGCAGGCGACCTCGGCGGCCCGCTGACGGTGCTGCGGGCCGACGGCGGGCTGACCCGGTCCCGCCTGCTGATGCAGGCCCAAGCGGACCTGCTGCAGCTGCCCATCGAGGTATGCCGCGCCACGGATGCGACCGCCCTCGGCGTCGCGGCGCTGGCCAGGATCGGGATGGGGCAGGCCGGCGGGCTGGAGCAAGCCGTGGGCCCGGCCGACGTGGAGACGGTGATCGAACCGCGGATCAGCGCCGACGAGGCGGCGGAACGGATGGCCCGCTTCGCCACCGCACTGCGGGCGACCCTGGCGGCAGCGCGGTGATGGCAGCACCCCCGGAAGCCGCCGACGTCGCGATCATCGGCGCCGGGGTGGTCGGGACCGCGATCGCCCGGACACTGGCGCGCTACGACCTCAGCGTCGTGGTCCTGGACGCCGCCACCGACGTCGGCACCGGTACCACCAAGGCGAACACGGCCATCCTGCACACCGGGTTCGACGCGGTACCCGGCAGCCTGGAGAGCCGCCTGCTGCGCCGCGGCAGCGCGCTGCTCCGCGACTACGCGGCCCAGGCCGGCATCCCGGTCGAGCGCACCGGCGCACTGCTGGTCGCCTGGACCGGCGAGCAGCGGCGGGCGCTGCCGGAGATCGAGGACAAGGCCAGGCAGAACGGATACACCGCCATCCGCCCAATCTCCGCATCGGGCCTCTACCAGCGGGAACCCCACTTGGGGCCGGGCGCCCTGGCCGGGCTGGAGATCCCCGACGAGAGTGTCATCTGCCCATGGACCACGCCGCTGGCCTACGCCACCGAGGCGGTGCGCGCCGGGGTGCGGCTCCGGCTGGGCAGCCGGGTCACCGCCGTGCGCGCCGGGCCGGGCGGGCACGCCCTGGCCACCACCCGCGGAACCGTCAAGAGCCGCTGGCTCGTCAACGCCGCCGGGCTCGGCGGCGATGACATCGACGCGATGCTCGGCGGTAGTGGCGGCTTCACGATCCGCCCGCGCCGCGGCGAGCTGATCGTCTTCGACAAGCTGGCCCGGCCGCTGCTGGGCTCGGTCCTGCTGCCGGTGCCGACCGCGCAGACCAAGGGGGTGCTGGTCGCCCCGACCGTGTACGGCAACGTGCTGCTAGGGCCCACCGCCGAGGACATCGACGACCGCTCGGACACCGACACGACCGCGGCCGGCCTGGCCGCCCTGCTCGAAGCGGGCGGGGCGATCATCCCGGACCTGACCGGCGAGCAGGTCACCGCGACCTACGCCGGGCTGCGCGCCGCGACCGAGCACCGCGATTACCAGATCCGCGTCGATTCCCGCCTGCGTTATGCCTGCGTCGCGGGCATCAGGTCCACCGGGCTGTCCGCGTCCCTGGGGATAGCCGAGTACGTCGTCGATCGGCTCGGCGGGGCCGGGCTGCCCCTGGCCGAGCGCAGCGTCGCCGCCGGGCCGCCCGCGATGCCCTACATCGGCGAGGCGGGAACACGGCCGTATCAGGACGCCCGGCTGATCGCCGCCGACCCCGACTACGGGCAGATCGTCTGCCACTGCGAGCGGGTCACCCGCGGCGAGATCCGGGCCGCGCTGGCCAGCACCGTGCCGCCCGCCGACACCGGCGGGCTGCGCCGCCGGACCCGGGCGATGAACGGCCGCTGCCAGGGCTTCTACTGCGCGGCCACGGTGTCGGCGATGATGACGGCGGCGCGGTCGGCGGCCAGCGGCGGCCCGGCCACCGACTCCGGGCAGGCCGCCGCCGGGCGGCCATCGCCCGAGCTGGGCCGGCTGGCATGAACGTCGACGTGCTCATCGCCGGGGCGGGCCCGGCGGGCCTGGCCGCCGCGATCGAGCTGCGCCGGCTCGGCGTGAGCCGGGTTCTCGTCGTGGACCGGGAGGCCGAGGCGGGCGGCGTCCCGCGGCACAGCGCGCACACCGGCTACGGGCTGCGCGACCTGCACCGGGTGATGACCGGGCCGGCGTACGCACGTCACTATGTGCGGGCCGCCGTGCGGGCCGGGGCCGAGGTCCGGGCCGGAACCACGGTCACCGGCTTGTCCAGGTCGCCCAGCTGGCCCGGACTGCCCGGCGGACCGGAACCCGCGGCCGACGCCACCGGCCTCACCGGCCCGGCGCGCCCTGCCGGTGCAACCCGCCACGCCGGCGGGCCCGACCCTGCCGGCGCGCCCGACCCTGCCGGCGCGCCCGACCCTGCCGACGCGGCCGACGTTGCCGGCGCGCCCGACCTTGCTGACGCAGTTAGCCCTGCAAACGCGGCCGCCTCTACCGGCCCAACCGGCCCCCTGTCCGCCACCTTGACGGGTGCCGGTGGCATCGAGACGGTCACCGCGGCGGCGGTGCTGCTGGCCACCGGCTGCCGGGAACGGCCCCGCGCCGCGCGGCTCGTCCCGGGCGGAAGGCCGCCCGGGGTGATGACCACCGGGGAACTGCAGCAGCGGGTCTACCTCCACGGCCAGCAGCTGCCGGGCCGGGCCGTGGTCGTCGGCGCCGAGCACGTGAGCTTCTCCGCGATGCTCACGCTCGCGCACGCGGGCGCCGACGTCGTCGCGCTTGTCACCGACCAGCCGCGGCAGCAGAGTTACGCCGCTTTCGCGCTCGCCGCCGCGGCGCGCTGGCGGGTCCCGGTGTGGACGTCGGCGGCCGTGCGGCGGATAGCGGGCCGCGGCCGGCTGGACGGGATCGAGCTGGCCGATCTGCGCACCGGCGCGGTCTCCTTCGTCGGGTGCGACACGCTGGTCTTCACCGCCGACTGGATCCCCGATCATGAGCTGGCGCGGCTGGCGGGGACACAGATCGACCCGGGAACCCGCGGGCCGGCCGTGGACACCGCGCTGGAGACGTCCATCCCGGGCGTGTTCGCCGCGGGCAACCTCGTGCATGCCGCGGAGACGGCGGACATCGCCGCCGTCGGCGGCCGGCACGCGGCCCGGCAGATCGCAGCGGCGCTGCGCGGCACCGGGCCGCCGCGGACGGCGCGGATCCCGGTCACCGTGGCCGCGCCGCTGAGCTGGATCTCACCCAACGCCATCCACGCCGGCGGGCCGCCCCCGGCCCGCCGGCGTTTCCTCCTTCGGAGCGGCACCTTCCGCCGGACGGCGCGGCTGGAGGTGCGGCAGGGCGGCCGCGTGCTGGCCACGGCGCGGGCCCGGCTGGTGCCCGGCCGGCCTGTCCACCTGGACGCCGGCTGGATGGACCGGACCGACCCCTCCGCAGGTCCAGTCCAGGTCACGCTCCAGTAGCCGACGGTCCGTGCCGGGTGGCCAGCCGGGGGCCAGCATGGGCAGCACCCAGTGGGCGACGCCGCCGGATATCTCCGCCCGGGTATGGTGACTCGGCGGATTCGGCATCATAGAACCCGGCGATCCGGCCAGGAGGGGGACGATCATGCCGCAGGCCGCGCTGGAGCCGCTGCGCCGCTGGGACCCGGAGCGCATCGGGTCCTACGTGCTGCTCGGCCGCCTCGGCGCGGGTGCCATGGGCCGGGTGTATCTGGGCAGGTCCACGGCCGGGCGGCTGGTCGCCGTCAAGACCATCAAGATCGAGCTGGCCGACGAGGCCGGGTTCCGCGCCCGTTTCGCGCACGAGGTGGCCGCGGCGCGGCGGGTCAGCGGCGTGTTCACGGCGGCGGTGGTCGCGGCCGATGCCGAGGCGGACATGCCCTGGCTGGCCACGGCCTACGTGCCCGCGCCCTCGCTGAGCCAGCTGGTGGCCGAGTGCGGCCCGCTTCCGGTCCCGGCCGCCCGGTGGCTCGCGGCCGGGTGCGCGGAGGCGCTGGAGTCGATCCACAGCGCCGGGCTGGTGCACCGGGACCTGAAGCCGTCCAACGTGCTCGTCTCACCGGACGGGCCGCGGGTGATCGACTTCGGCGTGGCCAGGGCCGCCGAGCGCATCCAGCTCACCGTCACCCGGGGGGGTGTCGGGACGCCCGCTTACATGGCACCCGAGCAGGCTCGCGACACCCGGCAGGCATCGGTGGCCAGCGACATGTTCTCCCTCGGCGCGACCCTGGCGTTCGCCGCCACCGGGCACGCTCCCTACCAGGGCGAGACGGTCATGGACGTGCTGGTCAGGCTCGCGACAGAGCCGCCCGACCTGTCCGGGCTGCCGGCCGAGCTGACCGGTATCGTCACCGCCTGCCTGGCCCGCAGCCCCCGCGAGCGGCCCACGTCGGCCGCGCTGCTGGACCAGCTCGGGCCCTTCGTCACCAGCCCGGCGGGCCCGGGCTCGGCCCACGCCTACCTGCCTGCGTCGGCGATGGCCGTGATCAGCGGATACCAGCACGGCCCCCGGCAGGCGACCCGCGGCGCGGCCAACGGCAGCGTGGAGGAGGAGACCAGCACGGGCACGGGCCCGGAAACCGGCGCGGGCAGCGGCCCGGAAACCGGTGGCGGCTGGAGCGGCGGCGCCGTTGACGACGACGCCACCTTTGGCTCTCAGGTGGCGGTCCCCGCTCTTGCGCCCGCCGGGCGGGGCTCGCTCCGCCGGAGTGAAGAGCCTGGCGGGCGGGCTGAGGACGGGGCGGTCGCCCCCATGCCGGGGGCGCATGGGCCGGCCCGGCGCCGACGCCGGCCTCGCGGCCTGGTGGCGGCGGGCCTGACCGGTGCCGCCGCGGTGCTGGTGGCCGCCGGGATCCTGCTGGGAAGCCTGCTGACGGGCCCGGGCAGCGGGACGGGCACCGGCACGTCCAGCGGGGCAATCCCGAGCCTGCCGCCGGGGCCGCCGCCGTCCGCGTTCCCCCCGGCGTCCGGCAGCTCACCGCAGATCGTGATGCTCCAGCCCATCGGCGACCCGGCCACCGTGTTCCTCATCCATGGCACCGGCTGGATGCCGCAGAGCCACGTGACGGTGACCCTGGCCGGGCACGGCCAGTCATCGATCCGGCCGGTCGTGGACCTGCAGGGCACCTTCAACTACGCGGTCAACCAGGGCCACGAGTGGTTCCCGCGGCAGATCCCGCCCGGGGTGTACCAGATCGTGGTGACCGGCCCGGGCGGCCGCCGGGCGCGGGCCAGCTTCCAGGTCAACGCGCCGCCCCCCGGCCCGGGCCAGGGCCGGTCGAGCCCTTGAGGCGATCAGGACGCCTGGGTCCACCACAGGTCCTCCTGCCGGGAGCACCACGCCGGGTCGTTCAGCCGTCCCAGGTCGGCGGCGGTGATGATGCCGTGCTCGATGAGCACCCGCACC
>Ga0306924_10008118_pt1 | contig 10570 bp, 10 predicted proteins | sample sta12Can44000111_FD_203756 | JGI IMG/M metagenome (GOLD analysis project Ga0306924, IMG submission 203756) | Lab enrichment of tropical soil microbial communities from Luquillo Experimental Forest, Puerto Rico - statanox.12C.anox.44.000.111 (v2)... | ecosystem: Environmental > Terrestrial >...
AGGCAGAAAGGAGCGCGAGGACGGCAGCCGAGATGGGCTTCAGCCGCAGACGTGCTGCGGCGCGATGGGCCTGACACATGACGAAATCCGATTGGCAAGTTGGGGAACTGCCGGACAAAGTCATGCGCTGGCTCGAGCGAGCCTCTTCGTCGGCGGGAACGCGCGATGTTGCATTTCTACGCGTCTACACGCAATTGGCAACAATCAAAAGCGAACTTGTGGCCGCGCTTTTGGCTCACGAATGCGCTCATATGTCGCGTGCACGCTGCAGTCGCGGGCTTCCGGCCAGCAGGCTGCGAATTGCGTTTGCAGCCAAATTGGCGATGCTGGTGCCGCCGGCGTTCAGACCGCGGGCCTTTCCCTTTTGGCGGTGCCCATAGGCGCAAAAACTATAATCAAAGGTTCAGCTGGACACCCCATGAGCACCCGTAAATTCACCGTCGCCGAGATTCGCCAGACCTTCCTGGATTTCTTCAAGGACAAGCAGCACACCGTGGTCGCTTCCAGCCCGCTGGTGCCGGGCAACGACCCCACGCTGATGTTCACGAACTCCGGCATGGTGCAGTTCAAGGACGTGTTCCTCGGGACCGACAAGCGCCCCTACGTGCGCGCCGCCTCGGTGCAGGCCTGCCTGCGCGCCGGCGGGAAGCACAACGACCTGGAGAACGTGGGCTACACCGCGCGGCACCACACCTTCTTCGAGATGCTGGGCAACTGGAGCTTCGGCGACTACTTCAAGCGCGAGTCGCTGAAGTGGGGCTGGGAACTGCTGACCCAGGTCTACAAGCTGCCGGCCGATAAGCTCTGGGCCACGGTCTACATCGACGACGACGAGGCCTACGACATCTGGACCCAGGACATCGGCCTGCCGCCCGAGCGCGTGGTGCGCATCGGCGACAACAAGGGCGCGAAGTACGCGTCGGACAACTTCTGGATGATGGCCGATACCGGCCCTTGCGGCCCGTGCTCGGAAGTGTTCTTCGACCACGGCCCCGAGATCCCGGGCGGCCCGCCCGGATCGCCCGATGCCGACGGTGACCGCTACATCGAGATCTGGAACCACGTGTTCATGCAGTTCGACATGCAGCCCGACGGCAGCGTGAAGCCGCTGCCCGCGCCCTGTGTGGACACCGGCATGGGCCTGGAGCGCCTGGCGGCCATCCTGCAGCACGTGCACAGCAACTATGAGATCGACCTGTTCGAGATCCTGATCGCTGCCGCCGCGCGCGAGACCAGGTGCCAGGACCTGTCCAACCCCACGCTGCGCGTGATCGCCGACCACATCCGCGCGACGTCCTTCCTGGTGGCCGACGGCGTGATCCCGTCGAACGAAGGCCGTGGCTACGTGCAGCGCCGGATCATCCGCCGCGCCATCCGCCACGGCTACAAGCTCGGGCGCAAGACGCCGTTCTTCCATAAGCTGGTGCCTGACCTGGTCAAGCTGATGGGCGAGGCCTATCCCCATCTTGCGCAAGGCGAAAAGCGCATCATGGACGTGCTCAAGGCCGAGGAGGAGCGCTTCTACGAGACGCTCGCCAACGGCATGGACATCCTCGATTCGGCGCTGGCTGGTGACCAGAAGGTGCTGCCCGGTGAAGTCGCGTTCAAGCTGCACGACACCTACGGCTTTCCGCTGGACCTGACGCAGGACGTCTGCCGCGAGCGGAGCGTGACGGTGGACGAAGCCGGCTTCAACGCCGCCATGGACAAGCAGAAGGCCGCCGGCCGCGCCGCAGGCAAGTTCAAGATGGACCGCGTGCTGGAGTACGTGGGCGCCGCCAACCAGTTTGTCGGCTACGAAAAGCTGGAACAGGTCGCCAAGGTCGTGGCGCTGTACCTGGACGGCACGACTGTGAGCGAACTCAAGGCGGGCCAGGACGGCATCGTGGTGCTGGACACCACGCCCTTCTACGCGGAGAGCGGTGGCCAGGTTGGCGATGCCGGTGCGATCGAGTTCGGCCAGTTCCGCTTCGACGTCGAGGACACGCAGAAGATCAAGGCCGACGTGTACGGCCACCACGGGCACCTGCCGCAGGGCGTGCTGCGCGTGGGCGACAGCGTGGTCGCCAAGGTCGACATGGCGCGACGCGCGGCAACCATGCGCAACCACTCGGTCACCCACCTGATGCACAAGGCACTGCGCGAAGTGCTGGGCGTGCACGTGCAGCAGAAGGGCTCGCTGGTCGACGCCGACAAGACCCGGTTCGACTTCATGCACAACCAGCCGGTCACCGAAGAGCAGATCCGCGAGATCGAGATTCGCGTCAACGCCGAGATCCTGGAAAACCAGCAGACGCAGGCGCGCGTGATGGACATCGAGTCCGCCAAGGCCACCGGCGCCATGATGCTGTTCGGCGAGAAGTACGGCGACAGCGTGCGCGTGCTGGACATCGGCTCCAGTCGCGAGCTGTGTGGCGGCACGCACGTGCAGCGCACCGGCGACATCGGCCTGTTCAAGGTCGTGAGCGAAGGCGGTGTGGCGGCCGGCATCCGCCGTATCGAGGCCGTGACGGGCGCCAATGCGCTGGCGTATCTGCAGCAGCTGGAGGCGACGGTGAACGGCGCCGCCGGCACGCTCAAGGCCGCGCCCACCGAGTTGCAGGGCCGCATCGCGCAAGTGCTCGATCAGGTCCGGACGCTGGAAAAGGAAGTCGCCCAGCTCAAGGGCAAACTGGCTTCTTCGCAGGGTGATGACCTGGTGACGCAGGCCGTCGACGTGAAGGGCATCAAGGTGCTGGCCGCGCGCCTGGACGGCGCGGACGCCAAGGCCCTTCGCGACACCATGGACAAGCTCAAGGACAAGCTCAAGACCGCGGCCATCGTGCTGGCCTCGGTCGATGGTGGCAAGGTGCAACTGGCAGCCGGCGTGACGGCCGACAGCATGGGCAAGGTCAAGGCTGGCGAGCTGGTGAACTTCGTTGCCCAGCAAGTGGGCGGCAAGGGCGGTGGCAAGCCCGACATGGCGATGGCGGGCGGCACCGATGCGGCCAAGCTGCCGGTGGCCCTGCAGTCGGTGCAGGGCTGGGTGGCCGAGAGAGTCTAAGCCTGAGCGTGAGCCGCGGCCGCACTGCAGCCGGCGCGGCTTACCCCCAGCGCATTACGGCTGTGCGGCTGCGACCTTCTGCCCGGCGTTGCGCCATTCCGGGAAGCCGCCGCGGAACCAGTAGACTTTCTTGTAGCCGGCCTTCACGGCTTCGCTGCTGGCCTTGAAGCTCTTCCAGCATTCAGGACCGTTGCACCCGAAGATGAGTTCGGCGTTCTTGTCGCCGACCTTGTCGAGCTCAAACTTGTCCTGGCTGGGGTCATAGTCCGCTTCCTTGTGGCTCTTCTCGACGTACGGGACGAGCTTGGCGCCGGGCACGTGACCCGCCTTGTACTCGGCATCGTTGCGTGTGTCGATGTAAGTCGCGCCTTTTTGCAGCAGCTGCGCCACCGTGTTGGCATCCACCAGGTTCGCTCCCGCCAGGGCCCGCGGTGTGAAATAGCCGAGGGTGGCGACGTAATCGAAATCGGAGCCGTTCGGCGTCGCCAGCCTGGTCGCGTCCTTGAGCGCATCGGTGCCCGCAAGCTCCTTCGAGAGAGAGGCGCGCAATGATTCCGGCGTGGTCTTGGCGCCGTCGCGAATGGCCACGCTCAAGCCCGGGACCGGCTTGGATTCAAGCACGATCTTCAGCTGCTCGCCGGCAGCGACCCAGCGGTCGTACACCCCACGTTCCACCGCGACGACGTCGCAGCGCCGCAGTTGCAGGCAGGGCAGCAGCGCTTCCTGGTAGCGCGAGTCGTACACGGCGCCGAAATGTCTCTTGAACGTGGTGTTGGCGGCGTTCAGTTCGCCACGCATCAGGTAGGTGACGACGCTGTCCTGCAAGGGCAGCCCGAGGCGCTTTCCGGCGGCCTTGGCGAGGCTGTCGATGCCGCTGTCCTTGGGAGCGATCAAGACGGCCTGCACGGGCTTTTCGACGCTGAGCACCGGCTTGTATCCGTGGCGCAGCGCGCTGCCGATCACATGCGCCGGGGCAACGAAGATGTCGTGTGTCTTGGAGCGCGTGGCACCCAGGTCGGCGGTCGCATCGCTGGAGAGCGACACGTTGACATTGCCTTCCTTGCGCAGCGCCTGCTCGATTGCGGACTTCCAGGCGCCGAAGACCACCACGCGCGATTGTTCGCCACTGTCTCCCGGGTTGATGAGCACTTTCATCGCGCCCGGGGCCGCCGTGGGTTGCGCATGCAGATGGGCGGCCATCAGTGCCGCAGATACGCCACAGAAAACGATCTTCTTCATGTTCGTCAATGTGTTCTATGAGTCGCAAAATGTACCGAATTCCACGCTTCATGGAGCAACGGCGAGATGAGCGGCGCATCAAATGCACCTGAACGGTGCGTATGGTACGACGAAGGACCTCAATCGGCCGGACTGTGATGGCGAAATGGTGAGCGCTGATCGAGGTGTTCCATGTAGTTCGCGATCCCTCGTCCTTCGCGTTTCAGGAACTCTTCGACTGCGTCGGCGAAGGCCGGATGTGCCAGCCAGTGCGCACTGCTGGTTTTCACCGGCATCAGCGCGCGTGCCATCTTGTGCTCGCCTTGCGCGCCGCCTTCGAACCGGTCGAAGCCGTGCTCGATGCACCAGGCCAGCGGTTGGTAGTAGCAGGCCTCGAAATGCAGGCAGTCGACGCGTTCCAGCGCACCCCAGTAGCGGCCGTAGGCGACCTTCTCGTGGGCGCCATCACCAAGCGCAATCAGGCTGGAAGCAGTCGGCTTGCCGGCTTGCTCGGCGATGAACAGTAGCCAGCACTCGGGCATGTCGCGCGCCATCCGCCGGAAGAAGTCCCGTGTCAGGTAGGGTGCATTGCCGTGTTCGTAGTAGGTGCGCTCGTAGCAGCGATAGAAGAAGTCCCAGTCCTGCGGTGCGATGTCTGCGCCGCGGGACCAGCGGAAGCGCACGCCGGCATCCTGGACTCGCCGCCGCTCTTGGCGGATCTTCTTGCGCTTGTCCTGCGTCAGGCTGGCGAGAAAATCATCGAAGGTGTTCCAGCCGGATTGCCGGGTCCAGTGGAACTGCACCGTGTGCCGCAGCATCAACCCGGCAGCTTCGCAGGCCTGCGCGTCCTCGTCCGACGCAAATAGCAGGTGCAGCGACGACAGCTTCTCAGACTTGCACCAGGCGACCAGCGTCTCGATCAGCGCGCGTCGCGCCGCGTCATCCCGGGCAAGCAGGCGTGTGCCCGGCACGGGCGTGAAGGGGCTGGCCACCAGCGCCTTGGGGTAGTAGGGCAGCCGGTGGCGTTGGTAGGCATCGGCCCAGGCCCAGTCAAAGACATACTCGCCGTAGGAATGGTCCTTCAGATAGAGCGCACAGGCTGCTGCCAACTCGTCGCCGCGCCACAGCGTGATGAAACGGGGGGTCCAGCCAGTTTCAGGTACGGCACTCTTGCTGTCATGCAGGGCCGCCAGGTATTCGTGGCGCATGAACGGACTCGGCGCGAATTGATCGGCGAGTAACGCGTTCCATTGAGACGCGTCGGCTTCACGCGGTGTGGCCAGGACCCGGATGACATAATCGATTGAGTTGTCTCTTACTCTTCCCATGACGCTCAAACTCTGCATTGCCCAGCTTAATTTCGTCGTGGGCGACACGGCGGGCAACGCGCAGAAGATCATCGCTGCCTCGAAGGCAGCTTACGGCCAGGGCGCGCGCCTGGTGCTCACGCCGGAGTTATCCATCTGCGGCTATCCGGCCGAGGATTTGTTGCTGCGGCCCGCCTTCATCGCCGCTTGCGATGATGCCGTGAAAACGGTTGCCCGCGAGTTGGCCGGGTTAAAGGGCCTGCACGTGGTGGTGGGGCATCCCACGGGCGGGGACATCCGCAGCAAGTCGGTGGCTGTGCCGCGCCGCTTCAACGCGGCCAGCGTACTCAGCGAGGGCCGCGTGCTCGAGACCTACGCGAAGCGCGAGCTGCCGAACTACCAGGTGTTCGACGAGCGCCGCTACTTCACGCCAGGGCAGGGCACCTGCGTGTTCCAGGTCGAAGGCATCAACGTGGGCCTGCTGATCTGCGAGGATGCCTGGTTCGAGGAGCCGGCGCTGCTGGCCAGGCAGGCGGGCGCCGAACTGCTGGCTGTCATCAACGCTTCGCCCTATCACATGGGCAAGAGTGGCGAACGCGTGGCGCGCATGGCGGAGCGTGCCAGGACGCTGGACATGCCCGTGGTGTACGCGCACTTGGTCGGTGGCCAGGACGAGGTGGTGTTCGATGGCGCTTCGTTCGTGGTCGGTGCCGATGGCGCACTCGCGGGGCGCGCGCTGGCGTTCCGCGAGGACCTGTTCATGGTGCAGGCTGAGCGCGCTTCAGGCCGGCTGGCGCTGATGGCGGCCACGGCCCAGGAACGTAGCCCGGAGGCGGAACTGTGGGACGCGCTGGTGCTGGGCGTGCGCGACTACATCGGCAAGAACGGCTTCCCTGGTGCACTGCTCGGGCTCTCCGGCGGCATCGACTCGGCACTGGTCCTGGCGATTGCAGTCGATGCCCTGGGCCGCGACAAGGTGCGGGCGGTGATGATGCCGTCGCCCTACACCGCGGACATCTCCTGGATCGATGCACGCGACATGGCGGCCCGATTGGGCGTGCGCTACGACGAGATCTCGATCGCGCCCGAGTTCGAGTCCTTCAAGGCCTCGCTCGCCAAGCAATTCCAGGGGCGGCCGGAGGACACGACCGAAGAGAACATCCAGGCCCGCATCCGCGGCGTGTTCCTGATGGCGCTGTCGAACAAATTCGGCAGCATCGTCTTGACCACCGGCAACAAGAGCGAGATGGCCACGGGCTACTGCACCTTGTACGGCGACATGGCCGGCGGCTTTGCGGTGATCAAGGACGTGCTCAAGACCACGGTGTTCCGCCTCGCGCGCTGGCGCAACGAACACGACCCCTACGGCACCGGCGCCCGCCCGATTCCCGAGCGGATCATCACGCGGCCGCCCAGTGCCGAGTTGCGGCCAGGTCAGGTCGACCAGGACAGCCTGCCACCGTATGAGGTGCTGGACGCGATCCTGGAGCGCTACATGGAGAACGACCAGGGCATCGAGGAGATCATCGCGGCCGGCTTCGATCGCGCCCTGGTGGAGCGAGTGGCCCGCCTGATCCGCATCAACGAATACAAGCGCCGCCAGGCACCGGTGGGCATCCGCGTCACGCACCGGAGCTTCGGCAAGGATTGGCGCTATCCTATTACCGGCAGATTCATTGCATAGATCGTTGAGGAGAGGCCATGAAGCAAATTACCGCCATCGTTAAACCCTTCAAACTCGAAGAAGTGCGCGAAGGCTTGGCCGAATGCGGCATCACCGGCCTGACGGTGACGGAAGTCAAGGGTTTCGGGCGCCAGAAGGGGCACACCGAGCTGTACCGCGGTGCCGAGTACGTGGTGGACTTCCTGCCCAAGGTGAAAGTGGAGGTCGTGGTCAAGGACGACGATGTGGACCGCTGCGTGGATGCCATCGTCAAGGCCGCGCGCACGGGTAAGATCGGCGACGGCAAGATTTTCGTGACGACGGTGGAGCGCGTCGTGCGCATCCGCACCGGCGAGATCGACGAATCGGCCGTCTGAGCCGGTCCTAGATTTCCGACAGGTCCGTCACGCCGGCCGCGAGTTCGCCCGCCTGCAGCAGTTGCGGCAGCAGGGTATCAACGCGGTCGCCGACCCGGATCAGGTCCATCTGCCAGTCGCTCATGAACTCGTTGTTCACACTCGAGTTCAGGAAGCCCAGCAGCGGGTCGTAGTAGCCGCCCGCATTGAGCAGGCCGATCGGCTTGTCGTGGTAGCCCAGCTGCCGCCACGTCCATACCTCGAACAGCTCCTCCATCGTTCCGATGCCACCCGGCAGGGCCAGGAAGGCGCCGGCGTGCTCGGCCATCACGCGCTTGCGCTCGTGCATGTTGTCGACGATGTGCAGCTCCGTGCAGTCACGCTTGGCGAACTCGCGCTCGACCAGCGCATGCGGAATCACGCCGATGACCCTGCCGCCCGCCGCCAGCGTGGCGTCGGCGACCAAGCCCATCAGGCCCGCGTTGCCACCGCCGTAGACGAGCTGCCCACCGCGCTCGCCGATCCAGCGGCCGACTTCGACGGCGAGCTCCCGGAACGCAGCCACCCGGCCGGTACGCGAGCCACAGTAGACGCAAATCGAGAAAGGCGGTGTCGGCGTCATGCAATCACCCTGTGGTAGACCGCAGCGGCCCAGATGCCGCTGCAAAGAAGTAGAGCGAGCAGCACGGCGGCGCTGCCCATGTCCTTGGCACGCTTGGAAAGCTGGTGCCATTCGGGCCCGATGCGGTCGATCGCCGCTTCGACCGCGGTGTTGAGCAGCTCGACGATCAACACCAGCAGCACGGAGCCGGCCAGGAGCGCGATCTCGACCCAGTTGCGGCCCAGCCAGAACGAAGCCGGCACGAGCACGATGGCCGCCGTGGCTTCCTGGCGGAAGGCGGTTTCACCCCAGCCCGCGCGCAGTCCCGACAGCGAGAAGATGGCGGCATGCCACATCCGGCTGAGCCCGGAGCGTAGTTTTTGCGGATTGACCGGAGGGATGGCTTCTGGCGAAGAAGAGGGCATGGAGCGCATTGTCGCCCAGCCGGCGATCAGCTCTCGCTGTTGATCAGCCGGGTGCCTGCCACGGCGTCGTGCCAGAACTGCCGTTGAGGATGCGCGTAGCTCAGCAGGGCCCAGACCGCAATCCAGCCGAGCAGGGCCGTGGCGATACCGGTCGTCGACAGCTTGAGCGGCGCCACGAAGGCCAGCGGGGGCAGCACCCAGATCCAGCTGCAGACATACCGAAGCAGCGCGCGCCACAGATCTGGCGCGCGACCCGATCGGTCCACCACGCGAATCTTCCAGCTGCGCATGGCCAGTGTCTGCCCCTTGCTCCAGCACCAGCCGAAGTACAGGCCGAAGATCACCGCCACCAGGGCGAAGAGGTAGGGGCGCAGCGGGTCCATGCCGCTTCGCATCTGTCCGGCGATGCTGAAGACCAGCCCAGCGCCAAATGCGATGCCGAAAAGAAGCATGCTCTCGTAGAGCATGCAGGCCAGACGGCGCGGCAGGCTGGGCGTCACGGATACAGGATCAGTTCGGGCCGCCGTTTGCGGGCGGCTGCTGGGGCAGCAGCGTGTTGTGGTCCACCTGGTGCGGCGCGACCGCGATGCGTGGGGTCTTGTTGTCCGATTTAGGCGGCTTCGGAATGCTGGCCATCTTTTCGGACGGCACGGGCCGGACTGCGGCGGCGGTGGTTGGCGGCTTGGCCGCGCCGGCGGCGAGCTTGCGTTTTTCTTCCGCCGGCAGGGCCTGGTAGGCCTCCCACTTGGCCTTCTTGTCGTCCGGGGAGATCTTTTGCGTTTCGCCGAAATTCAGGCGAGCCAGGGCGCGCTGCTGCGGGCTGAGCGCCACCCACTCGGCCATGCGGCTGTGCAGCTTCTCCTGCTCGGGCGCGGCCATCTTGGGGTAGTTGGCGGAAAGCGCCAGCCACTTGCGCTTCTGCGCTTCGCTGAGGGAGTTCCAGGTGGAGGCCAGCGGCGCGAGTGCCTGGTGTTGGTTCGGACTCAGCTCACGCCACATCGGTCCGGCTTTGCCAGGTGCCTTGGGCGTCGACGTGCCAGCGCGGGGCGTCGAGGCGACGTGTGCAGGCGTCGACGCCATCGTGCCCGGCGGCGCGACCGTTTTGCTGGGCTCGGCCGGGGCAGGGGTCTGTGACAAGGCGAGCGAACCGGCGAGCAACACCATCAGGCCCGTCAGCCCGGTGACCACCCGACGGCTGGCTCGTGCGAAACCCGGCGTCATCATCGCGCGCCTGGCCTCATTCCTCGCTGGATTGCTTGAGGAACTGGATAAAGCCGGGGTCGGCGTAGGCAGAGGGCGGAAGGTCGTCGGTGAGAAGGGCGGCATCCACCTCGGCCACTTCGCTCGCGCGGCGGTCATTCTCCAGGCTGTAGACGACGATCAGGCCTGCGGCCAGCGCGAGGATGGGCAGTGCGGAGGCGATGCGGTTCCACAGCGACTGGCGTTCGTTGCCCATGGTCAGTGTGGCAGCGCCAGAACCCGACACTGCAGTCGCGGTGTGCAGCGCGGCCACACGCTTGCGGCGGCCGAGCGCCTGGCTGCGGGCGGCGCGCAGACGCTCGCTCACTTCGTAGGGCAGCTCGGCAGTGCCGGCGGCCAGCCGGGCGGTCACTTGCCGGGCGAATCGGTCCTGCTGTTCGAGCTGGGTGCTGTTCATAGTTGTATTCCCTTTGCCTTCAGCGCTTTACTGAGAGCCTGGACTGCGCGAGAGCAGTGAGTCTTGACACTGCCTTCCGAGCAGCCCATGGCCGCTGCCGTTTCGGCCACGTCCATGTCCTCCCAATAACGCATCAGGAAGGCTTCCCGTTGACGGGCCGGCAGCTCCTGGATTTCGGATTCGATTTCCCGGAAGATCTCCGCCCGCCGCGTGGCGTCCTCGGCACTCTCCGCCTGTTGAGAGCCATCCTCCAGCGCAAAAGTTTCAAGCAGATCGAAGTCGCCGCCGTCGTCGTTGCCC
>Ga0306924_10008128_pt1 | contig 10564 bp, 5 predicted proteins | sample sta12Can44000111_FD_203756 | JGI IMG/M metagenome (GOLD analysis project Ga0306924, IMG submission 203756) | Lab enrichment of tropical soil microbial communities from Luquillo Experimental Forest, Puerto Rico - statanox.12C.anox.44.000.111 (v2)... | ecosystem: Environmental > Terrestrial > Soil...
GATGGTGTCCGCGTCGGCCTTGGCGTGCACGAGGCACGGGTAGCCGTCGCAGGTCGCGCACCGGATGCACTCGCTGGCGGCCCGGTCGGCCTCGTTCAGCAGGATGCCGCAGGGGGCGGGGAACGGGTGGTAGCCGCCCTGCTCGAGGGCGTCGGAGATCTGCTGGACCCGCGGCTCGTGCGAGACCGGCGGCCACGGGTACTGCCGCGACCAGGAGCCCTCGGTGGGATCGGTGCCGTGTGTGCCGTGCACCTGGTACAGCCATTCCGCCTTGGTGTACCAGAGCTCGAACTCGTCGTAGCCGACCGGCCAGGCCGGGGAGATCCCGTCGGCGTGCCGCAGCTCGCCGAAGTCCTGCGGCCGCAGCCGGTACAGCGCGGCACCGTACAGCTTGGTGGCGCCGCCGACGAAGTAGTGCACCTGCGGCTGGAACGGCGTGCCGTCGCCGTCATACCAGGTATCGGACGATATGTACCGGCCGTCGACGAATACCGGCCCGGGATCCCAGTTCGCCGCCTCCCGGGTCAAGAAGGTGCCGCGTTCCAGCAGCAGTATCCGTTTCCCCGTCGCGGCGAGCGTGTGAGCGAGGGTTCCGCCGCCCGCTCCGGTACCGACGATGATGACGTCGAAGTCCTGTGACATGGCAGTTCTCCCCCGAGTGAGTACGGGCAGGGTCGCTATACGGGGAGAGTCGTCGGATCCCCGTATGTGGCGTGCAGATCGAGTTCGCGGTTGAGCGTGAGAGCGGCGTTGATCAGGGACAGGTGGGTGAACGCCTGCGGGAAGTTCCCGAGCTGCTCACCGGATGCGCCGATCTCCTCCGAGAACAGGCCGAGGTGATTGGCGTAGGTCTGCATCTTCTCGAAGGTCAGCACGGCCTCATCGAGCCGTCCGGACCTGGCGAGCGCGTCGACGTACAGGAACGTACACAGCGAGAAGGTGCCTTCGTCGCCGTGCAGGCCATCTGGCGAGGCGGCCGGGTTGTAGCGGTACACGAGGCTGTCGGAGACCAGTTCGCGGTCCATTGCCCGCAGGGTGGACAGCCACATCGGATCGCGCGGCTCGACCAAGCCCTGGATCGGCATGAAGAGCAGGGAGGAGTCCATCACGTCGGTGTCGTAGTGCTGGGTGAAGGCCTCGACCTTGGGGTTCCAGCCGCGCTCCATGATCTGGTTGTAGATGCGGTCGCGTTCGACGACCCACTTGGCGACGTTGGCCGGCCGGCCGGTGCTCGCGGCCATCCGGATCGCCCGGTCCAGCGCGACCCAGCACTCAACCCTGCCGTAGGTGAAGTCCTTGCGGCCGCCGCGCGTCTCCCAGATCCCTTCGTCCGGCTGGTCCCAGTTGTCGCAGACCCAGTCCATGATCCTGCTGAGCGCCTGCCAGCCCTGGTGAGCGATCGGCAGGCCGTGCCCGGACCCGGTCTCCAGCGCGCCTATCGCCTCGCCGTAGATGTCGAGCTGGAGCTGGTCGGCCGCGCCGTTGCCGATCCGGACGGGCCGCGAGGCCCGCCAGCCCTCGAAGTGGTCGAGGTTCGTCTCGACCAGGTCGGAGGTGCCGTCGACCCGGTACATGATCTTCAGCGGGCCCGATGCGCTGCCTGCCTGCTCGGTGGCCCGGTCGCGCATCCACACGCCGAACCGCGCGGCCTCCTCGAGGTAGCCCAGGCCGGCCAGGGCGTGCATCGACAGGGACCCGTCCCGGATCCAGGTGTAGCGGTAGTCCCAGTTCCGTTCGCCGCCGGCCTGCTCGGGCAGCCCGAAGGTAGCCGCGGCGACCGGCGCGCCGGTCGGCTCGTAGGTGAGGAGCTTGAGGGTCATCGAGGAGCGGCTGACCATCTCCCGCCAGCGCCCCGTGTACGTCGAGCGGCCCAGCCACCGCTTCCAGTACGCCGCCGTGTCCTGGGCCATGCGGTCGAGTTCCTCCGGCGCCAGCGACTGCGGCTCGCCGCCCATGGATTCCAGCACCACGCCGCGCCCGCTCTCGCCTTCTCGCAAGCTGAGGGTGGCGCGCAGCCCGTCGCCGGCCTGCTCGATGACCACTCCGCCCTCGGAGACGGCACGCCGCTGGCCCGAGCTGTGCATGGTCAGGTGCGTCCCGTTCGCCGCGCGGAAGACCGCGCCGGCGTCGTGCGCCTCGATCGTGTGCGCGACCCGGCCGTAGTCGAACCGGGGCTGGATCTCCAGCTGGAACTGCATCGTGCCGCGCGCGCACCGCAGATGGCGGACCAGCCGGTGCCGGTCGGTGGGCTTGCCCTCGATGACCGGCATGAAGTCCAGCACCTCGCCCACGCCGCCTGGCGTCATGAAGCGGGTGATCAGCATCGCGGTGTTGGGGAAATACAGCTGCCGCGACACATAGCCGTCGGCGGCCGGCCTGATCGAGCAATAGCCGCCACGGTCGGCGTCGAGCAGCGACGCGAACACGCTCGGCGAGTCGAACCGCGGGCAGCAGAAGAAGTCCACGGTGCCGTCGCTGGTCACCAGCGCCGCCGTCTGCAGGTCCCCGATAAGGCCGTGCTCACTGATGTCCGGGTAGCGATCCATGTCTGTCTCCTTACCCTGCGCAGCCCCTCCCCCGGCCCACGCTTCCGCGCGGGGCGACCCGACCGCCTCACCCGCTAGGGATGATCTCGCGCGTTGTGATCGGGCCGGTCACGGCGGACGAAGGCCACCACAACGGGCGAATTCACCTGGACGACACCGTCGCACCACCGTCCGTTCGGAATGAAATAGAAATCCCGCGCTGGCGGCGGCAACCGCATCACTCGGCGACCGCGGCGGCCGAGGCTAGCGCCCGCGCGGACGTCGTCAGCCACCCGGCCACCGCGATGAGCACCCCGCACGCCATGGCCAGCAGCCACGGCCCGTGGGTGGCGGCGCTGAGCGCCTGGGCGTGCGACTCCCCCGCCGCGAGCCGCGCCTGGGTGCCCGCCGCCAGCTGAGCGCCCATCACCGCCACGCCGAGCACGTTGCCGATCTGCCGGGTGGTGGAGATGACCGCGGAGGCCACGCCCGCCTGATCCGGCGGCATGCCGGCGACGCCGGTGTTGGTGATCGGCGGGTTGACCAGGCCCTGCCCGGCGCCGAGCACGACCATGGCGACCGCGAGCCACGCGTAGGAGGTGTCCGGCGACAGGCCCAGCAGCGCCGCGAAGCCCGCGGCGGTCGCCGCGCCGCTGAGCACCAGCGGGATCCGCGCCCCGCGATGCGCGACCAGCGACCCGGCCACCGGGGCCGTGACGGCCATCACCGCGGTGGCGGGCAGCAGCGCGAGCCCGGCCCGCAGCGGCGAGTAGCCGTGCACGTCCTGCAGGTAGAGGGTGATGACGAACAGGAACCCGGCGAGCACGACGAAGGCCAGCACCGCGATCACGCAGGCGCCGGTGAACGGCTGGCTGCGGAAGAACCGCGGCTCGAGCAGCGGCTCGGGAGTGCGCCGCTCGACCGCCACGAACGCGGCCAGCGCCGCGCACGACACGGCGAACAGCGCCAGGATCGGTACCGACGCCCACCCCTGGACCGGTCCCTGGATCACCGCGTAGGTCAGGCTGCCCAGGAACGCGATCATCAGCAGCTGCCCGGGCACGTCGACGCGCCGCGGGCGCGCCGCCCGCGACTCGGGCACGTACCGGCGGGCCGCGACCGCCATGAGCAGTCCGATCGGCACGTTCACCCAGAACACCGACCGCCAGCCGACCTCGCTGACCAGCACTCCGCCGGCGACCGGCCCGCAGGCGGTGGCGAGCCCGAAGATCCCGCTCCAGATCCCGATCGCCCGCGCCCGCTCGCGGGCGTCGGTGAAGGTGTTCCGCACGATCGACAGCGACACCGGAGTCAGCATCGAGCCGCCCAGTGCCTGCACCATGCGCAGGGCGATAAGGGATCCCGTGTTCGGCGCGAGGCTGCACAGCAGCGACCCGAGGCTGAACCCGAGCAGGCCGACGATGAACAGCCGCCTGCGGCCGAACCGGTCCGCCATCGACCCGGTGAGCAGCAGGAGGCTCGCGATCACCAGCAGGTAGGCGTCGGCGACCCACTGCAGCCCGGCCAGGCTCGCGTGCAGGTCCTTTTGCAGGGTGGGCAGCGCGACGTTCAGGATGGTCGAATCCAGGTACGTCATGAACAGGCTCGAGCTGCAGATGAGCAGCACGACGAGCCGGCCGCGGCGGCCCGCGGCCCCGTCGGGTATGGCGGCGTCGCGGGCGGGACCGAGCAGCCCGAGCCCGCTCACCCGGTGGTTCCCGCGCGCACCGGGACCTTCTCCTCGGCACCCGCGATCAGCGCCGCCGTGCGCGCCGCGCTCGCCTTCCCGGCACGGCCCGTGGTGACCAGCGCGAGGGCGAACACCACGGCGCCCAGGCTGGCGACGACCCACCAGCCCGGCCTGGTGGCCGCCGTGAACCCGGCGGCCAGCGGTCCGTGCAGGTTGGCGGCAAGCACGGACCCCATTATGGCCACGCCGAGGGACGAGCCGACCTGCCGCCCGGTCGACGCGATCCCGGACGCGACGCCCGCCTGCGAGCGCGGCATCCCGGACACCGCGTTGTTGGTGATCGGAGCGTTCAGCCAGCCCTGCCCGATGCCGAACACCAGGCAGCACACCAGCACGTACCACACCGGCGAGGCGCCGGTGAGGAAGGTGAGCAGCAGGCCGCCGGCCGCGATCCCGGCGCCGGCGATGAGCAGCGGGACCCGGGTGCCGCGCCGCGCGATCATCCGCCCGGCCAGCGGCGCCGAGACGGCCATCACCACCGCCATCGGCAGCAGGAACAGCCCGGCCACCAGCGGCCGGTAGCCGCGCACGTCCTGCAGGTACAGCGTGATCAGGAACAGGAACCCGGCGAACGCGGCGAGCCCGGTCACCGCGGTCAGCGCCGCGCCCGAGAACGGCAGGCTGCGGAAGAACCGCAGGTCGACCACTGGCTGCGCCCGCCGCGGCTCATGGCCGAGGAAAACCGCGAGCGCCACCGCGGCCGCCGCGAAGCACGCCAGGATGCGGACCGAGCCCCACCCGTAGCCGGGTCCCTCGATGATGCCGTAGCTGACTGCCCCCAAAGTGATCATGATCAGGATTTGCCCGAACGCATCGGGGCGCCTGCAGGTCCCCGCACGCGACTCCGGGACGAAGGCGGCCGTGAGGATGATCGCCGCCACGCCGACGGGGATGTTGACCCAGAACACGCCGCGCCAGCCGACGGAGCCGACCAGCGCTCCCCCGATGATGGGCCCGAGCGCCATCGACAGGCCGAACACGCTGCCCCACATCCCGATCGCCCGCGCCCGCTCCCCGGGGTCGGTGAACGTGTTGGTCACGATCGCCATCGCCACCGGGTTGAGCATCGACCCGCCGACGGCCTGCAGCGCGCGGAACGCGATCAGCCAGCCGAGCCCGGGCGCGAGGCTGCAGGCCAGCGAGCCGAGCGTGAACACGGCCAGCCCGACCTGGAAGACCCGGCGGCGGCCCACGCGGTCGGCCGTCGATCCCGAGAGCATCAGCAGGCCCGCGATCACCAGCAGGTAGGCGTCGATCGTCCACTGCAGCCCGGACACCGGCGCGCGGAAGTCACGCCCGATGGCCGGCACGGCCACGTTGACGATCGTGACGTCCAGCCCGACGATGAACAGGCTCAGGCAGCAGATGGCCAGCACCAGGTAGCGGCGCCGACGGCTCAGCAGAGGCAGCGCGACTCCTCTCGGCCTCCGGAAACCCGCAATTACTTTTGTTTCTACAACTAACTTTAGCCGGGAGCTATGCCCGGCCGCATAGGAAGGAATCATGAGCGACCAGCTGAGCCCGAACGCGCCATGACCCCACCCGGCCTGTCCCTGCTCACGCTCAACGTCGGTAACCCCTCGCCCGAGCGAGCCAGGCGGCAGCTCGCCTGGCTGTCCAGGCGGGACGAGCACGTCCTGGTCCTGACCGAGACCAAGCCCAGCGCCGGGTGCCGGCTGGGTCGGCCGCGGAGGCGACGGCTACCGGTACGACCACGCCTTCTGCTCCGGACCCCTGGCCGGCCAGGTCACCGCCTGCTACTACCTGCACCAGCCACGCGAGGACGGGCTGTCCGACCACTCGGCGCTGACCATGCACCTGGCTGTTCCCCCGCCGGCATTCCTGCCGCCGAGGTAATAGAGATGGCATGAACGTTGGCGCTCGCGGCGCTTCCGGCGCCTTGGCCTTAGCTGAGCCGGGTGGAACCGCCTTATCGTTCCAGGCGGCAGCGTGCCTGGTCCTGCCGCATACTGGTCCGGTGGGGCCGGCAGCCGATTTCGTCTGGAGGCAGATCCAGCCTCCCGCGGGCCGCCGCGGGAAGCTGGATCGCCGCCGACGGTTCGCGGGGCCATCCGACCAGGCTCTGCACTGGCTGGCCGGCTGGTATGCGATCGCCCTGCGCCTCGGCGGCGCGGTCTTGTTCACCGCGGTAGCCGTGCTGGCAGCGACGAAGCAGATCTCCGGCTGGTGGCTGGGCGTGCTGCTGACCGCGCTGTGCTTGTGGTCGGCCCTGTTCACCTGGCGGGTCCGGCGGTCCGGGTTGACGCCGACCGTGATACTGGCCGACGCCGCGGTGATCTCGGCGCTGGCGCTGGCGCAGCAGCATCTGGTCCCGGCCGTGCTGATCGAGGACAACACGACCTGGATGCTCCCGCTGGCCTGCACGTCGGTGTACATCCTGCAGATCGCGCTGCGGCCGCGGCTCGGGCTGCCCGCGGCCGCGATCGTGGTCATCGCCTACGGGCTCGGCACCGGCCATCTGGCCGGTGGCTGGCTGCTGGCGGTGGAGGCGATGGTCGTCGCCGGGCTGATGGCCGTGATTCGCAGCGGCGCCTGGCAGGCGGACGCGGTCGTCGCCGCCGGCCTGGAGACCGAAAGGCAGATCCGGGCCGAGGAGGCGCGGCGCGCTGACGAGCGAGAGCAGCACCGCCAGCTGCACGACACGGTCCTGTCGACCCTGACCATGGTCGCGGCCGGCGCCTTCGCCGAACCGTCCTCGGCGCTGACCGCGCAGGCCGCCAGGGACCTGCGCGTGCTGCAAGGGCTCGAGGGGACCCCGGCCGTGCCGGGCGGGTTGGCGCCGCTGACTGACCTGGGACCGAAACTGGAGCGGGCCGCGGCCAGCACCGGTGACATGGCCGTCCGGCTGAAGCTCGTCCCGGTCACGTTGCCGTCTCCGGTGGCGGATCAGCTCGTCGCCTGCGTCGGCGAGGCGCTGCGCAACGTCGAGCGGCACGCCGGAACCGGCCAGGCGGAAGTGAGCGTCACCGGCGGTGCGGGCTGGGCCGTGGTCAAGATCACTGACCACGGCCGCGGGTTCGACCCGGCCGCCACTCCGCCATCGCGCCGGGGCATCCGCGAGTCGATCACCGAGCGGATGCTGGCGGCCGGCGGCCGGGCCGCGATCGCCAGTCGTCCCGGCGCGGGCACGACCGTTACCGTGAGGTGGCCGGCATGACCTCCGTGCAGCCGACCGCGATGATGTCCGGCCGCTACCAGCGGGCCTTCACCATCGCTGTGGTCCTCCTGGTCGCGGGCTGGCATCTCGCCGGAGCGGGCGGGCAGCTGCTGCATGACCGGCCGGCCTTCGGCTCGTTCGCCTTTCAGGGCGTCATGTGGCTGGTCATGGCGCTGGCGATCGCCGCCGGGTCGGTTCTGGTGCTGCGCGGAACGCCCGGCTGGCGCCCGGCCTGGGCGGTGGCCGGGATCGCGCTGGCCGCCAGCACGGCAGCGGCGGCGGCCAGCCCGGCGGGCCAGATGCTGGCGGTCAACTGGGCGTGGGGGAGCGCCGGCTGGATATGCGTGCTCGTGCTGCTCCGCCGCCGGTTCGCCGAGCTCGCGTTGTTCCTCGCCGCCGTGGCCCTGGGCATCCTGGGCGTGCAGGTGTGGGATGGGCTGGACCGCACCGCCCTGGCCGGGTTCCTCGCCGTGCTGGCCTGGTCGACCGGTGCCCAGGTTGCCGTCGCCGCTGGGGTCAGGGCGCTGGATGCCGCCGCCGGCCATGCCGCCGAGGCGGCGCGGAGCGAGGACGTCGCCCGCGAGCGGGCCGCCACCGCGGAGATCATCCGGGCCGCCCGGCACGCCCGCTGGCTGTCGCTGCAGGAAAGCGCCGTCCCGCTGGTCGCCGAGCTGGCGGCGGGGACGGCTGACCCGGGCGACGCGCAGGTGCGCGTCAGGTGCGCGGTCCAGGCGGCCCGGCTGCGCCGGCTGCTGGCCGAGGGCGATGAGGTACCCGGATCGCTGGTGCACGAACTGCACGCGAGTGCCGATGTGGCCGAGCGGCGCGGGGTTGCCGTCGAGATCGAGACGGCCGGGCCGCTGCCGCAGGTGCCTGGCCCGGCCCGGCGGGTGATCACCGACGCCGCTATCGCGATCCTGACCGCCGCGCGCAGCCAGGCGCGGATTACCCTGGCGGCGGTGGCCGCCGGAATCGCCGTCAGTTTCGTCGCCGATACCGGCGCGGTCGTCCCGCTGCCCGCGGCCAGCGGGGGGGTCGCCATCGAACAGCAGCAAGACGGCGGCATGCTCTGGGCGGAGGCGCGATGGAACAGCCGGTGACGGTGGCGATCATCGAAGACCATCCGGTCGTCACCGAGGGGGTGGTGTCCTGGATCCGGTCTGATCCCGGCCACCGGGTGCGGGTGGTGCTGACGGCGGGCGACCTGACCGGGCTCGGCGCCGCGCCGCGGCCGTCGGCCGATGTGGTCATCCTGGACCTGGAGCTGTCCGGCGAGCTGGTCACCGCGCAGATCCCCGGGCTGGTGGCAGCCGGATACCGGGTGGTGGCCTTCTCCGGGCACGGCGATCCGGCGATCGTGATGGAGACGCTGGACAACGGCGCGCACGCCTACGTGTCCAAGGAGGAGGGCCGCGACCATCTGGTCGAGGCCGTGCTGGCGGCTGCCGCCGACCGGCCTTACATGACCCGGTCGCAGGCCAGGGCGATGCTCGCCGACCAGCGCCCGGCCCGGCCGGCGCTGTCGGAGCAGGAGCGGCAGGCGCTGCTGCTGTGGTTCCAGGGCATGTCGAAAGCATCGGTCGGGCGGCGCATGTCGATCAGCGAGAACACGGTCCGGCAGTACATCAGCCGCGCGCGCGCCAAGTACGCGGCCACCGGGCGGACCGCGCCGAGCAAGGACGCGCTGCTCGCCCGCGCGATCGAGGACGGCGTGATCAAGCCGGGCGAGATCATGCCATACAAGTCATTCGCCCGCGCCACGGCCGACCAACACAGCGAGGGTGCCCCGGACCGGTGAATGGTCCGGGACACCCAAGCTCCCCTCCCCCGAGCCTCAGCATTCCCGATCGCGGGCGGCATTGTCATGACGCCCGATCGGGTGACACGACGGCGGGCCGGCTAGGCCCCCGGTAACCGCGGTGTCACGCCGATACGGCGGACGACGTCCCCGATGGACTCGACGTCACCGTGCCGGCGGCGGATCAGGTCGGCGACCACGCCGGTCCAGCCGGTCTGGTGGAACGCGCCGATCGCGGCGCCGTTGTCACCGTGGAAGTACTCGCTGAAGATCAGGTTGTCGTGCCAGGCCGGGTCGGTCTGCATGATCTCGGTTCCGCCGAAGCAGGCCCGGCGGCCGTCCTGGTCCTGGGTGAAGACCGAGATCAGCCGGTCGGACAGGTCGGCGGCGACCTTGTCGATGGTCAGCTGGCGGCCGGACCCGGTCGGGTACTCGATCGTGTAGTCGTCGCCGTAGAACCGGTGGTACCGCTCGAGGACGCTGACGATCAGGTAGTTCAGCGGGAACCAGATCGGTCCGCGCCAGTTGGAGTTGCCGCCGAACATGGACGTGGTGGACTCGGCGGGCTCGTAGTCGACGCTCGCCGAGATGCCCTCGACCTGGAGATCATAGGGATGCTCACGGTGGTAGGCGGACAGCGCCCGCAGGCCGTGCGGAGACAGGAACTCGCTCTCGTCGAACAGCCTGGCGAACAGCCTTTCCAGCCGTTCCGGCCCGCAGAGGCTGAGCAGCATCCGCTGTCGTCCGGGCTCCCCGCGCAGCACGCCGCGCTCGGCCATCTTCTGCCCGTCCGTCATTCCGTGCCTGACAAGGAAGTCCGCGAACCGCTTGCCGAGCCGGAAGGACTGCCGCATGTCGTCCTCGCTGATGACCGCCGCCGCCATCGCGGGAATGATGCCGACCATCGACCGCACCCTCACCGGCACGCCCTCGCCGCCTGGTGTCCTGAGCCGGTCGTAGTAGAACCCGTCGACGTCATCCCACAGGCCGAGGTCGTCGAGCGCGTCGCTGATCGCCGCGAAGTGCTCGAGGAACTTCAGGGCCAGGTCCTGGTGGGGCCGCCGGCCGGATACGTTGAGGATCACCGCCATGGTGCCCATGGCGATCGCGTAGAAGCCCATCCAGCCCGTGGCGTCGGACTGTTCCAGGATGCCGCCGACCGGGAGATGGGAGCGGTCGATCGGGCCGATGTTGTCCAGCCCGAGGAAGCCGCCCTCGAACAGGTTGTTGCCCTCGGCGTCCTCCCTGTTCACCCACCAGGTGAAGTTGATGAGCAGCTTGTCGAAGACCCGGCTGAGGAAGTCGATGTCGCG
>Ga0306924_10008129_pt1 | contig 10563 bp, 8 predicted proteins | sample sta12Can44000111_FD_203756 | JGI IMG/M metagenome (GOLD analysis project Ga0306924, IMG submission 203756) | Lab enrichment of tropical soil microbial communities from Luquillo Experimental Forest, Puerto Rico - statanox.12C.anox.44.000.111 (v2)... | ecosystem: Environmental > Terrestrial > Soil...
TCGAATATCTGAAGACACCCTATACGGCGGCCCAGCTGAAGGAGCTGCTCCGACAGCTGCGGATGCCGGCGAGCGCATTGGTTCGGAAAAAGGAGGCCGCGGCCGCCGGCATCGATCCGAAGAACTCGACGGAGGAAGAGCTGATAACGGCGATGGTCAAAAACCCGATCCTCGTTGAGCGGCCGATCGTGGCCTCGGGCGGCAAGGCGGCGGTCGGACGGCCGCCTGAGAAGGTGCTCTCGGTGCTGTAGCCTTAGGGATTTGGTCTCGGCGCCGTGTATTCGGCGGCGCAAAACGTGCCGCCCTGATATCGCTCGGCGATCGGGTCCGCGCCGGCCGGTTCTGCAGCAAGTACCGCCTCGGCGTAGGGCTCGGAATCGTCCTGCGGCCGATAGCCGAGCCTCTCGGCGTTCGAATTGTCGTACCAGGAGCGCCGATTGTTCGAGACGCCGTAGACGATTTCGTAGCGGATATCTGGATGCTCAAGACCGATGCGCACGAGTTGGGTGTAGTCGCGCGGGCTGATCCAAATCGACAGCCGGCGCTTGTCGATCGGCTTCTCTCCAAAATTTCCGATCCGGGTGCACAAGGCGCCGATCCCGTGCTTGTCGGAATAGAGGCTGGCAATTGCCTCGCCGAATGCCTTGCTGACGCCGTAGCGGCTGTCGGGTCGCGGGACGACTCCGTGGTCGATCCTGTGGTCGCGCGGGTAAAACCCGACCGCGTGATTGCTGGTGGCAAACACGATGCGTTGGACGCCGGCGCGCCGCGCCGCCTCGAAGATATTATAAAGGCCGATAATGTTTCCCTGGAGTATTACCGGCCACTCGTTCTCGCCCGAAATGCCCCCGAGATGCACGATGCCGTCGACGTCGGCGACGATCCGCTCGACCGCCGCCATGTCGGAGAGTTCGCCCCGCTCGACTTCCTCCCCGTCGCGCGCCGGCGCCAAGGCGACCCGGTCGGACAAGCGCAAAATCGGATAGACTCCTCGCAAGGTCTCCCTCAGCGAGCGGCCGATGCCACCACCCGCGCCGGTGATCAGGACTCTTTTCATCCAGGCGCTCCTGACTGTTACTTTAACGACTTGTCAAAATTGCCCCCGGTCGGCGGCCGCCTCGTAAGTTTGTAGCCTGTTCATCCTTTTGCAACGTAAATGCCTCAAGATCGGCAATCATCAGAATGTTCGGGTCTGCAGCGACAAAGCGGAGAAAACCGGAAGCAATTGCCGCCGGGCCAATCGGAAGACTGCGCGGCAAGGTGTTGGGCGAAAGGCCAATCGGGGCCTCGGATGGCGCCGTGCAGATTTTGACACAGCGCTCCGAACAGAGCTGCGCCGGGGCTCGATCGGCTGCAGGTTGCACACTCGATCGGAGAATTTCGATGCGCGTCAGCTGTATGAAGTTATAGTTAACTACCAGACCGGCAGGCGACATCTACATTGCCAATCTGATGCTTGAGTGTTATAGGACTTTCCCGAGCGCAATAGCCGGCTGCGAATGGATGATCGACGATCATAGTTTTGGCGGTAAGCATTTGCCTCGGGAAGTATTAATTCGGGTTGGGAACACCGGGCGGGGGCCAAAAGTGCATCGCGTTTTCTTGGGTGCTTTGTTGGCCGCTGCCATGGTTTCAATGGCGGGGTGCGGCGGCGCACCTGAGCTGCCGCCCGCGCCACCAGCTTCTTCATTGCCGTCCGCCGAGTATCGCATCGGTCCCGGCGATAGTCTGAACATCTTCGTTTGGCGCAATCCCGAGTTGACAGTCACAGTTCCGGTGCGGCCGGACGGGCGCGTTTCGATACCGCTCGTCGAAGATGTCGTCGCGATCGGCAAGACCCCGACGGCCCTTGCGCGTGAATACGAGCAGCGGCTCGGCAAATATATCCGCGAGCCACTTGTTACCGTCATCGTATCCGGCTTTGTCGGCCCGATCCCCGACCAGGTGCGGATCATCGGCGAAGCGGCGCAACCGCGCTCGCTACCCTATCGGGCAGACATGACGGTGCTCGATGCTATGATTGCGGTGGGTGGGCTGACGCGATACGCCGCCGGGAACGACAGTGTCATCATCCGCACGGCCAATGGCATGCAGACCACTTACGCCGTACATCTCCGAGACCTGATCAGGGATGGTGATATAACCAGCAACGTCGCGCTTCAGCCGGGTGATATCCTGATCATTCCACAACGTCTGTTCTAACCTATGCCGTTTTGTGCCAGAGCAGCCGGTTGTCAACGGGGGAAACTGCAGCTCGATCGTCGGGTCCGGACGATTGACCTCGTGCCACAGGGTTGGAGCCGTTAATGAGGTTTCTTCCGCCACAGGCCATTCCACTACTGCACGGGGTTTGGCGCCACAAATGGCTGGGTGTCGCAACGGCCTGGCTCGTTTGTACCGCCGGATGGATCGGCGTCGCGCTCGTGCCTACGAAATACGAATCTTCGGCACGGGTCTATCTCAATGCGGATCCACTGTTGACGCCGCTGCTGCGAGGCCTGGCTGCGGATACCGATCCGACCCGACAGCTCGATTTTATGCAGCGCACGCTGCTGAGCCGGCCCAATCTGGAGCAGCTTGTCCGGCTGACGGATCTCGACCTCGGCGTTACAAACGCTGAGCAAAAGGAGGCGCTCTTCAAACGCTTGGCGGCAGACATTTCGGTCGCGCCGGTGACGTTGAACCTGCTGACCCTATCTTATCGCGATCAGGATCCCAATACGGCAAAGAACGTCGTTCAATCACTCCTGACGATTTTCGCCGAGAAGACCGCAGGAAGCAGCCGAGCCGATATGGACAACGCCCAACGCTTCCTGGACAGTGAGATCACCTCGTATCGCGACCAATTGCGCGCGGCCGAGAAACGCCGCGCCGAGTTGGCACAACAATACCCAGACATCGTCTCCAACAAATCCCCGGACGCCGGAGCCACTGGAGACGAGAGCGTCAGCCGGCTTGATCAGGCGCGCACGGCCGTTGGTCGTCTCAAACTCGAGCTTGCAGACGGGATAACCAAGCGCGACGCGCTGCAGAAAGAGCTGGCTGCAGTCCCGCCGATGATCAGTGTCGACCGCGCGCCGCAGGTCGTCGTCACCGGCGGCCGCCTTTCGCCCGTCGACGAGCGCCTGCAGGAGCTTCGCCGGAACCTCGATAGTATGTTGCTCAAATACACCGACGATCACCCGGATGTGAAAGCTGCGAAAAAGCAGATGGCCCAGATCGAGTCTGAGGGCGCAAAATCGTCGAGCGGCACCGGCAAACCGGGGGCCGGCGGCACGACAAAGGGCGAGATTGCCAACACGGTTTATGAGCAGATCAAGGTCAGGGTAGTCGACGCCGAGGCGGCGGTAGCTGCCGTGCAGCGTCGCCTCGACGAGGCGCGATTGGATCAAGAGCGGATCGAAAAAGTCGCCGCTTCGGCCCCGGGAGTCCTGGTGCAGGCGCAAGATCTCGATCGCGACTATTCGATCCTGAAGCGGAACTATCAAGAACTGGTCGCGCGCCGCGAAGCCACTCAGATCGCCAATGCCGCCGACACCAAGACCGAAAAGATCCAGTTCCGCATCGTCGATCCTCCGCAAGTGCCGATCCTCCCGGCCGCTCCCAACCGACCGATGCTGGTCTCAATGGTGCTCCTCTTCGGAATAGGCGGCGGTATAGCCGTGCCGTTGGCACTGACCCAGATCGACCGCTCTTTCGCCACCATCGGCCAGCTGCGCAATTTGGGCCTGCCAATTCTCGGAAGCGTGTCGCGGCTGTCGCTCGGCGTTGCGCGGCGCCGCGCGGCAATCCAATTGGCGGGCGTGTGCGCAAGCGCGGTGCTGTTGATCGCGGTATATGGAACCCTGATCGCGTTGAGCATGGGGCTCCATACCATGGGCGTCTCTTAAATGGCGGAAACGGTCGGATTGATCGAAAGAGCGGCGGCGCTGCTGCGCCAGCAGGAAGCTGCCGAGCCCGTCACATTGATCAAGCCTGCCGCCGGACCGGCTTTAACGTCCGCCGAGCCCGAGCTCGTCCTCGATCGTGGCCGGCTCGCCGGTTTCGGGATCGCTATCCCATCCGCCGCGCGGTCGCGGACGGTGGAGGAATTCCGGCTCATCAAGCGAAATCTGATCTCGGCCTGGTCACAGAACGATTTGCGCGCTGACCGTCGCGCGAGCCGGCTCATCATGGTGACGAGCGCCCGGCCGGGCGAGGGCAAGACGTTTACGGCGCTCAACCTCGCGCTGGCTTTCGCGTCCGAGCGCAATGTCAAGGCGTTGCTCGTCGATGTCGATACCCAACATTCCACGGTGCCCAAGGTCCTCGGGATCGGCGGGAATAAGGGCATCGTCGATGTGCTCGCGGGAAACCTCGAGCTATCGGAAGTGCTGATTCAGACGAACATTCCGAATCTGATGATCCTACCGGCGGGGCGAGGCGGGCCACACGTGCCCGAGCTGCTGTCGAGCCACGAAATGGGCGTCCTGTTGGACGAGATGACCCAACGGCTGGGTGAATACTACTTCATAATCGATACGCCACCCTGCATGGCGAGCAGCGACGCCGCGGCGTTGGCACCCTTGGTCGGACAAATCGTGTTCGTTATCGAGGCACACAACACGCAGCAAGGTGAAATCGAAGCCGCGCTCAGCACCCTCGGCGCCTGCCCCCGGATCAGCCTTCTGCTCAACAAGAGTGACAGTCTGGCGACCGAGCATTTTGGCTCCTACGGCTACAATTACCATTCCGGCGACAGCGGGAGCGATGAGCAGCGCTCGGCCGAAACCGCGTAGGGGATTGGCCGTCCGTGCAGGTTATCGGTGGCACCTCGGGCTGACACTGTGGTTTTTACTGCTCGCTTGGGCTATGGCGGTAGTCCCTGCGGCGGCGCAGACGAGCGACGGAGGAGGGCCGAGCTCGACAACCGCAGGGCCGCCAGCTGGGCCGGGCGGGACCGGTGGCGGCGGCACAATCACACCGGCAGTGCCCGGCTTCGCGCCCGAGACCTTGCCGCCTCCGTCGACCAGCGGGTTCGGCTTCCCAAACCCGGCTGCCCCACCTTACTCGGTCAATAACGAAATCCCGACGCTGACGTCTCCATCGACGCTACGGCTGCTACCCTATGCCGGGGTTGTTCCCTTGCAGGCCTACGATCCGACCGCGCCAGCTATTCTGATCCAGCCCCGCCTGTTTCTTAGTGAGCTTTTTAACGACAACGTCAATTACGTCCATTCACCCCGGGACTTTGCGGCCGTCACACAGCTCGGAGGCGGTCTGTCGGCCTCGGTTGATACTCCGCGATTGCAAGCCGTCGCGACCGGCCAGGGGAGCGGATTAATTTACCTGCCGAGTTCGAACTCGACCCTGAATCAGATCTACGGCAGCCTTTACGCCAACGGTCACGGCACGATATATCCCGACCTGCTATATGTCGACGCCCAAAGCTCGCTAATCCAGTCGACTACCCTCCCGGGGTTTGGCTTTCAGAACCTGTCGACATTGCCGAGAAATCAGCAAACTCAACAATTCATCACCAATGTCTCGCCATACCTGTTGAAATCGTTCGGCAGTGTCGCCGACACCGAGCTCCGCTACACCTTCAGCTCGACGAATTACGGCCGCAACACTATAGTCACGTCATCGCCGCTCGTTCCCGGCCTCAACAATCTCGCCGGCCAGACGCTGAACGAGGGAACGTTTATCGCCGTCACGGGCGAGGATTTTCAGCGGACGACATTGCGGTTTACCGCGGACGCCGCCGAACTCAACAGCTCGTCGGTGGCACAAAGTACTCAGGTCAGCGCCTATAACGATGTCCAATATCTGTTTACCCCGTCGATTGCTGCACTCGGACGGGCCGGCTACCAGAACCAGCGCTACCCGGGTTCGCCGGCAGCAACGTTTGCAGGGGCCACCTGGCTTGCCGGCGGACGTATCGGAACCGTCGGGCCGGATCAGCCGGCCTATGTCGCCCTGCAATACGGCAGGCAGCAGGGTGTCTTTGGGCTTACTGGATCCTCTCAAGTCAACGTAACGCCTAGTATGGTCTTTACCGCAAATCTGGTTCAGGGGGTCGGCTCGCAAGGGCAGTTTTTCGCGTCCAACCTCGCGAACTCGACGCTGGCCCCGTCCGGAGCGATCGTCAATCAATCGACCGGGCTGCCAATCGGGCTCACCAGCCCAGGTTTAGGGCTGTCGAACAACGTCTTCCGCCAGCACATTTTTGCCGCCAGTTTGACCGATGCACTGCCGCCCAACTATTATTCGCTTTACGGCACTTACACGTCGCAGCAGTCGCTGACAACGACTGTCAGTGTTCCCACCAAGACAACCGGCATAAATTTCTACTATAACCGTGACATCAGACCGGACGTCAGCGGCTATGCGTCGGTCGGCTTTTACAACTCAGTCAACTCTCCAACCGTGGTACCCGGAACAACAACGATCAATTTCAATCAGAGGACCAATTTCAACACCGCTAACGCGAGCCTCGGCATCAGCTACGTCTTCGCGCGTACCCTGACAGGTTCGATCATCTACACTTTTTCGTATCAAACCAACGGGACCGTTCTCGCCGGAGGCCGCAATGGCGATGTGTTCGCCAATCAGTTGCAGTTTCTACTGAGCAAGACCTTTTGACGACGATGTACGCCAAATTTTACGGTCTTGCGACACCACCGTTTCAGCTGACGCCGGACGCGCGGTTCTTTTACGAGAGTACGGTGCACCGGCAGGCGATGGCCTATCTGGTATATGGGCTGCATCACGCCGAAGGCTTCATCATCATCACCGGGGAGGTCGGCGCCGGTAAGACGATCTTGGTCGACAACCTGCTCTCGACAATAGACCAGAGTAATTTCATCATTGCCAAAATCGCCACCACCCAGCTGGCAGGAGACGACCTGTTGCATTTGGTTGCGGCGGGCTTCGGCATCGCCCAGGAAGGATTGGCCAAGGGATCGCTGCTGCAGCGCATCAACGACTTCGCATTGGCGCAGCAACGGAATGGCAGGCGTGTATTACTGATCGTCGACGAGGCCCAGAACCTGTCGTTCGAAGCCCTCGAAGAGCTGCGCATGCTGTCCAATATCGTCGTCGACAGGACGATGGCATTGCAGAGTTTCCTGCTCGGGCAACCGCAGTTTCGGTCGATCCTTGGCAGCCCGCGGCTAGAGCAGTTGCGACAAAGGGTAACTGCGGCCTACCATTTGGGGCCACTAAGCGAAGCCGAGACCAAAGCTTATGTCGAGCATCGTCTGCGTCGGGCCGATTGGAAGGGCGATCCGGAATTTACCGAAGACTGCTTTCCGCTCATTTACCGGCACACCGGCGGTGTGCCTCGGCAGATCAATACTTTGTGTTCGCGGTTATTGCTCTTCGGGTTTCTCGAGCAGCTCCACACGCTGCAGGCCAATGCCGTCGAGAAAGTGGCCAATGACTTGCGCGAGGAAATCGCAGTCGTCACAACTGAGCCGATCGGTACTTCGACTGGCGGACAAGCCAACGGCAAATCGGAAGCGGTCTCCGAAATAGCCGAGCGGCTCAGCGTGCTCGAACAGCATGTCGACCGACATGGACGCGTCATCAAGCGCGCGATCGAAATCGCCGCCAGCTATTTCCAGGGCGATCGCCCGTGAGCGCATCGACCGGAGCGGTTCGGGAGCTCGCTAGTGGGGTAATGGAGCACGCGCCGGCGCCGGCTACCGAAGCTCCCCGAAGGCGACTGAATTGCGACCTACCGAACGCAATGACGATCGATGTCGAGGATTATTTCCAAGTGGAGGCCTTCGCCTCGACAATCCAGCGGAGCGATTGGGAAAGTCTGCCGCGGCGGGTGGAACGCAACACCGAGCGCCTGCTCCAGATCCTGGGTGACGCCGAAATCGAGGCAACCTTTTTTGTTCTGGGCTGGGTGGCGGAGCGGCATCCTGACCTCGTGCGGCGCGTGGTGGCAGCAGGGCACGAGGTGGCGAGCCATGGCTGCAGCCATGTTCGCGTAGATTGCCAATCGCCCGAAGAATTTCGCGATGACATCCGCCGCAGCAAGCAGGTGCTTGAGGACCTCGCCGGCGTGCCGGTCCGCGGCTATCGCGCCCCGACCTTTTCTATCGGCGGCGCCAGCAAATGGGCCCACGCGATACTGGCGGAAGAAGGCTACCGTTACAGCTCCAGCGTTTACCCGGTGAAGCACGATCTTTATGGCACGCCCGAGGCGCCGCGAACCCCGTTCTCGCCAGTGCCGGGCATGCTGGAAATCCCGCTGACCGCGGTACGGATGCTGGGGATCGACATACCGGCTTCCGGCGGCGGCTATTTCCGTTTGCTGCCCTATCACCTGACCAGCGGACTGTTGAACCGTGCGAGGCGGGTGAACCGTTCGCCGGCCGTTTTCTATCTGCATCCCTGGGAGATCGATCCCGAGCAGCCCCGCCAGCAATCGGCGCCGTGGAAATCGCGCTTCCGTCATTACTTGAACCTGGACCGCACCGAGCCACGGCTGCGGCGCCTGCTCCGCAATTTCGCCTGGACGCGCATGGATCGGCTTTTCCTTGGCGACGAGAAAGGGCCGTTTCCGGTCGTCACGTCGTGGACGGATCGCTATCAGGCCTCGCCGTAAGATTGTTCCGACCGGGCGACGAGGAGCGCTGGGACGAGTTCGTGCTCGCTCATCCCGGCGGAACGTTCTTCCATCTCGCCGGTTGGAAGCGGGTTATTGAACGCGCCTTCCGCCATCCAACTCATTACCTGGTCGCCGAGCGCAGCGGGATTGTCAGCGGCGTCTTGCCGCTAACCCATGTGAAATCCCTGCTGTTCGGTTCGTCACTAATATCGAACGCCTTCGCGGTCCGAGGCGGCCCGCTCGCCGCCGATGACGACAGCCTGCGGGCGCTCGAAGGTGAGGCCGTGCGGCTGATGGAGGCCCTCGGCGTTCCGGTGCTCGAATTGCGCGATTTCTCCGCGAGCCGCGCCGATTGGCCGAGCAAATCCGGCCTCTATGCAAATTTTAGACGTGAACTAGTTCCGGCGGTCGAGCGCAATCTGAAAGCGATACCCCGCAAGCAGCGGGCGATGGTGCGCAAGGGCATAGGCCATGAGTTGCGTTCTGAGGTCGACGACGGCGTCGATCGTCTGTATCGGGTCTACGCCGAAAGTGTTCGCAACCTGGGCACGCCTGTCTTCGCCAAATCTTATTTTCGCATTCTTAAGGAAGAATTTTCGGACGCGTCGGATGTCATTACGGTATTATCGGGTGGCAAAGCTGTCGCCTCGGTTCTTAACTTTTATTTCCGAGACGAGGTGTTGCCATTCTATGGCGGCGGGGTCGCGGCTGCGCGACAGCTCGCCGCCAACGATTTCCTCTATTGGGAGGTGATGCGCAGAGCGTGTGAACGGGGCTACCGCGTCTTCGACTTCGGACGCAGCAAAATCGGCACGGGGTCGTACGCGTTCAAATGCAACTGGGGGTTCCACCCAACCCCGCTCGCCTACCAATTCCGTCTGGCGCGCGGGCGCTCGATGCCGGATTTGAACCCGCTGAACCCAAAGCTCGCGATATTTATCGCAGCATGGAAACGCTTGCCGTTGGCGGTCGCGACCCGGCTCGGTCCGCTGATCGTAAGAGGTATTGGCTGACATGCAGGGTTTGTTTTGTTGCTGAAGCGCTTCCCGGTGGGCAAGCCGGCAAGTTGGAAACATAGCGCAACGATGATTGGCTCGAAGTCAACCGGGCATCAGGTCGCCAAGTCGGTGGTCGCGCCCGGCTGGGCGCCGGCGCTCATCTTTGTCGGCCTTGCCGCCCTCGTGTTTGGCTTGGTGTTTCGGCGCGACATTGGCGGGGCCATTCGGGTTTGGATCGATTCGACCGCCTACAATCACTGTTTTCTGATCCTCCCACTGGTCGGTTTTCTGCTATGGGAGCGGCGCGCGGTCATCGCGTCGGTGTCGCCGAGTCCGACCCTGTGGCCGTTGATCGCAATGCCGCTGCTCTCGGCTCTGTGGCTGATTGCCGCAATTCTCGACATCCAGGAAGCGCGACAATTGCTGCTGGTCGCGATGTTCCAAATAGTGCTCCTGGTGGCACTGGGCCCACGCCTTTGCTGGTTTTTGCTGGCGCCTTTGCTGTTTTTATTCTTTCTCGTACCGAGCGGCGCTTTTCTCGTCCCGACATTGCAGAAAATCACCGCGCAGATCACGGTCGCAGGCCTGGATCTGCTGCGGATTCCGGTATTTTCCGACGGGTTTATGATCGAAATACCGGAGGGGACATTCGAGATTGCGGAAGCTTGCGCCGGCTTGCGCTTTCTGATCGCCGCAATCGTTTTCGGGTGTTTCTTTGCGGTGGTCATGTACCGGAGCGCCGTCAGAAGAGCCTTGTTTATTGCCTTGTCGGTGAGCGTGCCGATCGTGGCCAACGGATTGCGCGCTCTTGGAATCATCGTGCTGGCGCATCTTGAGGGCAGCGCGACGGCGGTCGAAGCCGACCACGTACTCTATGGCTGGTTCTTCTTTACCTTGGTTATTATTATTCTGATCGCAATCGGGATGACTTTTGCGCAGAAGATCGATCGGAGCATCCCC
>Ga0306924_10008130_pt1 | contig 10562 bp, 9 predicted proteins | sample sta12Can44000111_FD_203756 | JGI IMG/M metagenome (GOLD analysis project Ga0306924, IMG submission 203756) | Lab enrichment of tropical soil microbial communities from Luquillo Experimental Forest, Puerto Rico - statanox.12C.anox.44.000.111 (v2)... | ecosystem: Environmental > Terrestrial > Soil...
CCGACCAGGTGGCGGCGCAGACCTCCAAGGCCGATGCTGCCGAGCGCGGCATCGGCAGCGCCGAGGCGCAGCGGTCTCTCGCTTCCAGCACTTTGGGGCGGATGGAGCCGCTGCTCGGGCGCGGGTTTGTCACTGCACAGCAGGTCGACCAAGCACGCACGGCGCAGCGTACCGCGCAGATTGCGTTGCAGCAGGCCCGGCTGCAGGCGGACGAGGCGCGCCAGGCCATCACCAACACCAAGCCCACCGAGGCGGAGCTGGAAGGCGCGCGCGCGACGCTCGCCCTGGCCGAGCGCGACCTCAGCAAGACGGTCGTGCGCGCGCCTTGCGACGGCCGGATCACCGCGCTCGACATCGCGGCCGGTGAGTTCGCGGCCACCGGCCACCCCCTTTTCACGATCATCGACACCGAGCATTGGTATGCGATCGGCAATTTCCGTGAGACCGACCTCGCAGGAATCGAGCCGGGGCAAGGGGCGACCGTCTACATCATGGCGCAACCACACCGCCCGGTGCGCGGCGAGGTCGACAGCCTGGGCTGGGGTGTGGCGTCGGATGTCAGCGCCACATTTGGCGGCCTCCCGCATGTCGAGCGTACCCTTAACTGGGTGCGGATCGCGGCCCGTTTTCCAGTACGCGTCCTGCTCGACGCGCCGCCCGACGACCTGATGCGCTATGGCGCCACGGCCGTAATCGTGATCGAAAAATGAAGGCGCATGCCGCACGTCGCGGCCCGCCGCCGGAGGTGGATGAGGGCGACGCACGCAACCTAGTCGCGCTGTTGCGGCGCGAGTTGCGTCCAACCCCCGGCCGTCTCGGCGACTCGGTCCGCATCGTCATTGTGGTGCTGGCCGCGGTGGCCATCGCGGAGACGTTCCGCATCCCTGAGATCGCCGTCTCGGCCTATATCGTTCTGTTCCTGTCGGGCCGCGAGGCGGTGACCACCGTGCGGACATCGCTGGCCGCAGGCATCGCTGTCGTGTTGGCGATTTTCGCGACAATCGCGGTTTTCATGCTCAGCCTGTCGGAACCAGCGCTCCGCGTACCGCTAATGGCGGTAACGACGTTTGGCGCGATGTTTCTCTCGCGGGCCGCGACATTGGGGCCCGTGTTCTTCGTCGCCGGCTTCGTCATCGCCTACGGGCTGACCTTGGGCGACCAGGTTCTCGGCCTCGCTCTGCAGCCCGCGACCATTAGCAACGCGCCGCAGTTCGAGTTGCCGGAAATTTTCTTCGTGCCGCCTGAGGAAGCTTTGGTGCGCTTCCTGCTGTGGTTTAGCCTATCTGTCCTCGTACCTGTCGCGCTGCTGATCTCCGCCAACCTGCTGACCGGGCGGGACCCGGCCCGCCTTCTCCGCAGCGCGTTGGGCGAGCGGCTGGCGATCGCGGCGGGTTTTTGCGCGGGCGAGAGCGGGGCGGAACGCCGGCTCGAAGCCCAGGCTTTCGAAGGCACTGCGCAGCTGCGCAAGTTGCATAATCTCGCCGGCGCGTTTGCCCGCGGCCAGCGCCGCCCGACTTTGAGTGTCTCGCTGATCGACGACATCGCCCGGCTCGGCCTCCTGCTGGTTGCCTGGTTCCGCGTCGAGGGCGCCTCTCGCAACGCATTGCGCCCGGCGGCGGGTGCTTGTCGGCAGGCGGAACGGGCGCTCGAGGACGGGGAAGCCCCCGACGCCGAACCGGTCGCGATCACCGCGACCGGCGCCGCCCGCCCGTTGGCCGACGCGATCACACGCACGCTGCGATCGATTTACGAGACATTGGCGGCAACACCTGGGACGGCTTCTCCGAAAGAGAACGCCGCGGCTGGCTCGCCCGAACGGCTGCTGGCCGCGGATGCGTTCAGCAATCCGGAATATGTTCACTTCGGGCTCAAGGTCACGGCGGCGGTGATGACCTGCTATTTCGTCATGAGCATGACCGACTGGCCGGGCATTCATACCTGCATAATCACCTGCTTCTTCGTCGCCCTCGGCACCGTCGGCGACACGCTGCACAAAGCGACACTCCGCTTTTTCGGCTGCCTGATTGGCGCCGGGCTCGGCCTCGGCGCGATCCTGCTGCTGATGCCGCGAATGACCGATCTCGGCGACCTCCTTCTGCTGCTGGCGCCAATAACCTTGCTCGCGGCCTGGGTCGGCTATAGCAGCGAGCGCATCTCCTACGCCGGCTGGCAGATCGGGCTCGCCTTCTACCTTGTCGTGCTGCAGGGCTACGGCCCGACGATCTCCATGTATACGGCGAGGGACCGAACCATCGGCATCCTGTTCGGCAACATCGTGATTTCCGTGATTTTCATGACGATTTGGCCGGTGAGCGTGGCCAACGTTGTGCGTACGCACCTCGCCAGGGCGTTAGAGCAACTGGCGACGCTGGTGGGTTTGGGTGCCCGCGCCGGTGGTGAGATTTCTCAGTCCGATCGGTCGGCGGCCGCCACGGCGTTCGGGCAGGCAATCGCGCAAGCACGCGCGGTCCTGGTCAACGACCCGTTCGAGACCAGCGAGGTACGGCGCGCCCTCGGAAGGCGGCCGATCGATGCGAGTGTGGTCGCGGAGGTCGGGCTGCTGTTCATTCCCATCTCGCTGATCCTCGACCTGCGCGCGGAGCCGGGCTGGCGCCAGCTGTCGGAGCCGATGCGCGACGCAATTTTCTCTTATAAGCAAGCGCTCGCGGGTTGGTTCCGGAAAGCAGCGTCGTGGGCACGTAGCGGCGAGGGAGCGGGCGAGGTGGTAGATGGCCTACCGAAGCCGCCGGTGCTGTCCGGCCCGGGTGATCACCTTACGGCGCTCGCGACGTGGTATGGCCTGCTGCACCAGGACATCCGCAAAATTCTCGACGAGGTTGGCCCAGAAGCGACGCCGCTAATCCCGCAGCCGGTCGGAGATGCATTGCATGCCGCCGGCTAGGTTCCGGCGGAGTGCGCTGGCCGGATGCGCGCTGCTCGGCGCCTGCAACGACACGAGCGACTTGGCACCGGCATCGCCCGACACCCCGTGGCAATTCGAGCCGTCCAAAGAAGCGCCAGCAGCCCCGGCATCCGCCGCCGTCGGGGCCCGGCGGTTCGCGGTGCCGGACAACACGGCAGTCCAGTTGCCGTCACCCGCCGATATCGACCCCAACCATGTCTATTCTCTCGTCGAGCTGATCGATATCGCCCAGCGCCGCAACCCGTCTACGCGTGTCGCCTGGGAACAGGCGCGGCAAGCGGCGATCAATGTCGGCATCGCCCGCGCCGCTTATCTTCCGGCGCTGACGGCGAGCGCCGTCGCCGGCTGGGAGCATTTCGCAACGCCGTTCCCGAGCAACCTCGTCCCGCAAGGCTTCATCATTTACAACGCTCAGGAGTTCATCCCGCAACTCGCCGTAACCTATTTGCTGTTCGATTTCGGCGGCCGCTCGGCTGCGGTCGACGCGGCGGGTCAGATTTCGATCGCCGGAAACGTGGCGTTCACCGCGGCGCATCAGCAACTGATCTACAACGTGGCCCGCGCATACTTCACGCTGGACGGCGCCGATGCCGCATTGCGCGCGGCGCGGCAAGCCCTCGCCGATGCGAAAGTGGTGCAGCAATCCGCCGAGGCGCTGTTCGGCCGCGGCCTCGACACAATTGTGGACGTACAACTCGCCCGTCGCGGGACAGCGCAGGCGCAATACGATCTCGCGCAGGCGGACACGGCGCAGCACGATGCGATGTACACGCTCCTTGCGGCGATGGACTTGCCCCCGACCACAAAGCTGCGCGTGGCAAACGCGGCCGAGCGCCCATTACCGCCGCGCACCGCGCGCGCGGTCGACGATGTGCTCAGCGCCGCGCTGCATCAGCGGCCCGACCTGCTCGCGAACGTGGCGAAGCTGCGCGCGTCGGATGCGGAAATCGCGGCCGCACGCTCCGCCCTGTTCCCGAAAGCTTTGCTGAGCGCGAACGTGCAGGGCAATATCGGCCGGCTCAACGTAAATAATTCTCCCTATTTCCCGGTGGAAAAGCCGCAGGGTGCGGCGTTGCTCAAGTTCGAATGGCCCCTCTACACAGGCGGACTGCTGCAGAACAAATTGACCCTTGCGCAGTCGAAGCGTGAAGAAGCAGAGGCCGCGCTGAAGGAGCGCACTGATCAGGCTTTGCGTGAGGTAGCGCTCGCCTACGACCAGGTCGATACCGGGCTGCAGCAATACGATGCTGCCATTGCGCTGCGGACTGCATCCGAGGCGGCCTTCCACAGCGCCAGTGATTCTTATGCGCATGGCGTCGGTACGTTGACCGATGCGACATCCGCGCAAACGGGGCTCGCCACGGCGCGCGCCGCAGTGGCGCGAGCGCACGCCCAGTCGTTGATCAACGGAGCGGCACTTGCCTTTGCGACGGGTGAGCTGACGTCAAGCACCGATTTCGCCACCAGCACACCCCGGTAACGCTGGCTGAATGACGGGCTTCCATCCTCACGTCGGGTGACGGATTTCGAGGCAAGATCCGCCCGCTGATCACCACCTGCCGCCGTAGTCGGCGTTTCCTCGCCGCGCTGGCGGTGTTGGCGCGCCCGTGGTTAAATCCGGCCGCGATGCGGCGAGGGAACATGCCGTTGCGGAGGCGCCACAACCGGAAGAGGCCGGACAATTCGAGCAACGCCGTCCCTATCCGCAAAGGACGGTGTGGCTTGGCGATCGTGCTCGTGGCGCTGATGCTTTGTCCCGCCGCCGTCGCGCCCGCACAGCCGACGGACCGCGCGCCCGACACGATGGAGGCGCGCCTGCGCGCCTGCACACCCTGCCACGGCCGGCAGGGTGAAGGGACGAACAACGATTACTTTCCGCGTCTCGCCGGCAAGCCGTCCGGCTACCTGATGAATCAGCTGGTGGCGTTTCGCGACGGGCGGCGCCGCTACCCGCCGATGAATTATCTGCTCGAATACCTACCCGACGCCTATCTCCAGAAGATAGCGGACTACTTCGCGGCGTTACGCCCGCTATCGTTGCCGCAAACGGTTGCCGATGTGAGCCCGGCTGTGCTGGCACGCGGGCGCGAACTGGTTAGCGAAGGCGATCAGGCCCACGGCGTGCCGCCATGCTCTAGGTGTCACGGTCCCAAACTGACCGGAATGGAACCTGCCATCCCCGGCCTCGCCGGCCTGCGCGCGGCCTATATCAGCGCGCAACTCGGCGCCTTCCGTTACGGCACACGGACGGCGGCCGAACCGGACTGCATGCAACTCGTCGCCGCCAGCCTCAGCGAAAGCGACGTCACCGCCGTCGCCGCCTGGCTCGCCTCGCAGCCGATCCCGCCCGACCCGTCGCCCGTGCCGAAAGGCACGCTGCCGATGCTGCTTGATTGCGGGAGCGAACCGAATTGAGAAGGGAAGGCGCTGTACGGATTCTCCGGACGCTGCCAATCCTTCTCGCTGGCTGGCTTCTCGCAGGCTTCTCTTCCATAGCCAACTCCGAAGACGCGGCCGTGATAGCGAAAGGCGAATACCTCGCCCGCGCCGGTGACTGTATCGCCTGCCACACGAATCCCGGCGGTGCTTTATTTGCTGGCGGCTTTCCGATGGCTACACCGTTCGGCACGATCTATTCGTCCAACATCACCCCCGATAAAGATACCGGTATTGGCGCGTGGACCGCCGACCAGTTCTACGGAACTATGCACACGGGCCGCTTTCCGGATGGCGGTCTGATCTATCCGGCCATGCCGTTCGGCTCGTACACGAAGGTTACACGCGAGGATTCCGACGCGATCTTCGCCTATCTTCGCTCGGTCCCGCCGGTGCATCAGCCGAACCGGCCGAACGGCCTGCGTTTTCCATTCAACAACCGCCAGCTCATCGTGGGTTGGCGCACGCTGTTCTTTCAGGAAGGGGAATACCTGCCCGATCCAACAAAATCCGCGGAATGGAATCGCGGAGCCTATCTCGTGGAGGGACTAGGCCATTGCGCTATGTGCCATTCACCGATCAACGCCCTCGGCGGCACCTCCGAATCGAAGGCGTTCGAGGGCGGCCTGATCCCCATGCAGAACTGGTACGCGCCCTCGCTCACCTCGAACAAGGAGGCGGGGCTCGGCGAGTGGAGCATCGACGAGATCGTCGATCTGCTCCGTAGTGGGGTATCGCATCGCGGCGCCGTGTACGGCCCGATGGCGGAAGTCACGTTCAACAGCCTGCAATTTCTGAACGACAGCGATGTGCGCGCGATGGCGATTTATTTGAAGAGCCTTGGCGAGGGCAACCCGCTCGCGGCCGAGGTTTCCGGGATTCCAGCGCCCGAGAGCAGCCTGCTGCTGAGTTTTGGTGAGACCGTCTATGAGACTCATTGCGCCAGCTGCCATGCAAAGGACGGTCGCGGCATGCCGCCCAACTATCCGCCGCTGGCAGATAATCCGTCGATCCAAATGGAATCGTCCGTGAACCCGGTTCGCATGGTCCTCAACGGCGGCTTTCCGCCCGGCACAAAGGATAACCCGATGCCATACGGCATGCCGCCTTTCGCGCAGACACTTTCCGACGACGAGGTTGCCGCCGTCGTGACCTATATCCGCGCCGCCTGGGGCAACCGAGGGTCAGCGGTCTCGTCGCGCCAGGCCAACGAGTTGCGCACGGCGCCTTTGGATTGATGTACCAATGATAAATTCCGACCCCGCCACCGACGAAGGTGATGCGAGCACGCAACAAGACGCCGACGTGAACGCTATCTTGCGATCGGGCGCAAAGGGTGCAGTTGTGCTTGCCGGCCTCGCGACCGCCATCGTCGTGGCGATCTGGCTCGCGTTCTACCTGCTCGTCTTCGTGCCGCGAGCGATCCCGCCGTGAGCCATCTCTCGACTTCCGACGAGGACGCCGATCGCGGCGAGCGGACCGAACACCGTTGGGCCACAGCTGCGGTCATGATCCTGGCACTCATGGTCGTCGTGGCGACCTTTGCCGCGCTCTATCATGGGGCCATGCCGCAAAGCCGCGTCGAGACCGCCGACCCGCGGACCCTGCATCTCGGCGGAGAATTCATCGAAAGCAATTTGGGCAGCGCGCTCGAGCCTGATGGTGCCGTCACCGTGCGATTTATCGGCCAGCAATATTCCTTTACCCCGTCATGCATCGTCGTACCGACCGATACGCCGGTCACGTTCCGCGCGACCAGCGCCGATGTCGTGCATGGCTTCCTGATCGACGGGACAAACATCAACCTGATGCTGGTGCCCGGCTATATCTCCAGCCTCCGGGCACGCTTCGAGACACCAAGCGAACGTCTGATGCCCTGCCACGAATTTTGCAGCGTCGGCCATGAGGGCATGTGGGGCAGGATCAAAATCATCGATAAGGCCGCGTTCTTGCGTATGGCAGCCGAGCGGCGGAGGCTGAGCTGTGTGGACTAGCCGGCGGTTGGTCCTCGCCCATCTGTGGTTCGCCTTTGCCGGCTTTGGTGCTGCACTGCCGCTTGGCGAGTGGCAGATGTTCATCCGTAGCCCATTACACTCATGGATCAGCGATCCCGAGTGGTACTACCGCTCGGTCACGGCCCACGGCACGACGATGGCCTATGTCTTCCCGACGCTCGTTGCCATGGGGTTCGGATATTTCGTAACCGAGGAAGCGCTCAAGCGACCCCTGGTTGGCCTCCGCTGGGCCTGGCTCGGATTTGCGCTCGTTGTCATCGGCACGATCGCGGCAATTGTTCCAGTAGCGATGGGGTTGGCGTCGGTACTGTACACCTTCTACCCGCCGCTGATCGGCGACCCGTTCTACTACATCGGAGTTGTCCTCGTGGTGGTCGGGTCGTGGGTCTGGGTCGCGCTGATGTCGATCAACATGTACCGCTGGAAGCGGGACAATCCGGGTGCACCGGTTCCCTTTCCGATGTTCGCCACGGTCGCCGGCTCATACCTGTGGGCCTGGACCGCAGTTGGTGCAGCGCTCGAACTGCTGTTTCAGATTATCCCGGTAGCACTCGGCTGGCGCAGCACGATCGACGCTGGGCTAGCGCGCGTCTTCTTCTCCTGGACACTGCATGCGATCGTCTATTTCTGGCTGATGCCGACCTACATCGCTTACTACACGATCGTGCCGAGGGCGATCGGCGGCCGGCTGTTCAGCGATACGATGGGGCGGATCGCCTTCATCCTGTTCCTCATCGTTGCGATGCCGATCGGGATCCATCACGCGTTCGAGGATCCGCAGGTCGGCTCCGGCTTCAAATATTTGCACTCGGTGTTCACTGCGATTGTCGCGTTGCCGACCTTCCTGACTGTGTTCACGATCTGCGCATCGGTCGAGATCGCCGGGCGGTTGCGCGGCGGTAAAGGGGTTCTGGGGTGGCTGAAGGCGCTGCCGTGGCGCAACCCGGTCATGCTCGGGGCTGCCCTGTCCTTTGTCATGCTCGGGTTCGGCGGCGCCGGCGGACTGATCAACATGAGCTATCAGCTAAACGCCACCGTCCATAACACGCAATGGATTACCGGCCATTTTCACCTGATCTTCGGCGGCGCGATCGTCATCATGTATTTCGTGATCGCCTACGACATCTGGCCGCATTTGACCGGGCGCACGCTCGACAGCTTCGGCCTGATGCGCGCGCAGCTCTGGACGTGGTTTATTGGCATGATCGTGTTGACCTTCCCGTGGCACTGGGTCGGCATTCTCGACATGCCCCGACGGATGGCGTTCTACGACTACACGGACCCGGCGATCGCCGCGCAGGCGGCATCGGTGACGATGTCGGTCATCGGCGGCGCGATCCTGGTGTTGTCTGGCGTGCTGTTCTTCGTCGTGCTGGCGCGCGGGCAGACGGCGCCGCCGACCGAGCCGGCGGCCTACCGCTTCAGCGTCGCGGTACGCCCGCCGCGCACCTTGCCGGCAGCGCTCAATGGCTTCGGGCTGTGGCTTGGCCTGATGGTGGCGCTGACCATCGTGAATTACGGCTTTCCGATCGCGCATTCCCTGGCAACGCCGGGCACGGCGGTGCCGGCCGTCAAGGTCGGGGAGCGGTGGTGACCCGCGACAGAACCGCGTCCCTTCGCAATCCGTGGTTCACCGCCAGCGTCGGGATTACCGCGGCGATCGCCATTGTAGCAGCCGTCGTCGGCTTCGTGTGGCTGCCGCTTCAGCATCCGGGCGAGCAGTTCAAGGGCGTTTGGGACGCGATCTGCAGTGCCGCCGGGCTCGTTAGGAACGCAGCTTCCGGCACGCAAATCGTTCGCGCCGATTATCTGACGACGAGCGTCGAGATCGACCCGCAGATGTTGCAAGGCGCGAGCGCGGAATCGATCGGGCGGGGCGCAACATTGGCTCTGCGCTGCACGATGTGCCATGGCGCCCGCGGCCTGAGCCAAGCAGATACTCCCGATCTCGCCGGGCAATACCCGGTGACGATATACAAAGAGCTCGTCGACTTCAAAACGGGCGCGCGCGCCAGCGCGGTGATGGCCCCACTTGTGGTCGACCTCAGTGACGCAGATATGCGCGATCTGGCGGCCTATTACGCCTATTTGCCGCGCGTCACTAACTCAGGTCCTGCCGCCGGCAAGCCGCCGCGCATCGTCACAAGCGGCGCACCTTTGCGCAGCATCGCGCCGTGTGGGGCCTGTCACGGCGAAGTCGACAGCAAAGCCAGCGCTGCGTGGCTCGAGGGACAGCCCGCGATCTATCTGCGCACTCAGCTCGCAGCTTTCGCGACCGGCGCTCGGCACAACGACATCGGCGAGCAGATGCGCAACGTCGCGCGCCGGATGACACCTGAGGAGATCGATGCCGCAAGCCGGTTCTACGCGGGCAGTCCGTAGGACGACGAGACTTGCGGTCACGGTGGAGCCGCCAGAGAAGCTTTGGATGCTGTCTAGCTCCGCACAGCATTTCCACACGATCGCGGTCGTGGTCGTCCTCGCTGCGGCAGCCGGCATTCAGGCATTCCTGATCCAATGGGGCGGTCAGTGCCGACCTCACGGGGGCGGCGTGGGCGGCTGCAATTCGCTTTGCAGAAAGGCGAAAAGCTTCTCCCGCACCTCGCAGCGCAGATCCCAGGTCTGACCCGGGCTGCGGGCACTCACTAGAGCCCGCAATTCGGCCTTGCCTTCGTTGAGTATATCCGTGACCTGTAATTTCGCGATTTTCCCGTCCCATAGCGGGCTTTGGCGAACGATCTCGTCGAGCTTCTGGCGCAAGCGATCGATCGGCACGGTTGAGTCGACCCGGAGCAAGATCGTGCCCACTTGCTCGGCCTCCTCATAAGTCCAATTTTGAAACGGGTTTTCGATAAAAAAGGCCAGCGGCACGATCATGCGCCGCAAGTCCCAGAGCCGAACCACGACATAAGTACTGGTGATCGTTTCGACCCAGCCGGTCTCGCCTTGCACGACTACTTGATCCTCCACCCGGATTGGCTGAGTGATGGCGATCTGAATCCCGGCTAGCAGATTACCGAGCACGGGACGCGCGGCGAGACCGACGACCAGACCCGCCGCCCCGGCTGAGGCCAACAGGCTGACACCGTATTGCCGGACCGCACTGAACGTCATCAGCGCCGTGGCGACCGTCAGGATCACCAGCACGGTTTTTGCGACCCTCTGCAGGATGCGGATCTGCGTGACGT
>Ga0306924_10008131_pt1 | contig 10562 bp, 8 predicted proteins | sample sta12Can44000111_FD_203756 | JGI IMG/M metagenome (GOLD analysis project Ga0306924, IMG submission 203756) | Lab enrichment of tropical soil microbial communities from Luquillo Experimental Forest, Puerto Rico - statanox.12C.anox.44.000.111 (v2)... | ecosystem: Environmental > Terrestrial > Soil...
TGGTGGACAAGTTTGCGTCAATGAAGCCGCGCACAAGTGGCAAGCTGACGGATTCAGGACAGCTTCGGTGGTTCGACGCCGAGATCGTTTGCGATCTTCAGCGTATTGTCCCAGATCGACCGGGCGAGCGGAATGCCATCGCGCTGGTAGTCCATTTTCTTGCGGTGGCCGCGCTCGCCCGGCATCACAATTTCAGTCGTGGCCTTGCTCTTGCGCGACGCCTTCAGCTCCGCGGCGTAGTCGGCCGTCCGCTCGGCGCCGTCCCGGACGCCGAAAGCGCCAGGGTCGATCGCCACGAACAGATGCCCGCGTTTGCGCTCGCCCGTTCCTTCGGCTAGCGCCTCTTTCAGTCGTTCGCCGAGCACGGCTCCGATCACGGGACCGGATAACAGTCCGACCGCAAGACCGAGCGCAAAACCCTTGTGGCCGCCGAGCGGCGTCAGAGCGCCGTTGAGTGCCTTGTGTGCGTCGGTCGTCGGATTACCGTCGCAATCGATGGCGATACCAGCGGGAATCGCGGCACCGGTGTAGCTCGCAAGCCGGACATACCCAATGGCCGAAGTGCTGGTCGCCAGATCGACGATGATTGGACTTGTGCCAGCGACCGGAAATCCGAACGCGATCGGATTGGTACCGAGCAGGGGGTCGATGCCGCCGGCCGGATGAACGCGCATCGGATGGGTATTTGTGAAAATGATCCCGACCACGCCGGCATCGGCCATGGTCTCAGCGTAATAGCCGAGCCGGAATATGTCGCCACCACCGATCAGCGCGACCGCGGCAATGCCAGCCTCTTTCGCCTTTTTGATCGCTAGCCTCGCCGCCGTCATCCCTGTGACATGACCGGGGCCACCATCGCCATCGATGCGCGCCGCCGCCGCAGTCTCGTGCGTGACCTTTGCCTTGGCCTGCCCGTTCAACCGCCCGGCGCGTAGCTCGCGCACCGTCGAATAGATGTGATCGGTGCCTTGGATGTGATGACCGTGCAGATCGGCATCCACCGCACCTTTTGCGCAGAGCTCGGCATTTCCCGCGCTGCAACCGGCGGCACGAAAAATCCGCACCAAAAAGTCATGCAGCACATCCTGCTTGATTGTGATTGTTGCCGATTGGCTCATGGAGTTCCCGCCGGCACCCATCAATCCAGATTGGCGATGCCGAGTGCCAACGCGCGAACGGCAAGCTCGAAGTCTTCCATTCGCATGGCTTCGTCCGGATTATGGCTACCATTCTGGTTGCGTACAAAAATCATCGAGGCCGGAATTCCGGCGCTCGCGAACGTTGCGGCGTCGTGCCCTGCGCCGCTGGCCATGCGGCTGTGCCCGATACCGAGGGCATTGGCCGCCGCATCGAAGCGCTCGACCAGATCCTGATCCATGGCCGCCGGCTCGCTGCCGGTAAGCGCGCCAAGCTCGAACCGTACACCGTATTTGCGCGCAATCTCCGCCGCCAGCGCGTCGATATAGGTTTTCACAACCGTCAAAGTCGGTTTGGAGTGACTGCGCACGTCGATGCAGATTCCGATTTCGCCGGCGATCTTGCTGAAAGCGTGCTGCGCCGGATCGGTGAAAAGTTTCCCGATGGTGACCGTCAGGTCGTGGCCTTCCTCCTCGAGCCGCTGCCACTTGCTGTCGAGTTGGGTGACAAAGTCGGCCGCGGCGACTACCGCATCGTGGCGGTAAGCGCGGGGAACGGCGCCGGAATGTCCATATTCGCCGATGATCTTCGCGTCACGGTAGCGAAAACTTCCGCGGATGCCGGTCACCAGCGCCAACGGCAGATTCTTTGCGATCAGCACCGGCCCCTGCTCGATGTGCAATTCGGCGTAACCGCGCAGGTCCGACACCTTCCAATGTGAGAGGCCTTTGCGCACCGAGGCCGAATCAAAGCCGAGCTCGTCGATGTGTTGGGCGAGCGTGCGCCCGGTATCCACGCGTTTGATATCCAAAGCAGAGGCGGGAAGCAGGCCCAGCGCCCCCTTCGACCCGATGTAGGAGTAGGGGAACCAGGTACTTTCTTCGGCCCGGATCGCCATCACCGTGATGTTGTTTGCCGGGGTGAACTGCGCCTTCTTCCAGGCGGAGACGATGGCCATGCCGGCGATGACGCCCGCGGCACCGTCGAAATTTCCACCTTGCGGGACCGAATCCAGATGTGAGGCGACGAGGAAGGTGCGGGCCCCGCGCCCCTTGAGCGTGAGGTAAAGGTTTCCGGTGGCGTCGTGGGACACGTCAAGACCGAGCTGCCGGGCGGTGTTGGTCATCAGGTCGTGTGCGAACTGTTCACCGCTCCCGTAGGATGCCCGGGTGATCCCGGCACCGTCGCGCGTGTGCTCGTCGAGCGTGTCAAAAAGCCGGGCAGCGAGCGCGAAATCGGGCTCGGGAACGCTGTTCGCGCGAACGGTGTCGACCATCGCTTAGACCCGCAGCAGTTCTCGGCTGATCTTGCTCAATGTCCGCGCGGCGCCATTGGTGACGACCACCGTTTCGCTGACGGCCACGGTGAACTTGTTGTATTCGCGGAGCGTGATCGGGACGTGGAAGGTCATTCCTGGTGCCAGCGGTACGTCGACCCCGCGGAACAGGCTGAGGATATTGCCTTCGCCCCAATCGGGTGCGAACGAAATGCCGATGCTGTAACCGGTGCGCTTGCGATAGCCGGCGGTATAGCCATGCCGGTCGATCACCGCCTGCGCGGCATTGTGCACGTCGGCGCACGTGTTCCCGGGCCGCAGCTTTTCGATCGCGGCATCGAGCCCTTCAAGGCACACCTTGTACATGTCGTCGGCGAGTTTCGGGATCGTTCCGGCGGCGACAGTGCGGAACAACGCTGCATGGTATCGATTGTAACAAGCGCAAGTTTCCAGCGCGATCACATCGCCACCAGCAATGGTTCGGCGCCGCCAGGTCGTGTGCGGAATTCCGCCGCGGGCGCCGGAAGTCACGAACGGCTCCATGCCGACATATTCCGAGCCAGCGCGAATGGCGCCCGCCATGATCTCGGCGGCGATGTCGTTTTCGGAGACGCCGACGCGTGTTGCATCGAGGCCGGCCTGCATGCCGGCATCATTGGCCACGGCGGCTTTTTCGATTTGCTCGAGCTCGGCTGAGGATTTCACACGGCGCAACGGTTCGATCAGGAGAGATCCGTCGAGCAGCGCGCCGCATTCCTCCACGACTTTATCGAACAGATTGACGGTGAGAAACCAGCTGTTGCGATCGATCGCGATGCGTTTGCCGACCCATCCACGTTTTTTCAGCGCGGCGGCAAGCGCTACGGCCGGATGGGTGTCGTCCGCATAACCTTCGATGTCAGTGATGCTGCTTTTTAGGCGGGCATTCATGCTTTCGAGCCCGCGCAGGACCAGGAACGGCTCGCCGGCCGCCGGGATGCCGAGGCACTGGAACATGTAGTAGCCCGGTGTCTGCTGCCCGGTGAGGTAGTAGATGTTTTCCGGACCACTAGTCAGGAGTAAGTCGAAGCCCTTGCGTGCCATTTCCTGACGCAGGGCTGTCGTGCGGCGCCCATATTCCGGCTTTTCGAAAGCGCATTCGGCGCCTTGCGGAATCTGTTTTAGGATCTCGGCAATGCTGGACTCAACCATGAGGAGTATCCTTGCAACGTTGGAATGAAACGAAGGCGAGACGATCACACCGCCCGACTGAGCGAAGCGCGACCTGACGCGAGGATGACGTCGGTCGCTTCTGCGACCTCGTTTAGTTGCGCTGGCGTGAGCAGTAGCAACGGCGATCGGACGCGACCGTTTTCCCCAACCGCGATGCGCCATGGCGGCCTTGACGGTCTGCGGCTGGCCATAGCGGCGCGCGAGCTCGCGGAATGTATACCAGCTGCGGTGCAAGTCGGTGGCTGAGCGGATGTCGCCGGATCTCACTGCGCGATACGTCGCCAGGATGAGTTCGGGGAAAGCGCAGCTGTTGGTCGAGCTCAGTCCGTCGAAGCCCGCCATGATCGGACCGAGGAATGCAAGGTCTGAGGCGCAAAACAATTTGAGCTTGCCGGAGAGGCGATTGGCGATCTGGTCGATGGCAGTCGGATCGAGGTCGCCTTGTTTCAACCCGACGACGTTGTCGATCGTGCTCAGGTGTTCGATCAAGGAAGCGGATAGGGCTATGCCGATGCCGGGAGCGTTGTAGACGATCAATCCGCTGCGCGCCACCGGCGCGATCCAGCGGAAATATTCCAAAATGTGCTGCTCTTGTACTTCGGAGACGTAAGGTGCCGTCACCATGGCGTAGGCGCCAAGTGCGCTCGCCAGTTGCGTCAATTCGAGCGTGATGCGCGGCTCGGACGCGGCGGTGCACAGCATCACGGGCACCTTGCCGGCGGCATACTCGATGCTGCGGCGGAACAGCTCGGCGCGTTCCTGCGGCGACATCGTCGGAAATTCCCCGTAGGTGCCGCCGATCAGCAGTCCGTCATAGTCCAATCCGACCACCCGCTCGATCGAGCTAGCCAGAGCCGGATAATCGATCGCTCCATCGGCCGCGAATGGCGTTACTGTAATGTTGAAAATGCCCTTCAACGAAGCTTGCTTGTCGCGCTGCATGAGATTGCGCCGGCATGTCTGTCTGATCCGGCCGATACGGTGTTGAATGTCGAGCTGCTACTTTTTTTGTATCTTGTACCAGATGGAAAATTCAATACAATCTTTGCGGTACTGTTGAAGGCCGAAGTGACAGGGCGCCGGACACCTCGCAGTGGAAGCGATGCGCAAGGACAGCGCCCAAATGACAGCGCCCAAATGGTCGTCGCTTCGTTCTCTCGCCCTCATCCTGGCGCTCGTACTCGCAGGCACCAAGGCCGCGCCCGCCGAGACCAATAAGATTACGCACGCGGGACTGCGGACTTTGTATCTGGCGCCGCTGTTTATTGCGATTGACCGCGGCATGTTCAAGGCGCGCGGTCTCGAAGTGACCTATGATGAAATCGATAGCGGCGCATTATCAGCGGCGGCCATCCTCTCCGGCGCCGCGCAGATGACTAGCGACGATCTGATGGGCGTCGCTCCTCTGGCGATGCAGGGCAAACAATTCCTCATGGTCTACAATCTGCTCGATCGGATGACGATGGATTTCGTCGTGCGCAAGGACGTGTTGGCGAAGGCTGGCTTCGATCCGAATGCAGATGTCAAGATGCGGGCGAAAGTCCTCAAGGGCCTGACCATCGGCATCACCCGTCCCGCAGCACCGACGGACGTCTATTCGCGCTTCATCATGTTGGAGGCCGGCCTCGATCCGCAGCGCGACGCCACGCTGGTGCAGATCGGAGGCGTTGCCGCACTCAGCGCCGCGTTTCGCTCCGGCAAGATCGACGGCTTTATGCTGTCGCCGCCGCTACCGCAGACACTCGAGCGCGAAGGCTACGGCACGATCGTCATCCACAATACCGCGGGAGAACTGTCGAGCCTCACGGGCATCACCTACATGGCCTTGTTCACTACCAAGGAGTTCGCGCAAAACAATCCGGCTGCCATCAAAGCCTACACGCAAGGCGTCCAGGAGGGGGTGCGCTGGATCAAGGACAATCGCGACGAAGCATTGAAGATGCTGCATGGCAAATGGTTCAAGGACACGCCGGACGAAGCGCTCACCATTTCACTTGATCGGTTGCTGCCGGGGTTGAGCGATACCGGTGAGTTCAGCGAGGCTGGCCTGCGCAAAGTGCAGCGCGTTTATCAAACCGCGGGCGAGAATATCAATTTGGATTTTCGCGAAGGCGGGTTTTGGACTAACAAATTCGTGCGCAATTGAGCGCTGCTTTCGCGGATGATGTCGTGGCAGGGTTAGAACTGAAGGGCTGGACCGTCGCCGTCGTCGGAGGCGACCTGCGGATGCTGGAGCATATGCGCGGGGCGCGCGCGGCAGGCGCCATGGTCCAGCACTACGGCTCGGTGCCGGGCGCGGAAGCCGCGGCGGGGCGGCCACAGGCCGCAAGTCTGGCGGATGCCCTAAAAGGAGCCGCGATCATTTCCTGTCCGATCCCGGGCGTGGGCGAGGACGCTTCGCTGTTTGCAAAATATACCGACGAGAAACTTCTGATGACCCGCGACGTACTTGCTGGCGCCGCGCCCGGCGCGCTGATGTTCACCTATTGCAACACGCCACAACTGCTCGCCTGGGCGAAGGGCACGCCGGTCGAGGTCGTGGGTTACGGCGCAGACGATGAGCTCTGCATCTTTCATGCGATCGCGACCGCCGAAGGCGCGATCAAAATTGCGATCGAAAACACCGACGAGACGTTGCTCAGCATGAGCGTGCTGTGCTTCGGTTTTGGGCGCGTCGGCACGAGCGTGGCCGAGGCCTTTCATGCGATGAAGGCACGCGTCAGTGTCGCCGCTCGCAATCCTGCGCAGCTGGCGCGGGCCACATCGATGGGGCTTATGCCTATTCAGTTGAGCGAGGTTGGTGAGCATATCGGCCGCTTCTCGCTGCTCGTTTCCTCAAGCTCCGGCCGGGTGTTGACGCGCGAGCTCATCGCCAGAACGCGGCCAGATGTCTTAATCTTGAACCTGTGCTCACCTCCCGGGAGTGTCGATTTTGCGGCCGCCAAGGAGTTGAATCGGCGGGTGGTCTGGGGGCGCGCGCAGGCGGGCACTGCGCCGCGCAGCGCTGGCCGGCACGAGTGGCAGGTGCTCATGCGCATTGTTCGCGAGCGCAAGCTCAAAGGGAGCAGTGCCTGATCCGCGCCTTTTTTAAGAGAAAGCGGCGGGCATGACCGCGCATGAGACCGTGCTGCGGGCGTGCGGCGTCTACAAGGGCTTCGTTGCGCGCGGCGGTAAGGCGCGCACCGCGTTGCGCGACGTCGATCTCGAAGTGCGGCGCGGCGAGTTCATGTGCCTGATCGGTCCGTCGGGATGCGGCAAGACCACGGTGCTCAACATGTTTGCCGGATTGGTGCAGCCCTCGGACGGGACGATCCTCCACGAGGGACGGGTCGTCGATGCCGTGAACACGCGTGTGGGCTACGTCACGCAGGACGATAATCTGCTGCCCTGGCGTTCCGTGATCGGCAATGTGGAACTCGCCTTGGAATGCAAGGGCGTTCCGCGCGCGGAACGCCGCGAGCGAGCCAGGGACTATGTTGGCCGTGTCGGTCTCGAAGGGCTCGAAGAACTCTATCCGCACGAGCTCTCCGGCGGAATGCGCAAGCGCGTGTCGATCGCGCGGACGCTCGTCGACGACAGCGTGCATGTGATCCTGATGGACGAGCCGTTCGGTCCGCTCGACGCGCAGACGCGCATTATCCTGCAGGACGAGCTGCTGCGCTTATGGCAGGGGACCGGACGGCACCATCGTCTTTGTCACGCACGACCTGATCGAAGCCATCGCGCTCAGCGACCGCATCGCAATCTTCACCAGCGTTCCCGGGTCGATCAAAGGCATCCGCGAAGTAGCGCTGCCGCGCCCACGGGACGTCTTTCACATACACGAGACCTCGGGCTTCAGCGACATCTACGACGAAATCTGGAACGACCTGCAGGAAGAAATCCTCAAGACGCGGAACCTCGATGCCACCGCCTGACCCCGCGGCCACGATACTCGAGCGCGAACGATCACTTCTGGCCAGTGAGACGCGTGCGTTCGCAACACGCAGGCGACGGGAGACGACGCGCCTTCTCGCCATGCAATCGAGCCTGTTCGTTGTCTTGCTTGTGGCGTGGTGGGCGGCTTCGGGCACTTTGGTCGATCCGCTGTTTCTCAGTGATCCGATCACCGTGGCGCGTGCGCTTCTTCAGATCGCCATCGATGGCACGCTGTGGTGGCATCTCCAATGGACGTTGATCGAGATGACGCTCGGTTATGCGCTCGGTGTTGCCGTCGGCCTCTGCCTTGCAATCGCGGTCACCGCAATTCCGTGGGGCGCCCGGATCCTGCGTCCGGTGATGCTCGGCCTGTTCGCGATTCCCAAGGTAGCGCTGGCACCGTTGGTCATCGTCTGGTTCGGCATCTATCTCGTGCCCAAGGTCATCCTGGCCGCGTCCCTGGTGCTGTTCGTGGTCTATTTCAATACCGTTGCGGGCATTGCCGCGGTCAATCTGACAATGCACGAGGCGGTCCGGGTCATGGGCGCATCGCGGCTGGCTCTGCTCACCAAGCTCGTTCTGCCGAGTGCCGCGCCCTACATCCTCACGGCGATGCGGATCGCGCTCCCAGGAGCCTTGATCGGAGCCATCATCGGGGAGTTTCTGAGCAGCGACCGCGGCATCGGTTTCCTCATCGCCGCAGCGAGCTCCCGATACGATACGGCGCGGGTCTTCGCGGGGATCTTCAGCCTGCTGGTCTTCGTGCTTCTGCTCAATGCAATGATCACGCGGATCGAGCGCCATTTGACACGCTGGCAACCGCTTCCAGAAGCTAAAAAGGCTTAAGACAAATGCCGGGTGCCGACCGTTTCGCCAAGCTTACCACCGATGTGCTCGTCGTCGGCGGTGGCCTTGCCGCACTTCGCGCCGCACTGAGTGCGCGGCATGCCGGCGCCGAGGTGCTGATGGTCAGCAAGCGTCAAATCGGCCGCAGCGGATCATCCGTCAACACGACCGGCGGCTATGCCGCGGTTGTATCGGACCTCAACGCCCAGGACGAGGAGCGGCTGCATTACATCGACACGATTGTCGGCGGCTGCTATGTGAACGATCGTACCCTCGTGCGTGCGCTCGTCAGTGACGCGCCGGCGCGGCTGCGCGAGCTTCTCGGTTACGGCGCGGCGTTTCGCCGTCGCGACGGGCGCTATCATCTCTCTCCGAGCGGCGACCACAGTCAAAGCCGTGTCCTCGTGCCGCAGAACATGCGCGGGCTCGACCTCACCATCACGTCGCGCCAGGCCGTCATTGCCGAGGGCGTGAAGTTACTTGAAGACGCGGTTGTTATCGACCTCCTGCGCGATGACGGTCGAATCGCGGGCGCGACCGGCGTTTATCGGTTCAGACCGCACGGGTTCTTGGTCAACGCCAGTGCCGTCGTACTGGCAGCAGGTGGCGCCGGTCAGTTGTTTGCGACTACCAGCAATCCTTCCGATGTTTGCGGCAGCGGATACGCGCTCGCTTTGCGCGCCGGCGCAAGGCTCCGCGACATGGAATTCATCCAGTTCTATCCGTGGCGGCTCATCCACCCCTTCAAATCGGTCCGGGTGCCGATTCAACCTTCGACGTTCGCGCTCGGTGGCCGCCTCTACAACAGCCGCGGTGAACGTTTCATGGAGAAGTACGACCCGGTGCGCAAGGAATCGACGACCCGCGATTTGTCCGCCCGCGGCATTGCCGACCAGATCAGCAGCGGGCTTTCCGTCGAAGGCGGGGTCGTGCTCGACGTGTCCGATGTGCCGGATGACCAGTTCCGGTTCGAGAATGCGAAGATGATCGAGCTGTTGGCGCGCAAGAATGTCGACTACCGCGCCATTCAATTGATCGTCGCGCCGGAAGCGCATTATTTCATGGGCGGCATTGACATCAACGACAACGGGCATAGCAGTGTTGAGGGCTTGTTCGCCGCAGGCGAGAGTGCCGGCGGCGTGCATGGCGGCAATCGCCTGAACAGCAACTCAATCCCGGATACGCAAGTTTTTGGCCATCGTGCCGGCGTTGCTGCCGCCCGCTTGGCGCGCAGGGCGAAATCAGCCAGCGCGGATGTGGCCCCGGCTACTGCACTGGCTGCGAAGCTCGCGCAGCTTTCCTGCCGCGACGACGCGCTAGCGGAGTGCGAAGTGCTCGGGGATCATCTGCGTCAGGTGATGGGCATGAAAGTCGGGCTGGTGCGCTCCCGCGAAGGTCTCGATCAGGCGATCCGCGAGATCACGGAAGTCAGTGAAGCGGCAAAGCGACTGCCGATCGGCAGCCAGGCGGAGCTGGTCACCGCGGTCGAGCTCGGCGATCTCTGCGAGAGCGCGCTCGCCTGCGCAAGAAGTGCCGCCTGCCGCGCCGAGAGCCGCGGCGCGCATTATTGCGCGGATTTTCCGGATGCGGACCCCGTCTGGATTCGCACCGTCCTTTACGACGGCGACGGTATTCACACCCGCGCAATCCCAACCGATCCCGACGAAGAGCGCTTTCTCGAATATCGCGCAGGGCACGCGGCGACGGCAAACCGCCAGGAAGTCGAGCATGTCGAGTAACGCGGGACACGCGGCCACCATACTGCCGGATGCTGTTGCGATGGCCGCATCTCCTGGGTCCGCCATCGAACGCCGGTTGCAGTATGACGCACTGGCGCAGACGCGCAGCATGCGCCTGCGCCAGCAGACCGGCATTGCGGTCGGCCGCGCTGTGTTTATCGGTGCCGCGATATTTCTTCGCGATACACAGAGGGGATCGGGTCGAGGACGATCCTGATGGCACCTACTTGCCGGATGTAGCGGCGGCGCTTTCGTATGCCGAGCACACAATCTGTGAGCTGCGCAAAAAAGGCGGCTACAACGATCTGGCCCTCATGATGTTCGTAACGGATCAATCCCGGCGAACCGTTCTGTCCTTGCCGTTTTGGCCGGGGTGCTAAATCATTGCTCACGCGCGAAGGATTGCCAGAGGATATTGCCGCCGAGCCGCTGAA
>Ga0306924_10008132_pt1 | contig 10562 bp, 14 predicted proteins | sample sta12Can44000111_FD_203756 | JGI IMG/M metagenome (GOLD analysis project Ga0306924, IMG submission 203756) | Lab enrichment of tropical soil microbial communities from Luquillo Experimental Forest, Puerto Rico - statanox.12C.anox.44.000.111 (v2)... | ecosystem: Environmental > Terrestrial >...
CGCGCAAACGCCCTGAATGAACTCATTACGGTGATTCGGCTCGAATCAGTGTCTCGCCAGGTTTCACTGGAACCGCTGGAAATCAAGGAGCTTCGTCTCCAGATCAGCCGCCGTCCAGAAGAGGGTGCGGTCCAGACATTCGCGTCGAATGGTTCCAATCAGGCGTTGATGCGAGAGCGGCACGTACGGCACCGCCTTGACTTCCTTCACATCGAGGATTCGCAGATTCCTGCCATTGGTGGAATCGATACAGCGGATCATGGTCCAAGTTCAGATATCTGGGCCGGCCTTGACCTCGCGTCGCTCGATTGAACATCCGGCACAGCCCACGCCATCCACGACGCCGCGATGCACGCCAAAGCCCACGATGCGGCGCGTGCATTGGTCCGTCACCACGAGCACCCAGTGGGTGCGCAGGATGGCCGATTCGCAGCAAAACAGATCGAGACTCCACAGACTGTCCTTCGTGTGCCCGAAGACCGTGAGCCAGGTCGGCCCTGGCGAGTCGGGTCCCTGCTGATATCGAACGGCCAGAATGCGCCGCACCACATCCTTGTTAATGGGAATCCCGAAGGCCAAGGCGATCTGTTGCGCGATCCGTGGACAACCCCACGTGGGATTCCGCCGTTTCATCTGCACGACGGCGACTATGACGTCCTGGCTGGGCCCCTTTGGGCCCGGCTTCCTCCGTCCCCGGGGCGTGAACAGCAAGCGATATTTCCGCGCCTTCAGCGCGCGATGGAGGCTCAAGAGGGTAGAGGGTCTCAGGGACGATCGCGGAACGGATCAGCCGCCCAGGGCGGATGAGGAGCCCACACACCGCGGCGATCCGATCAGAGACGCGTAGATTGGGTGCACGTTTCCGGGAACGATTGAGGATCAGCAGTTGTTGCTTGACGAGCACCGATTCGGCCACCACGGAACGCGCGCCGCCGGGACCGGCGAGGCGGACGACCGTTGTCAGCAGATGCAAAAAAAGGACGGCGAGATCGCGCACACCATAATCCTAGCGACACCACACAATCCCCAAAATGGCCGCGAATTGGCAATTCGCCATGCACACTCTCATAACTCCGGCCCTTTTCACGCTTTCGCTTTATGTCGTCCCGTGCCGCTCCTTGCCGGGCTTTGTTGCTCTCAAAGGGCAAGAAAAGGGCAACCGTTCGCTACGGATCTGCACCCGTCCAGCCCGCATCAAGAACCCTTGTATTAGCGCCTCCAAAGGCATTGCGGCGTTATCATCCGGTCTATCCAGTTTTCCGGTCGAGTGAGGTGCGACATGAGCGGCGTGCGTGTGCTCGGGTTCGCAATCGTGCTCCTCTTGACGGTCACGGCCGGTGACGCCGAGGCAGCAGACCCGAGATGACGTGGCGATGATGAAGCAGTTGGCCGGAACATGGCGGCTGGTGTCATCGACACAACGCTTCAAGGATGGCGCCACCAAGGAGATGCCGGATTTCGCAGGTTACGTCATCTACGCCGATACCGGTCACATGTGCGCCGTTCTGATGAACCGTAGCCGGCCCAACTGGAAGTCAGAGGCAGCGCCCACAGCAGACGAGATGAAGTCAACTCTCCTGGGGCTGACGGACTTTGCGGCTTATTGCAGCACTGTGGACGTCCACGCCAAAGAGGGATTTGTGCTCCACCACGTTGAGTTGGACAAGAGCCCGAACATCGTCGGCAGGACTCGGAAACGGTGGTTCACGCTGCAGGACAATCGTCTCACGCTGCGGGTAGACTCACCGGAACTCCCGGCAACGCTAGTGGATTGGACGCTCGTATGGGAGCGCGTCGAAAAGGGGGCGTGAGACAGCCCACGCGCAACGCTGACGCAAGCCCTTTCCCGCCGGATAATGCCGCATGAGCGTCAAGAAGTGTTCGGTGCTCGCAGGCCTTGCAGCATTCAGTGTCGTCTTCGCCTCGTGCTTTTCGCAGTCTGCTATTGGGTCGCAGGTCACAGTGGAGAACATCCGGCGAGTGAAAATCGGAATGTCACGCACCGAGGTAGAACATCTGCTCGGTCCGCCGCTTGCCGTCGAATCGAACGACGCAAACTTCCACGGTGTTGGTTCGGATACGATGGTCTACTCTCGGCGTCTCCCTGTGCCTATGGGATATCCGATGCTTTGGGTGACCTTGCGCAATGGCAGGGTCGAAGATGTCTACGCAAAGCGGCACCACATCTTTGACAGCTTTGGCGTCTACGGCATTCGCGGCTCACGACGTTGGGAAACAGCGGATTTCGTGAAGACCTTCCCTTCATCTGGAGCACACGAATCGACAGCGCCGAAATAGTTTTCATCGAAGCGCCAGCGGTCGCCCTCTGCTGCCACCCGACCGTCGCGCAGCAGCAACCGAGTTGCGACAAACCGTAGCGTTGTGAGTGCTTCACTTCGGGCGTTCATTCGACTCACGATACGGGCGGTCGAGGGTAGGGCGGTAATACCACCATACCCAGGCGACAAAAAGAACCACGACGAGAAAGAGAACGAGCAACAGTCGGAGCATTATCCGCAGGACGCGCGTCGTCAGGCTACCAACGCGCTATCGAAGACGCCGACGAACGCAAGCAGAGTTGTTGTTGGTTCAGCATCGTGCGCCCTCGGATTGCCGTCAGGGTCTGGCGGTAGAACGCCAAGCGAAGACACCGACCGTCGTGCTCGTCACAAGCAACCGAACGAGTTGAACGGTGGTCCCGCGCCGCTGTAGGGCGTTATCTGCCAGCGGTCCGCCGTTCTGTCGTTACCCGCCGTGCAATCTGCTGCTCGTGCAAGCTCACACTCGATTCTGCAGCCTTCTCAGCCGCTCCACGGCGGTCATGTCGTCTTCACCTTTAAACCAGGCTATCAGTTTCTCGAACCAGCTCTTCATCGTTTCAACCTCTCGGCCCACGGACATGCAGACGAATCCGAACACACGGCCGGCAAGCACGGCACAAGCGATAGGCCGTATCTGGCCGGCGGCCACAAGAATCCCGAGACGTTAATGGATGTCAGGATGCCGTGGAGCCCGCCACAATCAAAACCAAAGGACGAGAAGGCTATCGGCCGTTGCGCCGATGAGCATTAGAGTGCACCCACAGCACACATTCACAAGCAGGCACGCAGGCGTCAGGTCTTTTTCGTGGAGCGCCCAACGAAGACGCCGACGGCCGTGCTCGTCAGAATACCCGGACGACCCGACCCATGGGCCGCCCAACAAGATGCTCCCGGTCGCTCCGACAGCGAAGCAGACTCCGGCTGCACCGAGGGCGCGGAGCAAGCGGGGAGAAATCGTCATGGTTACTTCCGTTTCGTCAAGACCATGTCATCGTTCACGTCGGTGCTCCCAGGGACCCACGGGTTTCCTCCGGATGAGAAGTCTCACGGTGGGAAGTTCTGTTGCTTCCGCGTTTAGCGCAGTCGTCCCGTCACCTTGTCGAAGCGCTGTCGCCGTTCAAGGTAGGCCCGGTCGCTCTTCGGCGTCATCGTGAGCGCGTCTCGAGCTGCGAGATACTCCTGATACAGGGCTTCACTCTCGGCCGCAAGCCGGATGCACTCGTGGCAAGCGTTGCCGTATCGCACGGAGTCATCCAAGAGGATTTCCTCGACTGACCGAATTATCGGTCGGTCGCTTCACCGACACGCTCGCACTCTCCCAATGGAGCTCTACGTCATCCGACCAGTTCCCCAGGCAGCGGATGACCAACGTGTGGTGACCCGGCGTCAGTGGAAACGCCCACAGCAGCTGAAATCTCGCGCCGAAGTCCGAACTTGACGTGCCATGACTGTCTTGCCGCAAGCCAATCATGATGCGCCAGGCCTGTGTGGGTTCGAGAGAGGGTTCTGCGCCGACGAAACCAACCACGCTATGTATTTCCTTTCGCTCAACACCGTCACTTGATAGACAAGTCCTCCAAGGACTTCGCCAGCACGGATGGCGACGGACAACATGTTCCTGCATTCGAGCATGAACGCCGGACCACGTTCGGCGTTGGAGAACAGGGGCACGAGGCGGGGCTTGTCTTCGGGTTGAGCGTGAACGGTTGCGAGGGGCAGCAGGCAGGCGGCGAGGATTTTCAGCTGTGTGGCCATGCATCGTTTGACACCGGGCGGACGCAACGGAGGACCTGCCCCGCCGAGGTAGGCGGTCGCACTCGTCAAGTCTTAGCCCGCGCTCGGCAAAGCTTCACTCGCGGCTTCTTGGATTCTTCCGTGGGCACCGAGGCTCAGCGCAGCACTGCCGGAACATTTTGGAGAAGACCAAACATCCGGAGGATGACCACCACGGCGACAGCTACGAGGACCGTGAACAGAATCTTCTTGCTCGTATAGTTCAGCACATTCGCCTCAGACTCCGGGCTGGCTGACGGAATCGGCTCCAGGTTGACGACGAACCAAGGTCCAAAGAAAGCACCGCACGCCACGCCCAGGGACAATCAGAACAGACGATGCAATTCCATGACTCCCTCACTTGGCAAACCAGTGCCGTGTTCTTCGCAGATTCCAGACGAATCCCGCGAGGAAGCCGGCGAACGCTACGAGCAACATCGGACGCGCTTTGACCGAGAGGAGCGCGTCGTGCGGTAAATCTGCACGCTGCGTGCGAGGTGGCGGAGGCTGGAAACGGCTTATGGTTGGGCTATTGAGGCACTCCCACAGGAAACGGCGAGCAACGGATAGCCACACCTTCGGAGCAACGCGCCAGCCTTCGACCCTACCGGCAATAGCGAGCTTGCTGAGGCGGCTGGGACGGAGGAAGAAACTGCAGAGACCTTGTCCAGCTCCCAGTCGCGGCCTGACAACGAATTCGAGACGGACAGGCGAAACATCGACTGTTCGTTCAGAACGAGCGATTTCAGGACCTGGTAGTCATCGAGTGTCTGTCCGAGTGAAACCTGGCGAGATACTGATTCGAGCCGAATCACCGTAATGAGTTCATTCAGGGCGTTTGCGGCACGATTGAGATTTCGCCACCGACAGGATCACAGCTTCGTTGACGCCATCCTGCAGAGGTGGGATAATCCCACCATGGTGGTTACACTTGATGCCAAGCGCCGGTTGACGGTGCCGACAGCGCTCGCTCGGGCCAAGCCTGGTGACTACTTCGACGCGCGCTTCGATGCCGAAGAGGACGCGATCATCTTCCGTCGCCTCGGCGGGCGCGAAAGCTGGCTGGCCGTGATGAAGGAGTGTCCGGTCAGTCCGGATGACGTGCCGCGCCGGCGGCGCGAGTTGCCGAAGCGGCGGAAGCTGTGAGCTGGCTCCTCGATACGGACGTCATCTGCCAGCCGGCGAAGAAGAAGGGCGATCTGAAGGTGATCTCTTGGCTCGAGGCCGAGCAAGAGCGCTGCTACACCAGCGCCGTCGTCATCGCGCAGCTCGCGTACTGGACGCGGAGGAAGGAAGGCCGACAGCGGCAGCAACTTCAGGCGTGGCTCACGCGCCTCGTGGATGCACTTCACGGGCGCATCCACGGGTTCAACGTGTCGGTTGCGCACGTGTGGGCTGAGCAGGAACGACTGCTCGAGAAGGCCGGCCAGCGCATGCCGGTTGAAGACAGCTACATCGCGGCGACGGCTCGGCGACACGGACTCACGATCGCGACCGGGAACGATCGCGATTTCAAGCGGCCCGGACTGAAGGTCTTCAATCCCTTCAAGGAACTGCCGACGGTCTGACGAGTCGTGCAATGCTCGTTGTCGTTGATGAAAACTCGATCGAGCGTTCACGGGCGTCGGTCGAATGCGGGCCAGGCGTCAGAAGGTGTCACTGCCAAAAACCACATCCGAGCTATGTTCACGGACATTCTGGGTTTCGTGAGCGAGTTCTCGGCGCCGCCAGAAATGCCCGATGATCACCGAGTCCGATGGCAACGCTGGTAGGGGGTTCGACGGGACACGACCACGGCGGGCCCTTGCCAGATCTGAACCGTGTGGGTGTGCAGCGGCGAAGGTGATCCTGCGTGACTTACCCGCCAAGCAACGTCGGTTGGAGCGCAGGAGGCCCATCGACCACCACCCACTGAGTAGACACGAGCCGCCCGGCGCATGACGGCGGCGGAACAGGAGGCAAAGCAAGACCGAGGCGTCGACGTCCTCATCGCTCGTCGCGAACGACGACGTCACCGTCGAGTTGAACGTGAGGTTGCCGATGTGGTTCGCGAGGAATGTCCGCCAGGTCTGGGACGGTCTCGTCCGTCGGTCGGGCAGACCGCGACACCGTGCGTTCGGAGACTGTGAAGCCGAGCTTGAGCAATTCGCCATGGATCCGCGGGGCGCCCCAGAGACCGTTCGCCGTCGCCATACGCCCGATGAGGCTTCGAAGTTGTGAGTCGATGCGTGGTCGTCCCGACTGTCGCCGTGAGTGACGCCTCCACCATCCCCGAAATCCTTCCCGATGCCAACGGTCGACCGTGGCCGGTTGGACCAGCACGAGAGCCTCGCGCCACCCCGGCCACACCCTTCGCAGACAGAGCCAGAACAAGCGGTCCGAGGTGCGGAAACGTCGATGGGACCGAGAGAGGCCACCGAGCTGATGACGAAGAGCGAGGATCTCGAAGAGGAGGTCCCTATGCGTGCACAGCGCGGTGCGAAGCAGGGCAACCGTCCGCGACGCGAATCGCATTGGCCGCAGAATGGCTGGCAACCGCGCTAACGTCAACGGTTTTCTGATCGGACGCAATAATGGCGAAGGACAACCGATTCTGGCACCGATAGCGAGCGTCATGGCGCGCGATTCGACGGAGGGGACGACCGTGCGCCCAATGTCAATACCCACAGCGACGACCCGCCGTTGCTCCGGGAGTACGCGAGATAGTGTCCATCGGGCGAGATCGTCGGCTCCTCAAGAAACAGCCCGGACTCGGGAAAGTGCGTGACCTGCTGCGTGGATCCCCCGTTGGCCGGCATGCGATAAATATTCAGATGGTTTGGCTGAAAGTAGAGCCACCGACCATCGGGTGAATAGAACATGTGCCGGACGCGATCGCTAGCGTTCGTGAGAGGCTCGGCGTCGCCTCCACCGGCGGGGATTCGCCAGAGTTGACTCGACCCGTTCGCGTTCGACGCGAACGCGATCCAGTGTCCGTCCGGCGACCAGACGGCGTTGAACTTGTCGTCTGATGAGAAGGTCAGTTGCTTCGCCTGCCGAGTCTTGAGATCGAAGGCGAACAATTGCGAGTGACCGTCGACTGCAGCTCCGTAGACGAGCGTCCGGCCGTCGTGCGCGATCGGCCATCCCTCGGCGTTGTTAATCAGCATTGGCAGTGACAGCACTTCTTCGGCGGAACTCGCGTCAGCGGCGATCCACCACAAGGTGAGCTTCCCATCGGAAATCAAACGCTGAACGATTAGACGTCGGCCGTCCGGGTACCAATGCGGGCCAACTGCCCCGAGATCCTCGCCGGGAAACTGCAGCACTTCCATCCGGTCGCTGTCGGCGTGCCAGACCCAGATCTGGTCGTGCCCCAATCGATTACTGGTATACGCGATTCGTTGACTATCAGGCGAAATATTAGGCTGCCCGTCGAAGACCTGCCCCGCGCTCAGCGTTTGCTCGACTCCGGCTGGCGCACTCCCGTCCACAGTGAGCGCTAGACGCGTGAGGTTCATGGAGCCTTCGACCTCCGTGAACGCTAGGTGTTGACCATTATCCGACACAGCCAGGTCTCGCAGGAAGCCAGTCATCAGCCCGATCGTCGACGGTTGCGCCGTGATGGCTCCCGTCGATTCGTCGATACTGATGGTTTCCAGCCGCGTTCCGCCCCCAGAATCGCGTACGCAGTAATACAGGTGTGTGCCCGATGGCTCCCACACGTGCGAAACCCCATTCGCGAGTTTGCGAACGCGTCCGCCGGCAGCCGGCACAATAAAAATCTGGCCCTCAGCCGTCTCGAATGTGATCCAACCTGCGTGTGGGGAATAGTGAACGTGCGTGATCTCCCAGGCGGACTCGTTGCTAGGCACCACAGACCGTGGCATCCCGCCTTCTAGCGTTCCTTCGAGGATGGATCGATGAGCCTCGGGCCCGCCGACAAACGCCACCTTTCGCCCGGTCGGATGCCAAACGGGAAAATTCCCCTCTACTGCGACGCGACGGGCCTGTCCGCCAAGCGTCGGTACGATCCAGACGTCCCCGCCGTACGCACGAGACTCAGTGTTCCCGGACCGCTGGCCAACTTTGACCAACCGTGTGCGGGACGCGCGAGTCGAAACGAAGGCGATCGAGTTGCCGTCCGGCGAAAACGCCGGTTGCAGGTTGTCAGCTGCATTGTTCGTGACGTTGACTTCCTGGCCACCTTCAATTCGCCGGACATAAATGTCAAAGTGGCCATCACGGTTCGCAGCGAACGCCAGCAGCGAGCCGTCAGGCGACCACGTTGGCCACTCGGACACCCCTGGTTCATGCGTGAACCGTCTGACCTGCGTTACGATCGGGGTGTCTGGCCTGCGCCGCGTCGCCCGATCGAGTAGCCAGATGGCGAGTCCACCACACACAATACCAACTGCCGTCGCCAAGATGACTCCGGCCTGTCGCCGGTACCACGGATGGGCCACGATCGGTTTGGGTGGCGCGGCGGTGGAGATGCCAGAAAGCGCCTCGAGGTCGAACGCCAAGTCGCGGGCCGACTGAAACCGTCGCCCCGGCTCCTTCTCGAGACAATGCTCGACGATGCGCTCGAGTCCGGGCGAGACGTGACCTCGAGCGATCGTGGACAATTCACGCGGCTCGCTTCGCAGGATTGCGCTCATCGTGTCGGCGGGTGAGTCGCCCTGAAATGGCCGTTCGCCGGACAACATCTCGTAGAGAACCGCGCCGAAGCTGAAGAGATCGCTGCGATGATCAGCAGTCTGTCCGCGCACCTGTTCGGGGGACATGTAGCCAATCGTCCCGAGGACGGCTCCAGGTGTTGTGTCCCCGGGGCGAGTCGCCAGCATCGACGCGCCCGCAGCCGCCGGCACGGATTCCAACAACTTCGCCAGACCGAAGTCGAGGATCTTCACGCGGCCATCGGTCGTCACAAACAGATTCTCAGGTTTGAGATCCCGATGGACGACGCCCTTGTCATGGGCTGCGGCAAGGCCGCTGACGATTTGAACCCCGTATGCCACGGCCGTCCGCGCCGGCAACGGTCCGTGTCGGAGTGTCTCGCGAAGCGTCTGACCGTCAAGTAACTCCGATACGATGTACGGTATGCCGTCGGCCCTCGCGATTTCATAAACTGTGAGAATGTTCGGATGATTCAACGCTGCGGCGGCGCGAGCCTCCTGCTCGAACCGGCGGAGTCGATCCGCGTCGGCACTGAATTCGGCGGGCAGGACCTTGATGGCCACGTCTCGACCGAGCCGCGGATCACGTGCGCGATAGACCTCCCCCATGCCGCCCGCGCCCAGTGGCGAGCCGATTTCGTAGACGCCGAGGCGATCGCCAACACTTAGGGCCATCAAGGTTCGAGGAGCGTGCCTATTGTAGAGGGCTCTCGCGCCACGGGGAAAGGCCCCATGGCGCCACCAGTCGAGTCGCTGTACGCTCTGCCGCCATGCCGTTCACGGTGCCTCAACCGATGCTCATAAGAACCTCGACTCGAAACCCCTCCAGACCGAGAATCTGAGTACACTCCCGTCGCGATCCCCATGCGTCTTCCCCGGTACATGACAACAGGGAGGAAACACCCTCGGATGCGATGAACGTCACGAAGGAAATCGTCAAGCTCGATCTCGTTGGTGTCCAGCGAACGGGCCAACGACGGCGGATCGCCATTTCAATAGGGACTCCGTACGCCATTCGGCACGGAAAGGGCGCGGACTTTGAGTTCGGCCCGCGTTCGAAGGCTGGACCGAATTGCCTCAAGGAGGGCCGTAATGCTCGGGCGCATGACTGGTGACGTTATCAGCTGAAACCGATAAGCTCGCTACAAGACGTACGGAGTTTTCAGACTTGCCGTTCAGACAATGGGACACCGTGTTTCACAATGCTGCGTGCGCGGTCGCCCTGATTGATCGGCTGACGCACCATGCCGAGATCCTCTCGATCGAAGGCGAGTCGTACCGCAAGCGGGAGGCCGAGGAAGCGCAGAAACGAAAGCAAGAGCAGAAGCCCAAACGGTGACCCCTCACACGGCCGCTGCCCTCATCGACGTCGGTCAAGATTTACGCGGTTTTACGTGAGCGGCGACAGACCAGCACGAATCGGAGCGGAGACAACACCGGATCCATGGCCTCCAGGCTAACAAAGGTACTGGTGATCGGCTGCCTGGGCACCCTATCCAAGAGACCAGATTCCGGCTAACCAGGCACTCGGCCTGGGCGTCGGCCGGGTTTTTGGACAGAACGAGATAGCTCGGAACGAAGTCCTCGCGACGAGCTCCATGAGAAGCCAATCGATGCGATCGAACTTCGACCACGCCAGACGGACTATTCAGTAGGGATAACAGCCGCTCACGCTGCGCCTTTCTGTTTGCCCGAGCGCCACGCGACAGCCAAACGCTTGCGACTCGTGGCGCAGTCGCGAAGATAGAGGTTGATAAGGGTCTGATATCGGATACCGGTCTCGTTGGACAGCGCCTTGAAGTACGCAATC
>Ga0306924_10008134_pt1 | contig 10561 bp, 8 predicted proteins | sample sta12Can44000111_FD_203756 | JGI IMG/M metagenome (GOLD analysis project Ga0306924, IMG submission 203756) | Lab enrichment of tropical soil microbial communities from Luquillo Experimental Forest, Puerto Rico - statanox.12C.anox.44.000.111 (v2)... | ecosystem: Environmental > Terrestrial > Soil...
AGCTGAGAGTACCTCCCAGCACGAGGACGTTGCCATTCGGCAGCTGGGCGTGACCGGCGCAGAAGAAGTCGTCTGGCGTCGGGATTATCTGGAAGGTGCCCTTGACCGGGTTGTAGACGGCAGACGTGAAGGTGCCCGCGGCGAACGAGTTCGCGTTGTTGCCCGAGCCGGCTACCAGCAGCACGTTGCCGGTATTCAGCAGCACCGCGTGGATAGCGCGGACCTGCGACGGGTACGGCAGGACCTGCCAGGTGCCCTTGGTGCAGGCCACCCCCGCGGTGCAGGCGCCGCCGTTGGGCTTCACCGTCACGTCGACCGTGGAGTAGTCATCGGTGATCAGCGTGCCCCTGCCGTAGAGCGTCACGCCCCATGAGATCTTGTCGGTGCGCGGCGGGACCACCGGCGTTCGCACGGAAGCGTGCCTGTACCTGCCGCCGACCGGCAGCCGGGTGAGGTCCATCCAGAACTGCCAGCCAGTTTTCACGTCGTGCCGGTACAGGCTGATGACCGAGTCAGGGGTATTCGACATGTACCAGACGCCCAGGTCGTACTGGTGACCCCGCGTGACCCACGGCGCACAGGACGGCTTCTCGAGCATCCGTACGCCACGGTAACCAGTGGTGCGCCTTGTGAGCGTTACCCGGATCGCCCTCCTGCCTGAGTGGGCCTTGCTGGTGACGCCGATCGAGTACGTATTCTTCCCGAAGCCATACTTTCCCCAGCACAGCGGGAAGTTGGCCGGCCCCATGGTCTCCGCTCCCGCGTTAGCCACCATGTTGGTACCGGCGCTCGCGGCCGAGCCCGCCACCACCACGGCCGGCAGTACAAGGACAGCTGCGCCGAGCGCGGCCTGCACTGCCTTGAGCTTGCGCCAGTTCCTTGGCAACTGAGCACGGAATCTCATTCGGATGCTCACTTGACCCCCGCTACTGAGGTTCACAGGACAGTGCCTATCCGGCGGCCAGGCTGCGCCAGCTAGACGAAGGAAGGCCAGAAATGATAGCCCGCGCGTCCCAACTGGTTCGGCAACTTGGCTCCGGAGCAGGGTCTCAGATGTGCATCATCGACTCAGCGTCACCTGGCATTGCTGAGTGTGGTGTCCCGGTCGATCCGCTCGACCGTGATCGCGGTCAAGACGCCGTCCAGATCGGGCGCCTCAGCGTTGGAGGGCGTACCGTCGAACACTCATGGGCCGACGGCCTCGACCGCGGTAGCGACCAGTGCAGCAAGCCGGGAGCCTCGTCGCTGACGTACACGGCGCCGGCTGGTCCGGGCACGGCGTCGGCGGGGCGGCCCCAGCGGCTGCCGTCGGCGCGGGAACGATGACGTCAGTTGGAGCGCGCGAAATAGCGCTTCATGGCATGCCGGAAAGCGAAGATCGCGCCTGGTTGCCCTTCCAGCCTCCAGTCCTGATGGTAGATTCCCGAATTCTGCGCTACATCGAACCAGACGAAGCCCAGGAGATGGTTATGCCGCACTCCAGCGAACAAGCCGGGGATCTTCGCCGCTTGTCCAGCAAGCGGGCCCACGGCGGTCTCAGCGATAAGTATCGGGCTATTGCTGAACGTGCGGATGTTCTCGATAGTAGGCAGGAACTGACTATGGAAGTCGTCAGCTGCTGCGTTATAATACGAGTCGACCCCTATCCAGGTGACGTACGCAGCGCCAGGCCACCAGTCACGGATAGGGCCTTCACCGGCGGCCACACCGTTGACGCTCCATAGCCAGGTCACGTTATCGGCCCCTACCTGGCGGAAGACTGTAACAATGTGCCGCCAGGCGCGCCGCCACGTCTTTGGCGACGTATGTGTCCAGCCCCATTGGTACCAGTTGCCGTTCATCTCGTGGGCAAAGCTGATGATCACTGCGTGGCCGAAGGCGCGGACTTCTTGGGCGTACGAGCGCAAGTAGGAATCTTGCATTCCATCTGCGATTGACCTTACCGGCACATCGGTGGGATCCAGGTCGATAAGCATCGTCGACTTGTGCTCCAGCGCAATGTCAGCGAATGAGGTGTGGAACGATGACCCCCACCCTGCATAGCACAGCACAATGTTCGGCTGGCGTCCTACAGACTGGGCAAACTCATCGACAAGCTGGTACGAGTGCGGGATATCCTGCTCGTACACACCGAGGTATGCGGCGGGCGTAGCCGGAAGCGGAGCGTAAACAGGTCCCGATGGCCCGGGTTTCTTAGGGGCGGGCGCTAGCTGCGAGTACCCCGGGTTCACACAGCCTGCCAGCGCTAGCGCGGCAGCGAGGGAACTCACGACCGCTAGCAGGCGGACTTTCATGAGTGCCTCCTTCGCATGTTGCCACTCGATCAACCAATTAGTTCACGGGATGGCAAGGCGGCTGTCACCCGCGTCTCTTGCCGGGGAATATAAGGCGTCCGACAATGGCAAGGTTCGCCGCACCAAACAGGAACACAATGGCGAACCGAATCGAGCCTGTCTGGTAGATGCGCCATGCCGCTAGCAGAAACCAGGCCACGGCCAGTGTCCCATTCCAGGTGGTCACTCCCCACCAGAAGCGGCGTGTCGCGTCGCCTGGACCTCTCGACGGCGTCCAGGACATCACCTTGCCGCGCGAGTAGTCCCAGATGCCAAGTACCTGGGCCCAACCGGTTGCGATCGACAACGGCCAGGTCCGCGGGCTATACGGCGCGTTGTGCCACAACGGGTAGAGGACACACGACGTGATGAGCGCCGGGACCAGTAGTACCGCGTTGCGGAGCCGGATTTCATTAGGCACAAAAACCAGCAGCGCGATCGGGATCAGCGGGACGATGAGGGTTCGCAGCGCCGTGGTGAAATTCCACAGCCAGCCCGCCACATAGGGCAGCCGCGACCGCCGCGGCATGGAGACCGACCACATGTGAGCGGTCCAGACCAGCGACGTAGCGCCGCAACACCACCGGTACTGCTGGCGCATGAAAGCGTCGAGGGTGGCCGGGCAGACCCCGGCCGCCAGGGCCACAGGGACGTAGACCAGTTCATAGCCGTGCCGGCGCGCATCGAGCCCGGTGTGCGAATCCTCCGCATAGGGCATGAGCGTGAACCCCCCTTCGGGTTCAAGGGCAGCACGCCGGTAGACAGCGTTGGAGCCTACACAGAGCGCTGACCCCAAACGGTCCCTGGACACTTGCACTGCGCGATAGAAGATCTCCAGCGTGGCTCCGGCCGCGCGCTCTACCCAGGTCTGCTGCGGGCTGACCCGGAAGAACTGCGGGGTCTGCACTATCCCGACTGCGGGGTCGTCCATATAGGGAAGCGTCGCCGCAAGGAAGTCTCCGCGCGGCCTGAAGTCCGCGTCGAAGACGACGATATGCTCGCCTCGGGTGCGGCGGAAGGCGTAGTTGAGATTCCCGGCCTTCTTGAACTGATGCACCGGACGCCGTATGTAGGTGAAGCCGAATACAGCGGCCATCCTCAGCGCCTCGTCGCTGTCACCATCGTCCAGTACGTACGCCAGCGCACAGCCAGGGTATTGCTGGGTGACCTCGAATACCCCGGTCCAGGTGTTGCGGAGCACCTCGATCGGTTCCCTGCAGATGGGCAGGAAGATGTCCACCGATGGATAGCGGAGCGGACGCCAATTGCGAACCAGTGCCTTGTGCTTTCCGAGGTCAAAACTGCGGCCCATGTAGTTCACCGGCAGGCTCACGGCCTGATAGGCGAGGTACACCAGTGTGTAGGCGGCGAACAGCAGCACGACGAACGGAAGGACCGTCGCATTCTGGATCTCGAACCACACCTGCGCCGTGATTAGGCACAAGGCCGACACGAACAGCGCAGTCGCCAGCACAGGCAGAGATCGCCAGGCGTAGGAGTCTCGCTCAGCGTCGTCAGGTGGCTCGGGCAGGACCATGAGCCTGCGATGCCGGCCGGCCGTCACGACCGGCGCGGTGTTCATGGTGCGGCCGTTCTGACCCATACCAGGAACGCGCCGCGGGCGCCGCCGGCCAGTCGGTACGGCACGTCAACGACGAGCCTGTAACGGTTACCGTAGCGCCTGATATCCTGCCGGATCTCCTTGTCGTACGACCCCAGCGAATCATCACCGGTCAGCGAGATCAGGGAGAAATACCCGTGCCTTATAGCATCTGCATAAGCGGCTGCGGGTTGAAAGATGCGTTTACCGGTAACCGGGTCGGTGTATGCGAAATAGAACTCACCAGTCACGTGCGACCATCGCACCGTTCCCGGGGAGTAGTATTCGGGAATATTCCCCACCCCTGCATTACCGAAAAGTATCTGGCCATGGCTTGATGCGGCCCACGGTTTCAGGGCCGCCATATACTGAGCAGAATTTGGCCAGCCCCAAGTAAAGTGGTTGGTCGCCAGAACCGCGCCCAGAACCGTCGCCGTCACCACCGTAGCCACACTCACCGTTTCAGCAGCATTGGCCTTAACCGCAGGAACTGCCCGAACAAAGCCAGCCAAAGCATAACCACCGAGAATGCACCCGAACCATGCTCCGTAGTCCACGTGTTTGAACAAACTCGTGAAAACATGGATACGCGCTTGTTCGGCCGGCGCAAGGAACGGCGCGGCAAGCAGGGAAAGCGCTAGTAGCCTTGTCGGCAAGTCACGCCAGGTGAAGAAAACTACGGCTGCCCCGATCAGGGCCAGTGCCATCATGGCTCCAGCCCAGGCGAAGCTCAGGTACCAGATCCCGAATGCGGACGAGTTGCCGGTATGTCTTGACAGTGTTGTCGTTGTGATGCCATGCCAGTAGGAAGGACCGCCGAATCTGAGGGCTATGAAGAGGAACAGGAACAATGTAACACCGAAAATCGCAATTATGCGGATTGCTACATTCCGTCCTCGAATCCTCCATGCAGCCAGCGTGGCGGTCGCAATGACCACTGGATCGAACAGTGTCGACGCATATTTCGACGCGTCGGCAAGTGCAAGCACTGCGGCAGAGGCAACTATTAGAGCCACCTCGCCGACCATGCCGCAATCAGCGGCCCGGACACCCAGCCACGTTGCCAGTGCGAGCAACATGAGCGCCATCGCATCGTAGGTTGCGAATGCGCCGAGGAACTGGGTCGCGCCCATGCTGACGAATAGTCCAGCGGCGAAGAAGGCGGGCCGGCGTCCGAAAATGCGCCGCGTAACACCATGCAACAATGTCGTAGCGATGAGCATGAAGCAAAGTGACAGAATGCGAGCGCCGGCTAGCCCAGCCACAGTGTCCGCGTACGCCCCGAGGGGCGGATAGAGTACGGGCGCCCCGGAGAAATAGGACGAGAATGCGGGTATTGGCGTGCCATATTGCCAATGCGACCATTCAAGATGTCCCGACCAAAGATAAAGAGCCTCATCCTGGAATGCCGTGTTCGACCACATCAAACGCAGTGACAAGATCGCCTGCACAGCCAGGACAGCCGGCAGCAGCCATCGGGAGTGTTCGAGCGCCCCCCAGCGCCGTCGTCCTGATCTTCGCGGAGCTCCTCGTCCGGGTACCGCAGTGGGCACCGGCGCACGAGGCTGGGCCACCGCGGCACCAATAGCCAGACCTGTTAGCACGTTGAGCCCGGCGTGCTGGTCGGACCAGAGTCGCTCTTCGACACCAAGCGGTTCGACCGCGGCCAGTTCAGGTGCTGGTCTCAAACGCGACAACCTTCACATAACGACTAGCGTGACATCCGTACCGTCAGACGTGACCTCGTGCAGTCGGGACTCTTCCGCTGCAGATATGACCGTGGCATTGCCCTGCAACAAGCCAGGTCACAAACCTAGTGCATCGAATTTCGCCACATGGGTGCTTTCGCCAAGTCGCCGCAGGCGATGCCGGCCCATGGCACGAGGTGACGCCGGCGTGTGCGCGCTGCCGGCCATGCGGCGGGCGGAGCCCGCATCGCCTAGCCGGCGTCGGTGATCACGGCGGCGCCGACGGTGGCGTTCGTGGCCTCGTCGATCAGGATCAGGCCGCCGGTCATCCGGTTGCGGGTGTACGGGTCGGCGAACACCGGCTGAGTTAGCCGGAGGGTCACCCGGCCGATCTCGTTCAGCCGCAGCTCGCCCGCGGACTCGTCCCGGTGCAGGGTGTTCACGTCGAGCCGGTAGTGCAGGTCGCGGACGAAGGCCTTCACGGTCCGCGTCGTGTGCTTCACGATCAGCCGCTGGCGCGGGGCCAGCGACCGGGCGTCGGTCATCCAGCACACCATGGCCTCGACGTCCTGTGCGGACGGCGGCGAGTTGTGCGGCCGGCAGAGCATGTCCCCCCGGGAGATGTCCAGGTCGCCGGCCAGCAGCAGGGTCACCGACATCGGCGGGAACGCCTCGGCCACCGGGCCGTGCGCGGTGTCGATGCGCTCGATGGTGGTGGTCAGCCCGGACGGGAGGTGCATGACCTCGTCGCCGGGCTTGAGCACGCCGCCGGCCACCTGGCCCGCATAGCCCCGGTAATCGTGCAGCTGGGGGTCGGTGGCCTGGTGCGGCCGGATCACGAACTGGACCGGGAACCTGACATCGATGAGGTTCCGGTCCGAGGCGATGTGCACGTGCTCCAGGTGGTGCAGCAGCGACGGGCCGTCGTACCACGGCATGGCGGCCGAGCGCTGCACGACGTTGTCGCCGTGCAGGGCGGAGATCGGGATGAAGGTCAGGTCGCCGATCTCCAGCTTGGTCGCGAACGAGGTGAACTCCTCGGCGATCCGCTCGAATACCGCGGCGTCGTAGTCGACCAGGTCCATCTTGTTCACCGCGAGCACCAGGTGCGGCACCCGCAGCAGCGTGGTCAGGAACGCGTGCCGCCGGCTCTGTTCAGTCAGCCCGTTGCGCGCGTCGACCAGTACGACCGCGAGATCAGCGGTGGAGGCGCCGGTGACCATGTTCCGGGTGTACTGGATGTGCCCGGGGGTGTCGGCGATGATGAACTTCCGGCGCGGCGTGGCGAAGTAGCGGTAGGCCACGTCGATCGTGATGCCCTGCTCCCGCTCGGCGCGCAGCCCGTCGGTCAGCAGGGCCAGGTTGGTGAAGTCCTCGCCGCGTTCCTTGCTGGTGCGCTCCACCGCGGCCAGCTGGTCCTCGAAGATCGCCTTGGAGTCGAACAGCAGCCGCCCGATCAGGGTGCTCTTGCCGTCATCCACCGAGCCCGCGGTGGCCAGCCGCAGCATGTCCATGTGGCTGCCCGTCATCAGAAGTACCCCTCTCGCTTGCGGTCCTCCATCGCGGCCTCGCTGGTCCGGTCGTCCGCCCGGGTCTGCCCCCGCTCGGTGATGCGGGTCGCCGCGATCTCGGTGATCACCTCCGAGATCGTGGCCGCGGCCGACTCGACCGCCCCGGTGCACGACATGTCCCCCACCGTGCGGTAGCGGACCGTGGCCTGCAGCAGCGGCTCGTCCTCGGCCCGGACCACGTACGGACTGTCGGCCAGCAGGATGCCGTCGCGCTCGAAGACCTGGCGCTGGTGCGCGAAGTAGATGGGCGGGATCTCCAGCTGTTCCCGCGCGATGTAGTGCCACACGTCGAGCTCGGTCCAGTTGGACAGCGGAAACACCCGGATGTGCTCACCCCGGCGGATCCGCGTGTTGTACAGGTTCCACAGCTCCGGCCGCTGGTTCTTCGGGTCCCACTGGCCGAACTCGTCCCGGAACGAGAACATCCGCTCCTTGGCCCGGGCCTTCTCCTCGTCGCGGCGGGCGCCGCCGAACACCGCGTCGAACTGGTGCTCCTCGATCGCATCCAGCAGGGTGGTGGTCTGCAGCCGGTTGCGGCTGGCCCAGCGGCCGGTCTCCTCGGCGACCCGGCCCGAGTCGATCGACTCCTGCACCGACGCGACGATCAGCCGGGCGCCCAGCTCGGCGGCCCGCCGGTCCCGGAACTCCAGGACCTCGGCGAAGTTGTGGCCGGTGTCCACGTGCATGACCGGGAACGGCATGCGCGCCGGCCAGAACGCGCGCTCGGCCAGCGCCAGCATCACCACCGAGTCCTTGCCGCCGGAGAACAGCAGCACGGGCCGCTCGAACTCGGCGGCGACCTCGCGCAGCACGTGGATCGACTCGGCTTCGAGCACGTCGAGCTGCGAGAGCTGGTAATCGGAACGCGGCGTGGCCATCAGGGACTCCGGGGGGTCGGGATGCGGGCGGCGGGACTAGCGCACGGAACTGATCGCCCCGAGCAGCATGTCCGCGAGCGTGGCCTGGCAGATCAGGATATCCGGCACCGAGGGCACGGCCTGGTTATAAACCAGCTTCGACCCATCGATTCGGGACGCGTGCAGCCCTGCGGCCAGGGCCACGGCGACCGGCGCGGCCGAGTCCCACTCATACTGCCCGCCATCATGCACGTAAACCTCGGCGTCACCGCGGATCACCGCGGCGGCCTTGGCGCCCGCCGAGCCGAGCGGCACCACCTCGGCGCCGATCTTGTCGGCCAGCCGGGGGATGAAGGCGGCCGGCCTGCTGCGGCTCACCACGAGCCTGAGCGTCCCGGCCGCCGGAGCGGGCGGGGATGCGACCGGATCGGCCGTGCTCAGGACCTGGCCTTGCGCGGGCAGCGCCACCGCGCCCGCGGTCAGCTCGCCCGCCTCCCACAGCGCGACGTGCACGGCCCAGTCGGTGCGCCCCGGCTCGCCGAATTCCCTGGTCCCGTCCAGCGGGTCGACGATCCACACCCGGCGGGCCGCCAGCCGGGCCGGGTCGTCGGCCCCCTCCTCGGACAGCACCGCGTCGCCGGGCCGGCGCCGGGCCAGTTCGGCGGTGAGGAACTCGTGCGAGCCCTGGTCGCCGGCGTGGCGCAGGGCTGACGGGTCGCCGCCGCGGCTCCGCAGCGCCAGCAGCCGGCGTCCGGCCTCGTCGGCCAGGTCGGCGGCGAGGCGGTCGTCATCGGAGATCATCGATAGCTTCCCTAACGTCTATTGCGCCGGCTCTGGCGTGGTGTGGAACTCGTTCTGCGCCGCGGCCAGGCCCTGGCGGAGCAGGACCTCCACGGCGTCTGCAGCCCGCTCCAGCACCAGCGGCAGCAGCTTCCGCTCGGCGGCGGAAAAATCACGCAGCACGAAGTCCGCGGGGTCCATCCGGCCCGGTGGCCGGCCGATTCCGACCCGCGTGCGCAGGTAATCACGGGTGCCCAGGGCGGCGGTCACCGACCGCAGGCCGTTGTGGCCGCCGTCTCCGCCGCCCAGCTTCAGCCGGATGGTCTCGAACGGGAGGTCCAGGTCATCATGGATGACGAGGATCTGGTCAGGCGGGATCTTATAGAAAGAGCGCAGGGCCGCCACGGGCCCGCCGGACAGGTTCATGAACGTCTGCGGCTTCGCGAGCGTGACCGGGTACCCGGCCAGCCTGCCCGCGACCACGACCGCGCGGGACCGGTCGCGCTTGAAGCCCGCGCCGATCCGCGCGGCCAGCACGTCGGCCACCATGAAGCCGCAGTTGTGCCGGTTGCCGGCGTACTCGGGACCCGGATTACCGAGCCCGATGACCAGCCAGCGATCATCCGCCATGGGCTAACCGGATCTGCCGCGCCAGATCAGGACGGCTGCTCGGACCCGGCCTCGGGCGCAGCGCCCTCCTCGGGCCCGCCGGCCGCAGGCGCGGGGGCCGGGACGGCCTCGGCACCCTCGGCCTCCTCGGCGACCTCGGGCAGGCCGAGCTCGGCCTCGATCTGCTCCGCCGTCGGCGCGGCGATCACGTGCAGGACGAGGATCTCGGGGTCGACCGCGAGCGTCACGCCCGCGGGCAGCGTGAGGTCGCCGGCGCGGACATCCGTGCCGATCTCCATGCCCTCGATGTCCACCACGATGCCGGGCGGGATGTTCGTGGCCTCGGCCTCCACGGCGATCTGGATCAGCTGCTGGTCCAGCAGGCCGTCCGCGGCCACCTCCCCGGTCACCGTGACCGGGATCTCGACGGTGACCTTCTCGCCGCGCCTGACCATGATCAGGTCGACGTGCTCGACGGAGCCCTTGATGGCGTCCCGCTGCACCGCCTTGGGCAGCGCGAGCTGGCTGCCGCCAGGCAGGCCCTCCAGCCGGATCAGCACGTTCGCCGTGCGCAGCGCGAGCAGCACGTCGTGGCCGGGCAGGCTGACGTGCCGCGGGTCGGTCCCGTGCCCGTACAAGACGGCGGGAACCCGGCCGGCGCGCCGCTCCCTGCGGGCCGGTCCCTTGCCGAACTCGGTGCGGGGCTCGGCTGTGATGCGTACCTCGGGCACGGCAGTGCTCCTCAACAAGCGACAGGCTGAACCTCGGAGAGTCTAGCCGACCACCGCGGGCCCCGAGGCCACGTGGCCTGCTGGCCCATATAGAGAGCGGGGTCGCGGGAGCGGTTTCACGCCCGCGGGCCGCCATGCGGGGGGGCCGCCCGCGGGCCATAGAGCTGGTGGTCGCTGGCCCTCCTTTGTGATTGGGGGGCGGGGCCAGCGGTCACCTTCTCGGCTCGCCGCTCCGGGCCGCTTCCTGCTCCGCCCGGCGGGCGCGGTCAGCTCTGGCCGTCGAACAGGCTGGTCACCGATCCGTCGCTGAACACCTCGCTGATCGCCCGGGCGATCAGCGGCGCGATCGAGAGCACGGTGAGCTTGTCGAAGCGCTTCTCGTTCATGATCGG
>Ga0306924_10008135_pt1 | contig 10560 bp, 12 predicted proteins | sample sta12Can44000111_FD_203756 | JGI IMG/M metagenome (GOLD analysis project Ga0306924, IMG submission 203756) | Lab enrichment of tropical soil microbial communities from Luquillo Experimental Forest, Puerto Rico - statanox.12C.anox.44.000.111 (v2)... | ecosystem: Environmental > Terrestrial >...
TGTCGCTTGACAAACGGCTTCACGTAAGCCGGCGGGATCAGGCGGACCGTATGGCCGAGCTCGCCGATCTCACGCGCCCAATAGTGGGCGCTGCTGCAGGCTTCCATCGCCACCACACACGCCGGCCGGCCGGCGAAAAACGCAAGCACCTGCTCGCGCCGCAGCCGCTTGCGGAATACCACCTTGCCGGATGCATCTGCTCCGTGTGCCTGAAACACTCGCTTCGCTAAGTCCAAACCGATCGTGCTAACTTCCGACACGGACGCCTCCTGTTCAGTGGTGACCAACACCATCACTCTGGCACACCAAGGCCGTCGGGGAGGCGTCCACCCCATCACGCCCTCGCCCCTACAGGGTCCACCCGCCCCGTTGTCCCGAAGAGCCCGGTGAGGAGTGTAGGGCTAGCCGACGCAAGGCAGTTCTTGCTGGGGTTAGACAGAGAAGAGCGGTAAAAGTCACAAGGGCCGCCGCAAACGGTCATAGCCGCCAACATGAGGGGATTAGATGGCGGGGCCAGAAGTTTTGCGAATGATTTCCTGAGGTCGATGTGACTGAAAAAACCAACTTAAGCTTGTAGAGAGGAGAACGGCATGGCTGTTGTTAACATCGAGGGACATTGGTTTAGCGCAGGGGGCAACGGATATAACACGATCGACGTTAACATCGCCCCGGCGTGGGTCTACGCGACGGTGTGCTTGCACGGAACCAGCGGAGGCGGGACGAGCTATGCAGGGATCAAACACTACCGCAAGCGCCTCAGCTCGGGGGCGGACGAAGATCACGATTTTGGCGAATGGCCATCATGGCCCCCAAGTATTTTCGATTTCATTAGCTCGATCACCTTCGCAATCGCGACGGGCGACAACCAAGTTGCGTATCTGTACGCGCGCATGGACTACTGGGGGTAAAGAGAGGAGATATGCATGAATTTCACGGCAACCGGAAGGTCACAGGTGCGCTCGGTGAAATGCTGCGTCCTGTTCGATCCCAAGGATGGGGCGATCCTCCACATGCATCGCGTGGTGACCATGGAGGGTGCCGCCGAGACGCCAGATAATCTCGTCGAAGAACGAACGCGACAACTGGCGAAGGGATTGGGGCTGGACGTGGCGTCGCTTGAATTGCTCCACGTCGATGCCAAGGTCATCCAGCCTGGCATGAAATATACGGTCGATCGGGGCAAGCGTTCTCTGATCGCGGCTCGCGTCCCGACAGAGGCGCTGTTTCCGGGCGCGGCCACAGCACCCGGTGGAGGAGCCAGGCGATCCGCCAAGCGGAGAGGATCGCGAGCCCAGCGCTGAGCCCAATAGCCACCGCAATAATCCATGCGGCCCAAGCTGGGAGATTGTCCATGGCTACATGCCCCCGTCACAATGACAGGAGCCAGCTTTCTCACGACTTGGTTTACTGGATCGTTGACAGACAGCCGGCCTCCCCGCGTCCAGATCGAGAGGTGCTCGGGAGGCGTTTGCCGCGACCGCTTCACCTTGACGGTGCTTCACGCTCGGGTTCGCCGCCGGCTGCTCGCCTTCCGACACGGACGGTATCTCCGGGCTGGCGGCTTACCCGCCTGCGGACCCAGAGGTTTGCGACGGAGGGCCTGTCCGATCACCCGCGCGAGCCAATAGATGAGTATCGGGGCGAGCCCGACGGTCACCACCACGAGCCACGATACCACTCCCGATAAAAGACCGCCCACCGCACGAATCCCCCTCCGCGGGGATGCGCCATCTCGCGGCTATTGCGGTTAAAGGAAGGTTAAGGAACTGTGAGCATGGCGTGGCAAGCGCCCACGCGACGCTGATCACAATGGGTTGGCTCGGTTCAGTCAGGGTGGAGCGGCGGCACCCTACGCCCGCCCCGTTCGCGACTTGCCCATCAGGCGGGCCGCGCGCATCAATTGGTCAATTGGCTCGGGTCAGTAAGTACGATCTCCGGCTTCCCGCGGTAATCGCTGATCTGCCCTGTCACACAGATCCTCTTGCCGCGAAGCGAGGTTTCGGGACTGCCGAACTTGGACCGATGATCTCCGTATATGACCGCGGTAAAAACCGCATGCGGATATGGCTTCCCGAGATCCAATAACGTCGGCTGCGATCGTGCGTGGGTTTCGAATTTGGCAGACGCGACCACGCCGCAGACGGTTGCCGTTTCTCCGAGGTGACTTGCCGCGTCCTCTGGACGCAAGTCCGCCCCGTTAGCAGAAAAGGCCCATAATCCGACTACCGCCGACACGGCAAGTAATCTCGCTGGGTTCATGGCGTCCCTCCGTCGAGGCCTGTCACCATCGCTCCACCCCGACCCCTCACCTGGCCTGAGACCGCCCACCGGGATCGCTGCACTGCACACCGAGAATGTCGTAAGCCGTGCCGAAGGGAAACACCTCAGAGCGCTCCCCGGCTTCTCCGGGCGCATGTCGTGATGCGCGAGTTGTGGTAGAGTTAAGGGAGCCGAACTTTCGAACAGGTGGGCTCCCAGCTATGGCCTCGACCCGCCGCCTCGCCGCAATCCTTGCCGCGGATGTGGCGGGCTATTCGCGGCTGATGGGCAGGGACGAGGAGGGAACGCACGAACGCCTGAAGGCCCATCTCCGCGAGCTGGTCGAACCGAAGATCGAGGAGCACCGAGGCCGGATCGTGAAGAACACCGGCGACGGCGTACTGGCGGAATTTGCGAGTGTTCTGGATGCTGTGCGCTGCGCTGTGGAGATCCAGCGTGGGATGTTCGACCGCGAACCCGAGGTGCCCGAAGAGCGACGCATCAGGTTCCGCATCGGGGTCAACCTCGGTGATGTGATCGTTGAGCAGCACGACATCTTTGGCGACGGCGTTAATGTTGCGGCGCGTTTGGAGGCGTTGGCGGAGCCGGGGGGCATCTTCATCTCGCGGATGGTACGGGACCAGATCCGAGACAAGCTCCCCTACCCATTCGAGGACATGGGCGCGCAGAGCGTCAAGAACATCGCGCGGCCGGTTCGGGTCTATGCGTGGCGACCTGAGGCCGTCGCCGATCCGCCGTCAGCGACGGTGCCGCCCGCCGCGTCAATCTCTCAGGCCGCGGCTGCCCCACGTCTGTCGATCGTCGTGCTGCCCTTCGCGAACCTCAGCAACGACCCCGAGCAGCACTATTTTGCGGACGGGATCACCGAGGATCTGACGACCGATTTATCGCGGATCTCGGGTATGTTCGTGATCTCGCGCAATACCGCGTTTACGTATCAGAACAGGCGGGTTCCGACAAAGCAGATCGGCCGCGAGCTGAGCGTGCGCTATGTGCTGGAAGGGGGTGTCCGTCGGTCGGGAAACCAAGTGCGCGTCACAGCACAACTGATCGATGCCGAGACTGACGCGCATTTGTGGGCCGAGCGGTTCGATCGCAACACAGCCGATCTGTTTGCTCTGCAAAACGAGATTACAAGCAGCATCGCGATTGCGCTCCACCTCGAACTTCTCAGTGCAGAAGCCGCTCGACCGACCCAGCATCCGGACGCGCTCGATTACGCCCTCCAAGGACGCGTCACATGGTTGAAGGCTAGATCGCGGGACGAGTATGCAAAAGCGGTGAGCTTGTTCGAGCGCGCGTTGACGCTGGATGCCGGGTCTATCGAGGCGCAGAGTTGGTTGGCAACCGAGCTCGCTAGCCGTGCTTTGGATGGATTAACCGACACGCCCGCGGCCGACATAGCCCGCGCTGAAGAGCTGGCCACGCAAGCAGTGACGGCATCACCGCGCAACCAGCATGCGCATTTCGCCAAGGGCCAGGTGCTCCGTGCGCAGCGCCGACCGCGAGAGGCCATTCCCGAATACGAGACGGTGATAGCCTTCAACCGCAACCATGTGAACGCATTGGCGGCTCTCACCTGGTGCAAGCTCTACACTGGGTCGTTCGAGGAGGTAATCCCGGTATTGGACCAAATCATCCGCCTCAGTCCCCGCGATCCGAACATCGGTGCTTGGTATAACCGGATTGGGCTCATGCATCTGCTGCGATCGCGCATTGACGAGGCGATCATCTGGTTCGAAAAGGCGCGTAGCACTAATCCAGCATTATCGTCCGTTCACGCGCGCCTCGCGGCAGCCTGCGCCCTCAAGGGCGAGACCGAGCGCGCCGCCGCCGAGCTTGCCGAAGCGCGGAGGCTGAACCTTGACGGTCGGTATTCGAGCATCGCGCGCCTGGCAACTGCCGAATATTTCAGTGTGCCCGAGATCCGCACCTTGTTCGAAGTCACCTATTTCGCCGGGCTGCGCAAGGCCGGGATGTCGGAGGAATGATCGCTACCCGACGCCTAGCTGCTATCCTCGCCGCCGACGTGGCCGGGTATTCGCGGCTGATGGGCGCCGATGAGGAAGGCACGCACGAACGGCTGAGGGCCCACCTGCGCGAGCTAGTTGAGCCAAAGATCAAGTACCATCGCGGTCGGATCGTCAAGAACACGGGCGACGGCATGCTGGCGGAATTCGCGAGCGTGGTCGATGCCGTCCGTTGTGCTGTTGAGATGCAGCGGGGGATGGTGGATCGAGAGACAGAGGTGCCGGAGGACCGGCGGATCAGGTTCCGGATCGGTGTCAACCTCGGCGACGTAATCGTTGAACAGCACGACATCTTCGGTGACGGAGTTAATATTGCGGCACGGTTGGAGGCATTGGCCGAACCGGGAGGTATCTGCATCTCACGGGTGGTCAGAGACCAGATCCGAGACAAGCTGCCCTACCCATTCGAGGACATGGGGGAGCAGAGCGTTAAGAACATCGCGCGGCCATTGCGGGTCTATGCGTGGCGCCCGGAGGCTATCGCTAATCTGCCGGCGCCGGACGTATTGCCGGTTTCGTCGATCTCCCAGCCCGCCGTTGCGCCACGTCTGTCGATCGTCGTGCTGCCCTTTACCAACCTCAGCAACGATCCCGAGCAGCAGTATTTTGCCGATGGCATTACCGACGATCTTACGACCGATCTGTCGCGCATCCCGCATATGTTTGTGATCTCTCGTAACACCGCGTTCACCTTCAAGGACAGGCCTGTAGGGGCGAAACAAATTGGCCGGGAGCTGGGCGTTCGCTATGTGCTGGAGGGAAGCGTCCGTCGCTCGGGCAACCGCACCCGGCTCAACGCTCAGCTGATCGACGCCGAGACTAATGCGCATTTGTGGGCCGAACGGTTTGATTGCGACACCCCTGATGTCTTCGCGCTGCAAAATGAGATCACAAGCCGGATAGCGATTGCGCTCGACACGGAGCTGGTTACCGCGGAGGTGGCTCGGACCACCGTAGCTCCCGATGCGCTGGATTATCTCCTTCGCGGACGCGCCGCATTCTCGAAACCGCCGACGCTCAGCAGTTTGGCAGAAGCGATTGACTGGATTGAGGGCGCGTTGGCACGCGATCCACGGTCGGCGGAGGCGCAGAGCTTATTGGCGTATGTGTATGCATTCCGTGTCCTTAACCAAATGACACACACGCGCGCTGCCGACATTGTCCACGCCGAGGCGCTGGTCGCGCAAGCCTTTGCTGCAGCGCCCCGCAGCCCACTCGTGCACCTTGCCAAAGGCCAAATATTCCGTGCACAGGGCCGATACGAGGAAGCCATTCCCGAATACGAGACGGTGATTGCGTACGATCGAAACGCGATCCTTGCAATAGCTGCCCTCGGCCATTGCAAACTCGCGACCGGGCCCCTATACGAATCAATCGCGCACCTGGAGCAAGCGATCCGCCTCAGTCCCCGCGATCCCCTAATCGGAATTTGGTATTACGCGATTGGGCGCGTGCATCTTCTGCAATCACGCACCGACGAGGCGGTCCGTTGGTTGGAGAAGGCGCGCCGCACCAATCCACAACAAACGCTCGCCCACGCCTTTCTTGCCGCCGCCTACGCGCTCAAGAACGAAACTGAACGCGCCAAGGTCGAGCTCGCCGAAGCGCGTTTGATTGCCGTCGACGATCGTTTTTCGACCATCGCTCGGTTAAAGACCTCTTGGTCCTACGCGGTGCCTGAGATCCGCACTTTGTACGAGGCCACTTTCTTCGCCGGTCTGCGCAAGGCCGGGATGCCGGAAGAATGAGCGCAACCCGCCGCCTTGCGGCAATCTTGGCGGCTGATGTCGCGGGCTACTCACGACTGATCGGAGCTGACGAGAGCGGCACTCTCCAAGCGCTCAAGGCGATCCGCGCCGAGCTGATTGATCCAAAGATCGCCACGCATAACGGCCGCCTCGTCAAGACAACCGGCGACGGCCTGCTTGTCGAGTTCGGCAGCGTAGTGGATGCGCTGCGCTGCGCAACCGAGATGCAAGCCGGTATGGCCGAGCGCAACACCATTGTGCCTGCGGATAAGCGCATCGCGTACCGCATTGGCATCAACATGGGCGACATCGTGGTCGAGGATGGCGACATCTTCGGCGATGGCGTGAACGTCGCTGCTCGACTGGAAGCCTTAGCCGAGCCCGGCGGGATTTGCGTGTCCGCGCGGGTCCAGGAGGATGCTGCGGGTAAGCTCGAGCTCGCTTTCGAGGACATGGGCGAGCGGGCGCTGAGGAACATTGCGCGGCCGGTAAGGGTCTACAAGATCGCGACCGGTCTCGGGTCTGCTAAAGAGCCAGAGACCCCCGCCCTACCTCTCCCCGACAAGCCATCGGTCGCGGTGCTGCCCTTTACCAATATGAGCGTCGATCCCGATCAGGAGTTCTTTGCCGACGGGATCGCCGAAGACATCATCACCGCACTGTCGCGCTATCCGTCGCTGTTCGTTATCGCCCGCAATTCCTCCTTCACCTACAAGGGCCGCGCCGTCGATGTGAGGAAAATCGGCCGCGAACTCGGCGTCCGTTATGTACTCGAAGGCAGCTTGCGCAAAGCCGGCAATCGCGTCCGCGTGACCACGCAATTGGTCGAGGCAGAGACCGGCAAGCATGTCTGGGCCGGGCGTTACGATCGCGCTCTCGCTGACATTTTCGCAGTGCAGGAAGAGATCGGAGAGGCGGTGACGGTCGCGATTGCTCCGGCCATTGCGGATGCCGAGCTGCATCGGGCCTTGCGCAAGCCGCCAGAAAGTCTTGACGCCTGGGTCGCCTACCAGCGCGGTCTATGGCATTACAGCAAGTTCACCGCAGACGACAATGTAGTTGCGGAAAACTGTTTCCGACGGGCCATCGATCTGGACCCCTACTTCGTCGGCGGATACTGGGGGCTCATCTGGGCTCAATCCGTGGCGGCCTCGATATTTCGGCGCCGCAATGTCATGGAAACGTTGGGGTCTGCGGAGAGTTTGGCTCGTCGGGCAGTAGCGCTCGATGGTCGAGACCCCGAGGCCCGTCTATCCCTTGGTCTAACGTTGGGTTTGTTGGGCGATTACGAAGGCGGTCTGGCCGAGATCGAGCACGCCCTTGCCACAAGCCCGAACTTTGCCATCGCCCACGCAGCTCTCGGCCATGTGTTGATCTGGTCGGGGCGGCCAAAGGAAGGGCTCGCGGCGCTCCAAACGTATTTCAGGCTTGACCCTCGAGACCCGACAGGCCCAGCGGCTTTGGTTCAGGTGGCGATAGGGCACTATCTCTGTCGCGAATACGACGCCGCAATTGACACGCTGAAGCAGGTAATCCGTTCATATCCTGATTTTCCGCTGTCCTATCGTTGGCTGGCTGCCGCTCTCGGCCAAGCCGGTCAAATTGAGGAAGCAAGGGAAGCATTGGAGAAGGCTATCGCAATCGCGCCAGCCTCGTCCGACAGTCACGTTCGCGGGCGCCGTCCCTGGTTTCGCCCGGAAGACCACGCCCACTTGATCGAAGGTTTGCGCAAGGCCGGAATGCCCGAGGAGTGAGCACCGCGCGTCTCGTCGTCCCTGACAGATCGCCGGAGAAGGCCGCGAGCTATCCCGGCCTGGAGATCATCGCCAACCTCGCCACAGTGCCGGAGGTCGAGCTTGCTGTCTTGATCAGACTAGCGGGGCGCATCCGAAGGGCGACGCCTAACGGGGCCAGTCGGGCCGGCCCGCTATTCTGTATCATCCCATTGCTCAGCATTGCGGCGAGCCGTCAGCCGATACCTTCTGGCCGTGATCTTTCCCGTATCTGCATCCCGTGAGCGAATGGTTATCTCGCCGGTGGGGCTCACTATGGATTTGGTCTTGCTCCAAATTCCTGGTCCGGAGCCGAACACGGTGAGAGCAATGTTTAGTCCGACAGCCATGGCGTTGCTGTCACCGGCCCCCCCTGGTAGGACGACCAAACCGGGATTGCGATGTTCAGGAAACCGGCTGTCGTCCAAGAAATCACGATCATGCGTCCACAGCATTCGCTTATGTCGCCACGCGTATGCAAATATCTCCTCGTCGCTACGGCCAGATAAGCCCACATCATTCGCAAAGATCGCGCTACATCCTCTCGATCTCAGATATGTCGCCACCTCTCCACCAAGGCTCTCGTCGATCAGCAAAGGCGTTCTTTTCTTAAAGAGATCGCTTATGTCCGTCGCATTGGGGATTGGACGCCAAACCATTCTCGGGAAGGGTAGCCATGTTAGCAAAGTTATTATTCTCTCAAACGTGGGCCGCCTCTACCATCCTGAGAACAAGACAGCAAGCTATTTCGTGGACGCGCGGGCACCCACCTCAAGATCTAGTGCTATGGCGGCCTGGGGTTGGGGCCAGCGCCTTTGCTTGCACCCGGCGCAAGATCGCGGCAACATGTCTGTGGCGCTAGCAACGCCATCGTGATCACAGGCGGGAACCGCCCCCGAGACAGGCGGCATTGTTATGCCCGGACTTAGGCCGGGAGTGCGGCGGATAAAAGACCCGAGAGGGGAAGAAGCCCGCGCGCCCTGTGACGCGTTGCTAGCTCCCGGCGCCCGTGCCGCTCGCGGGCAATGGCCCAGCAAGCCCGATCACAGGAACCCGAAATGACTTCTCCTTACCTGGAGCAACCCCTCCTCCCACTCACCGTGACGCTCCCGCTGCTACTCGAAAAGATCGAAGCGGAACTCGCCAACGAGAAGCTGCTAGCCGCGCAGAAGCACCACCTTCGCACGCGCGCCGATTTGATCCGGTCGCTGCTGGGACCGGGGCCGGTCACTTAGTCCGTCGCGACCATCAGAACCGACGCAGCAACGGCTTTTTCACCCTTAGGACGGGCGGCGCTGGGATGGTCTATCCACGATCCACGCCGCTCGTTCGCCAGCGTTGCGGCTCTTCCAGAACAGCTGAGAGGCCGGGCAAGCCAGGAGTGGAAGTGATGCCGCTGTGCTGGTGAGCCGGTAGCCGTGAGGGCCGATTGATCTCTCCCCGCAGTCGCGCCAGGAAGTCCGTCGCATAGTTCTCTGCTTCAGCCATCGAGCCAAAGCGCCGTAAGCTTTCGTAGTGCATCGGGCCAACGGTGAACGTTACGCGACCGTGCGGATCGGTCTTTGCTCGTGGGGGCTAACAAAGACATGCGCGGTGTGGCGGTGCTACCCTTGGGCAGGCGTTCCAGTGCGGCCCGATAGCGTAGCCGGTCCTCTTCCTTCATTGGTTCCGAGAACTCAGAGCGGAGCCCCACCACCATCATTGTTGCTGCAAACTCCGCGTCTTCGGGGGCGGTGAAATTCGGTCCCAGGGATTTCGCCAGCCGGGCGATCTCGTCACGCATTGGCCCACCGATCAGGGTTGCGCCAGGCTCCTTAAGCGCTCGGTATTAACTTTTCGTCAGGGGCGGCGGGCTTTTGCTACGGCGTTGACGAGCCCGCGGCGCTCAATCGAGCCAATACTCTGCGCCGTCCGCGAGGATCAGCGGATGGAGGATGACCCGGCAGATTTCGGCCCGGGTGGCATCATTCTCGGCCATGCACTCGAAGGCACGTTGAGCCACTTCCGCCTCCGAAGCCCGCGAGATGTAGGCGATCCGGGTGGGCGTTAGGCTCCTAAGATCACGAAAGAACTTCACGCTCCAGACTGGCAAAGGTGGGGCGGGCTCGTCGGGCATCGGATGCTCCTATCAGGGTTACGGCCCTATCGTTGAAGGCTGGGTGTCAGGAACACGTCAGCGCGGGCGCATCAGGCACTCCAATCGGCATCAGACGGACGGTTCGCTCCGCGCGCGATGTCCGCTTTAGGACTTGTTAGCCGCGATCTCCGAACCTCGCCGTTTAGGTTCCTCTCGGAGACAGAATGCGCGCCTTGATCCTTGCCTTTGCCATCGGTCTGGCCTTTGCCGCATTGGCACAGGCGGCCCCGCTCGCACCCAAGTCGGCCTCGATCGAGCCTGGTGCCCCACCGTCGTTCGAGCTGGTACGCGATGGGTGTGGACGCGGTTGGCACCGGGCCCACTGGCGCGACCAATGGGGCGATTGGCGCTGGGGCCACTGTATCCCAAACGGGAGTCCCCACGACGCTTGGACTGCAGGTTGGAGCCATCCCGACCCTGATTGGCGCGCGGAACCGCCTCGGTGAGGTTGGAGGTACCAATAAAAACGACAAGCGGACCAAGCCCGCAACGCCTTAGCTGCAATTGGCGCTTACAGTTTATGAGCCGGAACCATACCAACCTTGGTAGGCGCCGCCCCAATCACCGTAAGGACGCCAAACTCCATAGGAGTC
>Ga0306924_10008140_pt1 | contig 10556 bp, 7 predicted proteins | sample sta12Can44000111_FD_203756 | JGI IMG/M metagenome (GOLD analysis project Ga0306924, IMG submission 203756) | Lab enrichment of tropical soil microbial communities from Luquillo Experimental Forest, Puerto Rico - statanox.12C.anox.44.000.111 (v2)... | ecosystem: Environmental > Terrestrial > Soil...
TAAACAGACACTGCGTGTCCGTTTAAGAGCCCGATTTTAAAATGCATAAATCGAACGAACTTTTTTTAAACATTCTCCCGAAAGAGCAGCGGAATTCCGCCGTCGCTTCGCTATGGCGCGACCTTACCCGCGTTGCGGACACGCCGTAGCTCGAAGAGCGAAGGTGGTTTCCGGCGGCAGCCGGAGATTCCGCTGCCATAGCCTGCATTCAGCACAAATCCTTACCCAATTCGACGCAACTGCGTGGGTACAACGAAGGATTTGTGATTAATGCAGGCTAGCTAGGCGGGGGAAAATAGCGGTAGAGCGAAGCTCTGCTGAGCCGTTGGCTGGGCGCAAACGCGGCTCGCCGGGAGGCTCGTCCTACCAGAGAAAAGGTCACCCGAGGACCCGAGGCAGCAGGGCGAAGACTTCGGCGAGCTCAGTCGAGCCGCTCCTGCTGAGCCATCGGTGAACGCAAACGCGGCTCGCCCAGCCGGTGCAACCGCCGAATGCTATCTATATCTCCTCCGCCTGAGCTCCCTTCTTGTTGACCAATCCTCGCAGCTTACCTTCGATGAATGCGTCAAGATCGCCATCCAGGACAGCCTGAATGTTGCTTGTCTCAACGCCCGTTCGGTGGTCCTTGATCATCTGATAGGGCTGAAACACATACGAACGAATCTGGTTGCCCCAAGCGATATCACCCTTTTCGCCATATTGCCGTTCCAGTTCGGATCGCTTTCGGTCTTGCTGGATCTGGTAAAGCTTTGCCTTCAACATGTTCAACGCCATCTGCCGATTACGGCCTTGGCTTCGTTCTGCCTGGCAGGCGACTACGATGCCCGTTGGAAGATGGGTAATGCGTACCGCGGTCTCAACCTTGTTTACGTTCTGGCCTCCTTTACCCCCGCTTCGAAACGTATCAATTGAGAGTTCCTTTTCGCTTATCTCAAGATCAACTTCCTCCTTAAGTTCCGGAACAGCGTCGACGCTGGCAAAAGAAGTATGCCGCCGCTTGTTCGCGTCGAAGGGTGAGATTCGCACAAGTCGATGAACCCCGCGTTCGGTTTGCAGGTAGCCATACGCGTATTCACCGGATACGAGCAGAGTGACCGATTTGATTCCCGCCTCGTCTCCCTCTTGGATATCAATGATCCGGCTGTTGAATCCGCTCCGCTCGATCCATCGCTGGTACATTCGACAAAGCATATCCGCCCAATCGCACGACTCTGTTCCCCCTGCGCCGGCGTGAATCGTGAGAAAGGCGTTGTTTTTATCGAACTCACCAGAAAGGAGCATTTTCAACTCGAAACTCTCCAGCTCTCTTATCAAGGCCGCGTACTCCTGCTCTGCTTCTCGAAAGGCAGATACCTGAGATCCAAACTCTTTTTCCTCTCGTGCAAGGCCAACAAGGACCTCCAGATCCTCCACTCTTTGAATGAGTGTGGCGAAGGGCTGCACCTTTGATCGAATCTGTGTCGTTTCGTCGATCGTTGCCTGTGCGCGTTCTTTATTGGTCCAGAAATCGGGGGCAGTCATCTGCTCCTCGAGTTCGCCGAGGCGGGCCTGGAGTTTGGGATAGTCAAAGATACCTCCGAAGTTCCCCAATCCGGGATTTCAAATCATCGGTTTGAATGGCCTGAAAATCGACTTCCATAAGATAAAAGCAGAATTTAGGCTGGACGGGGTCATGTCTCAACTTTCAACATTCGCCTGTACAAAAAATGCCGAATGCCTGCCCTGGAAGCAGCAGAACGCAGCGAATGTTGAAAGTCCCGTCCAGCCTACTCCACCTCGTCGCGAATCGGCTCCAGGTCAGGATCGGTGCGTGCCAGGTCTGCAAAATCCTTATCGATCTGGATCGCCTGCCGAAGTCTTTTTCTAGCCTCACTGAGATGCCCGAGCTGAGCGTCGTAGCACGCAAGATTGAACTGTATGGTCGCGCAATTTGGAAATTTGAGACTTGCGCTGATCAAGATATCTCGTGCTGAAGCCAGACCGCTGCTGCGCCGGGTAGCGTACGCCAATGCCACCGGCCAGTTTGATTCTTCCGGCTCAGCTTCCACCAATCGCATCGCAACCGCCGCAGCCTCGGCCCATTTCCGCCAGCCCTGATACAGTTCCAGCCAAACGGCAAGAACACCGCGCGTTTCCTTTAGCTCCGCGGGCAGCCCTTCAAGTTCTTCGACGGCTTCCTGAAAAAGGCCAAGTTCAGAGAAGCCGCTGGCAGCCAACAAACGCCTTTGAATTTGCGGGTCTGGAGTCACGCAAAGTCAGATCCAGGTACCGCTCGGAATCACGGCGTTTTTGGGCACGACCACTACTCCATCTCGGATGTAGTAGTTGGGATTGTCAACGTTTGGTGCCTTTCCGTCGGGTGTAATGACGCAGTTTTCACCGATTCGAGCGTTCTTATCGATAATGGCCCGGTCAATGACGGAATTCTTTCCGATGCCCATGGGGGGTGCAGATCCGATATTCTCAAGAGGTTCGGCAGCTTCCTCCTCATAAAAGTCAGCGCCCATGATAACGGAATTTCGAATTGTTGCTCCGCTCTCGATCAGGCTTCGAATGCCAATGACCGCTCGCTCGATATGCGCGTCGGAAATAATGCAGCCATCGCCAACTACGGCGTGGCGAATCGTTGCTGCGTTAATCTTGCTGGCCGGAAGAAACCGGGGATGGGTGTAAATGGGGGAAAGTCGGTCAAAAAAGTTGTAGGGAGGCACGGTGTCTGTCAGGGCCAGGTTTGCTTCGAAGAAGGCGCGAATCGTCCCGATGTCTTCCCAATAGCCTTGAAAAATGTAGGCCATGACCTTGTGTTTTTTCAGCGAAACGGGAATGATATGTTTTCCGAAATCGTCATACTCGTTTTTGAGACTTTCGATCAGGATCTTCCGGTTGAATACGTAAATACCCATTGATCCCTGGTAGAGCTCGGAAGACTCCGGCAACTTGAGGTCCTTCAGCAGAGCCGGAGGAATCTTGAGTTCGTCGAGAAGGGCTGGGTCCTTTGGTTTTTCTTCGAATCGGAAGATTTGGCGATTGGCATCGCTGTGCATGATACCGAATCCGGAAGCGGCTGCACGATCCACAGGAGTTGTCCCAAGGGTAATATCAGCCCCTGACTCGATGTGTTGCTCGAGCAGCAGGCGATAATCCATGTGATAAAGTTGGTCACCGCTCAGGATCAGGTAGTATTCGTAGGGTCCTTCCAGGAAATAGCGAAGGTTCTGACGCACGGCATCCGCCGTACCTTGGTACCAGCGGGAAGTTTCCAGCGTTTGCTGCGCCGCTAGGATTTCAACAAAGTTTTTCGAAAAATTGTCAAACTTGTAACTCGCATTGATATGGCGATGTAACGACGTGCTGTTGAACTGGGTCAGCACATAGACCTTCCGCAATCCCGAATTCAGGCAGTTGCTGATCGGTATATCAACCAGGCGATATTTACCCGCAAGCGGGACAGCGGGTTTCGCACGATCTTTCGTCAACGGGAACAAACGCGTTCCTGCACCACCACCCATGATGATGGAGAGGGTTTTGCTTTGAAGGGAACTTGAATCCATAATTGGCGGGGTTACCAGCCGCAGGCGGTTTGATTGTTCGTCATCTTGCAAGTAGCCAAATTCTTTGTCACGTTACTTTTTCATTCATTATGTGCGGGATCATCGGATACATAGGCAAATCAGACGCCACGCCCATTCTCGTAGATGGATTGCGAAGGTTGGAGTATCGCGGCTACGATTCGGCCGGCGTGGCGACACTGGCGAACGGCAAGCTGGAATTGCGGAAATGTGCGGGTCGCATATCCAGTCTGTCGCAAATCATTCAACAAGATCCCGTACACGGGTTCTGCGGCGTTGGTCACACGCGATGGGCGACGCATGGCGGGGTCACGGACGCAAACGCGCATCCCCATTTGGACCAAAGTGGAAAGCTCGCGCTGATCCACAACGGAGTCATAGAAAATTTCCAGCAGTTGAGAGATCAGCTTTTGGCTCAAGGACACACTTTCCGCTCGGAAACGGACACCGAGGTGCTGGCCCACTTGATCGGGCACATCTTCGACAACACGCCGGGCCCTCCAGATAAGAAGAAGCTCCTGGACGCGTTTCGGATGGCTTTGAAACAAGTCATCGGAACCTATGGGTTGGCGTTGTTTCACTCGGAGGTCCCGGACGCAATCCTGGGTGCACGGCGCGGGAGCCCCCTGATTCTTGGAATAGGCAAGGGAGAAAACTTCATCGTCAGCGACGTTAGCGCAATTGTCGCGCACACGCGGGACGTAGTTTATCTTGACGACTATGACGTTGTGTCGATCGAGGAGGAGCGATTCAATATCGTCAGGCTGGCCGGCGCGGGCTCTACCTTTGAGGTCAGCAAGGTCGAGTTCACCACCGAAGATGTCGATAAAGGTGCGTTTCCGCATTATATGCTCAAGGAGATCTTTGAGCAGCCAAACGCTCTTCGGGACGCAATGCGGGGACGATTGTCCGTCGAAGAATCCACCGCCAAACTCGGCGGACTTAACATGTCCACGCGTGAGTTGCGCGATGTTGAGCGCATAGTTCTCAGCGCCTGCGGCACTGCGCTTCACGCTTGCAGGGTTGGCGAGTGCTTGCTCGAGAATCTTGCCCATATTCCCACCGAGGTGGAGTTCGCGAGCGAATTTCGCTATCGGAACATACCGATGACCAAAGACACACTGGTCTTCACCGTCAGTCAAAGCGGTGAAACAATCGACACTCTGGCCGCCCTGCGCGAGAGCAAACGCAAGGGGCATCGAACCCTTGGGATTTGTAACAGCGTCGGCAGTACCATTGCTCGTGAGAGCGATGGCGGCGTCTATATGCATGCGGGTCCGGAGATAGGTGTTGCGGCGACCAAGAGCTTCACCTCCCAGGTAATGATTCTAACCCTTCTGGCGTTTTTGCTTGGCCGAATCCGGCATCTGTCAAGTTCACAGGGGATCGGAATCATCGCAGCGCTGGAAAACGTGCCCGAACTCGCGCGGCAGGTTCTTGAGGAATCTGATGCGATTGAAGATCTGGCCGAGAAATATGCGGAAGCCCCCGGGTTCCTGTTCTTTGGGCGTCAATACAACTATCCGATTGCGCTGGAAGGTGCGCTCAAGTTGAAGGAGATCAGCTATAAGTTCGCTGAAGGGCATCCCAGCGCTGAATTGAAGCATGGAGTTATCGCCTTGGTTGGGCCTGACGTCCCCTCGATCATGATCGCTCCGAACGACGCGGTTTACGACAAGAATCTAAATACACTCGAACAGATTAAGGCACGCCGAGGTCGAGTGATAGCGATCGCTACGGCAGGCAAGAAGACGATTTCCAAGATTGCCGATGACGTCATTTTCATCCCCGAGTGCCCCGATTTTGTTGCTCCGCTTCTGACCGTGATACCGTTGCAACTCTTTGCCTACCATCTTGCCGTCAAGCTGGGTTGCGACGTCGATAAACCGCGCAACCTGGCCAAGAGTGTAACGGTCGAATAGGGCGGCAGATCGGCGACTTGGCCGAGTCTGGAAATTTGGTCCCGCACCAGTTTCGCGTTGGCGGCACGGCCGTGCATCAGTAGGAGTGCAAAACTGGTGCGGGATGGAATTTTCAGGCTAAGGGGGTGACTGGAAAACAATCGTTGATTTTTTCCTGTTTCTGATACCTTTGCCGGGATGATTGAACCTCCGGGGTGATGACGGTCTATCGGCTTTTTTGACGAAAAAGCACTCGGGTTGAACCGATTTTGCGCTCGGAGGAAGCTCAAGAATCGTTGACGCACCGTTAGCTCAATTGGCAGAGCAAGTGACTCTTAATCACTGGGTTGTAGGTTCGATTCCTACACGGTGCAAACAACTTACGTAAGATTCTACATTCTGTAGCGCATCTCTAGCGCACTTTTGCAGACCGCTCGTTCACCATTATTGAGCGTTATCAATTAATGAAAATATTTAAGTTTTCGTCGGGGCCGAGATCGGAACGGTCCAAAGCCAGAGTGAATTCACATTTTGTGGGGTAAGCTGAAGGAATTTGAGATTACGCACCTTTCCGACGTAAAAATGCGCCACTCTGGCATACGGTCCTAAAGGACAAAAATCAGAAACCAGCGGCTTCGCCGCTACCAGAGAGAAACGGTTCTTCAATCGCACCCTTCTGTGCCCATCGCCCAGCTAGGCAATCCCACCTTTTTCCCAAACTCTTACTGGGAAACTTTCTCAATTTTTCCGGGCTCAATCTGACTCCTGCTCTCGGAAAAAGCGCGCAACAAATTGTTGAGTTTTGGAGAGGTTCGCGGCATTGACTGCCGCTCATCCGTGCGCTCAGGGCAATAGGCTCGAAGTAATCGAATTGGGAGCGAGCGCTGCAGCCCTCAGTTGGTGGTAGCGCAATTTTAGCGCACGTTAGTGCAAATTTTAGACCACGGCAAAACGGTTCCGGCGCAAATGCTTCTGGCGGCCGCAGATGCAAATCTTCTGAATAGGGCGCACGACCGCCCGCAAAGCTTGAGCCTCACCGGCCGCAATTCTTGCCCTGCCAACTCGCGCAGCTTCTCCTACCACTGGCTCCGCTTTCGCCTTACACTACCTCCGATGCCTAGGATCAAGAAAAACGCACCTCGGCCTAACAATCCTGCTCCGCTCTGCGCTAACGACCTTTTCGCTCTGCGCGACTTTGTGAACAAACGCCTCTCTCAGCCTTCTGCCCTTTCTGACCAACTCGACAATCCTCTTCCTTTGGCCAAGCTCATCGAAGCTGACCCCCAACTCTATAACAATGCCATCGATCTCCTCAGCGCTGGCCACTCCCCTCAGGCAGTCGCCAATGCTACCGGTCTTCCTCTCCAGACCGTCACCGCTGCCACCTGGTTCATCCCAGACTACAAAGCCATTTGTCGAACCGCCACAGCCAAAAATCTCGCTATCGCTTCCCTCACTATGAGCGAATCTCTCGCCCAACGTTCCGATAAACTCCCTCCTGATAAAATCGCCTTTGCGTTGTCCGTCGCCATAGAGAAAAGTGAGTTGCTCTCAGGCGGCGTTACCGTTCGTACCGAAAAACGCCAGGTCGTCTCTCGCGAAGAACTCAAACGACTCTTCGAACAACTCCCTCGCGCGAAAGCTCGTGACGTCACCATCACTGACCCTTCGCCTCACAAAAAATCTATCTCCCAGCCAACTCCGCCTCCCGACTTTCCTCCTCGATAAACCCCCATAGTATCCCGCTCACCAAATCCTCTATCCTCATCCCGCGCCGTCGCGCCACGTTTCCTAGTCCTTGCTTCAGTCGCCCGCTTAGTTCCATCTCTACCTTCTTCGGTCCCTTATAGCCTTTCGCCGCTTTCCACTCCTGCGCACTCCGGCATTCCACATATACTCCCGCCGCCACCTCTAGGCTCCCTCCGGGTATTTCGCTTAGAATTCCTAATGCTCGCGCTATGTCATTCCTTAATCGTGTATCACTCCAGTATTCCCACCGCCACCTCTCTTCGTATCGCTTCCTCTGCCGCTCCAGGAATAGTTCCGCCTCTTCTTTATCCGCGAATTTCTTCTGCCTTCTTCCGGTCGATCCCGCTCGCCCCTTCGGCCCTTCCTTCGGATAGCTTGCCATCCAATATACTTTCCCGGGCCTACTAGCGTCTCGCACTGCCGTTAATAAAAACTTCCGCATGGCGTTAATTTGTAAGAATTGCTGAAGAGGGACCACCGGAAAAGACGCGCGCAAGAAGTTAATCGATTTCGATCTCCGCTTCGATTATGACCGGGTTATCCAGGGGGAGGTTAGCTGCGCCAATCGCGCTTCGGCTGTGGGCGCCCACTTCCTCTCCCTAGATGGCCAGAATCAGGTCGGAGCAGCCGTTAATCACCGTCGTCGTCCGATTGAAGTGCGGCGCTACAATTCACGTAGCCGACAACGCGAAGCCATGCCGTGACGCGGTCGAGATCAGCGAGCGTTTGCTTGAGACTAGCCAGCACTGCCAGACCAGCCGACTTAGCTGCAGCGTAGCCTTCTTCTTCCGACAGTTCCTAGCCAAACCTTGCCGCGCGGCGTGTAGAGCGATCCGTCGAGAGCTATCGGTGAATGTCCAGAGATGAAAGCACGTCGGCCGCGCACCCAAACCCATGCAAACGGGAGACGGATATTTGGCGGCACCACAAACGGCGCCGGGAGGTTCAGCTCAAGAGCCGTCAACTTCGCTTCGGCGTGCATCGTAGCACTAGCCTACAACGAAGCGAGCCAGAGCCGAAGCGGTATTTCCTAAGACTGAATGGCGTTTTTTTGTGTAACCCTTTCCCTTCTTTCTTTTAGTTCTTTTAGTGTAACCAACTCTTTTCTGATCAGAACCGGTCGAGTCTTGCGCAGAAAATCCCATGGCGGCGGTAACCCGCGAAAAATCCGTCCCGTTTCTGTGACAGAAGTTTCGTGGCCGCAAGCAATTACGACCAAGCGACTAGTAAAAAAGTAAAGGGCTAAGCCGCACTAATTGCATGGAGCAGTGGAATAGCAAGAAAATCAGGAATGTTGTCATCGATTGGGGACCTCGAGGAGCATATCTCCATGAAACGGTTCACCAAATCTTATTGATATGGAATCATCGGTTCGGCCCTGAGTATGTCAGTGCTGCCCAACCTGTTCCGATGGTCAGAGGTCGCGCGAACTTCGAATCCCATTTTTGTAGCCGAAGTGCCGATACTTGACCCGAGCCAGGGGGAACGGCGAGAAAATCCAGGCCGGGTTCCGACCGGATTTTCGCCATTTTGAACGATGCGGGAAAGTTGCCAGCATGTCTCAACTGTCATTTTCTTTCTTTTCCTATTCCTGCGTAAAAAGTCTCAAATCGACACTTTTGGCGCGATTCCATCAGCCGCTCATTTTTTGAGCTTCAAAGACTTACGTAAGTTCTTCCGCTCGAATTAGTTCATAACATCAAACAATGAGACGAATATAAAATAGGAATTGGGCATCGGCACCGGGTCGCAGTGGGAGGCTGTAGTATGCGTTTGTCCAGAGCAATTCGGCAGCCAGCTCCAGCCTGGCTGATTGTCGCCTTGGGACAGCGGACTGCGCTCGATAACGACTCTGAGCCGTTATCATGGACTAACAGCACCAGGCGCCACGCTGAGATCTCACCAATGTATTGAATTAATAAATATGAAATCAGTATTTAGCGATTTGACGTGTCGAACCCCCCGATCTGCAAGATTGTCTTTTTGAATGTTTAAGGCGCATGTTGCGCCAATTCTGAGCGATTGCGGGCCATCTTGGCAGCAGAATCCAAGGATCTCCGAATATTTGATGGATGCAACTGACTTCGAGCTTCTGTCCTCAAGTCTCGATTTATGGACGGTCACCCTCCGATGCGCTCGGGCTGACTTCGGACTTCGACCTTCGGATTAATGGTCACCCTCCGCTAGCAAGCAATCTAACTGCATTTTGCAAGACAGGCGGGGGGAGGGGGTCCGCCATGCCGCCGAGGCCGCGCGGCCGGACCGGTCCAGCCGTCGGAAAACTTTTCACCCTGATTTTATCAATACGAAATCAAAAAGATAGTTAGAAGGATATAATTTCGGATTAATCAATAAGGTAAAAAGCCTAGCTTTGTTGTTACGAGCGTTCCAACCCTGCACCGAGCAATAGGTCTGCTCCACAGATTGGGCAACCGGCGTAGGCATGCAGACAGGATCGAAGGGACAGGCTAGTTTCAGGAGGCTTATGGGTTAAAGGACTCGGTATAGGAGGAACATGGAAGGTATATGAGGCCTAAAAGTGGTTAATAGGATTTAGGGGTACCTTTAAAACCCCGTCCGTATGTGTCCGGTTAAGTTTTTTCTGACGGCTCGGACGCCTTTACTTCCCTTCGTTCTAGTAGAAAAATATTTTTTTTGAGTAGGGTGAAAATAAAATAACATAGTAGAGAAAGGGGGAAGGAAACCCGTCCGTGCCGTCCCAGCTTTAAAACAGAAATATGGCGAAAGCAGAGAGAGGGCTTTGTAAACCCCGTCCGTAGGTGTCCGTTTCAGGGATCCGTCAGGGTTGACGGTGCCGGCCTAGAAGAGAGCCAAGCAGGTGAAAGAGCGACTGAGGAATAGCCGCGCAGCTGAGTTGGTTTAAGGCAGATGGAGCCATCGGGCAAGGTTACGTTAATCAGCCGCCGGATGTCATGAACTTGCCTGGCATGAAAATGCTCCTCCAGAACAGTGCGAATTTCGTCCTGGAAAGTGCTTTTAAGAATTGGGGTGATCTGAAGGTTCTTACACCACTAGGAGTAATTCTCGAATAATTCCATGGTGGTTATATCTTTTGCAGGGTCTTGGACGGTGCAAGTTCTGACGAATTCCCGGACACTAACCGATTCAGCGATGAGCTTGTCTACCCGTGCTTGCTGGGGTTGAGACAGAGCAATCATACCCTTAGTGGTTAAATGGGTAAGCAACAGAGTGGCACCTTCGACTGCCCAAGCGACGATTCCTTGAGCTTCGTCTTTTGAGTCTGCGAACGAAAACCGAGGGAGAGCGAAGCGGTTTTTTTTCGCGATCACTGGTGGAAAAGCGCGTTGTCCATCAG
>Ga0306924_10008142_pt1 | contig 10554 bp, 10 predicted proteins | sample sta12Can44000111_FD_203756 | JGI IMG/M metagenome (GOLD analysis project Ga0306924, IMG submission 203756) | Lab enrichment of tropical soil microbial communities from Luquillo Experimental Forest, Puerto Rico - statanox.12C.anox.44.000.111 (v2)... | ecosystem: Environmental > Terrestrial >...
ACTATTTCGCCCGCACCGCACCGCAGGTGGACATGGTGCTCGCCGATCCGGCCGGCTCCGGTCTCGCTCACTTCGCCACGCACGGCCGCCTGCCGCCGAAGATGACGCCGTGGCTCGTGGAAGGCATCGGCGGCGACACCGTGCCCTCGGTGGCGGACTTCTCGCGCGTCACCGCCGCCTACAGCATTCCCGATGCGGAATCCTTCCGCACCTGTCGCGAGCTGCTGGCGCGCGAGGGCATCATCGCCGGGACTTCCACCGGTACGCTGCTGGCGGCCGCGCTGCGCTACTGCCGCGAGCAGCGCCAGCCGAAACGCGTGGTCAGCTTCGTGTGCGATAGCGGCAACAAGTACCTCTCCAAGGTCTATAACGATTACTGGATGCTCGATCAGGGCTTTCTCGAGCGCACTCATCGTGGCGACCTGCGCGACCTGATCGCCCGCCCCCACGCCGAGCACGCCGCGGTCACGGTGAACTCTTCCGAGACGGTGATGGCGGCCTACCGCCGCATGAAGCTGTACGACGTCTCGCAGGTGCCGGTGATGCAGGATGGACGCATCATCGGCATCGTCGATGAGGAGGACATTCTGCTCGAGGTGGTCGGCAATCCCGAGCATTTCAACGAGCCGGTGACGCACGCCATGGCAAGTCACCTCGTGACCGTGCCGATCGATGCGCCGGTTTCGCAGCTGATGGAGATCTTCAAGCGCGGTATGGTTGCGATCGTCGTCCACGGCAACGAGTTCCAGGGACTGATCACGCGCATCGACCTGCTCAACTGGCTGCGACGTAAGCTGTGAGGCAAACTCTGCGCCGCCGCCGCGATTGCCAAAGAGACTTTTCGCGGCCGCCGCAAGTCCATCCGTGGAGGCTGCGGGCGCGCCATCCCTGGCGCGCACGCCCGCGAAAAGTCTCTTTTGCACTCGCGTCCGCCTTGCAAGGATTCGCCTCAGATGAGTGACGAGAAAACCACGCAGCGCTTTGCGACCCGGGTGATTCATGGCGGGCAGCGGCCGGATCCGCAGACCGGTGCGGTCATGCCGCCGATCTACGCGACCTCCACCTACGTGCAGTCGAGCCCGGGCGTGCACCAGGGGTACGACTACTCGCGCACCCGTAACCCGACGCGCGATGCGCTGCAGGCCGCGCTCGTGAGCCTCGAGGGCGGCGCCGCGGGCTTCGCGTTCGCTTCCGGCATGGCCGCCACGGCTACGCTGCTCGAGCTGCTCGACGCCGGCTCGCACATCGTCGCCATGCACGATCTGTATGGCGGCAGCTATCGGCTTTTCGAGAACGTGCGCCGCCGCTCCGCCGGACTCGGCGTGTCGTTCGTGGACCTGTCGGAGCCCGGGGCGCTGGAGGCGGCGCTTCGCCCGGAGACCCGCCTGGTGTGGGTGGAGACGCCGACCAATCCCCTGCTGAAGCTGGTCGATCTCGCTGCGGTGGCGCGCATCGCGCGGCAACGCAAGCTGCTCAGCGTGTGCGACAACACCTTCGCGACGCCCTACCTGCAGCGGCCGCTGGAGCACGGCTTCGACCTGGTCGTGCACTCGACCACCAAGTACCTGAACGGGCACTCGGACGCCATCGGCGGTGCGGCGATCGTGCGCGCGGGATCGGATCTCGGCGAGCGCATCGCGTTCCTGCAGAACGCGGTCGGTGCCGTGCCGAGCCCGTTCGATTCGTTCCTGACGCTGCGCGGGATCAAGACGCTGGCGCTGCGCATGGAGCGCCATTGCAGCAACGCGCTCGCCATCGCGCAGTTCCTCGAGAAGCATCCGGCGATCGAGCAGGTGCGCTATCCGGGACTCGCCAGCCACCCGCAGCACGCGCTCGCGCGGCGGCAGATGAACGGCGGCTACGGCGGCATCGTCACCGCGGTGCTGCGCGGCGGGCTCGATGCCGCGCAGCGCGCGCTCGAGCGCTGTCACCTGTTCGGGCTCGCCGAGAGCCTCGGCGGGGTGGAGAGTCTCATCGAGCACCCGGCGCTGATGACGCACGCCTCGCTGCCGCCGCAGGTGCGCGCTTCACTGGGCATCAGCGATGGGCTGGTTCGACTGTCGGTGGGCGTGGAAGACGTCGAGGATCTCAAGGCCGAGCTGAGCCAGGCCCTGCGATAGGACCTCCGCGATCGCTCGCGCTGCTCTCAGGGCCCGCTCGCGGCCCGCCTCACCATGCGGTGTCGCATGACCACATGTTACCCTCGCCCACGTGAGCGAGTCGCTTCCCACGGTGTTGATCCCAGGACTGCTGGCCTCGGCGCGCTTGTATGCCGGCCAGATTCCGCCGCTGTGGCGCGTAGGCCCGGTCACGATCGCCGATCACACCCGCGATGACAGCATGAGCGCCATCGCCCGGCGCATCCTCGCGACGGCTCCGCCGCGTTTTGCGCTCATCGGCCTGTCGATGGGCGGCTACATTGCCTTCGAGATCCTCCGGCAGGCGCCGGAGCGCATCGCACGACTGGCGTTGCTCGACACCAGCGCACGCGCCGACGCTGCGGAGCAGACCGCCATGCGTCGCGCGCAGATGACGCTCGCCTCGCAGGGGCGGCTCACGGAGGTGGTGGCGCAGCAGTTTCCGCGCCTCGTACACCGCGCGCGCCGCAGCGACGCGGCGCTGCGCGAGGTGTTCGACCTCATGGCCGAGGAGGTGGGGGCGGCGGCATTCATCCGCCAGCAGACGGCCATCCTCGGGCGCAGCGATTCACGTCCCATGCTCGGCAGCATCCGCTGCCCGACGCTGGTGCTGGTCGGCGATGGCGATGAGCTTACCCCTCCCGAGCTTGCTGCCGAGATCGCAGCCGGCATAGACGGTGCGCGCCTCGTGACCGTGCCGCAGTGCGGTCATCTCTCCACGCTCGAGCAGCCGCAGGAAGTGACGCGGGCGCTGCTGGAATGGCTGCAGGCCTGAGAGCTGCGCCACATGAGTCCCACCGACGCCCAACGGGCGTATCTGCTCGCTCATCCCGATGCCGGCGGGGAATTCGTCTGGAGCATTACCGCGGAGGCTCACTACACCGCGCCCGGCACGCTGACCTGTCGCTACGGCGTGCGCGCGGAGATGGCGCGGCTGCGCGTGCCGCAGGCCGGTGGCGGTCACCGGGCCGACGGCTTGTGGAAACATACCTGTTTCGAGGCGTTCATCGGCGCCGCGGACAGCGCGGGTTACTATGAATTCAACTTCTCGCCGGCACTCGATTGGGCGGCATACCGCTTCGAGGACTATCGCTTCGGCATGACGGCTGCGACTCTCGTCCAGGCGCCCGGGCTGCAGGTGCGTCGCGGCGGCGACGCACTGGAGCTCACCGCGACGGTGCACCTCGCCGGGCTCGCACCGCTGCGCGACGCGCCGGTGCTGCGTGTGGCGCTCGCCGCCGTGATCGAGCAAGAGGGTGGTCGGCTGGCGTACTGGGCGTTGCGCCATGCAGCCGGCAATCCCGACTTCCATCATCCGGACGGCTTCGTACTGGAGTTACGCCGCACATGAAACTCGGCATCGAGCGGCTCCTCGAAGAGCCCGCGCTGCGCAAGCCGTTGCTCGGACGTCGCGTGGCGCTGCTCGCCCACCCGGCGTCGGTGACGCGCGCGCTCACCCACTCGCTCGATGCGCTCGCGGCGCTGCCGGCGCTGCGGCTGACCGCGGCGTTCGGGGCCCAGCACGGTCTGCGGGGCGAGAAGCAGTACAACATGATCGAGTCGGCCGACTACGTCGATCCGCAGCATCGCATTCCGGTATTCAGTCTGTACGGCAGCGTGCGCCGGCCGACTGCGGCGATGATGGATACGTTCGATGTGCTGCTGGTCGACCTGCAGGATCTCGGCTGTCGCATCTATACCTTCGCGACCACGCTGCGCTACGTGCTGGAGGCGGCCGCCGCGGCGCGCAAGGCGGTGTGGGTGCTCGATCGCCCGAACCCGGTCGGACGGCCGGTCGAGGGATTGACGCTCCGCGCAGGCTGGGAGAGCTTCGTCGGCGCGGGCGCAATGCCCATGCGTCACGGACTCACCTTGGGGGAGCTCGCCCGCTGGTTCGTCAGCGCGCTCAAGCTCGATGTGGAGTGCGAGGTGATCGCGATGCACGGCTGGCAGCCCGATGCCGCGCCCGGGTGGGGCTGGCCGCTGCACGAGCGCAGCTGGGTGAATCCGAGCCCCAATGCACCGAATCCCTGGATGGCGCGCTGCTACGCCGGCACCGTGATGCTCGAGGGCACCACGCTCTCGGAAGGGCGCGGCACCACGCGGCCGCTCGAGCTGCTCGGTGCCCCGGATCTGGAGGTCGAGACGCTGCTCAAGGAAATGCGCGCCCTCGCCCCGGCGTGGCTCGCCGGCTGCCGCCTGCGGCCGTGTTGGTTCGAGCCGACGTTCAACAAGCACACCGGTGCGCTCTGCGGCGGCTTTCAGGTGCACGTCGAGGACAGCGCGCACTACGACCATGCGAAGTTCCGTCCCTGGCGGCTCATCGCGCTCGCCTTCAAGGCGCTGCGGCGGCTGCGCCCGGACTATCCGCTGTGGGCGGATTTCCCCTACGAGTACGAATTCAAGCGCCGTCCGATCGATGTCATCAACGGCAGTGAGCTGCTGCGCGAGTGGGTGGACGATCCGCACGCGGCACCCCAGGACCTCGATGCACTCGCGTCCGCCGATGAGGCCGACTGGCAGAGGGAGCGGCACGCGGTACTGCTCTACTGAGAGCGCCGTTCCCCGGGGATCCCCGAGAAATCACGCGTCTTGATCGTCGGCGCGTCGCCTGTCCCGCGCGTCAAGCGTGATTTCTTGGGGTGGTCTCCGCGACGAGCGCCCGATCGAGCGCCACGATGAGCAGCGTGCTCAGCGCGTACTGCAGGAAGCGGGTTGGCCATTCTCCCGCCATGGCGTGCATCACCTGCGCAACGCCGAACACCCCCAGCAGCAGGCACGCCCCGAGCCACTGCGTGCGGCGCCACATGAGGGTCAGGGCGCCGGCGATCTCGACTCCGCCGAGCAGCATCACGCCGTGGCCGTGCGGCTGCGCGGCGAGCAGCGTCTGGACGCTCGCGATGATGATGAGGGCGGCGAAAGCCACGCGGTAACCCGCGAGTAGCCGCGTGGCGCTCACGAGGGGGGCTCCGGCAGCAGGAATGTCCGTCGCGCCGGCTCGCTCGCGAGCCGCTCGGGGCGATACCAGCGCGCCAGCAGCCCCTTCTCGAGGAGATCGGGGTTGTCGCTTGCGAAGTCGGCGAAGTCGCTCCAGCGCCCTCCCTCCAGGCGCTCGGCGATCAGCGACAGGAACGCGATCGTGACGGTCTGGTGGAAAGCCTGTGGCTTGCCCGCCCGCTGTGCCATGGTGCGCAGTGCGCGCGAGAAGTGCAGCACCGTTTCCGCAAAGTCATGACGGCGCAGCATCTCGAAGGCCATGCGCACGTGCTCGCGATGCGCGAAACCGGCGGCCGCGATCTCGCCGCGCACGAAGCGTTCGAGCTCGGGACAGTCAACGCCCATCGCCGTCCTCGCGCAGCTGGTGCGAGTCGGCGGCGCTGAGCTCGAGGCCGTAGACCGCCCGCAGCGCCTTGATCTTGCGCAGCGTCGCGGCCGAGAAGGGCGCCTTGCCTTCGAAGGCGTGCAGCACGATGCCCTCGAGCAGATCCCCGAGCGACAGGTCGAGCTCGGTGGCGAGGGCCTTCAGCACTTTGAGCAGGCGGCTCTCGAGGCGCACGCCGGTCTGGGTGCGGGTGATGGTCTTCATGCTGGCGCATGGTACCAGTGTACCGTGGTAACATCAACACCGGCTCGCCAGGCCAGCCGACGCGCAGCGGTGCTCCCGGGCGGGCGTCAACGCCGCGCGCAGCTCGCATAGGGCGCGGCTTCGCCGGGCACGATCGGGCAGAGCCGGATCGGGTTCAGCCTGCCGAGCTGCTTGGTCCAGTACGCCGTGTCGATGGGGATCGCAGCCGCGGAGTCGCGCCCGCGCTCGGTCCACTGCAGCGTGTAGTAATCGTTAGAGCCCTTCACGGCGAGCATGACCGCCGAGTTGCTGTAGGACTCCTTGCCCGACCCCATGCGGCCGCAACTGACGATGACCTCGTACGCGTCGTAGCCATCGACCTTCTGCGCCCCGGGCGAAGCGGCACTGAAGCTGTCGGGACAGTTGCGCTGGAACTCAGCGCTCATGCGCGCGAGCATCGCTTGCGGCGTTGCATTCGGGTTTGCCGCCAGGCCACGCGTGCCGGTGAGGGTGATCATGCGTGACCACTTGGTGAGCGTCTCGCCATCCGGAACCTGCTCGCGGATGTAGAAGCTGCCGCTGTTTTTCTCGTAGGTGGGCTTTTGCGACTTGAACTCCGCTGGCAGCGAGAACATCACCAGCTGCCCGAACACGGGGGTGATCGCGGCAAGACGCGCGTCCGCGGGCGAGTCGGCGAGCGTCACACGAGCACCGGTCAACACCATCAGGGCGAGCAGCGCGCCGCGCCTGACTCTGAGCTTCTGCAAACCTGGCATCGATACACTCCCCTTCGCCACGTGCGGAACCGCCTGCAGCCACTATAACGCCACACCCGCAGCGCCAGCACCAGCGCAGCGGGATTGTCCCCGTGACCGCCGCAGCGCTGTTCTGCTTTAATGTGCGGCTGGATGCAGACCGCACACGACATCACCGGCTACCGCAAGCACTGGGCGGCGCGCTTCGGCAGCGCGCCGTTCCTGCCCATGTCGCGCGCGGAGATGGAGCTGCTCGGCTGGGACAGCTGCGACGTCATCATCGTCACCGGCGATGCCTACATCGATCATCCGAGCTTTGGCATGGCCATCATCGGCCGCGTGCTCGAGGCGCAGGGTTTCCGCGTCGGCATCATCGCGCAGCCGGACTGGCACAGTGCGGATGCCTTCGCGGCGCTCGGGCGCCCCAACCTGTTCTTCGGCATCACCGCGGGCAACATGGACTCGATGGTGAATCGCTACACCGCCGACCGGCGCCTGCGGAGCGATGACGCCTACACGCCCGGTGGTGTGGGGGGGCGGCGCCCGGATCGCTCGGTCATCGTGTACGCGCAGCGCGCCCGCGAAGCCTTCCGCGACGTGCCGATCGTGATCGGCGGTATCGAGGCCTCCCTGCGCCGTATCGCGCACTTCGATTACTGGTCGGAGAAGGTGCGCCGCTCGGTGCTGCTCGACGCCAAGGCGGATCTGCTGGTGTACGGCAACGGCGAGCGGCAGATCTGCGAGCTCGCCCACCGCCTCGCCGCGGGCGATTCCATACACGACATCACCGACCTGCGCGGCACCGCGTTCGGGCGCAAAGGCGTGCCGGCCGGCTGGATCGAGATCGACTCCACGCACCTCGATGCGCCCGGTCCGCTCAACCCTTCGGTCGATCCCTACGCCATGTCGGCCAGCGGCGCTGCGCCCGCGTGCGCGGGCACATCCCCCGCACCCCTCACCGAGAAGGTCGTGCGCTTCGTGCGCCGCGTGAAGAATGCCGACCGCGAGCGCAGCGTGATTCGCATGCCCGCATACGAGGCCGTGCTTGCCGACCCGGTGCTGTATGCCCACGCCTCTCGTATCCTGCACCTGGAGTCAAACCCCGGTAACGCCCGGGCGCTCGTGCAGCGCCACGGCGATACGGACGTGTGGCTCAACCCGCCGCCGATCCCGCTCACCACCCAGGAGATGGACTGGGTATACGAGCGCCCCTACGCGCGCGCGCCGCACCCCTTCTACGGCAAAGCCAATATTCCCGCCTACAAGATGATCCGGTTCTCGGTTGCGATTCAACGCGGCTGCTTCGGTGGCTGCACCTTCTGCTCCATCACGGAGCACGAGGGGCGCATCATCCAGAGCCGCTCGGAAGATTCCGTCGTGCGCGAAATCGAGACGGTGCGCGACACCGCGCCGGGCTTCACCGGCGTCATTTCGGATCTGGGCGGACCGACCGCCAACATGTACCGCCTCGCCTGCAAGAGCCGCGAGATCGAGAGCGCCTGCCGGCGCCCCTCGTGCGTGTATCCCGGCATCTGCCCGAATCTGAACACCGATCATAGCCCGCTCATCCGCCTGTACCGTCGCGCGCGCGCGCTCCCCGGCATCCGCAAGGTGTTGATCGCCTCCGGCGTGCGCTACGACCTGGCGATCGAATCACCCGAATACGTCAAGGAGCTCGCCCAGCACCACACGGGCGGCTATCTCAAGATCGCGCCCGAGGCGCTCGCCGACGGGCCGCTCTCGAAAATGATGAAGCCCGGCGTCGCCGCCTACGATCGCTTCAAGGAGCTGTTCGAGCGTTACTCGAAGGAGGCGGGCAAGGAGCAGTACCTCATTCCCTATTTCATCGCCGCACACCCCGGCACTTCCGATGCGGACATGCTGGAGCTGGCGCTGTGGCTGAAGAGGAACGGCTTCCGCGCCGACCAGGTGCAGGCCTTTCTACCCGGGCCGATGGCGACCGCCACCGCCATGTACCATTCCGGCAAGAACCCGCTGAAGCGCATCACGCGCGACAGCGAGCCGGTGTTGATCCCCAAAGGCCTGAAGGTGCGCCGCCTGCACAAGGCGTTTCTGCGCTACCACGATCCCAACAACTGGCCATTGCTGCGCGAGACGCTGCGCCGCATGGGCCGGGCGGATCTGATCGGCAACGGCCGCCGCCACCTGGTACCGGCGTACCAGCCACCCGGCACGGGCGGCGCTCCCGCGGGACGGCGTGGCACCGCACGCCCGTTCCGTACCCAGCACACCGGCTTGCCGCGCGCGCCAGGTGGTAAACCGCCGCAGCGGACGCGTCCCAAATCCTCCTGAGCCGCGTCCATCCGCGCCGCTCGCCGTGCGATTGCGGGTCGCGGCGACGCAAGAGTAGTGTGCGCTCATGAAGCTCTTCGTGCGCCGCGCACCTCATCCGGGCACGGCGGCAGCGCTGCTGCTCGCCGCCGCCGCGCTCCAGCCCGCCGCCGCGGCGCCGCCACCCCCGGCACCCGCCGCCGGCCCCGGTATCGCCACGGTGCTCGAGATCAACGGTGCGATCGGCCCCGCCACCTCGCGCTATGTCGTGCACGGCCTCGAGGCGGCGCGGCGCGAGGGCAGCCACGTGGTCGTGCTCGAGATGGATACTCCGGGCGGGCTCGACAGCGCCATGCGCGACATCATCCGCGCGATCCTCGCCTCGCCGGTGCCGGTAGTGGGCTATGTCAGCCCCCCAGGGGCGCGCGCGGCGAGCGCCGGCACCTACATCCTCTATGCCTGTCACGTCGCGGCCATGGCGCCCGCCACCAACCTCGGCGCCGCGACTCCCGTGCCGATCGGCGGCGAGCCCGAGCCCGGCTCCGTGCCGCTGCCAGGCGGCGGCACGCACCCCGCCGAGAAGCCCGACGCGGGCAGCGGCGCGACCGGGACGGAGGGCAAAGCGAAGCCGGACGCGGGCAAAGCGCCGAAAGACGGCGCGGCCGAGGGCGAACCGCCGGCCACCATTCCGCGCAGCGCCATGGAGCGCAAGGTCGTCAACGACGCGGTCGCTTATATCCGCGGGCTCGCGGAACTGCGCGGGCGCAACGCCGACTGGGCCGAGCAGGCGGTGCGCGGTGCGGCGAGCCTCCCGGCGAGCGCAGCGCTGCAGCAGAAGGTCATCGACCTGATCGCGCGCGATGTTCCGGATCTGCTCACGCACCTCGATGGGCGCGAGGTGCACATCGACAACCGCACCGAGACACTCGCCACGCACGATCTGACCGTGGTGCGCTTGAAGCCCGACTGGCGCACGCAGCTGCTCGCCGTGATCACCAACCCGACGGTGGCCTACGGCCTGATGGTGATCGGCATCTGGGGGCTGCTGCTCGAGGGCTACAATCCCGGCGCGGTGCTGCCCGGGGTGGCCGGCTCCATCTGTCTGCTCATCGCGCTGTTCGCCTTCCAGATCCTGTCGGTGAACTACGCCGGGCTCGCGCTCGTGGTGGTGGGCACCGCCATGATCATCGCCGAATTCTTCTTTCCCACCTACGGCTCGCTCGGCATCGGTGGGATCATTGCATTCGTGGTCGGCTCGCTCATTCTCTTCGACACGGACGTGCCGGGCCTGAGTGTCGGGCGGCCGCTGATCGCAGCGATCGCCACCGTCGGCGCGCTCATGGTGGGCGGTATCGTGTACATGGGCACGCGCGCCATGCGCCATCCGGTCGCCACCGGCGCCGAAGGCATGATCGGCGCCAGCGCCGAGGTGGTGGCGGATTTCACCGGCAGGGGCAAGGTGCGCTACGGGGGCGAGCTGTGGAATGCGCGCAGCGACCGCCCGCTGCACGCCGGCGACCTGGCGCGCATCGTCAAGGTGGAAGGTCTAACATTGTGGGTCGAGCCGCACTAAGCGGCCGCCATCCCGGAGTCGCGCATGCCGTTCGTGATCGCCGTCCTGATACTCATCGTCGTGCTGCTGTTCAGCGCCATCAACGTGCTGAACGAGTACGAACGGGCCGTGGTGTTCACGCTGGGACGCTTCCGCGGGATCAAGGGCCCGGGTCTGGTGTTGATCTATCCGATCGTGCAGCGCATGCGCAAGGTGGACCTGCGGGTGATCGTGCTCAGCGTGCCGAAGCAG
>Ga0306924_10008150_pt1 | contig 10548 bp, 10 predicted proteins | sample sta12Can44000111_FD_203756 | JGI IMG/M metagenome (GOLD analysis project Ga0306924, IMG submission 203756) | Lab enrichment of tropical soil microbial communities from Luquillo Experimental Forest, Puerto Rico - statanox.12C.anox.44.000.111 (v2)... | ecosystem: Environmental > Terrestrial >...
CCCTCTGGCTCGCCCTGCATGGGAGGGGCCGACCCGGAGGACGTGGTGGACCGGCTGCGGGAGCTGCTGTGAGCGCGATCGCAGCCGTCGTGGAGGTCGACGCGGCACCCGAGATCGGCGTCCGCAACAGCCAGCCCGAGGGCATCGGCCGGCTCGTGGCTCTCGACGGACTGGTCTGCTGGAACAACCTCGGTCGCAATGTCGTGTTCGCCGACCCCGCGCTGCGGCCCCGCGCCGTGTTCGGGACGACCCTGTTCCCCGGCGAGGACGAGCCTTCCCAGTACGACCTCGACGTGCACGCCGTGCTCCCGCTGCCGGAGCTCGGCCTGGTCGTGGTGCTCAACCACTTCGGGACGGTGCGGGGCTTCCCCCGCGCCGAGCTGGTGCGGGCGGGGGCCGTGCGGCCGGTGGAGCCGGTCATCGGGTGGTCGTTCGCCGCCGACGTCGAGCGCACCGTCGTCGCCGGCGGCCGCCTCATCGGGTCGCGGCCCCGGTCGGAAGGAGCCGTGGGCGTGCTCGTCTCCCCGCCGCTCGCCGCCCTCGGACCCGGAGCGGTGATGCCGCTCGACCTGGAAGCGACGACCTTCGGCGAAGTCACGGCGCTGGCCGTCGTCCCGTCGGTCGCTGTGCCGTCGATACCTGGCCCGATGGTCGTCATGGGGGGCGACGGCAGGCTCGCGCTCGCCCGGCTCGAGGACGACCACCTGGGTGCGCCGCGGTGGGAGGTGGAGGTGGGCTTCCGCGTGGCCGTGATCGAGTGGGACGACGGCATCCTGTGGGCTGCCGGTCCGAGCCGCGGCACCGTCGACGACTACGACTGGGAGCGGCTCGGAGGTGGCGGCTTCGCGCTGGTGGATCTCGACGGCGCACCGGTGGTGGCCGGGACCCTTCCCGGTGATGTCGCGTGGGGCACCGGCGGCGTGGCGGTGGCGGTCCTCGGCGGTTCGCTGGTGGCGGCGGGCCGCACCGGCGCCATCCACGCGGTCGACCCGCGCCACCCGGCCGACGACCGCACCACGGCCCCACTGGCGCCGGCATCGCTCGGCATCGGCCATCTCGCCGTCGTCGGCCGGCGCGCCGTGTGGGGGTTCAACCGGGGCGGTTACCGTCTCCACGCGTCAGGTCCGCCGGCGCCACGTACAGCTTGAGCGGGTCGTGGACGAAGAACCGGCGCGTGCCGGCCCGGAGCTCGGCGAGGTACGTGTCCAGCGCTCCCACCAGCGCCGCCAGCTGCGCGTCCAGGGCGGGGAGGCGGTCGGCGTAGGCGCGGTCGTGGGCGGACGCCTCTGCCGTCCGGGTCCGGCGGATGACGAGCACCGACAGGCGGTCGAGGACCATCGCCGGGCTCTCGGTCGCCAGCACCGCGGTCGGGGAAGGCTCGAGGGTGTCGCCGATGGCCACGTCGATCTCGTGGACCAGGCGGTGCCGGTTGAGGTTGAGCCGGTCGATGGCGCGTTTGGCCTCGGCGACGGCGCCGTCGCCCGCCCGCGTGTCGCGGGTCGTGTCCTCCAGGTCCCACTGGCGGAGATTGACGCCGGCCAGCTCGGCGGCCAGCCCGTCGAGGGCCGGCGGTCCCTGCGGAGGCTCGCCGCGCGCGACGCGGCCCATCTCCGCGGCCAGCGCGGCCGCGGCCGGGAGCGCCGCGTCCCGCCCGGTCATCGCCGCTCGAGGTACTGCTGCATCGATCGGGCGGCCAGTATGCCCTGGCCCAGCGCGTACGCCACCCGCCAATAAGCACCCTCCACCACGTCACCGGCGGCGAACACCCCCTCGCGGGAGGTCCGCAGCTCCGGATCGGCGATCACGAACCCCCTCCGGTCGAGATCGAGCTGGCCGGCGTAGGGCTCGGTGTTGGGCAGCCGCGAGATCTTGACTACCACTCCTCCGGCGGCGACGGTCCGGCGCTCGCCCGACGAGCGGTGCACCAGCACCGCCTCCTCCAGGTGCTCGGCGCCGCGGAGCGATTCGATCTCCCATCCCGGGAAGTCCACGATGCGGGGCTCGGCGCGCACCTTGGCCTGGACGTCGGCCCGGGCGGACAGCGCCTCGGCGCGGTGCACGAGCCTGACCGACGACGCCGTCGCCGCCAGCTCCAGGGCGTCGAGGGTGGCACTGTCGCCGCCTCCGACCACGATCACGGCTCGGCCGGCGAAGCCGTCGGGCCGGGTCTCGAGCTGGTAGGTCACGTCGCCGCCGAAGGCCCCGTCGGCCGCGGCGGCCAGCTGTTGTCGCCGGGAACCGGTGGCGATGAGGATCGCTCCCCCTCGGAACCGGACCCCGCCGACGTCGACCGACCGCTCGGAGAGCGTGGCGCCGCTCACCGCGTGCCGGAGGAGCACGCGGTCACCGAGGACCTCAGCCGACCGCTGCACGCCGGCCTGCAGGGCCGGCCCGTCGGCGTACCAGCCGGTGGCGACGTTGCGCACGTCGAAGGGGATCTCGGCCAGCTGGCCGCCGAGCGCGGCGCCGGCCTCGAGCAGGACGGTGTCGAGCTGGTTGTTCGCGCACTCCAGCGCCGCGCTGACCCCGGCCACCCCGCCCCCGATCACCACCACGTCGTGGCGGCCCTCCGTCGCCATCGACTGTCGCTACCCGGCCGGCACCGGCGTCATCGACGGCGGGCCACCCTGCGGCGGTTCGTAGCCCAGGGTGCTGGCGCGATCGAGCGCTTCGAGCGCCTCGGGCACGGCGAGCAGCGTCGTCGTCCTGATCGCCCGCAGCCCGCCGCCGGCGGACGCCGCCATCGAGACCGCCGCGGCAGCGACGTCGTCGGGGAGCTGGACGATGGAGACGACGTCGTACTCGCCGAAGGTCAGGTAGAACGCCTCCAGCGTGCCGCCGACCCGCTCGACCATGGCCCGGACCGGCGTGCTCCGATCTCGTGGGCTGGCGACCATCGCCGCCCACGCCTCCGGCGTGTACGCCGCCTGAATCAGGTATCGGCCCATGGGAACCTCCTCGGTGGAGGGCCCATTGTGTCGCCGTCGAGTCGGGTGGACATGATGGGGGGATGGATCAGGACGAGCTCGAACGGTTCCAGATGCACGGCCAGGACATCCCGTGGCTGATGGCGCACTGGGCCGAGCGCAAGCCCGACCACCCCGTGCTGATCTGGGAGCCGAAGGAGGGCGGGGGTCGCCGGTGGAGCTACCGCGAGCTGCTCGACGACGCCCGCCGGCTGGCCGCCGGGCTGGCCGCCCGGGGCATCACCCAGGGCGACAAGGTGCTCATCCACGCCGACAACTGCCCGGAGATGGTGCTCGCCTGGCTGGCGTGCGCGACCCTCGGCGCGGTCGGTGTGACGACCAACACGCGCTCGGTGGCGCCCGAGGTGGCCTACTTCGTGGAGAAGGCACGCTGTGTGGCCGCGATCACCCAACCGCAGTACGCGTCGCTGGTGTCGGAGGCGGCGGGCAACCTCAAGTGGATCGCGGTGACCGACGACAACAGCGGTGAGCCGCCCGGCGCCGACGAGCTCGACCACGGCCACGAGCCGTTCAGCTCACTGGTCGGGACGGAGGAGTGGACGGGCCGGCCGGTCGAGCCCATGCTGCCGTTCGGCATCATGTTCACGTCGGGCACCACCAGCAAGCCCAAGGCGGTCGTCCACACCCACGCCAACGCCGTCTGGGCGAGCCGCGTCGGGCCCCGCAACATCGACCTGGGCCCGTCGGACACCTACCTGATCTATCTCCCGTTCTTCCACACCAACGCCCAGAGCTGGTCGTTCTTCTCGGTGCTCGGCGCCGGCGCCACCGCCGTGCTGATGCCGAGGTGGTCCACCAGCCGGTTCTGGGAGGTGGTCGCCCGCCACGGCGTCACCCACATCTCCATGATGGGGTTCGTCATGGGCCTCATCAGCGCGCCGGACCGGCCCGAGACGTCGCTGCGCGTGGCGGTGTTCGGGCACATCCTGCCCGACCTCGAACGGGCCTCCGGGATCGGCATCTATGCCGCCTACGGCATGACCGAGACCGTCACCCACGCCATCACGGCCAAGCCGGTCGAGCAGCTCCCCCCCCGCTCGATGGGCCATGTCACGCCCGGGTACGAGATCGCCGTGGTGGACAAGGACACGGGGCGGCTGTGCGCCGAGGACGAGACGGGGGAGCTGTGGCTGCGCGGGACACGGGGCATCCAGCTCATGCTCGAATACTTCGACGACCCCGCCGCCAACGCCAAGGCGTTCGAGGACGGATGGTTCAAGACCGGCGACATGGTGAAGATGGGCGCGGGCGGGAACGTCTTCTATCAGGAGCGCGACAAGGACCTCCTCAAGGTGGGGGGCGAGAACGTGTCGGCCAAGGAGGTCGAAGAGGCCGCCCTGACCGTGCCCGGCGTGGCCCAGGCGGCCGTCGTGGGCAAGCACCACGACTGGCTCGACCAGGTGCCCGTCGCCTTCGTCATCACGCGGGCCGGCGCTCCCGACGCGGCCGAGCTCGAGCGGCAGGTCATCGCCGCCTGCGCGGCGCGGCTGGCCGATTTCAAGGTGCCGCGGGCCGTCTATGTCGTGGACGCGTTCCCGACGGGCACGCTCGACAAGATCCTCAAGAACCGGCTGCGGGAGATGGCCGACGACCACCCGCCCGTCTGAACGCGACGACGACGGGGTTCAGGACGACGCCGACACCGTCTTGCCGGGTATGACGCTGCCGCAGATGGGGTCGGCTCCCGGCACCAGCTGGAACGTCGAGCCGGCCAGCTTGGTGATCCAGTAGCAGTTGTCGACGCCGACCGCGGCGGTGCTCCGATCACCCATGTCGAGCGCGTGGCTGCCGTAGAGCCCGGCGGCGTTGAAGTCGGTGATGCCGGACAGGGCGCCGATCAGCGCCGGCCGGGTGGGGTCGGTGCCGGCGGCCTCGAGCCCCCGCACGAGCAGCGCGACCGACGTGTACCCGGCGTACTCGCCGTAGGTCGGGTCGGTCGTGACGCCGATGCCCCTTAGCGCGGCCTGGAACTGCCGGGTCGCCGGCGTGTCCATCTCCACTGGTTCCCACGACGACAGGAAGTAGACGTCCTGGGCCGCCTGCAGCGCCCCCGGTCCGGCCTGGGCGAGGTCGCCGCCGTACCCGGTGGGGAGGAGCGCGACCTTCAGGTCGACACCCGCCTGCCGGAGGGCGGTGATGAGGGCGAAGCTGGTGTTGGGGTCGACCGACGGCGAGATGGCGTCCACGTGGGCCGCCTTCATGGCCAGCGCCACCGGTTGGACGTCGGTGCCACCGAAGGTGAACTTCGAGTTGACGTAGCCCACCTTGAGGCCGGCGTTCTGCGCCGACAGCGCCGCCCCCTCGGCCGCCTCCGACGACGAGGGCGAGATGCTGTAGCCGAGCGTGCCCAGGGTCGTGGCGCCCTGCATCTTGAAGAACTCGCCCTGCGTGGTCGTCACCTTGGTGAAGTCCAGGGGACCGAACACCGAGAACATGTTCCTGGCCGTGATCCACTCGGGTCCGTCGACGGCGACGCCGACCACCGGGATGCCCTGTGACGTGAGGTAGTTCGATGCGGCGAACAGCAGGCCGCTGGCGGCGATCACGGCGAACACGTGGTCCTGCTCGACCAGCTTCTGGGCCGCCGTCAGGGCTGCCGCCGGTGCGCTGGTGGTGTCGGCCGTGACGAACTTGATGGTGTAGCCGGCCTGGGCCGCCAGCGTCGCCACGCCCGCCTCGACCCCCTGGACACTGGTCTTGCTGCTCGAGGCGCCGAGACCGGTGAGGTCCGTCAGCAGCCCGACGGTGAAGGTCCCCTTGTTCGGCTGCGCCGCCGAGGTGGGCGTCGACGCCGTCGCCGCCACCGCCGACGCCGCCGCCGGGTGGGACGGCTTCGACGACGAGCTGCACGCCGCGGCGAGGAGAGCGATGCCGACCACGGCCGCGCCGAGCCGCCAGGTCCTGTGATGTGCTGTCACGTCACCCCCTCGACGACGGGACGGCAGACTACTCAGCCCGACTCGAGAAGGGGCCGCACCTCCTCGGGGACGAAGCTCACCCGGCCGCCCCGCGCCGCGGTGGACGAGACCGTGGCGAGGCTCCCGTCGAGCTCGAGGACCGTGCACCTGTCGGGAAGGTCGCGTCCTTCCCTGGGCGCCACCGCCAGCTCGGGCAGGCGGTCGACGGCGGCGTCGCGCTCGTCGACCGTCGGGTAGAAGGCCGGATCGAGGACCTGGGCCCACTTGTCTGCACCGAGCACGAGGACGTCGTAGCCCTCGGCGATGTCGGCGAGATGCATCCGGTCGGTCACGACGACCCGCAGCCAGGGCCGGCGGGCGGCGACCGCTTCGAGCATCGCCACCCGGGAGGGCAACGGGCGGACGCCGGCCTTGCCCAGTGGCTCGGGGTTGACGATGAGATCCACCGCGTCCAGACCGCACTGGCGCATGGCCGCCTCGGCGATGGCGACGTGGGCGATCGTCGGGGGATCGAACGTGCCCGGGTAGGCGCCCACCCGCATGGTCGTCCATGGTGGCCGCCCGTCCCGGGCGCGTCGAATGGTTGGGTCGAATGGCCGGCGCTGATCGCGGGCAGACTGGCGGCCGCGCCGCCGGGCGCCGACCGGCCCGGCACGACGAGGGGACCGTGATGACTGAGCTGCCCGAGGTGCTGCAGGTGAAAGACGAAGGGGACGGCCGGTGGGCCGTGTCCCACCCCGGGAGCGATCCCGAGGGCCGAGACGTCGTGTTCAGCGGTCAGATCCTCGCCCAGATGATCATGGTGTCGGACGCCGTGGCCCACGGTGAGAAGGAGGCGAAGTCCATCCACGCCGTCTTCGCCCGGGCCGGCAGGTACAGCGCCGGTCCGATGGAGCTCGTGGTCGACCCGATGCACGCGGGGCGGGCGTGGGCGAGCAACACCATCACCGCCGTCCAGGGTGACGTGCTCCTCTCCCGCGGGCTGGTCCTCATGAACGCCGTCGAACCCGACCTGATCCGGCACAGTCCGCGCATGCCCGACGTGCCGGGGCCCGAGGACTGCGAGCCGACCACGTTCGGCGTCGTCTACCCCGACGCCGAGGCCCGGCTCGTGGATCGTCCCGACGCCGTCACCGAAGACGGGTCACCCGTCATGTACGTGTGGGTGCGTGCGCCCGAGGCGTACGACTCCATCGCCGCCAACCAGGCGATCGTCGCCTGGTCGGAGCCGGGCCTCATCATCGGCACGGCCATGCGCCCGCACTCCGGCGAGATCGACATCAGTCAGGCCCATCGGTCCATCTCGACGGGGGTGATCTCCCACACCGCCCACTTCCACGATCACGCCGAGGGCGGAGAGTGGCTCCTGATCGCCCACGCGGCCTCCTACGCCGGCAACGGGAGGGTCTACGGCAGCGGCGCCGTGTTCACGCACCGTGGGGCCCTGGTGTCGACGTTCGGCCAGGACAGCATGGTCCGCGCCGTGGAGGCCCCGCTGGACTTCAAGCGAGCCATGTGACCGTCCCCGCCCTCGAGGGCAAGGTCGCCATCGTGACCGGCGCCAGCGCCGGGATCGGACGCGCCTACGCCCTGGCCCTCGCCGGCGCGGGCGCCACCGTCGTCGCCGCCGCCCGTACGCTCGGCCGGACCGACGGCGGCACGCCGGAGCACAACTCCCTGGCCGAGGTCGTCGGCGCCGGCGCCGGGCTCCCGGGAGGCATCACGCCGATCGTGTGCGATGTCGGGATCGAGGCCGAGGTCGCCGGCCTGGTCGATGAGACGGCCACCAAGTTCGACCGCATCGACATCCTCGTCAACAACGCCGGCATCATGGCGCGCCACCGTCCCTTCGAGGTCGACACCGACGAGTGGGACCGGATCATGCGGGTCAACGTGCGCGGTCCGTACCTCACCATCCGCGACGTCGCGCCACACATGATCCGCCAGGGGTCGGGAAGCATCGTCAACGTGACCGCGCTCGCCGCCGCCTTCCTCCCCAAGGGCGACCGCGCCCAGGGCTCGGTCGTCTACGCCGTGAGCAAGGCCGCCCTCAACCGACTCTCGTTCTACATGGCCGAGGAGCTGAAGCCCCACGGCATCGCCGTCAACGCCCTGAGCCCGGGAGTGGTGCGCACCGACACCGCCCTCGTCCTCAACCCCAAGGCCGGGCCCGAGTGGGGCAAGCCCGCCACCCCGGAGGTGCTCGGCCCCGCCCTGATCCACCTCGCCCAGCAGACGGCCGCGACCCTCACGGGCCAGGTCCTGCACACCGACGAGTTCGGTGAGAGCTGGCCCTGAACGGGGCGCGTCTCAGATCAGGCCGAACACGCGCGCGCAGTTCTGCCAGAGGATCTTCGCCTTGTCGTCGTCACCGTAGGGTGCGAACCACTCGTCGGTCAGGCTCTTCGAGTTGGGCCACGTGGTCTCCGAGTGGGGGTAGTCGCTGGCCCACATGATGTTGTCGATGCCGATGTGGTGGCGCTCGCGCAGGCCGACCGGGTCCTCCATGAAGGTGGCGAACACCTGGCGGCGGAAGTACTGGCTCGGCGGCTCCTCGAGCGCGCTCTTGGTCCAGAACCGGTGCTTGTCCCACAGATGGTCGGAGTAGTACTCGAAGAACGAGATCCAGCCGATCTGCGACTCCACGGCGATGAACACGAGCTCGGGATACCGCTGCATCACCAGGCCGTGGATCAGCTCCGACACCGCCTCGGCCATCGTGAGCTTGCTCATGACCAGTCCCGTCATGAACCGCGGTGCGCTCTCGTACAGATCGGCGACGGGCGTGCCGGGCCGGCGGCCCCCGACGTGGAGCCCGACGGGGAGTCCGGTCTCGACGAACGCCTCCCAGACCGGGTTCCACCTCGCGTCGCCGTAGTCACCGTCATTCGGGAACAGGGGGATGTAGCCACCGGCCAGTCCGGGTTGCGCGGCCGCGAAGCGGAGCTCCTCGACGGCCAGCTCCGGAGCGTCCATCGGGATGGCGGCCATCCCGAGAAGCCGGCCGGGCGCGTAAGACGCGAAGTCGGAGAGCCACCGGTTGTAACCGCGGACGCTGTTGAGGCGGAGCGCGGAGTCCCTGGTCTGCAGAGGTCCCCCGACGTAGAGCACCTCGGCGTCGACGCCGTCGATGTCCATGTCCTTCAGACGCTCGACCGGGTCGCTCGCCCCCGCCCGGGGCTCGCTGAGCTTGCGCACGTTGAGCGTGTACTCCTCGGGCTTCTTGCCGGCCAGGTTGTTGAGCGTGTTGACCGGGGTGCGCCGGCCCTCGAAGGTCCGGTACACGCCCTCGTCGGTCTCCTCCACGACGGGAGCCCGGTCGCGGAACTCGGGATCGAGGTACTGCTGCCACGCGTCGTCGGGCATCGTGACGTGCGAATCCGACGAGATGAGCCGGTAGTCCGTCATGGGCGGAACCTACAACACCGCTACACCTCGGACAAGAGTGTCGTTCTACACTCGGGCCGTGGTCGAAGAAGGGGGCGCGAGCGAGCCCGGTGCGTTCGACGGCATCCGGGTCATCGAGCTGGCGCAGTGGGTGTTCGTTCCCGTCGCCGGGGCGCTGCTCGCCGACTGGGGCGGCGACGTGATCCGGATCGAGGCGCCCACCGGCGACCCCTACCGCAATCTCATCACCCAGGGCATCGGGGCCGGGACCGGCGGCGTCAACCTGTCGGTGGCGCTCGCCAACCGCGGCAAGCGGTCGCTGGCCCTGGACCTCAAGACCGACCAGGGCCGGGCCGTCGTCCACCAGCTGCTCGCCACCGCCGACGTCTTCCTCACCAACCTGCGGCCCGGGGCGCTGGGACGCCTCGGCCTGGACGCCGGGGCGCTGACGGCGCGCTACCCCCGCCTGGTCTACGCCCGCGGCCACGGCTACGGGGTGCGGGGCCCCGACGCCGACCGGGCCGGCTACGACGCTTCGGCCTTCTGGGCCCGCGGTGGCCTCGCCCACGTCCTCACGCCCCCCGACCGTGACCACCCGATCGGCCAGCGCGGCGCCATGGGCGATCGCAACGGCGCCATGGCCCTGGCCTTCGCCATCGCCGCCGCCCTGCTCAGGCGCGGCCGCACGGGCCGGGGATCCGTGGTCGACGTGTCGCTGCTGGCGACGGCGATGTGGACGCTGTCGTCCGATGTCCTCGCCGCGCTGGCGGGGGACCGGCCGCGCGCGTCGAGCGCCAGGATCGCCGTCAACCCCGTCGTCGGCTCCTACCGGACGAAGGACGGCCGCCACATCCAGCTCGTGTTCCTCGAGGCCGACCGGTACTGGCCCGGGTTCTGTCGCCTCATCGGGCGCGACGACCTCGTCGACGACCCCCGGTTCGCCGACCTCGCGGCGCGGCGCGAGCATGCCGAGGAGTGCGTCGCCATCCTCGACGAGGAGTTCGCCCGCCGGACGTTCGCCGAATGGAAGGAGCTGCTCCAGCGCCTCGACGCCCCGTGGGCTCCGGTGCAGGCCGTGGAGGAGCTGCTCGACGATCCGCAGGTCATCGCCAACGGCTACGTCGGGGAGGTGTCCCTCTCCGACGGCCCGACGTACTCTCTGCCCACCGTGCCCGTTCAGTTCGACGAGCAGCCGCCGCGGGCGAGGCGGGCCCCCGAGCACGGCGAGCACACCGAGGAGATCCTCCTCGAGCTCG
>Ga0306924_10008156_pt1 | contig 10546 bp, 4 predicted proteins | sample sta12Can44000111_FD_203756 | JGI IMG/M metagenome (GOLD analysis project Ga0306924, IMG submission 203756) | Lab enrichment of tropical soil microbial communities from Luquillo Experimental Forest, Puerto Rico - statanox.12C.anox.44.000.111 (v2)... | ecosystem: Environmental > Terrestrial > Soil...
ACCAGCGCGTCGTTAATGCCGGGATGGTCACTCCGGGTCGAATACCTCTATGTCAACATTCCGAGCTATACGACCTTTACTCCCGGCAACGGCTCTGGAACCGGATCGGGCTTCACTTACACTGGCTTGAGCACCGGCAAGCTCACCAACAACATCGTTCGCGTGGGCCTCAGCTACAAGTTTGGCAACTACGCGGCGGCTTACAGATAAATCAATCACCCATCTCGTCAATAACGTCCCCCCGGATGGAATTGGGCGAGGGGTTGATTAAGGGCCCCGGGGTTAATGCTCCGGGGCTCTTTGGCTTTCAAGAATTGCCCCATGTCGGCTTTTGGCACATAGCGGCGATCTGCGCCAATTCGTTATGCTGCCACGGGTGTCCTGGTTAATCGACTTCCTCGATGACCTTGGGCGCGGCGTCCGCCCGCAACCCCTGGGACGGCAACGCCAGCAGCGCGGCAGCAACGAAGCCCATTGAAATTCGATGATAATCCATGGCGATACCCTCCCGCGCCCGCGGCTGCTTGGGCCTCCTCCACGATAGGAGTTTAGAACGGCCAGCATGTGTGAAGTAGCTCACACTCGATATCGCGGTTTTGGTATGATATAACTTTTTCGTAAAAAGACATAAGGGGAGGAAAATCATGGATCGCCGCCAATTCGTTGCGGGTGCGAGCGTTGGGGCCGCCGCTGCGGTGTCTATCTATCCGAAGCCCGCGATTGCGCAAGGCGCGCGCGAGCTTAAAATGGTAACCATCTGGCCGAAGGGCTTGCCGGGTCTTCAGTCGGGCGCCGATCGTGTCGCGCAGTCGATCACTGCGCTGTCGGGTGGCCGGCTGCAAGTCAAGGTGTTCCCCGCTGGCCAGCTAGTCGGTGCCATGGAATCGTTCGATGCCGTCTCTTCCGGCCTCGCCGATCTCTACCACGCTTCAGAAATCACGTGGGCAGGCAAGTCCGCAACCTTCGCCTATTTCTGCAACGTCCCATTCGGACTTACCGCCGACGAAATCAACGCATGGGTCTATTACGGTGGCGGTCAGGCGCTGTGGGACGAGCTGAGTGCGGGGTTTGGCCTTAAGGCGTTCCTGTGCGGCAATACCGGTCCCCAGATGGGCGGCTGGTTCACCAAGGAGCTGACGAGTATCGAGGCCTTTAAGGGCCTACGCTATCGCATGCCGGGCATGGGTGGCGAGGTGTTGCGTCGGCTCGGCGCCGTGGTGGTTACACTGCCCGGAGGTGAGATTATTCCGTCGCTTCAATCGGGCGCGATTGATGCGAGCGAATTCGTCGGCCCCTGGGTTGACATGGCGTTAGGTCTGCACAAGGCGGCCAAGTACTACTACTACCCAGGCTTTCATGAGCCGGGGGCAGCGATCTCGCTTGCCGTCAACAAGAAACTGTGGGACAGCCTCGGCAGCACCGAAAAAAGCATCATCGAGGGTGCCGCTACGGTCGAGAACACACTTGCGCTTGCGGAGTCCACCGCCGGCAACGCCACGGCGCTTGAGCAGCTTGTCAAAGATCCAGCGGTCCAGATCCGCAAGGTAGACGACACGACTCTGCAAGAGCTCGGCAAGATTTCCGGCGAGGTTCTAAGCGAGTCAAGCCGCAAGGACGACCTGGCGCGGCGGGTCTATGCCAGCTTCATAATGTTCCGCAAAGGGGCTGTTCGCTGGGGAGACATTTCTGAACGTGCCTTTCTCAATGCTCGCGCGCTGCCGTACCCGTTCGGGTGATGATGGCTAGTCCGTTGGCGTGCGCCAACCTCGGCAAGGCGCGGACATGAGCCTGGTGAGGTCTAGCCCGGCAACGGCATCCCACACTTCGAAAGCGCGGGCATGGGGATCGTTGCGGCTCGGCGTGGCAAGCCGATTGCTGCTGGCCTTCCTCGGGATCAGCGGCCTCTCGGTGCTCGGTGCGGGCGTCGCGATTTTCTCCTTCCGCGATATCGGCGACGTTCTCAATCACATCACGGCGAGGCGGGTCCCCGCAGCACTGGCTTTGCAGGAAGTGTCGCGAAAAGCCGAGCGAATTGTTTCGGCCGCGCCGGCCCTGCTCGCTGCTGCGACGCCCGCCGACCACACAGAGAACTCCCGCAAGATCGCCGCCGAAATGCAAGAACTTGCCGTGCTATTGGAAAGCGTCGAGAATCGCGGTGCCGTCGTGGCGCTCGACTCAATTCGATCGACCGTCAACCGCTTGCGGATCAATCTCGAATCGCTCGACGGGCTGGTCGCGGATCGGATGGCCGTAAGCAATTTAAAGCGAGGCCATCTGCACAACGCGCTCAATGTCCATAGCGACAGCCAGAGCCTATTGACACCTTGGCTCGAGATCGTCGAAGGCGAGATAGCACAGGCGCGCATGGTGGTCGACGACGTTAGGCTTAGCGCCGACGAACGAGCCGTGGCCGGCAGTCGGCTGGTCGGCTCGACGACATCTTATCGCGCTTTGCAGCGCGTGCAGTTCCTCATAACGTCCATCAGTGACAGGCTGCAACAGATCGCAGCAACAGACGACGTCGACAGCGTGCGCGTACAAGTGTTCCGAATCCAGCAATCCCTGCGCGAGGCGAAGGAGATGACTGCCGGCCTGGATTCGAGACTACAGCCTCTCTTGACTGGCAAGCTCGAGGAATTCCGTGCCCTTGTCGAGGGCAATAGCAGCATCCCCGAGCTGCGATTGCAGGAACTTGCCATCGTTGCGCGGGCGACGCGCCATTTGACCGAGAACACCGCGCTCTCACGAGACCTCACCCAGGCGGTGGATGGCCTGGTCTGGATCGCCAAACGCGACATCGCGCAGGCCAATGAAGAAGCGCGCTCGGTCGAACGATTCAGTTCGGCGGTCCTGATAGCAGCCGTTGCCCTCAGCTTACTCAGCTCCATCCTCATCGTTTGGCTCTATGTGGGGCGCAGCATGGTCTCGCGACTAACCGCGCTCAGCCGCAGCATGCTGGCGATTGCCAAGGGCAATCTTGCAGCAAACATACCGACCCGCGGCAGCGATGAGATCGCGGAAATGGGGCGAGTCGTTGAGATTTTGCGCAAGAACACCATCGAACGTGACGAGTTGCTGATCGAGAGGGGACAAGCGGCCGACCGTCTTGAGAAGCAGGTCGAGGTCCGCACAGCGGAGTTGGCGCAGTCGGTCAAGGAATTGCGCGCGCTCGGTGAGGTCAGCCGAGCGGTCAACTCGACCATCGACTTGCCGACCGTCCTGTCTACGATCATCGCCAAGGCGGTCCAGCTGTCCGGCAGCGACAGTGGGATCGTCTACGAGTTCGACGAGGTCACGCAGACCTTTCACGCCCGGGCCACACACCGCATCACGCCTGAGCACCTAACGGTGGTGCGGGCGGCACCGATCCGGCTCGGCGAGGGGGCGGTTGGGCGGGCGGGTATGATCCGAGAGCCCGTCCAGGTAGCCGACATCGCCGACGAGAGGCAGTTCGTCGCGCCTCAGACACGAGGCCTCCTAGTCAGGGAGGGCTTGCGCTCGCTCCTCGCGGTCCCGCTCTTCCGGGAACAGCGGGTACTAGGCGGCCTGGTCATCCTGCGGCGTGAGCTAGGCGTATTCTCCCCTGAGATCGTCGATACGCTTGAAACCTTCGCTGCCCAATCGGTGCTCGCGATCCAGCACGCGCGGCTATTCCGGGAGGTCGAGGAGAAAGGCCGCGAACTTGAGCAGGCGAGCCAGCACAAGTCGCAGTTCCTCGCCAATATGAGCCACGAGCTGCGCACCCCGCTCAATGCGATCATTGGTGTCACCGAGATGCTACGCGAAGATGCCCAGGATTTGAAGCGGGATGATGAATTCGAGCCACTCGATAGGGTGCTTGGCGCAGGGCGACACCTGCTGGCCTTGATCAACGACATTCTCGATCTCTCGAAGATCGAAGCGGGACGAATGGAGCTTCACCTCGAGACGTTCCCGCTGACGCCGCTGATCGAGGATGTGGCTAAGACGATCGAGCCGATGGCGACCAAAAATGGGAATCAAGTTATTGTCGATTGCGCGGATGACCTCGGCGCGCTCCACGCAGACCAGACCCGGTTCCGGCAGGCGCTGCTCAACTTGGCGAGTAACGCCAACAAGTTCACCGAGAAAGGCACTATCACCATCGCTGCTCACCAAGCACGGGAGAACGGCTGCGACTGGGTCACATTCGCGGTTACCGACACCGGCATCGGAATGACGCCCGATCAGACGCGCAAGCTGTTTCAGGAGTTTTCCCAAGCTTCCTCCTCCACGGCGAGCAAGTACGGTGGTACGGGACTTGGCCTCGCGATCAGCCGACGCTTCTGTCAAATGATGGGCGGCGACATCGCGGTGGAAAGCAAGCTGGGCGAAGGCTCGATCTTCACGATCCGTCTCCCACGGATCATGCCGAGCGGCGAGATCCCTGCGACCGAGCCGCATGGGGAAAAGCATCCGAAGCTTGTTCATCCGATCGCCGAAGAAGTGGAAAAGCCGCTGATCCTGGTGGTCGACGACGATGCGACGGCGCGCGAGCTTGTGGATCGGCATCTGGAACGGGCAGGCTTTGCGGTAGTCACGGCGCGCGGCGGCCAGCAAGGTCTGCGGCTGTTGCGGGAATTGCGGCCCGCAGCGGTGACGCTCGACATCCTGATGCCCGATCTCGACGGTTGGACGGTGCTTGCGGCCATCAAGGGCGATCCGGAGTTGGCAGGGATTCCAGTCATTCTGATGTCAATCGTTGATCAGAAGAACCGCGGCTATGCGCTAGGGGCGGCGGACTACTTGGTGAAGCCAGTGGATCGCACCAAGCTCGTTGAGACGCTGACCAGCATCTGCGGCTTAATATCGGGGAAAGCCCTTCTCGTCGACGATGACGAGGTAGTTCGCCGCAGCGTACGCCAGGCACTGGAGCCAATCGGGTGGCAGGTGACCGAGGCAGAGAACGGTCAGGTTGCAGTCGAGACGATTACTGAATCATGGCCTGACGTGATCATTCTCGACCTGATGATGCCGAAGATGGACGGGTTCGAATTCCTCGATGAACTGCGCGGACGGCAGGACTGGCAAGACATTCCGGTCGTGGTCATCACGGCGAAGGACTTGACGGATCAGGATCGCAACCGCCTCAACGGCGGGGTTGAACGGATTATTCAAAAGACCGACCGCGACGAAATGCTGCGTCAACTCAGTCGCGAGATCGGCAAATGTGTCAAACGACAGAGCGAGAAGACGCACGAAGCTTCACTACATAAAGGACAAACCGGCTCTCGGGGGCGGGATTCACCATCAGCGTTGCGACCGATAGGGCGTCGATGACATTCGTTGTACGTCCATGGAGCTGTGGCGATAGGAAGGATATCAAGTGACAAAGCTTAACCGGCGTTCTCAAACCATAACCGCGGGCGTGGCCCGTTCGCCCAACCGAGCGATGTTGCGGGCGGTAGGATTCCACGACGGAGACTTCGACAAACCAATCATCGGCGTAGCGAACGGTCACTCGACGATGAACCCCTGCAATGCAGGTATTCAGCCGCTTGTAGATCGCGTGACCGCGGCCCTCGCGGAGACCGGAGCAATGCCACAGGTCTTCGGCTTTCCAACGGTGACCGACGGCATCGCCATGGGGACCGAAGGGATGAAATATTCGCTGGTCTCACGCGAAGTCATTGCCGATTCCATCGAAGTCGCTGTCAATGGTCAGTGCATGGACGGCCTAGTAGCAGTCGGCGGTTGCGACAAGAACATGCCGGGAAGTGTGATGGCGATGGCACGTATGAACGTGCCCGGAATTTTCGTCTATGCCGGCACCATCAAGCCTGGTTTCTGGAAAGGACAGAAGCTCACCATCGTGAGCCCGTTCGAGGCAGTGGGTGCCTTTACGGCTGGTAAGATGTCGGAGGAGGACTTCATCGGTATCGAGAAGAACGCTTGCCCCTCGGTGGGAGCCTGCGGCGGCCAATACACTGCAAACACGATGTCGTCCTCCTTCGAAGCGCTCGGGATCAGCTTGCTGGGGTCATCGCAGATGGCATCTCCCGACCCAGAGAAGGCCGATTCGGCAGCCGAATCTGCTCGAATTCTGGTCGAGGCTGTTCGCAATGACCTGCGACCGCGCGACATCATCACCCGCAAATCGATCGAGAACGCGGTCGCGCTCGTGATGGCAACGGGTGGCTCGACCAATGCGGTGCTCCATTATCTCGCTATTGCCAACGCAGCAGGCGTCAAATGGGGAATCGACGACTTCGAGCGCGTACGGCGCAAGGTGCCGGTGCTCTGCAACCTGAAACCCTCGGGCCCTTACGTGGCGACGGACTTCCACGCCGCCGGCGGCGTGCCGCAGGTGCTCAAGATGCTGCTCCTCAATGGCGTCCTGCACGGCGATTGCATGACGATCTACGGCAAGACCATGACCGATATACTCACCGCCATTCCGGTAGAGCCGCGTGCCGATCAGGACGTGATCCATCCCTGGTCCAACCCTGTCTACAAGCAGGGACATCTTACGATTTTGAAGGGTAACCTTTCGCCCGAGGGGTGTGTCGCCAAAATTACGGGGTTGAAGCAGAGCTCAATCACCGGCCCCGCGCGCGTATTTGATTCCGAGCCTGAATGCCTGCGGGCCATTCTTGCCAAGAAGATCAAGGACGGCGACGTGGTGGTGATTCGTTATGAAGGTCCTAAAGGCGGTCCCGGCATGCAGGAGATGCTTGCGCCGACTTCGGCCCTTATCGGACAGGGACTCGGCGCTTCGGTAGGGCTTCTCACCGATGGTCGATTTTCCGGCGGGACCTGGGGAATGGTGGTTGGTCATGTCGCGCCGGAAGCCTACGAAGGAGGGGTCATTGCGTTGGTGAAGGAGCGCGATTCGATCACTATCGACGCTAAAAAGCGCCTGATCCAACTGAACGTCTCGGCGAAGGAGCTCGCTCGGCGCAGAAAATCATGGAAAACACCAAAGCCTCGCTACACCACCGGTGTGCTCGCCAAATATATCAAGGCTGTGTCAACCGCCAGCCGCGGGGCGATTACCGACTGATTTTTTAGAAATCGGCTCCATCGCCTTGGCATGACCGGGCGTTCAGCGCTGGACGTGAAGCCTCGCAAATCTCTTGGTAGTAGTTGCGGGGAGCAACTAAATCGTCACTGATGACCCATCACAGTCATCGGCAGTTCTAAATTGATGCAGCGCAAACTGGCCATTACGTCGCATATCGTGGGTTGCAAATTCATGTTTTGATGGGCTTTGGAGCCGAATTTGGCGATACCTTAAGCTGGGTAGGGGTAATGCGGCGACACGATTTCGTGGCAGGAATTACCGAACTATCAGCGGCGTACACGCTGGCCGCGCGCGCACAGCAGCCAGTGATGCCGGTGGTCGGGATACGTTACCTCGCATCGCCTGACACGGTCGCGAACCATCTACACGCGGCGTTCGCCAGAGCCTCAAAAACACTGGGTATGTCGAGGGTGATAACGTGGCGATCGAGATGCCCTCGATTGTGATCTAATACGCTGACAAAACCGGTTCATACCGCTTCTTAGCTGATCAACAGAAAAAGTCTTGGCAACTCACTGGGAGAAAAACGATGAATCGCCGCCAATTCGTTGCGGGCGCGGGCGTTGGGGTCGCCGCCGCATCTGCCTTTCCAAAACCCGCCATCACCCAGGGTGTGCGTGAGCTCAAGATGGTCACCACCTGGCCGAAGGGCTTACCCGGCCTACAGGCGAGCGCTGAGCGCGTCGCGCAAGCAATCACCGCGCTCTCAAGCGGACGGCTTCAGGTCAAGGTGTTCGCATCCGGTGAGCTGGTGGGCGCCATGGAGTCATTCGATGCGACCTCGTCCGGTCTCGCCGACATGTACCACAGCTCGGAAATTACCTGGGCCGGTCGGTCCACCGCATTCTCCTACTTCTGCAATGTCCCATTCGGATTTACCGCCAAGGAGCTCAACGCATGGGTCTACCACGGTGGTGGTCAGGCGCTGTGGGACGAGCTTAGCTCGGGGTTCGGCCTCAAGCCGTTCATGTGCGGCAATACCGGTCCACAGATGGGCGGCTGGTTCACCAAAGAGGTGACCAGCGTCGAGTCTTACAAGGGCCTGCGCTATCGCATGCCTGGAGTCGGCGGCGAGGTACTGCGTCGGCTCGGTGCCATCGTGGTCTTCCTACCGGGCGGCGAGATCATTCCATCGCTTCGGTCGGGCGCCATCGATGCGAGCGAATTTGCCGGCCCCTGGGTGGACATGGCCCTGGGGCTGCACAAGGCGGCCAAGTATTACTACTATCCAGGCTTTCATGAGCCGGGGGCGGCGTTGTCTCTCGCCGTCAACAAGAAACGGTGGGACAGCCTCGGCACCACCGAGCGAAGCATCATCGAGACGGCTGCGGCGGCTGAGAACGATCGTTCGCTGGCGGAATTCACCGCCAACGACGCCATTTCACTCCAGCAGATAGCCAATGATCCGGCGATCCAGATCCGCAAGCTCGATGACTCGATCCTGCAGGCGCTCGGCAAGCTCTCAGGGGAAGTTCTTTTCGAAACTAGCCGCAAAGATGATCTGTCGCGGCGGGTTTACGAGAGCTTCATCAAATTCCGAACGTCGGCCGTCCGCTGGGCAGACATTTCAGAACGCGCCTTGCTCAATGCGCGGGCCCTTCCATATCCGTTCGGTGGATGATGGCCGCGGGCGTCGGCGTGTCGCCAACGTCAGTCGCAGACATGAACCTTGTGAGGTCGAGCCGGTCAACCGTGTCCCACAGCCCGAATATGCGGGCGTGAGCACCGTCGCGGCTCGGCGTCTCAAGCCGATTGCTGCTGGCTTTCCTCGGGATCAGCGGCCTCGCGGTGGTCGGCGCGGGCGTCGCGATCTTCTCCTTTCAGCGATGTTCTTGACTGGATCACGCTAGCAGTTGCCGACACAGGTATCGAATGACGGCCGAGCAAATGGGCAAGCTGTTCCAGGGAATGTTTACTGATCACGAGGCCGAGACCGGTGCCACCGTATTTACTCACCGTTCTGTCAGTTGATGGGAAGTGACACTACGGTCGAGAGCGAACTTGGCCGCGGCTCGACCTTTACGATCCGAGTGCCGCGGATTGTGGAGGTCGGGAAGGCTACTCAATAGGTACGCTGTTTGCTGCAGTGCACTTGGTCCGCTAATGGCAGATTTTGTTGCAAAAGTCCCAAATTATCCGGCGCCAATTTTCTTGCTGTAAAAAAATCCGACCGACGACCGGTGATTCGTGTGCCCTCAATCGCGGTACCGAGGTCGTCAGGGAGTTTATCGACGAGCGATGAGGTCCCCCACATCTTTACACGAAAATCGCGTCTACAGCCCGGAAAATTTTTGATCGCCACTGCAAAAAGACTTTTGCAACAAAATCGGCACTAAGCGGCGGTTAGCGTTTGCGGCGGCAATGTCCGCAGCTGGCGAAAGCTGACGTTTGCTGTCGTTCAGGGGTTTGTAAACGGCGCCAATTACCAAAGGTACTATTCGCCCGCCGTTTCGGTTGTGCGGGTTGGCGTGTTCGGCGCAACATCCCGCCGCCGGTGCTGGCGATAGGATTCGCTCCGCTTCATCCAATTGCCAGCCGCAGCATCAACCGCGTTGCGATCCCATTCCTCGGTCCAATCGCCGAGCGAATAGCCAAACCAGGGCATCTCGGGCTTGAGCGGCGGCAAGCCGAGCTTTTCCCACAGCTGTTTTGCGTTTTCCATGTATTCGCGCTTGGGCAGCGCAAGCGGTGGCATGGGACCCTTCATGGTGGCGTCGATAAGAAGCGCTGAATCGGTTTCCGGCCGGTCAGTGGTGCGCGGCCCGTGGCCTGGTTCCCGGTGAAGCACAACGTGCGTATCTTCGACCGGATTGCAGCGGTAGGACATTGCCCAAAGCACTGCGTCGGTGTTTCGCGGATCGATGTCGTCATCGACGGCAATGATGAACTTGCCGACATAGGGATGAAGCGCAAGGACGCCGTGGAGCGCGCGCCAGATTTCGCTACGCTGCACACCGCGGGCGAATTGCAGGATGACAACCTTGCGCAGATTCGTCAGGGGCTCATGCAGGGTCACCTGTTTGATGCCCCTGATGCCCAAGTTGTCGCGCACATGCGCAAGAAACAGAGGCTCATAGGCGAGCTTTTTGACCACACTCGACTCACTGGGCGTCACCTGCGAGATGATGGAGGCAAGCACGGCATTGTGGCGGCGCGTAATTGCGGTGACATCGACGATCAGATTGAAATCTTCAAGCGCAACGTAGCCGTGCGATTCTCCAAACGGCCCCTCCGGCTCGAGATAGTCGGGATCGGCGTAGCCTTCGATGACCAGTTCCGATTCGGCTGGCACCACGAGATCGACGGTGCGCGCGCGCACGACGTTGATGGGAGCGCCGGCGAGCCCGCCGGCCACAGCGATCTCATCAAGTTCAAGCGGAAGCTTTTGCGGACCCTGGAACGCCACCACAGGAGGGCAGCCGACTACAATCGCAACCGGCATCCCTTTGCCGCGGCCATTATGCTTGCGCCAGTGCTCATAGGCGCCTGCGCGCAAATTGGAAA
>Ga0306924_10008158_pt1 | contig 10545 bp, 8 predicted proteins | sample sta12Can44000111_FD_203756 | JGI IMG/M metagenome (GOLD analysis project Ga0306924, IMG submission 203756) | Lab enrichment of tropical soil microbial communities from Luquillo Experimental Forest, Puerto Rico - statanox.12C.anox.44.000.111 (v2)... | ecosystem: Environmental > Terrestrial > Soil...
GAGTGATCGAAGCGCGTTGCCGAGGTTGTTCTGCGTCGTCGCCCATTGGAGTGGCGTGCGCTCGCGCGTCAACTCCAGCAGCGCGTCGCGGATGGCGGTGACCGCCTCCTCGAGCCGGGCCGTGCCGCTCTCGCGTTCCCCGAGTGTGTGAAGCGCGGCGCCGAGGTTGTTCTGCGTCGCCGCCCAGTCGAGCGGCACGCGCTCGCGCGTCCATTCCAGCAGCGCGGCGCGATAGGCGGCGACCGCCTCCTCGAGCTGCACCATACCGCTCTCGCGTTCCCCGAGCGTCCAAAGCGCGGTGCCGAGGTTGTTCTGCGTCATCGCCCAATCGAGCGGCACGCGCTCGCGCGTCCGTTCCAGCAACGCGGCGCGGTAGGCGGTGGCCGCCTCCTCGAGGCGCGCCGTGCCGCTCTCGCGTGCCCCGAGTGTCCGAAGCGCGGCGCCAAGGTTGTTCTGCGTCGTCGCCCAGTCGAGTGGCACGCGCTCGCGCGTCCGTTCCAGCAGCGCGGCGCGGTAGGCGGTGACCGCTTCCTCGAGGCGCGCCGTGCAGCTCTCGCGTTCCCCGAGCGTCCAAAGCGCGTTGCCGAGGTTGTTCTGCGTCATCGCCCATTGGCGCGGCACGCGCTCGCGCGTCCGTTCCTGCAGCGCGCCGCGGTAAGCGGCGACAGCCTCCTCGAGCCGCGCGGTGCCGGCCTCGCGTTGCCCGAGTGTCTGAAGCGCGTGGCCGAGGTTGTTCTGCGTCATCGCCCAGTCGAGCGGCACGCGCTCGCGCGTCCGTTCCAGCAGCGCGCCGCGGAAGGCGGCGACCGCCTCCTCGAGGCGCGCCGTGCCGCTCTCGCGTTCCCCGAGTCTCTGAAGCGCGGCGGCGAGGTTGTTCTGCGTCGTCGCCCAGTCGAGCGGCACGCGCTCGCGCGTCCATTCCAGCAGCGCGGCGCGGTAGGCGGCGACCGCCTCCTCGAGGCGCGCTGTGCCGCTCTGGCGTTGCCCGAGCGTCGCAAGCGCGGCGCCGAGGTTGTTCTGCGTCACCGCCCATTGGAGCGGCACGCGCTCGCGCAGCAGTAATTCGAGCGCGGAGCCATAGACCGTGATGGCCCGCCGCAACGCGGCGTTATCACCGCGCTCCTCACCCTGGCGTTGGAGGGCGTCGGCTTGGCGCCGAAGCAGATCGCCCTTCTCGCCCGGCTCTCCGCTTGGCACCAGTGAAGCGGCCTCGCCAAACAGCCGGGCGCCGTCCGCGTAGTCCAGCCCGGTTAGGGCCAGTTCCGCCTCCGCCGCTACAGCCCGTGCAGCCTGCAGCATCTGTTGCGCGGCCGCCCCCTCGGCTGCTGCTCGTGCCGCTTGGAGGTGGCGCCGGGCTTCATTGCGATCGCCCGAAGCTGCCGCCTCCGACGCCTTTACCACATGCTGCTGTGCGACTGAGCTTTCCGGCCGCAGAGCGTCGATTGCAGCGGCAGCCTTGCGGGTCTGCTCGAAAACCTCGGCGAGCTTCTCGAGCAGCCGTTCGTCCGGGATGTCCGCTTCACCGACGGTTGCCAACATGGCCCGCATGGCGCCTTGCGTCACGCCAAGCTGGCGACCGGCCTCAGCAATTTTCTCGTCCGCTCCCCTCGTCGCGGCCTCAATCAGCGTCCGCACCTGCTCCGCAGTAAAGCCGACTGTGACGTCGGAGATACTTAGATTGCCTTCGACCCTGACGTCCTGCAGACCGACGCCAGTAACCGACACTTCCTAAGTCCCCTTGGGCTCGCTTGGTGGCACGCCCGCTCGCACGCCCCGAATATCGATGTCGCCAGTGAAGGTGCCGTGCTCCACCTTCACGCCCGTGCCGGACGCGACAATCTCGGCAAGGCGTAAATTGGCCGCACTTACCTCCTTCAGGTCCACGCCAATGGCGGCTGCAGCGGCAGGCGCCTGTTGTTCGATCAGCTTGATCAGTGTGTGCGCTGCCGTCGCCAACTCCGTGTCCTTGGCGGCGCCAGAAGTGGTCAGGTCCTCCTCGACAACGGCCCTTCGGCTCTTCGATTCCGGAACCACCTCAAGCTGCTCAACCGAAACCTTCGGGTATCGGCTCTTGATCAGGTTCTTCAGCGACGCATAGGCATCCTTGACGAGCTCGCTGACCACTGCCTTGCCCGCGATCGCCCCTGCGCCGAGGGCGAGACTGAGCGCGATTGCGCTGATTGGCTCCATGGTGCCGCCTCCCTCCAAATTCGCGTGACTACCGGTCACCAATTTTTCGGCAGGGTACCATAATTCAGGGATTGTGTTGAAAAACTTGATTGAGGTTCCGTCTGCGCTCGCATTGACGACGTTGTGTCAAATCCTCGTCCACGTATCGCAACAGTACCGGCGCCCGATTTGGATCAGTGAGTGCGCCGATCGCGTCTGCCTTCGAGGTCGCGGTCATCGCCGACGGCAGGTCCGGCGCATTGCCGAGATGATCATGCTCTGTGGATTTGACGCTCGCGGGAACCGCATTGTTCGGCGCCAGCGCTGTTTTTGGGAGCTGTTTGGGTCGGGTTCACCTTGCCTGTCATGATGCTTCTCGAGGAGTTGGCCGGCGGTGATCATGTCGGCGTTGATCGCATACTGCGCGTATTCATAACCCTTGACGACCTCTGCTTTGTCGATTTCCTCGCCGGTTGCGGGATCATGCGGCCGAAGCGTGATGCGTGTCGCGGCACTGGCTGTTGCAGGACTACGCCGAGCGCAAGATGCGCGCCGGGATCGCGGCCTTGCCGGACGGCACTTATCGCTTTGCCGACACCTACGACAATCCCGAGATTGGCCGCGCGCTCGACGTATCGGTTGAGATTACGATCGACGGCAGCGAGATGCGGCTGCACTTCGACAGCCCGCCGCAAGTTCGCGCCGGCATCAACATGATCTACACGGCGCTGTTGTCGAGCGTCCATTACGCGGTCAAGGCAGTCGTCGATCCGACGATCCTACCGAACTCCGGCCTCGCTCGCCCGATCACCGTAACTGCGCCGCTCGGCACGGTGATGAACGCCACGCACCCGGCCGCTGTCAACGGGCGCACCAGCACCTGCCAGCGCGCCGCCGATTTGGTGATCGGCGCATTAGCGCAGGCGGCGCCGGAGCGATGCATCGCTGCCGGCAACGGCCCTTGCACGACGGCGAGCTTCGCCGGCATCGATCCCCAAGACGGGCACCTCTGGGTCGATCTCGAAACGATTGGCGGCGGCTCCGGTGCGCGTGCGGCAAAGACGGGTTGGATGGCGTCCATGTCCATATGACCAACACCTCGAACCTGCCGGTCGAGCCGCTCGAAGTCGAGTATCCGCTGACGGTGTTGCATTACGAGCTGGTTGACGGCTCGGGCGGCGCCGGTCGCTTTCGCGGCGGCATGGGGTTGCGGCGGGTCTACCGTGCCGAGGAATGCCAGTTGCGGCTCGACGGCTCGCGCTTGTTGACACCACCCTGGGCTCTCGAAGGCGGCCATCCCGGCGGATGTGGCGCGTTCCGGTTGGCGACCGCGTCGAGCCGTTCGTCAACGGAAGTGGTATGCTGCGTGCCGGGGGAACAGTCGAAATCATCACTCCGGGAGCCGGTGGGTATGGCGCGCCGTCCGAGCGCGATCCCGCAGCGGTCGAGCGCGACGTCGCCGATGGGCGTATCAATCTCGCCACCGCGGCCCGATTTCCAGCCTGACCGAAGGAGTAAATACACATAAGGTGGAGCTTCAAAACCGGCGCGGCGGCGGGGGCTCTGCTGGTGACAACCCTCGGCAGCATGGGCACATCGGCGCAGAAATCGGGTGGCATTTCGACGGGGTGGAGCCGCTGGTCAAGCACAAGGCCGGAGTGATCGCTCTGTCTGACGCCGGCGCGTCATTTACGGCATCCCCGACCGCGGCCGCATTGCGGTTGGCGCGTAGCCGATCTGCTGCTGTTTCGACGCGCGATGACCGGTGCGTCGGCCACGGAAGAGTTTAGGAGGGCTTTTTGCGCCGCGGCTTAGGCGGCGGCTTGGGCGGTGGCAGGCGTTTGACCAGGTCGACGACCGCGCGATCCCACGCCCACGCCGGCGTCTTCTCGAATTGCTTGGCGACCAGCTTGCGCAGGTCTGCCGGCAACTGCTGCGCCGCGGCCTGCTTACGCACCTCCGGCATGACCTTCGCGAGCTCCTGATTCGCGATCAGCACCTCGAGCAGATAGCGTGCGTGGCCCTCGAGCACCTTCTCCTCGGGCAGCACCTTGGTAACACCGTGCTCGGCGAACTTGGCCTCGAGGTGGTCGACAAATTGGCGCGAGGTCATCGCGTTCAATTCGACCCGCTGGTCGCGCAGGAAGGCAATCTCCTCGCCGGTCGCGCCGTATTGCGCCAGCGTCTCGGCCCGGCTCGCCCATTTGCCCGACACGGACACCGGCTCCGACTGCAGGTCGAGAGCCTCGACATCCGCCAGCCGCAGCCCGATGTCGACGATCCGGACCTTGTTGCGGAATTGATAGCGGCGGCTGTCGCTGGCCAAGGTGCCGAAGATCGTAAAGCCGCTGACGTCGAAATCGTGCAGTACCAGGATCTGCTCGACGCGTGGGCTCAGCTGGTCGAGCAGCTGGCGCGCCGCAGTAGTTGACATGCCCTTTGTCGACATGATCGCGATGTCGAACCGCTGCGCGATCTGGGCCGCCCGCAGCAACGGATCGAAGCCCTCCTTCTCGATGAACAGGATCGCTCGATAGCGGTTTTCGGGCCCATACGTCGGGAACTGCGGCTCCTCTCGAAGCCCGCCGAGTTCCGTCTTCTTGACGCCGCGGTGCTGTAGGTAGTTGCGCACTTCGAGCGTGCCGATCGCCACCTCGCGATCGGTGTGCGGCTCGATAAAGCTGCCGCGCGCGTCATAGACGACATCCCAATCGGCGCAGACCTCGGGGTACAGATCGACGAAGCCGGGCAACAGCTGCTGCGTGAAATAGGCGTCGTCAAAGCTATCCCTGCCGGTGATCCGCAGGATGTCGGGCCGCGCGGCATACATGATCTGCCGGGCATTGGCCGGCAGTACACCGTTGTCGCTGGCGTCGGTATAGGCCTTCTCCATCACGTCGAAGGCGGCTTCCTTCACGCTGACGGTGCGCACGCGCAACAGGCGATCCATTCGATGGCGCTGCGCCGAGGCGTGGCGCTCCTCCGCCTTGCGCTGCTTGGCCCAATCGGCGGAAACCTTGCGGATGCCCTCGACCAGTGCCGCGGCGGCGCTCCTACCCTTCATTCGTCGTCCTCGTCATCGGTCAGGCTGACCGCAGTCTTGCCGCGATCGATGTAGTCGATCCGCGGAGACGCCAGATGGATCAGCCAGTGCACCGGCTCCTCGCGACCGGCGCGCTGCGCAGCCAGCAGACTGTCGAGGCTCTCGGCCTCGCGTCCAAAGCTGCGAAACGGATTGCCAATGGCGACCGACCAATTGACCCCGGCAATGATTCGCCGCGCGGTGGCGTTCGGCGTATAGCCGAAAGCGATCTCGGCGACATGGGGCACACCCTTATGGACGTCGAGCTTGCGAAAGTAGTTGAAGCTCTTCGGCGCGACCCCTTCGGCGAGGAAGATCGCCTCGAGATGATCCTTGCCGATTAGCCCGATGTCGACCGGCTTGACCGGTCGGGTGTGCTTCTGACAGGCGGCGAGCAGCCGGGCATTGGCGGCATGATTGGCTTCGCCGTTACCGAAATAGCCGGCCAGCGACGACCGCGCCGCGCCGACCTCGTCGAGCACCGCCTTCTGCTTGGCGCTGCCGCTCAGCCCGCGAAACTCGCTGATGAACTCGCGCACCGTGCGCTCGCGGCCGAGGTCCTGATCGCGGGCGATGTGCGCCCCCATGTAGCGCTCGAACCGCGCCAGGTCATACCAGTGTGCGCTGGTCGGCTCGCTTGCCCGCCATTTCTTCCAGTCCGGCTTGGTCGCCCGCCGCTCGACACAGCGTTCGCCGTTCCACTCGACCGTCATCGTCAGGTGCGGGTTCAACCAGGCGAAGTCGTCGGCGATTTGTAAAAAACGACTTCGGGCATAGTGGATGTATGAACTAGCTGATTGTGGCCACCGCAACCGCACCGAGGTGCCGGTTTTTACATTTGAGGGCGCGGTCTGGTGGTCGATCCGCGGCTCCTGGCGCACCTGGTCGACGCGGAAGACGATGCGATGCGCGGTGCCGCCAGCCTCGATGATGGTCTCGGCCGGTTCCTCGCTGTCGAGCGCAAAGCCCATCGCCAACAGCGTCTTCAGCGCATTGCCTTGAGCGCCGCGTGTCGGGCTGACATAGGCCTCGCGCGAGCTCACCCGGACCGAATAGTCGAGCACATCGACGACGGTCTGCGGCGGGATCCCCGGACCGTTGTCGGCAACGGCGATCGTGTCCTCCTCGGTAGAGACGCTGATCGCGATCTCGGGCGCGATGTCCTTCTCCTCGCAAATGTCGATCGCGTTGTCGGTCAACTCTTTGAGGGTCACCAGCGGCCACTCGGCGATCGGATGCCCCGTCTGCACGACCAGTTCGCGCGTCGAGCAAAACTCGGCCAATCTCGAGGTCCGGAACGTCGTGCGCTCGAGGACCGGCGCCGGCTTGCGGGGAGCGGTCGCTACTGCGGCGGTCTTCCCGTGCTTTGCTGGTGCCCCGGCCAGGCCGCTCATCACCACCCGCGGGCCGGGTTCATTTCGGTCGACACATGACCGCCGGCGTTGAGACAGCGCCTCTCAACCCCCTTTTCTCCACGAAAACCCGCAGAAATCCTTGGGTTTTGCCCGGCCTGGTGGATAGCGCTACGGACGGCGAGCCGGAAGCCCGCAATCGCGCCATCCTGAAAAACCGGATCCAAGTCCGGCGGCATCGGGTAGCGCCGCCGAAGCTCGTTCTCGACCCAGCTCACCGGCGGTGGCCTGCCGGTTGCGCTCGTCATGTCCGAGATCACCGCGTCGATCTCGGCGATCAGGTCCTGCTCGGTCATGGGTTTGCTCTCCTGTGAACAGCTGCGCTTGGGAGTCGCCGCCGGGGGACGCGTCGGTTGCGGCGAAACTGCCGGTTTCGCCCCGGTGCGCTGGTCGTGCGCGGTCTGGGAAAAGACTTCGGCACCTCAAAGCCGAGGTCTTTTTCCGTATAGACGCACGCGAGACTTTGGAAGGCCGGTTTCCCGAAGTCGTCCGCAAGTCTCGGCACAGACTCCGGAACCTGGCTAACTGGTTAACGGAGGGCTGGGTCATAGGGCGCCGACCCGGCCGATGACTTAGATACCGTTGAGCGATTTGTACTCGATGGGGTCGTCGTAGGGGCGTACTTCGATCGTCGCTTGCCGCTCGGTTGTCGCAGTAGCCGCCCGTCGAAGTGATGTCGGCCGCCATTGCCTTAGCCACGCGAAGAGCTCGAATCAAAGTCATCATCGACGTCGTGATGCCGACGGATCTTGTCGAGCAATTCCACGACCCCCGTCAGTCCTAATTCATGAAGCCCGCGATGAATATTGCCGCCCGGCTGGATGCCGGTTTCGCTCTCGAAAATGCGCGAGGGTCTGATCTTGTGCTCTTTCTTTGCGCGTAGTATCGACGGGCTCCCTTGCACGCCCGATACGCATCTGGCCGGTGCCCACAAGCGCCGCTGGCCCCCCTTTGGGCATCACACAGCTTCGCTTCCGGCCCCAAGCCACCATCAAACGCCTCCGTTTTTTCCAACTTTACCGATAACAGCATAAACGAGGGAAACAGGGTTGACAACGCCAACTTGGTACATAAAGTCGTATGCCGCATGAAGACACCGAACAATATGGAAAAGAAGCGGCGGCGGGGCGGTTGGCCTACGCGAACCCCTGCGCCCGGGGAGCGGGTGGCGATGAGTTTCCGCGTAACGCCAGAATTCAAGGCAAAGATCGACGAAGCCGCGCAGAGGAGCGGTCGATCATTGATGCAGGAAATAGAGCTCCGTCTCGAGCGGTCGCTCGACGAAGAGCACCATCTGGCCGATCTTCTCGAGTTCGGATTTGGCCGTCAAATCGCCGGACTCATGCTGGCGATCGGCTGCGTAATGAAGGAAGTAGGCAGCACGCGACCAACACAGCGGCAGCGCGACGAGCTCTCCAATCCTAGAGTGTTCCGCGCGCTAGTCGAAGCGATCAACAAATGGCTGGAGACGATTGACCCTGCCACACAGCTCAGAGAGGAGGCTGAATTAAGAAGGATCCTTGATGAGGGACCCCCGGATGCCGACACCTCCCTCCTCATCGCCGCGGTGGTGGCAGCTGGGCTAATCGAGCCAGAAGAAAGCGGGATTGATCTCGGCCCCTTGGCATCGACCATCCGCGATTGGCTCGGCGCTGGTGTCATTGCGCGTTTGAGAGAGGGGCTTGGTCTCCCGCCGTCGCCCCCAGAATAAGCACTGTAAAGTCACCGGCGAATGTCGATTCCAATCTATCTGCCAAAGCGAGGCCTCTCGAAATCGAGCTGCCAGGGTCACTGCGGCGTGGATCAATGCCCGAACCCAACAGGAAACGGGCGCGGGAGCAGGTGAGCAAGGCGCTTTTCTACCTATGCATCGAGAGAGATGCGCGAAGCGACCGCGACGCGTGGAATTCAGTGCAACTGCGCCTTGGCGAGCGCGATCGCGAATGAAGAGAAGGGGGCAATGACGGACGATACCGACACGTTGCGTCGGATTGAACACGAAGCCTCGACGACACGTAAGCGACAGGGGCTTTATCCGTGCGAGTCGGAGATCGCTCGGCGTCTGTCGCAATCAGAGAAACAGTGGCGGCGCATCGCGCCTCAACTTGAGCGCCAGGGGCTGCCGAAGATCGATCCTTTGATGAGAGGGAGGTTCTGGCCTGCGGTAGAAGCGTTCTTCCGTGACCGGCACGGTTTGAGCAATATGCCGGAGGGTTTGAGCCAGGGGTGGAAGCCCGACGGAGAGGAACATTGGGATGGCGCGTGAACCGAGCGACGCACCAGGCTTCGAACGGAAGAAAGAGCGCAGTGGAATAATAGTCCCGCGCTGGCGGGCGCCGAAAAAAGCTGTCGCGCTCGGCTACCGCCCGTCTCTCGTTCGACTCTATGTCGACCCCAATGACCACGTGGCAATCGCCGACCGGTGCCGCGAGGAATGGGCGAAGATGGTGGCTTGGCTCGCCAATGAGCACTCAGAGCCGCGATTCGTCGGGACGATCGGCAGCCTGATCGATATCTACGCAAGCGACGAGAACTCGCCGTATCAGGACTTGCGATACCGTAGCCAGGTCAATTACGACAAACAGCTTCGGCTGCTGAAAGAGACCGTCGGGGAGCGTCGGATCGACAAGCTGACGGGCGACGATTTTAGTCGCTGGTATCGGAAATGGCGCGAACCTAAACCACCGGGTTCGCCACCGCGCATCGGTCGCGCGCACAGTTTGATAACGAGGCTACGCACGCTGTTCGGTTACGGCCAGAGGAGGGGCTACCCGAATTGCGAAAAATTAAAGAACGTTCTCGCCGAGATGCGGTTCAAAGCGACGCCGCCCCGCAAGGTGTTCATCACTTATCGACAAGTCGTCGCTGTCATTGCCAAGGCGCACGAATTGAACGAGCCGGCATTGGCGCTGGCGCAGGCCCTGCAATTCGAAGGCACGCTCCGGCAGATCGATGTGATCGGCGAGTGGCTACCCGACCCCGAGCGGCCATCCGGCTTCCGGTGGGCGAACGGCCTGTTGTGGCAGCACCTTCCCGATTACGTGCTAACCAAGGACACGACCAAGACCGGTCAGGAATCCCGGATCGATTTCAAACTCTACCCCTTGGCTCTCCCGGAATTGCAACGAGTGCCGCCAGACAAGCGCGTCGGGCCGGTGATCATCGACGGGCTCACTGAGCAGCCATTCAAGTCGAGTACGTACCGCCGCCGTTGGCGGGCAGTGGCGCGCGCGGCCGGCATACCGAACTATGTGATGAACCGGGACAGCCGAGCTGGCGGTGTGACCGAAGGATCGGACGCCGGTGCCGATCTTGAGCACCTGCGGGTACACGCGTCGCACGCTGATGGGAGGACAACGCAGCGATACAACCGCAGAACCTTGACTAAGACGCGTGCGGTCGCGCGATTGCGGGTGGCGCATCGAGAGGCGGGAAATGAGGAGAACGATGCTTGAACAGAATTTTCCACCGCATTTTCCACCGCAGTCCACCGCGCCCGAATGTTTTCAATGGCTTAATCGCTCGCGGGCGCACCTGTCGCGGATGCGCTCGCCGGTGACCTCCCGCTCGAACTGGGCAAAGGACAACAGCACATTCAGGGTCAACCGACCCATCGAGCTCGTTGTGTTGAACTGCTGGGTCACCGAGACGAACGACACACCCTGTGTGTCGAAGATCTCGACCAGCCGGGCAAAATCGGCGAGCGAACGGGTCAGCCGGTCGACCTTGTAGACGACCACAACATCGATCCGGCTGCTTCGGATGTCGGCCAGCAGGCGCTGCAGCGCCGGTCGCTCGGTGTTGCCGCCCGAGAACCCGCCATCGTCGTAATGGGCCCTCGCCACAACCCAGCCCTCATGACGTTGACTGCAGATGTAGGCC
>Ga0306924_10008161_pt1 | contig 10542 bp, 12 predicted proteins | sample sta12Can44000111_FD_203756 | JGI IMG/M metagenome (GOLD analysis project Ga0306924, IMG submission 203756) | Lab enrichment of tropical soil microbial communities from Luquillo Experimental Forest, Puerto Rico - statanox.12C.anox.44.000.111 (v2)... | ecosystem: Environmental > Terrestrial >...
TGGCCGCCGCGCGCGCGAGAAGCGCCGCTTCGGTGCTGCGCGCCTTCGCCGCCCGCACGCGCGCCAGGCTCGCGGCCGCCATGTCATCCAGGAAACCACTCACCCTGGCGGCTCCGCAGGCGACACCGCGTCGCGAGCCGAGGTGGCGGGTGCCTGCTGTGGCAAGAGATCGAGCAGCCGCCGCGCGGTGCCGCCATCGATGGCGGCGGCCGCGCGCGCCACGCCTTCGCGCGGCTCGCGCACCTCGCCTGCGACCTCGAGCGCGAGCGCGGTGCCGAGTAGCAGGCAGTCGCGGTGAGCACCGCGGTCCTCGCCATGGAGCACCGCCTTCAACGCGCGCGCGTTGTAGGTGGCATCGCCACCGGCCAGGTCCGCGGCCGAGCACGGCGCCAGCCCGTAATCGGCCGCAGAGCGCACGCTCATCTCGACAGTGCCCGGGCGCACATCGAACAGCGTGAAGGGACCGACAGGCGTCGGCTCGTCCCACCCGGCGGCGCCGTGAACCACGAAGGTGCGCTCGATGGGCAGTCCCTGGAAGGCGTCGGCCAGGAGCTGCGCGACCTCCAGGCTGAACGCACCCACCAGGTGGAACGGCGGCTGAGCCGGGTTCACGAGCGGGCCGAGAATGTTAAACACGGTACGCACGCCGAGCGCCGCGCGTACCGGCGCGACGCGCGCGGTCGCCGGATGGTAGTGCGGCGCAAAGAGGTAGGTGAAGCGCGTGGCGGTGAAGCAGGCACCGGCCGCTGCCGTGTCGAGCGGCACGGCGAGCCCCAGCGCCTCGAGCACGTCGGCGCTGCCACAGCGGCTGGATACCGAACGGTTGCCATGCTTCACGACCGGCACGCCGCAGGCGGCGGTGAGGAGCGCGGTGCCGGTGGAGATGTTGAAGCTGCCGGAGGCATCACCACCCGTGCCGACGACATCGATCGAGCGAAGATCCGGCGGCAGCTGCGGACGCCGCGCCAGTCGTCGCATCGCCTGCGCCAGCCCCGTGACCTCCTGCGCAGCGAGACCCTTGCCCGAGAGCGCCGCGAGCAGCGCACCGGCCATCGCCGGCGGGAGTTGCGGATCGGTTAGATGCGCGAGCAGGCCTTCCGCCTGAGCCTGCGAGAGGTCGCGCCGCTCGAGCAGCTGCTGCAGCAACTCACGCGGCGACATCATCGCCTCCGGGCCGCACGCCGGTGCGGTACTCGAGGAACTTAGCGAGCATCCGCGGACCCTCGGGCGTCAGGATGCTCTCCGGGTGAAACTGTACGCCCTCGACCGTGAGCGTGCGGTGCCGCACCGCCATGATCTCTCCCTCGGCGGTGCGCGCGCTCACCTCGAGCACTGCCGGGAGGTTGGCGGGTTCGGCGATCAGGGAATGGTAGCGACCCACTTCGCACGGCTGCGGTATCCCGGCGAAGAGCGTGCGCCCGTCGTGCCGCACGAGCGAGGTCTTGCCGTGCATGAGTCGGCCGGCACGCACCACCTCGCCCCCGAAAACCTCGACGATCGACTGATGACCGAGACACACCCCGAGCACCGGAATCCGCCCGGCGAACTCGCGGATCATGTCCATCGACACGCCGGCGTCGTGCGGTGTCCCCGGCCCCGGCGAGATGCACAGGTGCGTCGGTGCGAGTGCGCGCGCCTCGGCCGGCATGAGTGCGTCGTTGCGGTGCACCTCCACCTCGGCGCCGAGCACCAGGAACGCCTGCACCAGGTTGTAGGTGAAGGAGTCGTAGTTGTCGATGAGCAGCAGGCGCACCTTCACAGCCCGTCCTCAGCGAGCTCGAGTGCACGCACCATGGCGGCGCTCTTCGCCAGCACTTCCTCGTGCTCGCTCTCGGGCACGCTGTCGGCAACGATGCCGGCGCCGGCCTGGTAGCTGTATTCATCACCCGCGAACACCAGTGTGCGGATGGTGATGGCGTGATCCATGTCGCCGCCCGCGCCGAAGTAACCCACCGTGCCGCCATACAGGCCACGACTCACCGGCTCGAGCTCGTCGATGATCTGCATGGCGCGCACCTTGGGCGCACCCACCAGGGTGCCGGCGGGAAACGCGGCGGCAAACAGGTCGAAGGCGTCACGACCTTCGGCAAGCTCGCCCTCGACGCCGCTCACCAGGTGCATGACGTGGCTGTAGCGCTCGATGCAGCGGTAGGGATCCACGCGCACGCTGCCGGCGCGCGCCACGCGCCCGAGATCGTTGCGCGCCAGGTCCACGAGCATCACGTGTTCGGCGTTCTCCTTGGGATCGGCGAGCAGTTCCGCCGCCCGCGCCGCATCGCCGGTGGAGTCCGCCCCGCGCGGACGGGTGCCGGCGATCGGACGCAGCTGTGCACGGCGGGCATTGAGCTTCACCAGCGCTTCGGGAGAGGAGCCGACCACCGTGACATCCCCGAGCGCACAGTAATACATGTAGGGAGAAGGGTTGATGAGACGCAGCGCGCGATACGCCTGGAACGGGTCGAGCTCATGCCGGCCCGAAAAGCGGCTGGCGAGCACCAGCTGGTACACATCGCCCGCGGCGATGTATTCCTGGGTGCGCCGCACACCGGCGAGATAGTCAGCGCGCGCGAACGCCGCGGCGGGCGGCGCGTGGCGCCCCGGCCGGCGGTTATTCGGCAATCCCCCGCGCAACGCGCGCACCACCTCGGCGCGGAGCGAGCGCCGCTCAGCCTCCGAGCCCGCGTGCACGAGCGCGACGCCGCGCGTCAGGTGATCGAACACCAGCACGGAGCGCGGCGCAACATAGTGCAGCGCCGGGACCCCAGCCGTGCGCCCCGCGGGGGCGGGTAGCCGCTCGAAGTGCCGCACGACGTCGTAAGCGGCAAACCCGACCAGGCCGCCCGCGAGCGGTACGCCCGCAATGTCGGGCTGTGGCCGCGGAGCGCGCGCCAGCGCGGTGCGCAGCGCCGCGAGCAGCGCGGCGGCACTGGCGGGCACCGGCGTGCGCTCCTCGCCGATCACGAGACCGCTCTCGTCGAGCCGCACCTCGAGGCCGTCGCCGAAGCCGATGAAGGAGAAGCGCCCGAGCCGCTCGCCGCCCTCGACGCTCTCGAGCAGAAAGCGCGGCCGGAAGGCGGCGAGCTTCATGAACGCCGATACCGGGGTATCGAGATCGCCGGTGATGTCAAACGATGCCAACAAGACCTGAGCTCTCCAGGAAAACCAGACAACAAAAAACCCATCCCGGGGTCATCCGGAGATGGGTTTCTGGTGTCGTCGAATTCGTCGAGTCGCGAGAAAAAAGCTAACCGTCAGCCCACTCCGTTATGAAGTGGGCCACCACCACAGACGCGCAATGCTGCGGGGTCGGTACGACATTACGTTCGAGTATCGCCGGGGCACGCGCGAAAGGTCAAGCCGGGGGTGCCGCGCGCTATCCGAGCGTCGACTGAATCACCCGCGAGCCCTCCTCGATCATCGCGCCGACGGCCGTCGCGGCCGAATCCGGCAACACGTCCGTGACCCACACGAGCCGGGTGCCGCCCGCGGCGCCCGGGAACACCTGGAACGAGGAGTTGTGATGCGTAGCCCGGCCGCCGACCACTGACCACACCAAGCGCCGCACGTCCTCCTCCACGCTCACGATCAGCTCGCGCGCCACCACGCCGTTCGCGAACGTCACGACCCGCGCGCCTTCCTCGAGGCGCGTGTCGGTGACGAAACCGGGAGCGAGGCGCCGATGGACGGCGCCCACATCCCGGATCACGTCCCACACCTGTGCGGGCGAGGCGTTCAGTGTCAGCTCCTTACGGATAGTGGCCATCGCGCCGGCACCTATTTGACGCACACCGCTTCGACGTTGTTGCCGTCCGGGTCGAACAGGAATGCAGCGTAATACGTCGGACTGTAGTCCTTGCGCAGCCCCGGTGGACCGTTATCGCGCCCGCGCGCCTTGAGACCCTCCTTGTAGAAGGCATCGACGGCGCTGCGCTCGCCCACCCGGAACGCCAGGTGCACGGGGGAATGCGCCAGCTTCGCGTCCGCGTACAGCCACAGTGACGAGCCCCCTTTGTCGCCGAACCCCACGACCGTCTCGTCCTGCGAGGTGACTTCGTAGCCGAGCGGTCCGAGCGCCGCGGTGTAGAAGCGCACGCTGGCGTCGAGATCCTTAACCTTGAGCCCGATGTGATCGAACATAACAACTCCTTGGTTCATGGCGGCGGCAAAGCACGTGCGCGGCCGTTCGAGCACGCACACTACGTCAGCGGACAGGCGCTGACTTGGAGAATCTTGCGCTTGGCGGGATGACGCGCGGTGGCCCGGTGGCGGCGCGGCGGAAGTCCCGCGGCGCGCGCCCGGCGGCGCGGCGGAAGGTGCGCACGAAGTTGGACAGGTCACCGAACCCCACCTCGTAGGCGATGGCGCCGACCGGGAGCGTGCCCTGCACCAGCAGTTTCGCGGCACGCCGCAGTCGGGCGCGCACCAGGTACTGGTGGGGTGTCACGCCGGTGACGCGAGCAAACAGACGCAGGAAGTGAAAGGCGCTCACGCCGCTGTGACGCGCGACCTGCTCGAGATCGAGCGGCTCGTGCGCGTGCGCATCGAGCCACAGCGCCACCTGCACCGCACGGCGGCGGTCGCGCGATGTCACGCGGACCGGCGGCAGCGGCTTGCCCGACACGACGTGCAGGAAACGACCCGCAAGCAACGTGCCGGCTTCGGTCAGGTCCAGATCGCTGCGGCCCTCGGCGGCGGCCTGCGCACGCTCAGCGAGAACGCCAAGCTCCGCGAGCGGCGGCAACCCGCCGCTGCGCCAGCGATGCGCTGGCAGACCGAGCGCATCGAGCTGCGCCGCGTCGAAATGGAACGACAGACACTCATCGCCATGAGGATGGTGGTGGTGCGTGCACAGGTACTCGTCGTCCGGCCGTCCGAGCAGGAAGGAACCGGCGACCAGCTCGAAGGAGCGTCCGCGCGTCACGCAGCCGAAGCTGCCGCGGCGCACGTAGGAGATGGAGAAGCTGCGATGCTGCTCGACGAACGGCCGATCGTGGGGGCCAGCGCTGCAGCGGTAATCGATGACGCGCAGCGCGCCACTTTTGAGGATGGTGCCAACGGGCATATCTGAGGCGATGCTACGCGCGTGTCCGCAGCGCTCACAACCGCAGCGGTCCGCCAGGGCACGCCGCGGAATTTCGCTTGCCGCACCGGCGAGCGCCCACCGACCGGGAAGAGTCAAAATTTCGTTAGAATGCGCGCCCCGAGCGCACGTGCGTCCGACCGAGTGCACCCCGGTGAGTTTCAAGGATCTGCTCGAGAGCTGGCGCCAGAGCGCGGCCGCACCACGCACTGCCCGAAGCTACGCGGTGCGACTCCCCGTCGATGACGCCGCGCAGCTCGCGGCGCTCGCGGACATGTTCCCCGGGCGTGCCCCGGAGCAGCTGATCAGCGAGCTGCTCACCGTAGCGCTCAAGGAGCTCGCGGCGGCGATGCCGTACGTGGCGGGCAAGCGCGTGATCTCCACCGACGAGTACGGCGATCCGGTCTACGAGGACATCGGTCCGACGCCACGCTTCATCGAGCTCGCGCGCAGCCACCGCCGCGCCCTCGCAGCCGCCCCCCCGCGGACGAGGCGCGCGCGGGCCGCGAAAAAAAAGCGCCGCTCACGCAGCTGAGGTACCGCATGCCCTCCTTCGACGCCGTCTCCGAGCTCAATGCCCACGAGGTCGCCAACGCCATCGACCAGGCGAACCGCGAGCTCGCGCAGCGCTTCGACTTCAAGGATACCGGAGCGCGCTTCGAGCTAAAGGAGTTCACCGTCACGCTGCACGCGCAGGTGGACTTTCAGCTGCGGCAGATGCTCGAGATCGTGAAGCTGCGGCTTTCCAAGCGCGGCATCGACCTGGCGTGTCTCGATATCAAGGAGCCCCGCACCACGCTCGCCACCGCGCAGCAGGAAGTGGTACTGCGCCACGGTATCGATGCCGAGACCGGCCGCAAGATCACGCGGCTGGTGAAGGACTCGAAGCTCAAGGTGCAGGCGAGCGTGCAGGGCGACAAGGTGCGTATCAGCGGCAAGCAGCGCGATGCCCTGCAGGCGGCGATTGCGCTGTTGCGGGGAGCGAAGCTCGAGGTGCCACTGCAGTTCACGAACTTCCGCGACTGACACGCGCGATCGTGCGACAGAGCTCCTCGGTGGCGTCGAGGACGCTCGGACCCAGACGGCTCAGCGCCTGGTTCTCGAACGCCACCACGCGATGATTGCGCACGGCGGCGAGGCTCGGAAAGCGCTGCCAATCGGCGACCCACGCCGCGCCCTCGCCCGGGGGGGCCGCGGCGAGAATGATGTCCGGATCGCGGGCGATGACCGCCTCGGTATCGACGAGCGGGCCCGGCTCGGACAGGTCCGCGAACACGTTGCGCGCGCCGCACAGCTCGAGCGCGTCGCTCATCAGGTGCCGGCCGCCCACGGTGTAGATGGGGCGGTTCCACACCTGCAGCAGCACCGTCGGCTGGTGCCGGACCACGGTGGCGGCACGGTAAGTACGGTCGAGGGCGCCGAGGCGCGCATCGAGAGCGCGCGCGGCCTGGTCGGCGACCGCCTCGGTGCCCGCGAGCACGCCCAGGCGCCGGAGCGAGCCCGGCAGGTCCGAGAGTCGCGCCACCTGCTGCTGATAGAGCGGTATGCCGAGCGCGGCGATCTTCGCGCGTTGCGCGGGATTGCCACCCGCCGGCCAGGCGATGACCACCTGTGGGCGCAGCGCGACGAGCCGCTCCATGTCGATCGCGGCCACATCGCCGATGCGTGGCACCTCGCGCGCCGCGGGCGGCTCGCTCGAGTACTGCACGGTGGCAATGAGCTGTGCGCCGGCACCTGCGGCAAAGAGCATCTCGGTCGCGCCGGGCGTCAGGCTCACGATGCGCAGCGGCGGCGGGGCGACCTCGACGACGCGACCGAGATCGTCCCGGACGGGGCGGAGCGATGCGCGCGGCTCCTGCTCGACAGCCACGACGGAGGCTGAAGCCACACTGAAAAAGGCGAGCACCGACGTCTTCAAGAACATAAGTCTAAAAATTGACATAGTGTCAATACAGCGATACCCTCGCAGCATCATGAATTACCTCGCCGAACGTCGCCAGGAGGAGAAGGAGCGCCGCCGCGCTGAGATACTCGATGCGGCCGAAGCGGTCGTAGCGAGTGCAGGCTGGGACGCGCTCACGATGGACCAGGTGGCACGGCGCGCGCGGCTGTCGCGGGCGCTGCTGTACGTGTACTTCACGGATAAGGTGGACCTGATGTACGGCATCTGCGAACGCGGTCTCGCCACCCTGCGCCAGCGATTCGCCGAGGTGGAGGCGCGCCATCGGCTCGGGCTCGATCAGATCGTCGGTATCGGCCGGGCCTACATCGCGTTCTCCCAGGAATTTCCGGTGTATTTCGACATCCTGGCGCGCTGTGAGCTCCGTGAGGTGAACACCACCGAGGCGACCCCGAACGAGGCGGCGTGTCAGGCGGCGGGCGGCGCCCTGCAGGCGCTCATGGTGGCGGTGCTCGAGACCGGAGTGCGCGATGGCTCGATCCGCGCCGATCTGGGCGATCCGCGGGTGGTCGCGAACGCGCTTTGGGGAATGACGCACGGTGCGCTGCAGCTCGCTGCCACCAAGGCGAAGGTGCTCGCGTACGCCGGCGTCGACGGACGCGCCGTCATCGAGCAGACCATCTTGATGGCGGCGCGGGGGCTCGCTGCGCGGACCTAGTGCGATTTTTTTTGCCTTGGTTTAGACAGTCGTACAACGAGTGTACACATGGATAGTTCTCGAAGCACTGTCGACGCCGGATCGGTTCGTTGGCGTGCACGAGCGGTGGCGTCGCTCCTTGCAGTGGTGAGCCTCGATGTAGGTGCACAGGAGGCTGCACCGCCCGGACCACCGGTCGCCACATCGACAGACGTGACACCCACGCGGGCAGTCGCCGCGGTGATCGATGACTACGTTCGCGAGGCCTTGCACTCGAATCTCTCGCTGCACGCCGAGTCGATGGAGGTCGAGCGCGAATTCGCGGCGCTCGACCAGGCGCGGGCGCAGTTTCTTCCAACAGTGTCTTTCGAGGCGAGCTACACGAGCGCCTCGGGCGGGCGCACGCTCGAGCTCCCACTCGGTACGCTCATGAACCCGGTGTACGCGACGCTTAACCAGCTGCTCGCGGACCGGGGACGGCGGAACGAATTCGCACCGATCCAGAACGAGACCGTCTACTTCCAGCGCCAGCACGAGCAGATCACCCGCTTCAGCCTGCGCCAGCCGCTCTACGCACCCGCCATCCCGGCGGCGGTGCGCGCGCAGCGCGCCGCGCTCGAAGCGGAGCAGTACAACCGCATGGCGTTCGCGCGACGGCTGAAGCGCGATGTCACGGTCGGCTATCTCAACTGGCTGAGAGCGACGCACACCGTGCGCATCGTCGCAGCGAGCGTGGAGCTCCTCGCCGAGAACCTGCGCGTCAGCGACTCGCTGTATCGCAACGGCAGGGTGACGCAGGACCAGGTGCTGCGGGCGCGCGCTGAGCTGCTGGCCGTCGAGCAGCAGCTGCGCGATGCGCGCAACAACGAGACGCAGCTCCGTAGCTATGCGAATTTCCTCCTGAACCGCGCGCTCGACACTCCGCTCGAGGGCGCTACCATCGAGAGCGAGCTCGGCCGCAGGGGCTACGACCTGGGGCTACTGCGCGCCCAGGCGCTCAGTAACCGCCCCGAGCTCGCGCAGCTCGACCGCACGGTGAGCGCAGCCGAAGCCCAGATCCGCGTGGCGAGCGCCGCCCGCAAGCCGACACTCTCGCTCGGCGCGGATGCGGGCATCGATGATGTGCGCTACGACTTCGGCAGCGGCAGCAACTTCAGCACGGTGTCGCTGCTGCTGCGCTGGCAGTTCTTCGACGGCGGCGCCTCGCAGGCGGCCGAGCATGGCGCGCGCGCCGAGGCACGTCGCGCGGCGCTCGAGCGCGATGCCACGGCGCAGCAGGTGCAGCTCGAAGTCGAGCAGGCGCTCGATGCCCTCGAGACGAGCAGCGACTCGCTGGCCACTGCCGCCGCGCGCGCGGACGCCGCGCACGCGGCCTTTCGCATCGCCAGCCGCAAGCGCGACGAGGGTGTCATCAACCAGGTCGAGTTCGTCGATGCGCGCAGCACCCTCACGAGCGCCGAGCTCAATCTCAACGTCACGCGCTTCGAGGTGCTGGCGCGCCAGGCAGAGCTCGATTATGCAGCCGCTGCCGGCACGCTGCCGCTGGACGCGATATCACGCAGCATGCCCTGAGACAAGGAACAGAAGGAGACGATCCCATGACCCGCACCCGCCTCACACCCCTCATGCAACGGCCTACGACGCGAACCGCTGTTGCGATCACTGCGCTCGCCGTCATCGTGGTGCTTACCTACGCCGTTGCGCTCACCGGCTGCTCTTCCCCGGCGGCCGAGAGCGCCGCCGACCACACCGCGGTGCATGTCGTGGCCGCGACCGCCGGTCCCGCCACGCCGGCCATCCTCACCAACGGCGTAGTGGCCAACAAGGAGGAGATGCGCCTGTCGTTCAAGGTGGCGGGCGTCATCAAGTCCATCCACGTGGAAGAGGGCCACACGGTGCACGCCGGCGAGCGTCTGGCCGAGATCGAGCAAACGGAGATCAACGCGCAACTCGAACAGGCGCGCGCGCTCGCTGAGAAGGCGCAACGGGATCTGGCCCGCGGCGAGCGGCTGTACGCCGACGAGGTGATCAGTCTCGAGCAGCTGCAGGACCTCCGCACCACGGCCGCGACCGCCCGCGCCCAGCTTCAGGGGGTGCAGTTCAACCGCGGCTACTCCGTCATCACCGCGCCGGCAGACGGTGTGGTGCTGCGCAAGCTCGCACAGGAGCGCGAGCTGGTGCCGGCGGGGCAGGCCGTTCTGGTAGTGAGTGCTCACGGCCGCGGCTACGTGGTGCGTGCGGCGCTCGCGGATCGCGAGCTCGTGCAGCTCAAGCTCGGCGATCCCGCCGAGGTGCGCCTCGACGCCTACGCCGGACGGCTGCTACATGGCACGCTTTCCGAGATCTCGGGCGCCGCGGACGAGAAGACCGGGCTCTTTCCGGTGGAAGTGCGCCTCGAGTCGCCGCCCCCGGCGCTGGCCTCGGGGCTGGTGGCGAAGCTGCGCCTGGCACCGGCCGCGGGCCGCGCGCGTGCACTCACCTATGTGCCGATCGGCGCGGTGGTGGAAGGCAGCGGCGATGTGGCCAGTGTGTTCGTGGTCGATGGCTCGCGGGCGCGGCGTCGCGAAGTGCGCGTGGCGTTCATCGATCCGAGCGGAGTGGCACTCGCCGCGGGCGTCGCACCCGGGGAGCGCGTGGTGACCGATGGCGCGCTGTACCTCGAGGACAACGACCCGATCGACATCGTCACGGCGCAGGTGAGGAAGGACGGCGACGCACATCTCGCGGCCCGCTGAAAGCACTGTCTGCAGGATGCCAGCCATGTCGCTGCTCGAATTCCCCATTCGCCGCTACCAGTTCACGGTCGTCATTTTCCTGTGTCTGGCGGCGCTCGGCTGGTTCTCCTTCCAGAGCGCACCGCGCGAG
>Ga0306924_10008162_pt1 | contig 10541 bp, 8 predicted proteins | sample sta12Can44000111_FD_203756 | JGI IMG/M metagenome (GOLD analysis project Ga0306924, IMG submission 203756) | Lab enrichment of tropical soil microbial communities from Luquillo Experimental Forest, Puerto Rico - statanox.12C.anox.44.000.111 (v2)... | ecosystem: Environmental > Terrestrial > Soil...
CGATCCAGGGGAAGTGCGGGTTGGCGAGCAGCAGGCCGACATGGTCCCGGGTGCCCGCAGACCCGATCGCGGCCGCGTTGCTGCCCACCGTGCTGGTGTGCGCCCGCCAGGCCGCCGCCAGCGCCCGCTCGGTCCGCGCCGGGCTCGCGGCGGCCTGGTGTGTGGCCTGGGCCGCCGTCGGCGGAGCCGCCTCGGTGATGCCCCGTATGACCTTGTCACTGCTCAGCAACAGCATGAGCTGGTAGAAGCGCAGGTAGCTGTCCTGCAGCGTGATCGGCTTCACCCAGGCCATGCCGCGGCACGTCGGGTCTGGAACACCCTTCGCGCCGCCGACGTGGGCCAGGTAGCCGTTGTAACCCTTGACGTAACCGGCCTCGAGTTGCTTCTCGTCCGCGTTGAGGCCTTGCTCGAGGTGCTGCACGATGTGGGAGTTGATGATCTGCTGCCAGAAGATGTCCGACTCCAGGTTGTTCTCCACGCCGAGCTGGACGTAGCTGCCCTTCGGCCCGAAATACCGGGACCGCTGCGCCTCGACCGTGATATAGCCGTTGGCCATCGTGCACAGGTTGTCCTTGGCGAACGCGTAGCCGTACCCGAACCCGAGATCCGCCCAGTTGCGGGCGAGGATGTGCGGGATCCCGCCGGTGGTGTAGCGGATCTGGGCGGTCAGTAGGCCGGCGGGCAGGCCGCGTGACTCCGGTGGTCGGCTGGCCAGGGCGGGGGCGGCGACGCCGCTGACCGGGAACTGGTCGGCGGCGGCTACCAGCCGGGCGACCGCGGGGGTGAAGTACGGGGCCGGGCGGCCGAGGATGGCCCGGGTCGGGTACCAGCCCTGGACCTTCAGCTCGCGGTGGCGGGAGGGGTCGGACACCGGGGCGGCGATCGTCCCCACGTGCTCCGACCGGGTCGGCGGCGGCACCGCGAGCTTGGGGGATGGGGTGGCGGCGGGCCGCGCCAGCGCTGCCGTCGGGCTGCTGGTGGTGGCCTGTGCCGGTGCGGTGGTGCCAGACGCCGCGCAAAGCACCGCCAGCGCACTCACGCCAAGTCCTGCTGGCCGAATTAGTTTCATCATTAGCTCTCTACCTCGGTCATCGCGTGTTCCCTGCATCGGTCATTGCTCCTTCCAGACACCTGGGCGACCCTCGTCGCCCGGACTTGTGGTGTTGGGGTGGTGGATGGGTGGTCAGGTGATGTAGCGCCTGCTGCCTGTTGTCTGCGGGCCACGGTCAGCTCAGCACGCTGACCAGGGTGACCAGGAGGCCGAAGCTGTTGGCGAGGATGTGCATGACGATGCCAAGCCGGACGCAGCGCAGGCGGACGACCAGGGTGGTGAGGATGAGCTCCAGCCCGAAGATCACCAGCCAGTTCCACGGCTGCCAGTAGTGCTGCAGGGCGAACAGGCCCGCGGACAGCGGGATCGCCCGCCAGCCGGCCACCGGCAGGCGGGGCAGCAGGTACCCGCGGAAGTACAGTTCTTCCACCGTGGGGTTGATGACGCCATCAATGGCCAGCGTCGCCAGCAGGGTAGATACCAGTACTACTTTGGAGAAACCGGCAGGGGCGTTGTTACTGGCGATCAGCCAGTGCGGGTAGATGCCGGTGAGCCCGCCGCTGATGGCGGTCATGACCGGGTTGTAGGCGACCGCGGCGACCAGCGCGAGGCCGAGCAGAACGGGGACCAGCAGGATCATCCGCCGGCTGAGCGGCCGGCGGAAGGCCAGCACGGACGGCAGCGCCCGCAGCGACCAGCGGCCGGTGGCGCGGTGCGCGGCGCGCAGCAGCAGCCCTAGCTCGATCGGGGTCAGCACCAGCGCTTCCGCGACCGTGAACGAGAAGAAGCGCGGCAAGCCAAGGCGGGCCATCAGCGGGGCCAGGGCAAGAACGGCGCCAAACGTGATCGCGGCCGGGCCAAAGTTCATGAGCATCGTTCGGCGCCAGCCGAGCGGCCGCCAGGTAGCGTTGCCTTCCGGGTCGCTTACACCTTCGGGCCGTGTATCGAGCGTGGTCATGGCCGTTCAGTTTCCAGACAGGTGACAGGGGATGGTTCGCTGCGCGGCGCTAGGTTCCATTGCGGCGGCCGAGAACGATGAGACAGGCACGACGCTGATTACCTGGCCACGGCACAGGCAGTTCGGCTGGGCGGGCATAGTGCGCCCGGTAGTTTCTCCGCGGGCCGCGCCGGCGCTGAGCGCTAGCGCCACGGCCGCAGCACTGGCGGCAAGCCGGGCATGCCATCGCCCCCGGCGGCGGCCATGCGGAGAGATGGAGTACATGTCAGGCCTCCTTGGGATAAACCGGATCGGTAACGCCGCGGCGTTGCGGTGGAATCCCGGCCGGATGCGTTCAGGGCTGGGTCAGTCCCGAGGGCTTGTTGCAGGGTGCGCGCGGCGGGGTGCTGCCGGCATCGGCCAGGCGAAGGAATCTCAATCGCGGCAAGCAGAATCCTCCAGGTGGAGGAGGGACGATCTATTATTCGAGTCGGCAGGTCCCGGGCCGGGGGAGGTTGTCGCGGTGGTCGCTCAGGCGACCCCACTGGTGGGTCGTAACGCGGAGGTGAGCCGGCTCGCCGCTGCCCTGGCGCAGGCCGGTGAGGGCGCCGGGAGCATCGTGGTGATCCCGGGAGAGGCGGGGATCGGCAAGACCCGGCTGTGCGCGGAAGTGCGGCGGTGGCACCGCCAGCGCGGGGGGCGGGTGCTGCTGGGGCGGGCCGCCCCGCAGGAGGCCTCTATTCCGTACGCGGCGCTGGCCGACGCGCTGCGGGGGGCGCGCCGCGCTGAGCCTGCGGTGTGGGAGGCGGCGCGGGCGCGGGCAGGGATCTTGTGGGCCGTTGCGCCGGAGCTGGCGCCGGAAGCGGGCAGGCCGGGGCGGTCGGCGGATCGGCTAGTGCTGTTCGAGGCTCTGCTGGATGCGGTCGACGAGGCCGCAGGGGACGGGACGGCGTTGTGGGTGCTGGATGACCTGCACTGGGCGGACGACTCGACGTGGGAGTTCGTGCAGTACGCGGCCCGCCGGGTCACCGACCTGGCCCTGGTGCTGGCGACCACCTACCGGGAGGAGGAGATCGGCCCGGCGCACCCGTGGTGGCCGGGCCTGGTCCGGCTGAAGCGGGAGCCGAGCGTGCTGAGCCTGCCGCTGGCCCGGCTGTCTGCCGTTGATGGCGAGCGGATCGCCCGCGCCGCCGGCCCGGCCCTGCCCAAGGACACGGTCGCCATGATCGTCGAGCGGGGCGCCGGGACGCCGCTGCTGGTGGAGGAGCTGGCCAGCCTGGCTTCACGGCCGGGTCGGCTGCTGCATGTTCCTGACATCGTGCGGGCCACGGTGCGGGAGCGGGCCGGGCGGCTGGACCCGGCGGGGCGGGCGTTGCTGGAGGCGGCCGCGGTGGCCGGCCTGGACGTGGATGCCCAGCTCCTGGCATCAGTTTTTCCCGGGGGCCAGCCAGGCGATCTGATGTCAGCCGGCCTGCTGGATAAGGAAGACGAAGAGCGGTTCCGGTTCCGCCATCCGCTTCTGCACGAAGCGGTTTACCAGGAGGTACCGGCCGAGCGCAGGCGCGCGCTGCATGAACAGATCGCGGCGGCGATGATGGCAGAGGGCGGGCACACAGCGGAGCGGGTGGCCGCCCATCTTGAGCGGGCCGGCCTCCTGGAGGCGGCGCTGTCGGTGCTCGAGCAGGCGGTGGAGGAAGCGAACCGGGCCGGGCAGGTGGGACGTTCGGCGACCCTTCGCCTGGGCGCGTTCCAGTTGGCCGGCCGGCACGGGTCGCTGGCCGGCCAGCGGGCCCGCCTGGAGGAGGCGGCGACCCGGGGCTTGTTCGGCGCCGGCCGGTGGTCCGAGCTCGATCCTTTGGTGCGCGGCGCATGGTCACGACGCGGCGCGCTGCCTCACATCCAGCGAGCGCGGCTCGCCGCCATGTTCAGCGCGCACCTGTTCTGGACCGGATCGCTGACCCAGGCATTCACGGTGGCCAGGAACGAGCTGGCAAGCCTTGAGGAACGCGGAGCCCTTGACGATGGAGCCGCGCTGCTGCGCGAAGCTGCGCTGATCGCTTGGTTCATGGGTGACGGCCCAACTGCCCGGGCATTCGTAGATCGCGCCCTGGATACCGCCCGGCGCACTGGTGACCTGGACTTGGAGATCCGTGCTTGCCGCGTCGACATTGTGATCGCATATGGGGAGCAGCGGGACGCCCGGGCCGCCATCGCCCGCATGCGGGAGAACGCCGGCCTCGCGCGGGCGCAGGGCCTCGTGGTACACGAGGGCTGGGCTTTGGTGTACCTGTCGTTCATCACCGGCGCGCTGCAGGACGTACAGGCCGCCAGGCAGGTCTCGGAGCAAACCGGCGCCTGGTTCTGGGTGGCGACGCTCCAGGAAGGCTGGTTTCACCTTATAGAGGGGCGCCGCGATCTGAGCGAGGTGATCTTCGGCCAGATCCGCCATGAGTTCAAGCTCGGCATTCCTACTATCGCGGCCTGGGTAGATGCGAAGGAAGCCTGCCTGTACCTGCACCGGGGCGACTTGGATGAGGCGCGGAAGCTGCTGGAGGGGCCGAGTACGGCAAGTGAGGCCAGCTCGTGCGGGCTGATCGGTGCCGAATGGTCGGCCGCGCTGGGGTGGCTTGCCTGGGAGGAGGGCCGCCTTCCGGAGGCCTGCGCGCACCTGGCCAGCGCGGGCGCGGACAGCGTGATGGGAACATACAACACCATCTCCGCGGGACCTTTGTTCCTTGCTCTGCGCGTCGATGCGCTGCTGCAGCAAGACAGGTTCCATGAGGCCTCGGCGGCGATTTCCGCGGCTGAAACCTTCAACCTCGGCCACAACCGATTCATGGCGGCGGCCCTGGCAGCGGCCCGGTTCCGCCTGGACCCAGCCATTCAGCGGGCGTTGAACGCTGAAAGCGTCACGTCGGCAGCGCCGTGGCCGTGGCTGCACGCGCTGGTCGGCTGCTGGCGCGGCGAGTTCCTCCAGGATGCCGGCGCCGCCGAGGGAGCCCGCAGGCAATTCGATGCGATCGGCGCGCATCTTGGGGTCCGCCGGGCAGAAGCTGTGCTGCGGCGCCTCGGGGCGAGGCTGCCGCGCCGGGAACGCGCCGCCGGCCTCCTTTCCCCGCGTGAGGTCGAGGTGGCGGATCTGGTTGCCGAGGGCCTGTCCAATCCGGCCATTGCCCGGCGGCTGTATGTGAGCCGGGCGACGGTGGCCAGCCACGTGGGGCACATCCTGGTCAAGCTCGGTTTCTCCTCCCGGGCGCAGATCGCCGCGTGGGCGGCACAACGCCGCGCGCCCGCGCCCTGACCGGCCCGGGCCGGGACCCACCTCCGGGCATCCTCCACCTGAAGGATTTACCGGCGCCCGCGCCGGTTCGTCCGCCTGGCCGATGCATGCCTGGGCACGGCTGGCGCACAGTGGCTGCGAGGTGATCCGACGATGGCGACCCCGCAGATGATGGCCCTGGACCAGGCGCTGGCCGAGGTCGAGGTCCCCCAGCCCGACCCCGGCAGGTGGGCCGAACAGCTCGCCGGCGTGGCCCGCCAACTGCGTGTGGTCATCGGCCGTCACCGCGACATCGTCCCGGCTTCGGCCGGCTTTCTCCCCGGCGGCGGCCGGGCGTTGCGCTGCCACGAGCGGGTGCTGGCCATCATGCGGGCCGGTGGCCTGCCGGACAGGCTGTCGGTGGCCGGGCTGTATCTGCTGTGGATCATCGTGAACGGTTTCTCGCTCGAGGAAACGCAGACCGGCAGGCCGGAGCGAATCGGCCCGGACCTGGCCCCGGCGGTGAGCGATTATTTCGCCGCGCTGCCCGGCGACCGCTTCCCGAACCTGGTCGCGGTGGCGGGCGAGTTCGCCAAGACCGACCTCGACGAGCGTTTCGAGCAGCTGATCGCGATCTTCATCGCCGGGCTCACTGAACAGGCAGGCCGGTCATGAGCGGCCTCGGTGCACCTCAGCAAGCGAGCGGCCCCGGGACCCACCAGCAGGCCCGGCGGATCACCGCCTGGGAAGCTCTGATCACCACACTCGTGGGCCTAGCCGTCGGCGCCGTCATCGCACGCATCGCCGGGGCAGACCCCACCAGGACAGCCCGGCTGGCATACCGCCATTCCTCCGATGCTGTCCGGCGCAATCCTGGCCGGCGCCGTCCTGCCCGGCGCCGTCCTGCCCGGCCTGGCCGGTGCCCTGGCCCCGCCGGCGTCGTGCTGCGTGCCCGGCCTGTGGCCGGGTCCGGCCGCGGCGAGTAAAGCCCTACACGTCCTCAGGAGGAGCGCATGACCAGGAACGTGATCAGGACCTGCGAGGAGCCGGCGAACACGAGGTCCGGACCCTGGGCAGCCTGGGCCGAGGCCCTATTCGTGTCGATGCTGCAGCGCTCCGACAGACCGAGCACCGGTCAGGCGCGGCAGGCTATCGCCGCGGCTATCCATGCATACAGCGGCCGGGGCTGCGCCGAACGGGTAGCACAGGAGTTCGGCGATCACCCGGAGAGTGCGGTCGTGCGAATGCGCTGGGCTCTCGCAGTGGCTAGCGAGTGTTCGGATCAGCGCGAACGCCTAACGGTCCGCGTTGACGACCGGGAGTCCCGATGAACGGGCCCGGGCTGCAAGTGGGGAGGAGATGACCGTGAAGCGCATCCGCATTGACAGGCGCGGCACCCGGCGCGAAAGCCCCTGGCTCGAGGACCTGCCGGCTCGCGGCAGGGCGGCCCGGCCGGACTGGCTTCGCCCGGCCTTGCGGTCGTGCTCGACGAACGGCGCCAGTTTCTTCCGGTAGGCCTTGGCGTTCTTGGCGGTGAAATCGATCTCATATCTCTGCCCCGCCGAAGGCGAAGTGGACGGTCTCATCGGCTGGGCCGCCACCGAGGTCGTCTTCCAGCGTGACGATTACTCTCCAGGGGTTGCGCGCCGGGGGTTGGCGGCGATGAGTACCGTGCGCAGGGATCGTGGGTGCCTGCCAGGGACGTTTGGGGGGTGGCCAGAGCCGCGGCTGTGGCTGTGGACCGCTCTGCCCTGCGGGCTGCCACCGCAGTTCACCGCGCCGGTTCAACCAATTGGCTGGCTATCTTGAGCGCTGCACCGACTCCGCGGCCGGAACTCGCGGCTGATCCGGCTTACCGGCCGCGGCCGGCGGCTGGGGTGAACGCATCGAGGCAGTGGCGGCCACAATCGAGGCCGAATGGGCGGGCAGGCCACGGCGCCGCGACTGGAGACTGGAGGAGCTGCGCACCGCCCTCAGCGATCTGCTGACACACCGGCAGGGCCGGCCGGTAAGGCAGCGGCCCCGACCCCCCCGCGCTCCCGTCGGCAACCTGGGCTCCACCGGGCGGGCCAGCCCGGCCGCCGCGCCGGTCAGTTCCGCGCAGCGCATCCAGCGTCAGCCGCTGATCGCAACATGCTGCGGGATGGAAGGCGCGGAGCACGTCGTTCTCATCGACTGGATGCAGGTCTTGGGGCCGCTGGCGGTGAGGGCCAGCGCGACGGTGAGCAGTGCGGCGGAGATGACCGCCCCCAGCACCAGCATGGCCGGCCGATTGAGGCGCGCGGGCCGGCGGCGCGGGTGCGGGCGGGCTGTGCCCCGGCGCGGGTACCGCCGGGGGGGGCGCCCGCGGCGGGGGGGGCGCCCCCGGCACCCCGCCCCGGTCTTCTCGCGGGCCGGCATGTCCTCGCCGGCGGCCAGCCGGCTGAAGATGGTCAGCATGGACGCCAGCCGGGGGTCAGCACCGGCCAGGCCGTCCGCGATGGAGCCCAGGGCCTGCGTTTCTGGTTGGGTGAGGCTCATCATCATCACCTCCGAAGTGGGGGCATGAGCGGTGCCGGGGTTCGGCCGCCCGTTACCGGCGGATGGCCGCCCACAGGGCCTGGATCTGCTGCCGCCGGCCGAAGGCGATCAGCACGAACACGGCGCACAGCGGCGCGGTCACCCAGACCAGGCCGCCGCCCGGGCCCGCGGCGTTGATGATGGTCGCGCCGACCATGACGGCGGCCAGCCCGGCGGCGGCCACCCCGGCCAGCCAGGGCATGAGCAGGCCGATCGCCCCGGCCAGTTCGGCTGTTCCGGCGACCGTGTAGATGCCCCCCGCGGCCAGGTGCACGGTACCAAAGAACACGAAAACCACGGCCAGCGGGATCTGCGCAGCCCAAAGCAGCGTGCTGGTGAGGCGGCGCGGCCTGGCCGCACGGATTGCCCGCCGCGCTGCCGTCACCCGGGCAGTGGGGGTGATCACGGCTGCCTCGTTTCCGGTTTGGGTCATCGGGTCATACCTGGTTTGTTTCATCGGGTCATCGTTCCTTCCAGATGCCCGGGCGACCCTCGTCGCCTGGACTTGTGGTGTTGGGGTGGTGGGGGTGGGTGTTCAGGTGATGTCGCGCCTGCTGCCTGTTGTCTGCGGGCCATGGCCAGCCCAGCACGCCGGCGGCATGCTGGATCGGGCTGGAGATCTCGCCGCGTTCGGCCGTCCCGGCGATCAAGTCATTCATCGTTTACTCTCCGCTACCGAAGCTTTGGACCGGATGATCTCTGGGGATGGGTTGGCCGACGGCTGGAGCGGTGACGCTGAGGGGTGCGGCGTTTGGTCGGTGCGGCCGGGCTGGCCGGGGGTCGTTGGCTGGGGCGTCCAGCGGCCGTCCGGGCAGCCAGGACAGCCAGCGCGGCAGGTACCAGCACCGGTCGCCGAGCAGGGCCATCGCGGCGGGGACGAGGATGCCGCGGACCACGGTCGCGTCGATCAGCACCGCGGCGGACAGGCCGATGCCGAGCATCTTCAGCTCGACGAGGTGCAGCGCGGCGAAGATCGAGAACACCGCCACCATGATCACCGCCGCGCTGGTGACCACGCCGGCGCTGGTGGCGATGCCGCCCACGACAGCGTTCCGGGTACTCATCCCGCGCAGGCGTAGCTCGCGGATCCGGCTGAGGATGAACACGTGGTAGTCCATGCTCAGCCCGAACAAGAGCACGAACATGAACAGGGGTATCCAGTAGATGATCCCGCCGAAGGATGTGTAGCCGAGCAATCCCTGCAGCCGTCCGTCCTGGAAGATCAGCGTGATCAGGCCGTAGGCGGCGCCCACGGACAGCAGGTTGAGCCCGATCGAGATCAGCGGCAGGGTGACCGACCCGAACGCGACCAGCAGCACGCCGAAGGCCAGCATGGCCACGACCGCGAACACGAGCGGGATGGCCGCGTCGATCTGGCGGGTGTTGTCGTAGCTGGACGCGGTGTCGCCGGTCACCGCGTAGCTGATCCCGCCGACCCGGCCCAGGGTGGCCGGGAGGGCCCGGTTCCGCAGGGTCAGCAAAGCCGCGCCGGAGGCGGAGTTAGTGCCGTTGCCCGCCAGCGGGACGTTGACGATCAGGGCCCGGCCGCCGGCGGCCGGCTGTGTCGTGACCGGCGCGCGGATCGGGCCGCCGGCGGAGGCCCGGGCCTGCAGCGCGGCGATCGCGTTCCGGACCGCGGGGCCGTTCAGGCCGGTGCCGGTCACGACCACCATGGCCGGCGAGGGGGCTTGCGGGAAGGCCTGCTGGATCCGGTCGTAGGTGGCGATGATCGGCACGGTCTTGGGCACGTCGTTCTGCGGGGAGGCCAGGCGCATGCCCAGCGCGGGCGCGGCCAGCGCGAGCAGGGTGAGCACCGCCGCGGTGCCCCACAGCAGCGGGCGCCGCACCACCCGGCGGACCAGGCCGGCCCAGGCCCGCGACGGCTTGGCCGCGGTGCGGCGGCGGCCGAGGAACGGGATCCGGGCGCGGTCGGTCCAGGGGCCCAGCCAGGACAGCAGCGCGGGCACGAACGTCAGCGCGCCGGCCACGGCCACGCCGACCACGGTGATCGCGCCGAACGCGATGCCGGTGAAGACCGGGGCCCCGGTCAGGAACAGCCCGGCCAGCGCGATCATCACGGTCAGCCCGGAGATCACGATGGCCCGGCCGGAGGTGCCGGCGGCGATCCGCACCGCCTCGGCGACCGTGGCGCCCTTGGCCCGCTCCTCGCGCTCGCGGCGCAGGTAGAACAGCGAGTAGTCGATGCCGACCGCCATCCCGATGAGCAGCACCACCTCGGTGGTGGCCTGCCCGACCGGCACCCAGTGGCCGGGGATGGCGAGCAGCGCCAGCGCGGTGATCACCGAGGTCGCGGCGAGCAGCAGCGGGATGCCCGCGGCGATCAGCGCGCCGAACACCACCACGAGCAGGATCAGCGTGATCGGCACCGAGGTCTCCTCGGCCTTCCTGAAGTCGGCGCTCACCAGCCCGCTGATGGCCCGGTCGCCGCTCGCGCTCCCGGCCTCCGCGATCAGCAGGCCGGGGTGGCGGGTCTGGGCCGCGGCGACCGCGTTCAGGTCGGGCACCACGGCCTGGTCCATGTTGCCGGAGTTTCCCGGGATGGTGAACGTGACCAGGACCGTGCGCCCGTCGGCGGAGACCAGTGACCTGTTCCCGGGGCTCAGCGGCGAGCGGATGTCGGCGGCCGCGCGCGGCAGGTCCCGCAGGGCCGCGACCACCTCGCGGGTGGCCTGGCGCAGCTCCGGGTCGGCGGCAAAGGTCCGGCCCGGTGACCG
>Ga0306924_10008165_pt1 | contig 10540 bp, 8 predicted proteins | sample sta12Can44000111_FD_203756 | JGI IMG/M metagenome (GOLD analysis project Ga0306924, IMG submission 203756) | Lab enrichment of tropical soil microbial communities from Luquillo Experimental Forest, Puerto Rico - statanox.12C.anox.44.000.111 (v2)... | ecosystem: Environmental > Terrestrial > Soil...
TCATCCCTCAGCCCCTGCCGCTTTCCGACAAAGGCCATCGCTGCCGGACTTTTACTCCGGCGCTACCGGACTATCCGGCCGCTTCAGTGAGGGATTTTTGCTCCGGCGCTTACACTATGGACGTAGCAGTCTTGTTAGCGTTGCGGTCATGCGTCAGCCAGTTCACTAATTGCCATGTCTTTTCTGAAGTCATCTTCATATACTGGCGAAGCTTCTCGTTCCGATCACCTGCGCAAAGGTGATCCATCAAGAGACTGCTCCATACACTGAAGTTTGCAGCTTGAGGTCGGTCTATCGTGGACGGAAGCTCTGTCCGTCGCTGCATCACGGCGATTAATGAGATAAGGCACTCCCTCAGCTGCATTCACACAGCTTGGCAATCGACGGCTTCGATTGCGCGCTCATAGGCTTCGTGTATTTGATCCTGCCGTCTCAACACTTCGTCGAATGGATCAGGTTGCGAACTGTCCGGACCCACCCGCCGACTTCTAAGCCGGGCCATCAGGCCGACATGGAATGAAAGCGTATAATCAAGACTAGGAAAGTGCCTTTGCGAATAAAGATTTGTTGAGTTAGTGATCACCCACCACCGATTTTTGTCGGTGGTTACGTCCCAAACCTCGTATGTCTCGCCAGTAATATACTCGGTCTTTACTCGCTCAACGTGCTGAACCGTCTCGTTATTTGCTTCCATTTCAACGTAGTGGGCGATATCTTGCTCGGCATCCGGGTCGCGCTCCGGGCTGTATCGACCGATCAATTCAGGCGGTAGTGGGTGGTCTTGGACGACGCATTCATCATCGCCGCGCGCGTTATGTTTGGGCCACAACCTCTTGGATGCGCGCCACGATACGTGCGCCAACCGCCGGATTGCCGGACCGGGCATAATCAGCGGCAGTTTATCGAAGATCGGCAACGGCCCACTTCGAACATTCGACTCTCATGTCTTTCGAAACAGAGCGAAGGCCGCTTTGACTTCCTCATCGCTCGCGGCTTCCTCGGCAAGCCACTCGTCGATCGCCGCCAGCTCGTCGGGTGTCGCCTCGTATTCGGCGCCGGCGACTTCCGCCTCGATTTCGAGCGCTAGCTCCACGAGCTCCTGCTGGAGGTTCTCCGGCCAGATCGGGACCCGTTCCAATACGGCCTTCACTTCCTCTTTGGTCATGGGGTCCGATCCGGCCCTGGCCTGCTGCCCCCACCCTAACCCTCCCCCGCGAGCGGGGGAGGGGATGAACCGTGGCTGCCTAGCGGTCAATGCCGCCCATGCAGAGGTATTTGACCTCGAGGAATTCCTCGATGCCGTATTTCGAGCCTTCTCGGCCGATGCCGCTTTCCTTCATGCCGCCGAAGGGTGCGATCTCGGTCGAGATGATGCCTTCGTTGATGCCGACGATGCCGTATTCGAGCCCCTCGGCGACACGCCAGATGCGGCCGATGTCGCGGCTGTAGAAATACGCGGCGAGACCGAATTCGGTGTCGTTGGCCATCTTGACCGCCTCGTCGTCGGTTTTGAAGCGGTAGAGCGGGGCGACCGGGCCGAAGGTTTCCTCCTTGGTGATGATCATGTCGGTCGTCACATCGGTCAGCACCGTCGGCTCGAAGAAGGTGCCACCGAGTGCCGAGCGCTTGCCGCCCAACGCTACCTTGGCGCCTTTCTTGACCGCGTCGGCGATGTGCGCCTCGACCTTCTCGACCGCCTTCATGTCGATCAGCGGGCCGATCACGGCACCCGGCTCAAACCCGTCGGCCACCTTCATGGCACCGGCGGTCTCGGCCAGCCGTTTGGTGAAGGCGTCGTAGACGCCGTCCTGCACCAGGATGCGGTTGGCGCACACGCAGGTCTGGCCGGCATTCCGGTATTTCGAGGCGATCGCACCCTTGATCGCCATCTCTATATCGGCATCGTCGAAGACGATGAACGGCGCGTTGCCGCCCAATTCCATCGAGGTCTTCTTGACCGTGCCGGCGCATTGCTGCATCAGCAACTTGCCGACTTCGGTCGAGCCGGTGAAGGTCAGCTTGCGCACCGTCGGGTTCGAGGTCAGCTCGCCGCCAATCTCGTTCGACGGCCCCGTTACGCAGGAAAACACCCCCTTCGGTACGCCCGCGCGCTCGGCCAATTCACATAGGGCCAACGCCGAAAAGGGTGTGGCACTCGCCGGCTTCAGCACCATCGTGCAGCCGGCGGCCAAGGCCGGCCCGGCCTTGCGGGTGATCATCGCCGCCGGGAAGTTCCACGGCGTGATCGCCGCGCAGACGCCGACCGGCTCCTTGGTGACGACGATGCGCTTGTCGGCGGCGTGCGCCGGGATCGTGTCGCCGTAGACGCGCTTGCCCTCCTCACCGAACCACTCGATGAAGGCCGCGGCATAGGCGATCTCGCCGCGCGACTCGGTCATCGGCTTGCCCTGCTCGGCGGTCATCAGGGTCGCGAGGTCCTCCTGGTTCGCCATCATCAGGTCGTACATTTTGCGCAGGATCTGGGCGCGCTCCTTGGCGGTTTTGGCGCGCCAGGCCGGGAGTGCCTTGTCGGCTGCCTCGATCGCCTGGCGGGTCTCCTCGGCGCCCATCCGCGGCACGGTGCCCAAGGTCTCGCCGGTCGCCGGGTTGGTGACCGGGATCGTGCCGCGGTTCAACGCGTCGACCCACGCGCCGTCGATGTAGCATTGCTGGCGGAACAGCTTTGCGTCTTTCAGCTTCATCGCGCACCTCCCTCATTCGGATAAATCATAGGTACGGCCGGCCCCGATCTTTGGCAAGATTGCCGACCGGCGCGAAACTGGACGAAGGACAGGCCTCCATGACGACCCCGACGGAACCCGTGAGCAAGACCCTGAGGGTCAACGATCTCGGCCTGCATTACCTCGACTGGGGCAAAGCCGATGGCCCGCCGATCGTCTGTGTCCACGGCTATACCGGGAGTGCGGACGCGTTCAACGCGCTCGCCCGGCGCCTTCAGGACCGCTATCGCATTCTCGCGCTCGACGTGCGCGGGCACGGCAAGAGCGCCTGGTCAGAAGCCGGTGCCTACCGCTACGCCGATCAGGCGAGCGATCTGGCGGAATTCGCCAAGCAGCTCGGGCTGGACAAGTTCGTGCTGATCGGCACCTCGATGGGCGGCATCATCGCGATGGCTTATGCCGCCGAGCACGGCGAGCATCTCTCGGGACTGGTGATCAACGACATCGGGCCCGATGCCGAGGCCGGCACCCAGCGCATCACCCAGATGGTCGGCGCCCGGCCGGACGAGTTTGCGACCCTGGAAGAGGCGATGGCCTACCGCCGTGCGATGTCACCGATCCTTGCTGCGCGCAGCCCCGAGGACCAGCACGAGCTGGCGCTCGGTGTATTGCGGCGGGGGGCAGGCGGTAAATGGGGGTGGAAGATGGACCCGGCTTATATCCGGCAGCGGGTCGAGCACGGTCCGCCGGCGCGGCCTCCGCTGTGGCCCGTGCTGCAGGCACTAGGCTGCCCGACCTTGGTGGTGTGGGGCAGCCAGAGCGACGTACTCTCCGAAGCGCAGGCCCGACGGATGGTCGACGTATTGCCGCGCGGTGAGCTGGTCAGGGTCCCGGGTGTCGGGCACGCACCGACCTTGGTCGAGCCGGTGGTGTTGGCCGCACTCGACCGCTTTCTTGGAGCTTTGCACCCCCGGTAACGCCCGGAATCAGAATAACGGAATTTGCGCGTTCGCCCTTCCCTGACGGCTGTGCAAATTCGGTTGTTATCGGTGACGGAATTCGTTGTTATCGCGGACTCGGTGCCAGCCTATAACTGATTGATATATAACACGATTATCGCCGGAAAGCAAATGCTTTTCGAGGCCGCCTCGGGATATTCGTTGTTTTTGCTCCCGCGCCTACTCGACGGTCACACTCTTCGCCAGGTTGCGCGGCTGGTCCACATCGGTGCCCTTGATGACCGCGACGTGGTAGGCGAGCAGCTGGATCGGGATCGCGTAGAGCAAGGGTGCCACAAACGCGTCGCAGGCCGGCACCGCGATGCCTGATGCGAGCCGGTCGCCGAGCCGGGCGACCCCCGCAGCGTCCGAGATCATCACGACGCGGCCGCCGCGCGCCATGACCTCCTCGACATTGCCGAGGGTCTTTTCAAAGAGGTCGTCATGCGGAGCCAGCACGATGACCGGGACCGCCTCGTCGATCAGCGCAATCGGCCCGTGCTTCATCTCGCCCGCCGCATAGCCCTCGGCATGGATGTAGGAGATCTCCTTCAGCTTGAGCGCGCCCTCGAGCGCCAACGGAAAGGCGCTGCCGCGGCCGAGATAGAGCACATCGCGCACCTCGGCGATCTCGGCCGCGATCGCGCGGATGCGCTCGTCGTGGTTCAACACCTCGCTCGCCCGCGACGGGATCTCGGTCAGGGCGGCGACGAGCTCGGCCTCGCGGGCGTGGCCGACCGCACCGCGCGCCCGGGCCAAGGCCACCGCGAAACAGGCCAGGACCGCGAGCTGCGTCGTGAACGCCTTGGTCGAGGCGACGCCGATTTCTGGTCCGGCCGAGGTCGGCAACACGATGTCGGCCTCGCGCGCGATCGAGCTCTCCGGCTGGTTGACGACCGCTATGACCTTTTGGCCTTGCGCCTTGGCGTAACGCAGCGCCGCTAAGGTGTCGGCGGTCTCGCCCGATTGCGAGACGAACATTGCGGCACCGCCCGGCGGCATCGCCGGAGCGCGGTAGCGGAACTCGGAGGCGATGTCGACCTCGACCGCGATGCGGGCGATCCGCTCGAGCCAGTACTTGGCGACGACGCAGGCATGGTAGGCGGTGCCACAGGCGATCATCGTCATCCGGTCGAGCCCACCCAGCGCAAAGGGCAGCTCGGGCAGATGCACGGTCCGGGTCGCCGGGTTGACGAGCGCATGCAAGGTGTCCCCGATGACCCCCGGCTGCTCGAAAATCTCCTTTTGCATGAAGTGGCGGTAGTTGCCCTTGCCGATCAGCGCTCCCGAGGCGGCGGCCTCGCGGACCGGGCGGTCGACCGTCTTGTTGGCCGCGTCGAAGATCTTGACCGCGCGCGAGCTCACGACCGCCCAGTCGCCCTCTTCGAGGTAGGTAATGCGGCGGGTCAATGGCGCCAGCGCCAGAGCGTCCGAGCCGAGATACATCTCGCCGTCGCCATAGCCGATCGCGAGCGGGCTGCCGCGGCGCGCGCCGATCAACAAATCGTGCTCGCCGGCAAACAGAAAGACCAGCGCAAAGGCGCCGTCGAGCCGCGCCAGTGTCTTCGCCACCGCGTCCGGCGGCGCCAGCCCCTGCGCCAGGAAATGCGTTGCCAGGATCGCCACCGCCTCGGTGTCGGTGTCGGTCCGGAAAATGTGGCCGAGGGCCGTCAGCTCATGGCGCAGAGCCTGGAAATTCTCGATGATCCCGTTGTGGACGACGGCGACCCGGTCGGTCGCGATCGGGTGAGCATTGGTCTCGGTCGGCAGGCCATGTGTCGCCCAGCGCGTGTGGCCGATGCCGATTACCCCGTGCACCGGCTGGCGGTCGAGCCTCTTGGCGAGGTTGACGAGCTTGCCCTCGGCGCGCCGGCATTCGATGTGACCATCGGCCAGCGTGGCGATACCCGCCGAATCATAGCCGCGGTATTCGAGGCGCCGCAGCCCTTCGAGGAGGCCATCGGCCACCGCCTCCTTGGCGATGATGCCGATGATGCCGCACATCAGCTATTTTTCGCGCGCAGCCGCGCCCGAATCTCGCTGGCGCGCCCCGGCTTGTCGACCTGCTGCCCGCGCGCGATCGTCAACGCGTCGGCCGGCACCTTGCGCGTGACGACGCTGCCCGCCGCAACGTACGCTCGGTCTCCGACCGTCACCGGTGCTACCAGCGCCGTATTCGAGCCGATGAAGGCGTCCTCACCGATGGTCGTCCGGTGTTTGTTGAAACCATCGTAGTTGCAGGTGATCGTGCCGGCGCCGATGTTGGTCCGCGCTCCGACCTCGGCGTCGCCAATATAGGTGAGGTGATTGGCCTTGGCGCCGGCGCCGAGCCGTGCTGCTTTGACCTCGACGAAATTGCCGACATGCACTTCGTCCTCGAGTACTGCACCCGGGCGCAGTCGCGCGAATGGACCGACGCTGGCGCCCGCGCCGATCGAAGCGCCTTCAAAATAGGAGAAGGAGCAGATCCGCGCTCCTTCCCCGACCGTGACCTTAGGACCGAAGGTGACGTTCGGCTCGACCACGACATCGCGGCCGAGCCGGGTGTCGGCGCTGAGATAGACGGTTTCCGGCGCTACCAATGTGACGCCGGCATCCATCGCCGCACGGCGCAGCCGCCATTGCATCAGCGCCTCGGCTTCGGCGAGCTCGGCGCGGGTGTTGATGCCGATCATTTCTTCGGCCGGAAGCTCGACCGCGCGAGATTGCAGGCCTATGTCGGCTGCCAGCTTCACGATGCCCGTCAGATAGAACTCGCTTTTCGCGTTGTTGCGGTCGAGCGCGTCGACAAGCTCGATGATGTGGCACGCCCGAATCAGCATCAGACCACCCCAAACGAGCCCGATAGCATACTCCTCGGGAGTAGCGTCGGCGGCCTCGACGATGCGCGAGATGCCCCCGTCCGCCGCCGGAATGAGCCGGCCATAGGGGCCGGGATCGGCAGGCCTCATGCCGGCCAGGAGGATTGCAGCCGGCGCCTTCTTCTGCCCCGTTAAGAGTTGCGCAAGGGTTTCGCTGCGCAGAAGCGGCGTGTCGCCATAGAGCACGAGGACCTCGTCAATATCGCCGTGCGGCGCGATCCGGCCCTCGAGGACCCGAAGTGCGGTCCGCACCGCGTCGCCGGTGCCGAGCGGCGGGTCCTGCACGACCGTCTCCGCCGGCGCGACACGCCGGACGACGTCATTCATGTGCGGCCCGATCACGACGACGGTTGCGGCAGGCCGCAGCGGCTCGAGCGCCTGCAACAGATGCGCGATCATCGGTTGCCCGGCGATCGGGTGCATGACCTTCGGCATCGCAGATTTCATTCGTGTGCCGCTGCCGGCGGCAAGGATGATGGCGGCGAAGCGGGACTGGCTCATCGCTGGCTCGCAGAGGGTGCAATCAGAAGCGGCGGCACCGCTATCTACACCAAAAGATCATTGCAAACTTATATCACGAGAACGAAGAGTCGGTAGTGATGAGCCGGTTTCTGCTGGTGTTCGATCTCGACGGCACGCTGGTTGACAGCGCACCCGATCTGCATGCCGCGCTGAACCAGATGCTGCGCGAGCGCGGGCGGCCGGCGCTGCCGCTGCCCCAGGTAAAACGCATGATCGGCGACGGCGTGCCGGCGCTGGTCGCCCGCGCCCTCGCCGCGAGCGGAGCCGATCCGGCCGACGCGGCGGGTGCGTTGCCGCGGTTTCTCGAGCTCTACGAGGCGAACGCAACCCGGCTGAGCCGCCCCTACCCGAAGGTGCTGGAGACGCTGGCGAGCCTGCGCCAGCGGGGCTACCGTACGTCGATCTGCACGAACAAACCGCAGCGGGCGACGATCGCTGTGGTCGAGGGCCTCGGTCTCGGCGAGCTCTTCGACGGGATCGCCGGCGGCGATCGCTTTCCGGTCAGGAAGCCCGATCCCGGTCACCTGCTCGGCCTGATCGGCGAACTCGACGGCCGGATAGAAGCGAGTGCAATGATCGGCGACAGCGAGAACGACGCCGCGGTCGCCCGCGCCGCGGGGGTGCCGCTTGTGCTGATGCGTTACGGCTATGCCCGAGTCGACCCCGCTTCGCTCGCCGCCGACGCTCTCCTCGACCATTTCTCCGAACTCCCCCGAGCGCTCGCTCGGCTCGAGCTCATGCCCTGAAAATCCGGTGGTTGCGGGCTCTTGCTCAGATCCGCTGCGGGCCGCATAACGTCTCTTGAGGAAACGCCCCGATGCCACATTCTTCCGACGATCCGTTGAGCGATCGGAGCAGCGCCGGGGCGCCGAGCGCCCGGCCCGCTGAAGGCCAAGAGAGCGAGCCGACGAGCCCGAGCCGGCCGGACCCTCCGGCCGAGGACGCCTCGATCGAGAGTGATCGGCAGGTCCCGATAGCGGACAGCGGCGAGGCCCCGAGACTGCCCAGCCGCCGCCGGCGGCGACGCCACAGGTGGCCTCGCCCACCAGACCGCGCCGAAGCGACGGCGGCTCGTCAAAGCCAGGCCGAACCGCCCGCGACAGCTGGGGATGTCCCGCAGAGCGACGATGTGCTGGCTGTGCCGGCGAACACCGTCGGATCCCGCCGGCGCCGTCGGCGCCGTCGCGGGCCGCCGCGCGAACCGGGCACTGCGGAGGTGATCGCGGGAGGAGCAGCCGAGGCAACGGAGCACGCGCCGGAGGGCTCGCCGAATATCGCGCCGCCAAACGATAGCGAGCCTCGACAGGACCGGCCGCACGAACAGCCAGGCTACCGGCGCCGCCGCCGCCGGCCTCCGCGCCCAACGGTAGCAACAGCGGCCGCCGCGGGCGAACCCGCCACTGGTCGCGAAGACACCAGCTCGAGAGCGCCATCGGACCGATCCCCGCCCTTCAGAGGTCCGCGAAACCGGGGGGTGCGTAACCGCCGCAGCGACGAACGGCTGTCCGAGAGAGCGCCGGCAGGCCGCGACCAGCGCTCTCCCGACCGCCGCGCACGCGGCAGGGGCGGACCGAGGGCCGACGATCGACGGCGGGGAAGAGACCGCGACGCGCCAAGAAATAAGCCGGAGCAACGGCTCTACGCTCTCGAGGCGATTGTCGATCGCGGCTTCGAGGACGTGGTCGACGCGGCCGAGGACGACCTGACCCGGCGCGTCCACTGGACGATCACCAAGCGCACGGTGGCCGATCAAGAGAGCGGTAAGCCGATATCGACTACCTATGTGCTGAAGCGCGACGGCGTCGACACCGAATTCCCCGGTCTCGGCGCTGCGCGGTTGGCCGCGAACAAGACGATCGTTCATCCCGAAAAGCTGACGGTGTCAAAGGCAGAGCACGCTGCAGAGCGCTCCGCTACGAAGAAGTGAGGCGCCCAAAGCGGCCGGAGCGCCTCTGGCAGCAAGGAGCCTGCAACCACCAAGATCGCAGGTCAGCCGTTGACGCTTGACGACGGCGGGACCGGCCTATGCGAGCCGGGTGAGGGCATGGTGGCTTGCCCGGCCCGCGGGTTTTGCTCGCCCCGGACCTTCAACAGGCTGCAGTACATCCAGAAAAACATTACCGCTCCGAATGTGCTGACCAACACCCAGCTCGTCATGCCGGCACCCAGGAATACATTAAAGGTCCAAGTAAGCAAGGGCAAGCAGATCGCCGTGCTTGAAGAAGAGACCCACAAGGAATGCAGGCGTTGCCGGATCCGTCCGTGCTGATGCAACCAGTCTGCCACACCAATACTGAGGGTTCCTAATGTGGCGGCGATCACCTGAAGTGTTAAGATCTCTAGCATCAAGATTTCCTCGTCGATCGACGCCGTTCCCCTCGCCGCAGGCTTGATCGGCAATTACCAGCACTCGATGCCGGCCTTTGATCGCCTGCGCAGTCCTCGGGTGATCGGCCAGGACGCGAGCCCGCAGGATTTTGATTTGTTGAAGACCTGCCGGCCCGATCGCTGGATTTTCAGCAGCGACATCGCCAGGTTTATGCTTGATTCGTTGCGATTTTATTGATGCGTGAGATCGCGTCGTTACTGGAGAACTTCGCGTCGGTGGCCGGAGTGAGATGACGCCGGCAAGTGCTGCGTTACCAGGACCATGGCCTTTTCCAGTTTGTGATAGAAGCGCCCGGGACCGCCGAGGGGAGATCGACCCGTCGCGTCAAGCATTCCTCCGCGGGCATCAGATCGGCACATGCGGCCAGTACGAAAGGGTCAGCCTCCGGTTGTGCCTTTTCCCCCGCAACATCCCGCGAGCGGCGGTTCGCCGAAAGCGTCCGCACCATTGGCGGGCCAACCGACACCGCCGTCGAGCGGTCGCACATTCCGCTATCGTGAAGCACGCGCCGTAAATAACCGGCGACGCCAATGGCGAATTTGTCGGCAGGGCGCCCTTCTTTGACCCAGTTATCCACGTTGCCCATGCCCCAATTGTACGCAGCGATCGCATCGGGCCAGCTTTTATAGCGCTGATATAGCTGTGCCAGGTAGGCACGCCCGATCGCGCGATTTTCCATCGAATCAAACCGATCACCGCCTCCCACATCCCCGGCCGCGGCCTCGCTGACCTGCATCGGTCCTTGCGGCGCGGAGGGATCGGGGCGCCACATCGTGAGATCCTCGCCATGACTGGACTCCGCGCCGTCGACCGCATAGGCGACGCGATCGAGCGTCGTGCCAGCATTCAACCGGGCGCTTTCAATTGCTCGGTGAGCTGAACTTCTTGTCGCGCTCAATGCAACCGGCGGGTCAGTCGGTATTGTGCGTTCCCCGGCCCGCGCCAGCGCGACAGTTTGGACGACCGACAGGGCGATCAACGTGGATCGTACGCAACCGCTCATCGATTCCCTTTGTTCGCTTGACCCTCCTTGGCGTCCTTCTAGTTTGCTGCGCGCTTCACACTGCGCGCTATGGGCGGCATCACAGC